>Ga0335078_10018666_pt1 | contig 10310 bp, 4 predicted proteins | sample Lox_Sample_32_FD_206711 | JGI IMG/M metagenome (GOLD analysis project Ga0335078, IMG submission 206711) | Soil microbial communities from Loxahatchee National Wildlife Refuge, Florida, United States - Lox_Sample_3.2 | ecosystem: Environmental > Terrestrial > Soil > Wetlands | place: USA: Florida...
CGGGCGGTGAAGACCCCCAGCAAGTGGCAGACCCGCCAACCGATCTATCGCACCTCAGTGGCGCGCTGGCGACGCTATGAACCCTGGCTGGGGCCGCTGCGCGCGCTGGTCGATGTTAAATAGAATCTAGGACGGTCGGAACTCGACACAGGTATTACCCGATCGTGATTAGGCTGATGCGGGTTGGACAGATGTGGGGATAGTTGGGTCTACGCTGCTTCGACATCGCGGTCACGCCGCCTCAAGCAATGCCTTCGCCCTTACCAAGCGACGCGCGCCTGCCTCTCGATAGGCTTCATCCGCGTTTAGCCTGAGCGGGAATGTTCCACGTGGAACATAGTGTCATGATAGAAATGTATAGACGCACAAGTAATTGAGCGGGGAGGAGTTGCGGGCGCCTGCCTGCGGACTTTCGCTTTTTCTTCAGAAATCGCAGTGTGCTGAGCCGCGTTTTCCCCGTCCGTTCGGGCAGCCCGCATCCTTGACCGGCTCTGGTGACCTGGCGCACTGACAAGATATTTTGATGGACTAGTCTTAACTTGGGGAAATGTGTGTTCGCGGCTCCGGTCTGACCTGCCGGGAAGCACATCCGTAAAGGAGAACTGCCATCATGAAGATGAGACTTGCAGTAGCGGCTGTGGCGATGCTGGCGCTTGCTCTTGCTCTGCCGGCGCTCGGTGCCGGCAACAAGACTTACAAGAATACCTATCCGGTTCCTTGCAGCGAGCTTTGGGGTGCGGTCAAAGTCGCCCTCGGTAATCCGGACAACTACAAAGACGTGCAAAGTGACGAGGAGAAAATGACTGCTGAATACAATGTGAAACACTCCATTCACTGGTCCGTTATCGGAGCGGTCAACCAGGGCAAAAACCACGTCTCCCTGGCGCCGATTGGTACCACGTGCGAGATGAGTGTTGTGTCGATGTATAGCGGGCTTTCGCACAACGACCAGGGTGATTTCAAGAAGCGCGTGGATGAAGCGCTGGCCAAGCTGCAGGCGCTGAAGCCCGCCGAACCCACGAAGCTGGAGACGCCGGCGAAGTGATGGCAGAAATTCGCGCACCTCGACGGTTTCCATGGCTTAGATTTTACGGGCGGGTGGCCCAGCCTTCCGCGTTTTGTGTGGAGGCTGGAGGCGTTCGGTCATCACAGTAAAATCTCATCCGGGGGGGCTCCTTGGGTTGGGGGCTGGCCCGTCTCCGGTTCCCCCACCTATTCCCTGGAGCGCAGCCAATTTTGCAGTCTCAGCCCCTTGACCCGGGAGAATCCTCTTTCCCACGAAAGCCAACTCCGCCTAAGTGGGGCTGCGCCTCACGATCCACAGGAAGCGTTCAGCATTAACAGAAAATTCACCCGACTGTAACCAGGTGTCACAAATCGGCTGCTAAGTTTGGCCACTATGATCCCCGGTAATACTTCTGCTCCCACGTCGCAAGGCCAATCCCAGTTGCGTGATGAAAAGATAAGGAGAACGGTACATGTCCCGAAAAGCCTCTCGAAATAAGCCTCGAAACAGGTCTCGAAACAACTCCCGGATCAACCGTCTGCGTCCGCTCGCCGGACTTGTGGCCGCGGGGCTGAGTTTTCCGGCGGCCGCCGCCGCTCAGTCCGTGCCTTATCCCACCTACGTTACCGGCCCGCAGCCCAACGGCTCGTGGGTAGTCGGCAGTGGCCAGGTCATCACCCCGGCCGGCAAGCAAGTGGACCTCGGCATCCGGGTCCGCGCCAAGGCCATCGCGCTCAACCCCAATCTCAGCACTCACACCGCCGCCGTCCTCACCTTGGGAGCGTCGGAGGCCGTCGAGGTGTTCGACACCAACACCGGCGTTGTTCTGCAGAACTACAAGTTTGGGGGACAGGATTCGAGCGGCAGCTATAGCGGCATCGCCTATTCGGCGGACGGCAAGCACCTGGTGTTCAGCCAGGACAGCAGCAATGTCGCCATCGCCAACGTGAGTGATGTGGGCTTACTGCAAGACAACGCCCAGGTCAGCGTGCCGCCGGACAACTCGTTTATCAATTGCTTCCCAAACAGCCCTGTGGGCGCTTATGCCCGGCCCTGCGGCACGTTCTATACTCCGAGTACTTCTTATCCGGGCGGCGTCGCGCTCTCCAAGGATGGCAAGAGCGCATATGCCCTGCTGAACCAGAACGATACGCTGGCTAAGATCGACCTGACCGCGGCCCCGCCGCAGGCGGGTGCGCAGATCCGTGTCGGCAACGCGCCCCACAGCATCCTTATCGACAAGGACGGTTCGACCGCCTACGTCAGCAACGAGGGTGGCCGGGAAGCTACGGAAGCGGACTTCCAAATCTACTCCGCCGGCACCGAAATCGTCGCCGACCCAGTGGTTGGCGCCGCGGTCACTGGTACCGTTTCTGTGGTGGATTTGCCCTCCATGACGGTCACCGCTACCATCTCGACCGGTCTGCATCCGACCGGGATGGCTTTCTATGGGCGGCATCTTTTAGTGGCCAATACCTATAGCGACTCCATCTCGGTGATTGACACCGCTAGCAACGAGGTTAAGCGGACGATCGATCTCGGTTTGCCGATCGGAGTTCCCGGCGAACGCCGGCCGGCCTACGGTGCCGCGCCGAACTCGATCGCCGTCGATGCCAGGAGAGGCATTGCCTACGTCGCGCTCTACAACGCCAACGCGATCGGGGTGGTCGATCTCAGCCGGGACGCGAGAAATCCCGTCATCGGCATGATCCCGGTAGCCTATGCGCCGAGTTCGGTGGTGCTGGACGAAGCCAGGAACGCGCTCATTGTGGCCAACGACAAAGGCATCGGCGCGCGTAATTCGTTCGAAACCGACTACGGCGTCAGTGACTACAACACCCACCAGGACAATGGCACCGTCAGCATCGTCCCCGTGCCGGATCGAAGGACTCTGGAGGGGATGACGAGGCATGTCTTCCAGAACAATCACTGGGACCTGGCGGAGAATATCCACACTGCCAGCGGCGGCAACCCGCATGCCAAGCCGGTCGTAATCCCGCGCAGGATCGGCGATCCCTCCCTGATTAAGCATGTGTTCCTGATCATCCGTGAAAACCGCACCTATGATCAGATCCTGGGTGACGTGGCCGCCGGCAATGGCGATCCCTCGTTGGCAGTGTTCGGGGGCAAGGACACGCCGAACGTGCACAAACTGGTGAAGCGCTTCCCTCTCTTCGACAACTTCTACGACCCGAGCCGCCAATCGGCCGACGGTCACCAGTGGATCACCGAAGCTATGGCGCCTTATGCCGACGACATTCAGTCGCCTGACTGGGTTCGCAGCTATCCAGGCGGGAACGCCGGCGATGCGCTCGCTTATCAGAAAAAGGGCTTCCTGTTCTCGGAAGCGGCGGCCGCCGGTCTGCCGGTGAAGATCTACGGCGAATACGTCGAGTACGATACGTTCCAACAGCCGAACGGTTCGACCGACGAGCCGAGCTGGAGCGACTTCTACGCCGACACCCAGAAGTTCGAAGCTGGGCAGGAGAGCACGCTGTACTATCAGAATACCGTCCAGGCGCACTCCTCCGTCCCGGCGGTGTCTAACTACCTCGTCGGGAACTTCCCTATATTCGATCTAGGCATCCCTGACCAGTTCCGCGTCGATGTGTGGGTGCAGGACTTCAAGAAGGATGTCGCGGCCGGTACGGTGCCCGCATTGAGCATCCTGTGGGTAATCGACGACCACACCGGCGGCCCGCCCACCCCGGACGCCGAACAGGCGGACAACGACCTGGCCGTGGGGCGGATGATCGACTACATCACTCACAGTAAAGTGTGGTCCTCATCGGCGATCTTCATCGAGGAGGACGACGCGCAGAACGGCGTTGACCACGTGGACGGTCATCGCAGCCCAGGCTATATCGTCAGCCCATACACCGTGCAGAACGGACCCACCGACCACACTTACTACACGCAGGTCAACATGACGCGGACGATCGAGCAAATCCTTGGCCTGCCGCCCATGAACCAGTTCGACCTCGTGGCGTCGCCGATGAGGACGGCGTTCGTCGAAGGCCGACCGCCCAGGGATAACTTCAGGCCGTGGAGGCACGTGCCGAACCAGGTCCCGCTGGACGACGGCGTTTCAGCAAGCGCAGCCAACACAAAGAGCAGCCCTGCGGTCCAGGCCCTGAGGGCAGCTTGGCTCAAGAAGAAGGCGGATATCTTTGCCGGCAAACTTACCAAGCCGGACTCCGAAGATCCGGAGACGGTCAACCACTTCAACTGGTACATGTCCACAGGTTTTACGCGGCCCTATCCCGGCGAGAGCAAGGTTCGACCGCCCAGTGACTTCAACAACCCGGCACCCACCAAGGGTGACGACGACGACGACTGAAACACGTTCAGACTCAACGACCGACATACGTACATGTCTGATTTTCGTGACATTCGTGAGTGACATTAAGTAAAGACGAGCAGCCGCTCTTCCTCGTCTTGGAATCTGCCTTATTTCAGCGGGCTGGTTCGGCGTTCATGGTCGGACGGAAAGCGCCAACGACTGGAGGATTGCCGGGAAGAAATTGTCGTCGGCCTCAAAGTTGTGGCGGCAGCTATCAAGAAAGACAGAAAGGACACTGAGGAAGCACATCGTCGGCGGGAGGAAGAGCGAAAACAGGCCGAAGAGGAAAGGCGCAGGGCAGACGAGCACAAGCGGAAGGCGGAGTTCGTCACGGAACTCATGCAAAATTGGGAGGGGCAGATCGCTTGCGGAAGTTTGCGAAGGCCCTGGAAGAGGGCGTCGCCCAGTTGGAACTGTCAGACGATGAGGGAGTGACGTTCAACAGGTGGTCGAGTGGACAGGCGAGTACGCCGAGCTCCTCGATCCGCTTTCTGATCTTCCGGGTTCCATCGGTGAATTCTGTCCATCCAGATTCAAGTGTACAAGCTGCGATGGGAGCAATTGCGGCACCGCAGCTACGCCCGGTGCTGCCGCTGAGTTCTCATCTCAGATACGGATCCGCGCGTTATCTTCCCGCTTTATGAACTCCGAGAACTCAGCCAATGTATGCCTTGGGGCTGGTGCTCCGAGTGCCTGTGGCAGACCTCGTCGTCCACCTGATCGCGATCCGCATCCTCCCAAAGAGTTGTAAGCACAGATTGCCGGGTATGGCGGGTTCTTCATCTGCGTTGAGTGCATCGACCTGAACTTGTTTGCCAAACACAGATTGATGTAGTTGAAGAACCCGGCGCTGTTCGGCCGGTGGTGGTGCTTGCAGGGATCGAACGTCTGCACGACTTCCTCCATGCCAGCCTCTCGGTGCTTGCGCCGCGGGGTTCAGGTGATGCTTAAAAATCGAACGCGAAGTGCCATGCTAGAATGCGAATGTGAGCTTACATTCTTCTATTGCCCCCCGACGGATACCTCAGCAAAAGCGTGGTCAGCGTCGCGTGGATGGTTTTCTGCGGGCGGCGGCATCGGTGATTACCGAAGTTGGATACGAGAAGGCGACCATGAGCGCAATTGCCAAACGCTCGGGTTCATCCGTGGGCTCGCTCTACCAGTTTTTTCCGCACAAGCGGGCCGTCGCAGAGGCGTTGCGCAATCAGTACGTCAGGAACGTTGAACAATCCTGGATCACTCTTGGCCGGCAGGCAGGGGATATGAACGCTGAGGATCTCACCAGCCGGCTTGTCGAACTACAAGTTGAGATAATAAAAAATCATCCCGTCCTGCTGGCGCTCCTGGACGTTCCTCCGATTTCGCATGCACGGCGTGAGCTGATTCGCACGCGAATTGCCGAGGTGCTCATTGCCCGCCAGCCCCGCATGTCCAGGGCCGCGGCGCTGCGCATTGCCTCCGTCGTCCAGCAGATCAGCCGAGCATTGCTCAGCCTGTACGCGCAGGCCGGCGTCAGCGAGGGGATCGCGATCATCGAAGAATTCAAATCGGTTTTGACCGGGTACCTAGTGCCCAACCTGAAGACTTGAGGATTTGGGATCCTCGCCAACCACGGCAGAACGTTCAGGTGGCGCTCGGCGTCAGCGCGGAAGGGAGAACGGCTTGGGCAGCACGCACCTCAGCTCTTGGAGAGTCGGCATCTGGTTCGCTATCTTCGGGATCCTTTCATGTGTCGGCTGCGGGAAGAGGGCTGCGTCCACAACAGCGGCTCGCCCACCGGTCGTCGAGGTTGGCAGCGTAGTCCAAAAGAGTGTTCCTATTTCCAGCGAATGGGTCGGCACGCTGGACGGGTACGTGAATGCGCAAATACAACCGCAGGTCACTGGTTACCTCACTAAGCAAGACTATCGCGAAGGCTCCCTCGTTCATAAGGATGACGTACTCTTTGAGATTGATCCGCGCCCGTTTCAGGCCGCGCTTGACCAAGCCAAGGCACAGCTCGCGCAGGCAGAGGCACAGCTCGGAGCCGCGGCACTCAATGTGAAGCGCGACATCCCCGAAGCGCAGGCGCAGGCGATCCCGCAGAGCCAACTGGACAACGACACACAAGCGAAGCTCGCGGCAAAAGCCGCGGTCGAGGCCGGCCAGGCGGCGGTCGAGCAAGCCCAACTAAACCTGGGCTATACCAAGGTTCGCTCGCTCATTGACGGAATCGCAGGGATTGCTCAAGTCCAGGTGGGAAACCTTGTTACTCCTTCGACCGTGCTCACGGCGGTTTCGCAGGTAGATCCGATTAAGGCTTATTTCCCGATCGGCAGCGCGGAATATCTGCGGATTGCGAGCCGCGTAGGCCTGGGCACCGTGAATCTGCTCTCCCGAGCAGATCCAATTCCGCTTCAGCTCCTTCTGCCAAACGGCGAGACGTACCACCACAACGGGAAAATTCTCTTCGCCAACCGGCAGGTCGACTCGCAAACCGGAACCATCCAGATTGTGGGCGCTTTCCCCAATCCCGGCAACATTCTCCGGCCGGGCCAGACCTGCCGTATCCAGGCAGTCACAGAAATCGAAAAAGATGCGCTTCTAGTTCCGCAACGCGCGGTGACAGAGCTGCAAGGCGGCTACCAAGTTGCGGTGCTGGGCCCAGGAAACAGGGTTGCCATTCGTGATGTTCAGGTAGGCGAGCAAGTGGGAAGCCTGTGGATCATTCGTCAAGGGTTGAAGCCGGGCCAGCGCGTGATTGCCGAGGGAACTCAAGTGGTGCGGGACGGCATGGTCGTCACTCCAGAACCGTACACCGCACCCGCGGAAGAAAAGTGATCTATGTCGAAGTTCTTCATCAACCGCCCGATTGTCGCCATGGTGATCGCCATTCTGACGGTGATCGTTGGCGGGATCACTATACTAACCCTCCCCGTCGCCCAATTCCCCGACATTGTTCCCCCTGAAACCAGAATTCAGGCGACTTTTGTCGGCGCCGACGCGAACACCTTGGCGCAGTCCGTCGCTACTCCGATCGAAGAGCAGATGAGCGGCGTGGACAACATGAACTACATGTATTCGGTGAACGCCGCCGCCAACGGCCAAACCAGGATGGTCATAGATTTCGCCGTCGGCACAAACCCGAATACAGACCTCATCCTCACCCAGATGCGCGAGACGCAGGCCGCGGCTCAATTGCCGTCGCAGGTCGCGCAATACGGGGTTACGGTGCTGAAATCCACCTCGGCGCCTTTGATGCTCGTCGCCGTGTACTCCCCCAATGGGACCTACAACGCTCAATTTCTCGCTAATTATGCTTATATCAATCTCGACGATCCCATCACGCGCGTTCCGGGCGTCGCCGAAGTTCATGTTTTTGGCGCCGGCCAATACGCCATGAGAATTTGGCTCGATCCGGACAAGCTGGCCAAGCTAGGGATCACGGTTTCGGACGTGATCAATGCGGTCGAGTCGCAAAACACGGTAAACCCGGCCGGGCAGATCGGCGGTGAACCCGTTCCCCCCGGCCAGGAGTTCACCTATACCGTCCAGGCCCAGGGACGCCTGGAGACCCCCGAGCAATTCGGGAATATCGTGGTCCGCGAGAATCCTAGTGGCGGAATCGTGCGCGTTCAGGATGTTGGCCAGGTAGAACTGGGGGTGCAGTACTACACCCTGATGGGTCGCCTGAACGGAAAGCCAAGTGCGGTGCTTGCCATCTATCAGTTGCCGGGCTCGAACGCGGTTGATACAGCCGCGCGAGTCAAGGATTTGTTGAGCCAACTCAGGGGCCGTTTCCCGCAGGACATCGCCTACGCCGTTTCCCTCGATTCGACCCGGGCGGTGACCGAGGGGCTCAGGGAAATCTTGATCACCCTCTTTATTGCCCTCGCTTTAGTCATCCTGGTGGTTTACATCTTTCTGCAGGGCTGGCGCGCCACGCTGATCCCCATGCTCGCGGTGCCTGTTGCCCTCATCGGCACGTTCGCGGTTTTCCCTTTATTCGGCTTCTCCATTAACACACTTTCGATGTTTGGGATGGTGCTGGCCATCGGCCTGGTGGTTGACGATGCGATTGTGGTCGTTGAGGTAATCGAGCGCCATATTGAAGAGGGGCTCGCTCCCAAGGCTGCCGCCTTGAAAGGCATGGAAGAAATTTCGGGTCCAGTGATTGGCATCGCGCTGGTCCTTTCCTCGGTCTTTGTGCCCACGTCTTTCGTTCCCGGCATCACGGGCCGGCTCTACCAGCAGTTCGCGGTGACCATCGCGGTTTCCGTCATCATCTCGGCGTTCAACGCGCTCAGCCTCACCCCGGCGCTCTCGGCCTTGCTTCTTCGCCCCAGGAAAGCGGGCAAAGGGCTGCTGCGAAGGTTCTTTGACTGGTTCAATGGCATTTTCCGGCGCGGTACGAACGCATATGTTCGAGCCTGTGGGGGCTTGATTCACAAGGGTGTGGTGGCTATGGCGATCCTTGCCTTGTTCGGCGTTGCGGCTGTCTACTTTGGAGAGAAGCTGCCGACGGGTTTCCTGCCGGATGAGGACCAAGGCTATGTCTTCGTCAATCTCCAGCTTCCTCATGCGGCTTCACTCCAAAGAACCGACGCTGCCGCGAGAGAAGTCGAAGGCATTCTCGCCAAGACGCCGGGTGTGCAATACACCACCAGTGTGATCGGCTTCAGCTTGCTGAGCTACGTCCAGACGAGTTACAGCGCCTTTTTCTTTGTTGTTCTGGAGCCCTGGAGCAGCCGTACACAAAGAGACGAGCAGTACCAGGTCATCAAATATCACCTGAATCAGGAGCTCGGCAGGCTTCCGCAAGGGACCGCCTTCAGCTTCTCTCCGCCGGCCATTCCGGGCGTCGGCACTTCGGGCGGCTTCACTTTCGTCCTGGAAGACCGCGGCGGGCATGACGTCTCGTGGCTCGCGGCCAACGTCGATAAATTCATTGCCGCCGCGCGCAAGCGCCCGGAAATAGCGGGTATCAGCTCTTCGGCCCTGCCAAACGTGCCACAGAAATTCATCATGGTGGACCGCGATAAAGCGCTGAAACTCGGCGTGCCCATCGCGGATATTTATCAGACGATTCAGACCTTTCTGGGCGGTACTTTTGTCAACTATTTCAATCGCTTCGGCAGGCAATGGCAGGTTTACGTTGAGGGCGCCGGGGCCTACCGCACATCCGCCCAGGATCTAAGCCAATACTACGTTCGCAACAACCGCGGACAGATGGTTCCCCTATCCGACCTGGCCAGCTTAAAGCCGCGTTCGGGTCCCGAATTCATCATGCACTATAATGAATATCCCTCCACACAGATCAATGGCAGCGCCGCAGCGGGGTATAGCTCCGTCCAAGCCACGGAGGCGCTCGAGCAAGTGTTCAAGCAAACCATGCCGCACGACATGGGTTACGACTACATGGGCATGTCATTTCAAGAAAAGCAGGCGCAGCGGGGCGTGTCGGCAACAACCATCTTTGGATTGTCGTTTCTGTTTGTATTCCTGATTCTGGCGGCCCTCTACGAAAGCTGGTCGTTGCCGTTCAGCGTTCTGCTCTCGACACCAATCGCCGTTTTCGGAGCCCTCGGCGTGCTCCTTTTGCGCCGCGTGGCCGATCTCGCGCTTCTGCCGCCTTATATGGTCCAGCTTGATAACGACGTGTACTCGCAGATCGGCCTCGTGATGCTGATCGGCCTCGCTGCCAAGAACGCGATTCTGATCGTTGCCTTTGCCAAGGACGAATACGAGAAAGGCAGACCCCTGGTCGATGCGGCGCTCGACGGCGCGCGGCTGCGTCTCCGGCCTATTCTGATGACGTCATTCGCGTTCATTTTCGGCGTGGCGCCTCTGTGGTTCGCATCAGGCGCCGGAGCCGTATCCCGCCAGATTATGGGGACCACCGTCATCGGAGGCATGGTGGGTGCAAGCTTGATCGCAATTTTCTTTGTGCCTGCAATTTTCTGCGTGGTTGAAAGGATATCG
>Ga0335078_10018667_pt1 | contig 10310 bp, 8 predicted proteins | sample Lox_Sample_32_FD_206711 | JGI IMG/M metagenome (GOLD analysis project Ga0335078, IMG submission 206711) | Soil microbial communities from Loxahatchee National Wildlife Refuge, Florida, United States - Lox_Sample_3.2 | ecosystem: Environmental > Terrestrial > Soil > Wetlands | place: USA: Florida...
CGAGGATGGAGTGGTTCTTGTGGATCTCTTCTGGCGATGTGGCGCGGGCACCCTCGTCCGCCTCTGTCTGGGCGGGCACGCGCGGACGCTCCACACGCACCGGACCGAAACGCAGGGAATCCATCACCGCGGCCGGCCTGGCGCCCATGGTGAAGATATCGCGCAGAATCCCGCCCACGCCGGTGGCCGCGCCCTGAAACGGCTCAATGAATGAAGGATGATTGTGCGACTCGATCTTGAACGCGCAAGCCCAGCCGTCGCCAATATCAATAATGCCGGCGTTTTCGCCCGGACCCTGCACGACGCGCCGGCTGTGCGTGGGCAGGCGCTTCAAATGCACGCGCGAAGATTTGTAGGAGCAGTGCTCGCTCCACATCACGCTAAAAATGCCGAGTTCGGTCAGGGTCGGCTCGCGCCCGCCGAGTAACTGCACAATCTTGTCGTATTCCTCAGGCGTGAGGCCATGTTCGCGGATGAGCTGCGGAGTGACAGAGATCGTTGGAGCGGCAGTCATGTGGGCTGGAAGCTCTATTTTCGCATTTCGCGGGCGCGGCTGAATAGAGAGAACGCAGTGGAAAAGAAAAAAAATCGCCTATGCCGTCAGCGTGACCCACTCATCGGGTCGCGCGCGTGTGCGGCGCAACTGAACCAGTCCGTAGATCGAAGCTGCCAGCAAAAACCGGAGGGGACATGATCCGCCTCCTCGCCGACCGTACGCTCCGGGCGGTCAAGTAAAATAGGCATTCGAGCGTATGCCGCCGTTCACGGAACATTTCGACGTAGTGGTTGTCGGTGCGGGCCACGCTGGTTGCGAAGCCGCCATGGCCGCGGCGCGCATGGGCCTGAAGACCGCCCTCTACACGCTGAACGTTGACCTGATCGCACAGATGTCCTGCAACCCGGCCATCGGCGGCATTGCCAAAGGGCATCTGGTGCGCGAAGTGGACGCCCTCGGCGGCATCATGGGCGAGATCACCGACGCCGTCGGCATCCAGTTCCGCCTGCTCAATACTTCCCGCGGCCCTGCGGTCTGGTCGCCCCGCGCCCAGTGCGACAAACAGGCCTATCGCCTGAAAATGCGCGAGGTCCTCGAATCACAGCCGAATTTGAAGATCAAGCAAGCCGAAGTCGCGGATCTGATCGTGCAGCAGTCGTTGGTCGCCAGTCCTTCGTCGTTACCAAAATCCCAGTCTTCGGATCATTCCGAGGAGCGTGGCACCGAGGAATCTGCCTGTGCCGAGGACCAACGACCAAGGACCAGGGACTTTCTTGCCAACGACCGGGTACTCGGCATTCGACTTCGCGACGGACGCACTGTGGGCGCGCAAGCGGTCGTCATCACCACCGGCACATTTCTAAACGGCCTCATCCACTGCGGCGAGCAGCAATATCCCGCTGGCCGCTCCGGCGAGCCCAACGCCGTTCTCCTGGGCGAAGCCCTGAAAAATCTAGGCCTGCGCCACTGCCGCCTCAAGACCGGCACACCTCCGCGCCTCGACGGTCGCAGCATCGAGTGGTCGCGTTTTCCTGAGCAACCCGGCGATCCCGATCCAACGCCTTTCAGCTTCCGCACCACGCGCGTCGCCCATCACGATTCACAGATTCGCTGCTACATCGCCTGGACCACGCCCGAAACCCATCGCATCATCCGCGAGAATGTCCATCGCTCGCCCATGTACAGCGGCCAGATCCAGTCCATCGGCCCGCGTTACTGCCCTTCGATCGAAGACAAGATCGTCAAGTTCCCCGACAAGACAACGCATCAGCTTTTTCTCGAGCCGGAAGGCTTGACCACGCACGAGATCTACGTCAACGGCATGAGCACATCACTGCCAGTCGAGGTGCAGCTCGAAATTCTCAAATCCATTCCGGGCCTCGAAAACGCCGAAATGCTGCGCCCCGGCTACGCCATTGAGTATGACTCGATTGATCCCACGGAGCTGGAGCGCACGCTCGAGACCAAGAAAATTTCCGGACTTTTTCTGGCGGGCCAGATCAATGGGACCTCAGGCTACGAAGAGGCCGCCTGCCAGGGCCTGATGGCGGGCATCAATGCTGCGCTCAAAGTGAAGTACGAGCCGCCGCTGATTCTCGACCGCACGGAAGCCTACACGGCCATCCTGATTGATGACCTCATCTCCAAGGGCACGAACGAGCCCTATCGCATGTTCACTTCGCGCGCCGAGTTTCGCCTGCACCTGCGCATTGACAACGCCGACCGCCGGCTCACGCCGCACGGCCGCCGCGTGGGCCTGATTTCCGATTCCGCCTGGGCCGATTATCTTGCCAAGCAGGAGCGCCTGGACTCGTTGAAGCACTTCCTGGAAGCGACCAAACTAACCAGCTCGATGCTTGAGAGCATTCAGCACTCCGCATTCAGCGTTCAGCCGGATGATTGCCATTCCAAGGAGCGAAGCGACGAGGAGTCTGCTTCAGCGAGCGAGCAAGGACTAAGGACCAAGGACGATTTTTCCTCTGCTCTCGGTCAGCCGCTCGCGCAGCTGCTTAAGCGTCCCGAAATAACGATTGAGCATCAGGTTTCTCTGCTGCGCGAGCTCGCGCCAGAGTTCTTTGCCAACGACCAACGACGAACAACCCATGACGCGGTTCTCGCCTCTTCCACCCGCAACGAACTCAAGTCCGTCGAAACCGAAATCAAGTACGCCGGCTACCTGCAGCAGCAGCAGAAAGCCATTGAGCGGCTGAAGAGGGCTGAGCAGCGCCACATCCCCGAATGGTTCGATTACTGCGCAGTCAGCGGTCTCTCGCGGGAGATGCAGGAAAAGCTGGTGAAAGTACGGCCCCGCACGCTGGGCCACGCCTCGCGTATCCCCGGCGTGACCCCGGCCGCCGTCTCTTTAGTGAACGTATATATCGAGATTCAAGCCAGGCGGCGTGAGCAGGCGGCAGCATTGTCATAAACCATGCATCCGTGGCTAAATCGAACCTCACACACGAAAATCCTGTTACCGACCGGGTCTGTTACACGCAAATCTCGTCTCCCATCGGTCCGCTGATCCTGGCCGCCGATGACGCCGGCCTGCGCGAAATCCGCTTCGTCAACGGCCGCCATCCCGCCATACCCGACCCCGCCTGGCGTAAAGATCCAATGCACCTGAAAGAATCCATCCGCCAGCTCAGCGCCTATTTTGCTGGAGAGCTGAAATCGTTCGATCTGCCCCTCGCGCCGCAAGGGACGCCCTTCCAACTGAACGTCTGGAAGCTGCTCTGCGACATTCCTTATGGCGAAACAATTTCCTACGGCGAACTGGCCCGCCGAATGGGTAATCCGCAAGCCAGTCGCGCGGTCGGCCTGGCGAATGGATCGAATCCGATTCCGATCGTCATTCCCTGCCATCGCGTTATCGGTAGCAACGGCAAGCTCACCGGCTACGGGGGCGGCCTGCCCATCAAAGAAAAACTGCTTGCCCTTGAACACCGCCAGCTGCGCCTGCTGTGAGCCCCGTCCGGGCGGGGATCGGCTCTCGCCCTCCGCCCCGCGCTTCGGTTACCATAAAGGCTTGCTATGAAAAATCTGCTTCTGGCCCTGCTGCTCACCCTTCCGGTTTCGACTGTCCTGGCCCAGGACGCCAGCTCCGTGCTTCGTCCGCCCAAGGGATCGCAGGTTGCCATCGTGGTCTTTGAGGACCTGCAGTGCCCCAAGTGCCGCATGGATTCCCCGCTCGAAGAGCAGGCCTCCAGGACCTACAAAATTCCGCTGGTGCACCATGATTTTCCGCTGCCCATGCACAACTGGTCGTATGACGCCGCCATCATCGCCCGCTACTTCGCTGATGCGCATTCTCCGCAACTGAGCAATGATTTCCGCGAATATATCTTCCAGCACCAACTGGAAATCAATCCCCAGAACCTGCGCGCTTACGCCGACAAATTTGCCAGCGACCACAAAACCGATCTGCCGTTCGTGCTCGATCCGCAGGGTAAACTGGCCGCCGAGGTCAACGCCGATAAGCAACTGGGCCAGCGCCTGGGCGTCTCCCATACGCCCACCATCTACATCGTTAGCAGTAAGAATCCCGCCAAGCCTTACGTCGAGGTCACCGACTCCAAGCAGCTCTTTCAAATGATTGACGCGATGCGGGCCGAATAGGCGGGCTGGCAGCCGATTTTTGGTTCGCCTAAGTCATTGACTAAATTAGAGTTACTTTATTAGTCGGGGCGCTTTGTCATCGCCCTCCGCTGACTCCACCACTCTGCTATCATTTTCGTACGCGACTTCATGCGAATTAGACGCAGACTTCCTATCTGGCTGGGCGTTCTGCTGGTTGTGGCCGCGGTCGCCCTGGCCGTCGTTCTGCGCAAACATGCCCCGCCTGAGCCTGCCCGCCTGTTGCCCAGCGCCGATGGCTTCGTTTACGTCAACCTGAAGTGGTTTCGCCGCGCCAATCTGACGGGCCAATTGCCCGCCGTTTCCCCGGCGCCCTCCTACGAGCAGTTCATTCAGGCCACGGGCTTTCAGTTTGAACGCGACCTCGACCAGGCTGCCATTGCGATTCACTACCCCGAGCGCCGTGCCAAGACGGCTTCCGACTCGCCTTGCTTCTCCGAAGTCCTGGTCGGACGCATTGACGGCGAGCGGGTGCAGGCCTACTTTCAGAGCCTCGCCAAATCGGTTGAGACTTATCGGTCGCGCGACATTTACAGCATTCCGATCGAAGGCCGCACTTTTCGCGCAGTGATTCTCGGCCCGGACACAGTCGCAGCTTCGAACGAGCCGAACCAGCAGGTGATTGAGGGCATTGTGGACCGCTCGCGCAAGCTGGCATCGCCGTTCGGCGGGCCCCCGCTGCTGCGCCAGTATTACAAGCAGATTCCGCTGGCCAGCCTGGCGTGGGCGGTCTTTCGCGTAGATCCCGAAGGCAAAAGCGTCGCCGGTGCGCCCGATATTTCTTTTCTTTTCGCGCAGCCGGCGGTCGTGGTGGTTTCGGCGCGCTACCTGCGGGCGCTGCATTTGCGGGCCGAGGCCTTCGCCGGCAATCAGGAACAAGCGCAGCGCGTGACGCAACAGGTGGGGACATTTCTCACGCTTTTTCATGCGGCCGAGACCGCAGCTCCGGCGCACGGCGCCGATCCTGACGTGAAGCAGTTTCTAGACAGCCTTGAGGTGACGCAGCAGAACGATCGCGCCGTTCTGACGGCTTCCGTTCCTCCCGGATTTATCCGCAAGGCCATCGCTTCGCCCGACGAATTCGAGGCGCCGGGCAAGGTTTCCCCAAAGTAACTATCGTCAGTGCCGGCCGCGCCGCGTGCGCGGCGGCTCAGGTAAAATAACCACGCATGACGAGCCTTCCGCTACCGATCGCGGCGTTTGTCGCAGGCCTGGCGTCCTTCCTTTCGCCGTGTGTACTGCCGCTCGTGCCCGGTTACGTTTCGTTGATTTCGGGTGCGGGAGTGGAAGAACTGCAGACCCAGCAGACCCAACTGCTGCGCAAGGTGATGCTGAACTCCATTAGCTTCATTCTGGGATTCAGCGTGGTGTTCATCACGCTGGGCGCGATTTCCACCGAAGTAGGCCAGCTGCTGGCGCGTTACAAAAGCACGCTGGCGCAGGTGGCCGGCGTGGTCATCATCCTGTTTGGGTTGCACTTGACCGGCATTTTCCGCATCAACGTGCTCTACGCGGACAAGCGCCTGCACAACGTGAAGGGCGGCAGCACGGTTTTGGGTGCATTTCTTATCGGGTTCGCGTTCGCCTTCGGCTGGACGCCGTGCGTTGGCCCGGTGCTGGCCGTGATTCTTACTTTCGCCGCGGCGCAGGATTCTGTTGCTAAAGGTGTGTTTCTGCTGATGATCTATTCGCTAGGCCTGGCTGTGCCCTTCTTGCTGACTTCGCTCGGCATCGAGCGGTTTCTGAAGTTCTACAGCCGGTTCCGCGCGCACATGCATGCCATTGAAGTGGCCAGCGGCGCTTTGCTCATCGCGCTGGGGGTACTCCTAGTGATTGGGCGCTTCACTTTGATTTCGAACTACTTGTCGTTCTTGAACCGCTTCGCTTTATAGCGCAGGAGTGATGTTGTGAAACGTGATCCGGTGGTGCTGATTGTTATTGCGACGGTGGTGACGCTGATGCTCGTGTTTGGCTTCAATCTGGCGCGGCGTTCCCGCGACCAGGCCAACTCACACACGCCAAGCCTTTCGGGCCAGCCGGCGCCGGAGTTTAGCCTGCAAGCACTCGATGGGAAGACCGTGAAGCTCTCGGATTTCCGCGGCAAAGCGGTGCTGCTCAATTTCTGGGCGACCTGGTGTGAACCCTGCAAGCTGGAAATGCCGTGGTTTGTGGACCTGCAGAAGGAATACGGCCCGCAGGGTCTGCAGGTAATTGGAGTGGCCATGGATGATGCCGACCCGGCCGACATCGCCAAGTTCGCGCATGACATGCACGTGGACTATCCCATTCTGGTGGGCAAAGAAGCGCAGCGCGACGAACTGGCCAAGGATTACGGCGGCGTGCAGTTTCTGCCGGAAACTTTCTACATCAGCCGGGATGGCAAAGTGCTCGATCGCGCTTTCGGGTTGAAGGGCAAAGCCGAGATTGAAGACAGCATCAAGAAGGCGCTCGCCCAGAATGCCGTGGCGCAGATGCAGAAATCTCAGTGAGCCCGAACACGGCTGATGCGAATCCGGCGGCCGACGCGATGAACCGGCCGTACAGGTCGCAGGCCGAGCTAATCAGGCTTGTATTTTTTCCTCTGCTGCTCTGCCTTACTCTGAGAGGGCAGGAACAGCCGGTCAAGAAGCTACCCTCCATCACCATGACTCCGGCGCCGCTTTCAGTGCTTAAGCGGGCGCAGCCAGGCATGATTGATTTGCACTTTCATGTTGCAGGCGGATTTCACGTGAACTCCCACACTCCGTCGGAAGAGTTTCTGATTCCTACCGCGCTCAAGCTCGACGTTCCCACCGATGTGGTGGTCGAAGAAGTGGCGTATCCAGACGGAGAGCAGATGAGTTTTGCCTTCGCGCCCGATCAGAAGCTCAGCGTTTATACCGGCGACTTCGCCGTGGGCGTGGTTTTGCATCCGCTGCCCAGCGTAGCTTTGGGCAAATACATGGTCCACGGGCGGCTCAAGTACCAGGCCTGCGACAACGCTGCGTGCTATCCGCCGAAGCAGCTGCCGGTGGAGTTTGAAGTGCAGGTGGTGAAGGGAACTCCCGCAGTGCCGAGGCGCAACCCCGCGCAAAGCCCGCACATACACAACTAAGCGAGACGAAAGCAACAAAGATCACTTCCAGCAGTCGGGTTCCGGCAGGATACGGAAGCGGCCGTTGCGCCAAGGCCGGTACACCGCGAAGTCGCGCCGATCAAGGGTGAAGATCGCGCTGCAGCCGTGCGGCGGTTCTTTCCTTCCCCAACGCGGCCATTACCGCAAACAGGCTTGGGGCGACTGCTTGGCCTGTCAATGCGACGCGCGCGCCGTTGATCAGGACGCCGGCTTTTACATTCTTCTCCGCAGCGAAGTCGCGCAGGACTTTCTCAGCCGACTGCTCACTCAAGTCATCACTCAGCTGCCCATAACGGCCGCCGAGTTCAACCAGCAGGCTTCGAACTGAGCCGTCTTTAAGAAATTTTTCCACCGCCGCAGGATCGGCCACGAAATCATCGGTGAAGAATGCTCGGAACGATCCGGCGAAATCCTTCAGGCTGCGGGTCCGGGGTTTGAGCAGATCAATCGTCGCCAGCAGCCACTCGCGTGTGTCGGTCCGCTCCGAAATCAGGCCGGCCTTGCGCCATTCTTCTTCGATCAGCGGCAACAGTTTCTCGGCTGAGTAAGCGCGAATATATTCGGTGTTGAACCAATCGAGTTTGGGGCGGTCAAAGACCGCGTCCGAGCGCGAAATGCCCGCGAGGCTGAAAAGGCGAATCAGTTCGGCATCGCCCAGGACTTCGGGCGAGCCTACCGGCGGCGCCCAGCCCAACAGGGCCAGAAAATTGCGAAAAGCCTCCGGCACGATGCCCTCGTCGCGATAAGCCATGACGCTTGTCGCGCCATGCCGTTTGCTGAGCCGCGTTTTATCGGGGCCGAGAATCAGCGGAACGTGGGCAAACACGGGCGAAGCCACGCCCAGCGCACGGTACAGCAAAACCTGCTTGGGCGTGTTGGAAATGTGGTCGGCGCCGCGAATGATGTGGCTGATGCGCATATCCACATCGTCGGCCACCACGCTCAGGTGATACGTGGGAGCGCCGTCGGAGCGAAGCAGGACGAAATCTTCCAGTTCCGAGTTGGCAAACTCGACGTGGCCAAAAACCGCATCATCGAAGGCGGTGCTGCCCGATTCCGGCACCGCGAAGCGCACCGCCGCAGGCTCGCCGGTCTTGCGTCGCCGCTCGGCTTCTTCCGGAGCCATCCGGCTGCAGGTACCTTCGTACTTCGGTGGACGCCCTGCGGTCGCTGCCGCCGCGCGGCGACGCTCAAGATCTTCTTTCGTGCAAAAACAATAATAGGCGTGCCCCGACTGAAGCAGCCTGGCGGCGCATTGCCGGTACAAGTCCACGCGCTCGGTCTGGAAAAACGGGCCTTCGTCCCAGGTCAAGCCGAGCCAGTGCATGCCTTGCAGAATGCCGTCCACCATTTCCCCCGTCGAGCGCTCCAGGTCGGTGTCTTCGATCCGAAGAACGAACGTCCCGCCAAAGTGGCGGGCAAAGAGCCAGTTGAAGAGGGCTGTGCGCGCGCCCCCAACGTGCAGATATCCGGTGGGCGAGGGCGCAAAACGCACGCGCGGACGTACGGAATCGAACGTTAGCGATTGATCTGCCATGCTCAGAATGGCCGTTGTGGTTTTTGGATGTTACGGTTCAGCGAAAAGAACCGTCAAGCAGTCGCGATGGGATGGCCGTCCTAAAAAGTGCAATACGCAATGTGCCTTTAGTGACCTCGCAGGGGTTGTGTTTGATCTCTTTCCTATGAAAACATTAAGAGTTACAAATCTCCCGTATTTAGCCAAAGCGGGAGTGAAGGGTTCAAAGCAGTTCGTACATGGACAGCATGAGTACCAGTGTGATCATCGTACCCGGCGTGATATCGCTGCTGCTGTTCCTCGTCTTCACATATCTCTACGAACAGAGCCGCCGCGAATATTTCCGCGCCTGGCAGCTGGCATGGGCGGCCTACACGGCGCACTACATCCTCGATGCCTGGGGCATTCTGCACGGCGCTTCGCTGTGGACTTCACTGGGCGCTTCGTTTTTGCTGGTCGCAATGGGCGTGTGCCTGTTCATTTCCACGCGGCTCATGCGGCAGCCGTTCCGCCTGCGCTGGTACGACGTGGCCCTGACCGCGGCTGGCCTGGCAGCCATTGCCTGGAATGCGCTCCCGCAGCTGGCCGGGGCGATTCTGCGGCCGAATGTGCTGCCCCATTTTCAGCTCCGGCTCGAATACGGGCTGGCGGCGGTGCTGCTCTATTGTTCCGGCTACTTCTACGTCTACGGCCAGCGCAAAAATTCGGTCGCGTTCAGCCTGCTCGCGGCTGCCCTGGCTCTGTGGGCCGTGCTGATGAGCTTCGGCCAGTTCCACGCCCCGTATGTTGAGATGTTCGGCGTGGCCGGCCACATGCTCGGCCCGATTCCGCAAATGCTGCTCGGAATCGCAATGGTGATGGTGCTGTTTGAGAGCGAACGCAACGCGGTGCAACAGAATGCGCTGGCGTTCTCGACCCTGGGGGTTGATCCCACCCGGCTGCTCTCGGCGGAAGATCTGGTGCCGAGCATGCAGAGCATTCTGGACCGGCTGATGGGGCCGCTGCCCACGAACCGCGCGGTCATCTGCATTACGGAACGCTGGCGCGCGATTCTGCCTTCGGTGCAGCGCGATTTGCCCGCGGAATTCGTCAAGAAACTCGAGGAGACGGGCGCTGGTGAATACATCTGCGAGATGGCGTACCGGCGTGGCGGGTTCGTGAGTTTCCGCAACATTCCGGAGATGACCGAGCCGCTGCCCGTGTTTCCCGGCAGCCGCTTCGAGCAATTCCGCCAGACCCTGACCGACGCCAACATTCGCCACCTGACCGCGCTGAGCCTGCAAACGCGCGAGCATAACTTCGGCGCGATTCTGTTTCCCCATGCCGAGCGGCGCATGTTTGGCTCGTCCAACCTGCGGCTGCTGACCGGTCTCGCGCTGCAGATCGGCCTGACACTTGAGAATTATGCCGTCATGCATGATGCCCAGCGCCGCACCAAAGAGTATGAGCTACTCACGCAGATCGGGCAGGCCATCAGCTCGCGCCTGGACCAGGAGGAAATCCTGCGCACGGTGCAAAAAGAGCTGGGGCAGATTTTCGTGAATCGCGAC
>Ga0335078_10018668_pt1 | contig 10310 bp, 14 predicted proteins | sample Lox_Sample_32_FD_206711 | JGI IMG/M metagenome (GOLD analysis project Ga0335078, IMG submission 206711) | Soil microbial communities from Loxahatchee National Wildlife Refuge, Florida, United States - Lox_Sample_3.2 | ecosystem: Environmental > Terrestrial > Soil > Wetlands | place: USA...
CGGCGAGAGCCGGCGCGTACTGGGACATCGTCCCGCCGGTGTTCTTCACCGCCTGCTCGAGCGCGACCTGCGAATCCTCCAGGTCGTTACCGGCTTTGATCGCGTAGGCGAGCCCGGCGGCGAACGCAGCCGCGCCGACCTTCGACGCGGCGCTGATCACGGCTTTGAACTTGTCCCCGAACGATTGAGCGACCTCGTCGCCAGCCTTCGACGCAGCCGGGGCGGACTTCTTCAGCTCAGACGAAATGTCGGACGAAAGCTCTGACCCTCTTGCCCTAATTTCTACCCAAGCCTGGCCAAGGAGGTCGGCGATATCAGACACCTCCCGACATGTGCGCCTCGAACGCCTTCAGCGCTTCCGCCTCAGCCTTGACTGACCCGCCGGCCGTGTCCCGGACGAACCGGTCCCGCTCGTCCTCATCCATGTTCTCGATCAGCGCGGCGTAGACAACGTTTACCGCTTGCCGCGGCGTGAGCCATTCGAGCCCGCGGCCCGTGCGGCGGAGGAGGTCCCCGTCGAGCTGCCCGATATTTGCCGCGGCCCAGCCGAGGAGCCCGACGGCGGCACGGTAGGGCGCGCCGTCATCATCTCGATCACCTGCGTCACCACCGGGAGGAGCTCGTCGTGGTCGGCTTTCGTCTCCGTCGCGTGCCGCTCGAACGCTTTCCAGTCCCCGCCGTCGTAGCCGTCGTCGCCGGGCTCGAGGCCGTTTCCGGCATAGATGCAGTCCTTGAGCATGTCGTAGATCGCGGCGAGGGCGTCCATGTCCCCCGCGGCGGCGGCGTCCTGGTTCGACGCGGCGTGCGCGAACCGCATCAACGGCATCAGGCCGACCTTCTCGGCGATGCGGAACCGCTTGCCCTTGAACTCGACGGTGCGGGCGAGCCGGGGGATGGATTCGACGTCGGCCTGGACGTCGGCGAGCTCACGTTCCAGGTCAGTGTCTGCAGTGGTGGGCGGCACAGTTTGACTCCTGCTACATTGGTGATACACTGTGAATACAAGACAAAGACAAAAGGGAAGAAGGAATCATGCCGTCACTCGCCAAGCAGCTCCGCACCCTGCAGATGTCAGTCGAGCGCTCCAGCCAGGCCGTCGAAGACCACGCTGCCAACGTGAAGGCAGCAGTCAAGGGCGGCAAGACCAAGACCAAGACCAAGACCAAGTAGCAGCTAGCCGTTGGCCGGAGCCGAGAAGCCAAAAGACAAAGAGAGAGTGATCCACATGGGACTCATGAAGACCACAAAGATCCACATGGCCGACAAAGACGCCAGCCGCGCACTCGAACAAGGCCACACCATCTACGTCCACCGGTTCGGCATGCCGAACCTCAACTCAGCCTCCAGCTGCTCCGTCTCCGGCGCCGCCGAAGTCATCGAAACCATCGAAGCCGCAGGCTGGAAGCTTGAACACGTCGCCTTCAACGCCGAGAACCGTGCCAACGGCTCCCTCGTCATGCTCTTCCGCCCCGCCCCCGGACACACCGCCTGACCGCCCGCACAGCAACGGAGCCCCCGGCCGGAGCCGGGGGCTTTCTCAACGCGTGCTCACAAAATTCGGGGCATATCATGCAATGCATTTCGAAGCGTCCGCTTGGGGTGACGAACCTGCTTGGCCGGTTTCTCCAAGAAGGTGTCGTAGAACACGGCGTGGATCCGCGCGTACAGCCCCTCCTCGTCGTCACCGATGTCATACGCGATCGAGTCGTACAGCGTCCCCGGCGGCGGCTGCGACGGCGGCATGTACTCCGCGATCGGCGCCCGGATCTTCGCCGACCGTGTCACCACCGTCGCGGCCTCGGCCAGCACCTTCGTCGCGACCGGCCCCCGCGGGTTATCCACCAGATCCTTAATCGCCGCCTCGTCCAACTCGATCGTGAACTTTGACAACGCCACAGCGGCTCCCTCAGCGGTCTTACCGGACAGGGCACGTATCAGGCGGCGTATCAGGTGGCGATACCTCGGGCCGTTACGCGCGTCACGGCACTTGCTGCATTCCAGGTGGACTTCAGGGTCACCGCAGTGCCCACGCCGCCCGTGCTGGAAAAGTCGGGCAGGATCGTGCCGAAGAAGTACTGCGTAGTCGTGAGCGTGCTCGGGTACAGGTAGAAGTTCCTGCTGAGCCCGTCCGTCGCCGCGATAAACGTCTGGCTCGTCGCGTCATCGTAGAAGCCCGTGAAGTCACCCGACGCGTCCGGAAGCCCCGAAACGTACACAAGGTTCGTGTCACCCAATGCTGTGACATCGACCTTTTTTACCGTGAAGGAGATTGTCCAGTCGGACAAAAATGCGACGGGGGAAGCCGCCGCCCCATTTGTCGGACTAATGTACGCCACGCCGTTCCTGCCATGGATTCTCGCCAAGATCATCTACCTTCTTCTGGATACGGGCCACTGACGTGCCGGGTTAGCGGTCGAGCGCCTTCAGCAGCAACCGGGCGCTGTTTTCGAACGTGCGATCCTCGACGGCCGCCCTCGCCTCAGCGGCGGCCCGTTCCCGTGCGACTGGATGGTTGAGATACCAGCGGATGACCGACCCGGCTTCCTCGGGTGAGGAGAACCGCGGCAGGGTGGGGAACAACTCGTTACCTTCACCGCGGCCTTCGCGGGCGAAGAACAAACCGCACGCCGCCATTTCGATCTCGCGGGGTCCGCACGCCCACCCCGGCGTGGCATCCGGCTCCGCCTCGCGGCGGTACAAGTTGATCCCCGCTTGCGCCGATCGGTACAGGTCGGCGGTCTGCTCATTGTCGAGGCAACGATCCTGCTCGTGCGCGAGGTATTTCCGCAGCGGCGAATCACCGGCGAGCTCGGCCCAGTTCCCCGCGAGCACAGTGTCGATGCCGTCGAGGTTCATGGCTTCGAAGAAGGCGATGCGGGACTGGTAGCCGGTGCCCGCGAACGCGAGGTCACACTCAAGCGCGGGGTCGGGCGCCCCGGGGTGGTGCAGCGCGGGCCGGTAACTGTGGGGGACGTACCAGGCGGGGCCGATCGCCTTGTACGCGTCCAGATTCGCAGGGTCGTTCACCAAGCTGATATCGGCGTGCGCGGCCCGCTCTAGCTGTTCGGAATCTTGATAAAGGACACTCCGAATGTACGAGGACCACCTTGTGGCCACGGTCACGCATCACGTCGAGCAATTGCGGCGGGGTGAAAAAGGCGCTGATCGCGAGGATCACATGTGGCCACCACGTCCAGCAGTCGGAACGCAAGCCGTCCGTGGCGAGGGTGATCGCCTGTTCGCGGGTGACGGCCTTTTTGATTTCTAGGTGGCCGTCGCTGTCGTTGTTTCCTGTGTCGAACAGTATCGAGTCGTAAAAGGTCAAGCGATCTTGCAAATTGTAGGTGGCGACCTGCTCGCCGAGTCCTTTAAGTGCTTCGACCCAGCCGATGAACATGTCGTGAACGCTGAATTCTGGGCCGGGGTGGATCACTAGCCAGCGCATAGTGCCGCCCGCATATAATGGTATTGAACAGCCCGGTCGCGTGTATCAGCACAACGACCGGGCCTAACCGGAATAGAGGTCCGGCTGTGCATGAGTCTCCCCCATCCCCTGAGCGTTGGCTACCCGTCGCCGGGTTCGAGGGGCTGTATGAAGTGTCTGATCAGGGCCGGATCCGAAGCATCTCGCGAAAAACTGCGTCTGGTGTCCGCGGTGGGAAGTTGCTGAAGGGCGCCCCGAAGAATCGCTACGGGCATCTCAAGGTTTCCCTGACCTGCGGGCCCGTGCGCGTTACTCGTGACATCCATCGGCTAGTGGCTGAGGCGTTCCTTGGTCCCTGCCCGCCGGGTCTGGAGACGAGGCATGGTGCAGGCCGCACCTCCGACAATCGGGTCGTCAACTTGTCTTACGGCACGCGAAGCGAAAACTCACAAGACAAGTTCAGGGACGGTGTCGACAACTCAGGTGAGCGACAGGGCGCAGCTAAGCTCGATTGGGTAAGGGTTGAAGAGATCCGGCGCAGGTGTGCTGCTGGTGAGTCCCGTTCGTCCCTGGCGCGAAGGTTCGGTGTGAGCGTACCTTGCATCGCCCTAATTGTCCGGGGCAAAACGTGGCGGCGTTAGACAACTCCGACCGTGACTAGTACATGCGCGGCCAAAAAGCTAATTCCGCCCCACATCAAAAAGCCGTAACCCGTTGCCCCAGTGACCTGCGCGTAGTCGACTGCGCCGCCAAGGGTGACGTCGGATTCGATGGCCATCTTCACGGACGCGGGGCCGGTGGATGACAGGTAGGAGTCGAGGAGGATTTGGCTTTCGGGGCCGGCGGATGCTTCGGAGACGAAGAGGGTGACGCGTATCCGGTAGGTGGCTGCGATGGCCCCCATGGGGCCGTTCAACGTCTGGTCGTAGTCGATGAAGGTGCCGGGGGCGGGTGCGATGACGGCCATGGGTGGGCTGATCTGGCCGGGGACGGTGGGGACTGCGCGGAGTCCGGGGACGTCGGCGATGGCGGCGGCGAGGGCTTGGCGGACGTCCTCAAGGTCAGCCACGGGGCTCGTCGCGTTCGATGAGGACTTGCTTCAGGTAGCAAACGCTATCTACCAGCTCCTCGTAAAGATCCAGAAGCGCATCCCGGCCATTGTGGGGTTTGAGCGGCTGGCCGTAGCGTTCGATGCCGAGCTGGCGGCGGGCCTGGATGTCGCGGATGACTTCCCATGCCACGTCGGGGCCGTCGCTGCGGCCGGGGAGCGGCTGGTCACCGGGACGGTACCGGAGCTCGGCCATCACACCTCCCAGCTAAGTGCCCAGGCTTCGTCGGGGATGCCGTCGCCGATGGGTTGTTCTTCGCCCCAGGTGATGATCCCGGCTGCGGTGGTGAGGACGGCGTGCGCACCGTCTGGGTAGGCGAGGCCGGCGATGAGCCCGGGCCCGTAGTCGCCGGCTCGCCAGAACCCGGCGAGCCGTGTCCCGGCGAACCCGTCGTCGCGGCAGAGCTCGAGGAGGGCGGCGAGGTCCGGGCCGCCCTCCTCGAGGTCACCGCCTGCGGCGAGGTGCAGGCAGAGGATGTCCCACAGGCTGGCTTCAACGCCGGTCGATGCCAGCAGGTGGTTGGCGATGGCGGTGGCGGCGCAGGTGGGGAGCCAGTCGTTGCCGCCGCCCAGCCACAGCCCGCCGCCCAAGTCGCCTGCGAGGGTCCGCTTGACGGCCTTCTTAACCGGCTTCTTCCCGGACTTAGCGGCGGCTTTCGCTTTGGCTTTCGCCGCCGCACGCCGCCCTGCCGCCTTGGCGGCTCTCAGCTTGGCAGCGTGGGTGAGGGCACGGGACTGGGCGGGGGTGATGTGCGCGAGGGCTTTCACCTCGGACGCGACGAGCGCGGTGTGCGCCGCCGCGGACTTCGCCTTCGCGACCTTGGCTGCGGCTGCGCGCTGGCGCTGGTAGGCGGAGATGGCCTGCGGGGTGAGGCGTTTACGCGCGGCAGATGCGGTGGCTGCTTCGGCGGTTTTGTGCTCGGCGGCGGCGTGTTTACGCGCTGCGGGTGTGGCTGCCTGGGCTTTGGTGTGGAGGTACGCAGCTTCGGCCTGGGGGCCGATGCGTTTGATCGCGGCTTTGGCGCGGGCGGTTTCGACGGCGTGTTTCACGGCGGCGGCGTGCTGCCCGCTGAGGGTGTGGAGGGCGGCGGCGCGGGAGTGGAGGGCCCGGGTTTTCGCTTTCGCGACGCTGGCTTTTTTCGCGGCGGCGATGGCCTGCGCCCCGACCGGCTTCGCCGCCTTCTTCTTCACTGGATCGCGACGATGTCGAACACGTACGGGGTGCTGATCACAGGTGTCCCAGCGCAGTTGATCGTCATCGCGCCGTTCGTGGCGGTCGTGACCCACACGCCGGCTGCGCACAGCGCCGCCGTGGCCGCATTCTTCGGTGTCAACGACACGCGGGGCTGCACGGAAAACGCCAGCGCCGCCGTGGACGTCGCCATGACGCCCGGTGCGGTGCCGGACGATGCGGTTGTGATGGTCACCTGCTGCGCGAGGTCAGTGCCCGCAGTCACGGCGGTCGCGCCGTTGACCGCAGTCCCGATGCATGTGGTCCCTATCGCCCAGGAAGGCGCGGAGCCGGTGGAGATGATGTGGTGGCGGGAGAACTTGGTCATCGCGTACTGCGTGTTCGAGCCGCGGCCCCACTGGCATGTCGCGCCCGTAACGGTGGTGGTGGAGCCCGTGCCGTTGGTGGCGTTGACGAACGCTGCGGTGGCGGCGCCGATGTCTGTCCAGACCACGGTCCCGTCTGTCACGGTCCCGCCCCCAGTCGGCCAGGTCGGCTGCGTCGTGGCGTTAGTCGTGCCTGCCGTGGTGCATTGGTACATGTGCGCGTTCGCCGTCGTCGGGCGCGCGATGTCGCCAAGCGTGATCACCGCGCCCGGTATCCAGGCCGGTGCGGTGGCGGCAGTGTAGGTGGCCTCGATGATTCCGGCCATGTACGCGCCCAGGTAGATCGGCACGTACATGTCGTTGGTGTACGGGCCGAGCGTGCTGGCAAACGCGGCGGTCAGCGATGTCACATATTTTGAGCCCGCGACGAGGCTGGCGTCGTTTACCCAGTTCGCGACGGTTGAGCAGACCTGGGCGGCGGCGTAGGAGTTAGCGGCGTCGGTCGCTGGCTTGAGATATGCGATGTTCCCCAGGTTGTCATAATTCCGGGGGGCACTGTAGAAGGACGATTCAACACTGAGCGCATGGTTACGAACCGCCTGATACTGTACGGACAGAGTGCTCTGGTGGTAGTTGTACACGGGGTTGTTGCCGGTGGAGTCCAGCACGAAGGTTCTTGCGTCATCCTGGTAGCCGGCGATGACCGGGTTAAACTGGTTCGACATCAGCCCGCGCGCCGAGAAATGGTGAATCGCGACAGTCTTGGTGTTGCTGTCCCACCAGCCGTTGGGCCCGAAAGTGTTGCACTGGGCGCCGGAGACGCAGTCGACACCGTATTTGTAGTTGCAGATCTCGACGCAGTTCCCGTCGACCAGGTTGCCGTTGGTCTGGTCAAGTTCGTCGTTAACTACGATGCAGCCGCTGTAAAGGGAACCGCATGACGAGGACACCGTGTTGTTGTAGACCCGGTTGGAGTTCGAGGCTACGCCGAACGTGACAATGGCGCGGACCTGGTGGAAGTAGTTGCGGTATATCTGCGACGAGTAGCCCTGGAATCTGGCGTTATCACCCCCGCCGTAGCCGCCATCGCTGGCGGCTGTCGCACCGCCAAGCCGGATCGCGTCCTGGTCGCAGGCAGTGCCGGTCTTAGAGCCGGCGAACACGTTGTCGTGAATGTTGAGGGTCGCGTTGGTGGTCAGCAGGAACGGGATAGCGGACCCGGTGGTGTCCTTGAAGTAGATACCGGAAATTTCGACGGACCCGAGGCGCTGGAAGTTCATTTTCGCGGCGACGCCCGCTGCCTGCATGTCGCAGGTCGTCGCACCTGACGGTGTGGACCACTGGCCGTTGTATGCCGCGCCCTGGCCGGCGATGCGCAGGGCCAGGGTTGTGGTGTTGTTCACGTAGGTGGTCAGCCACGGCAGCGTGAACGTGTGCGCACGCGCGCCGAGGACGATGGTGCCGCCCCCGGCGGCCACCACGTCGGCGAGCGCCGACGTCATCTTCTGGTCATCGGTGCCGGTGTAGGAGTCGAGCGGGTACACCCCGCTGCCGGTGCCGAGGGCGTACCGGGCGTCGAGCTGGGTGAGGGACAGGTCGTCGGCGAGGATGTACCAGACGGCCAGGGCGTAGTTGTACTGCAGGAGGACCGCCTGGCCCGACAGTCTCAGCGTGTAGGTGGTGGACCCGCCGGCCTTATTGATGACGTCCGAGCCGGCGCAGGCGACGGTAACGAAGTTCCCGGCGCCGAGGGTGACGATCTTGATTGCGACTTGGCTCTTGTCCGCCGGGGCCGCAGGGAGGGTCACTGTGAACGCGGCCGAAGTGGTGTCGCAGGGGACGAAGTCACCCGCCGCCGCACTGTAGACGGAGGTTTGGATTGCGGTCGGGGTAAGGCTGACATTGGAGAGCAGGTGCGCGACGGTGATCTGCTTGGTGGTGCCGGACACAGCCATCGACGTGTCGTTAACGTCGACGATCGGCATCACGTCGTTACCGGCTGCCGTTGCCAGCGCCGCATAGCCGGTGATCTTTCCCACGTGGTCTCCTCTAGCTTTCCTGCGTCAGATTCGCCGCTGATTCGTCAAGCAGGGGGGCGCCGCCCTCGTCTTGCAGGGCGCCTGCGGCCACTGGCGTGACTACGGGCCCGCCGCGCCAGATCCGGTCCGCAGCACCGGGGGTGGACCGGGGCGGGGCCTGCGGCACCGGCCACGCAGCGCCGCCGACCGGGCGCCACGACGGCACGGGAGCGGCCGGCATCAGACGGCCACCCCTGCCGAGTTGACCCACGCCGATCCTGTCGACCAGATGGGGATACCTAGTGTCGTGTCGAAATAAGGCGCACCGACAGTGACAGTTGACGCAGAAGGCCGGCTCGCCGTCGCGCCGCCGCCGGTCACGGGGAGCATCAGGTAACGGCTCGTGCCGTTGAAAGATGCCTGCGCCGCCGACTGGCCCTGCAGCAGCGTGGGTCCAGTAATCGACTGCAGGAAGGGATGGGCTACAGAGCCGCTCGCTGGCAGTTGCGTGTAGCCCGTTACTAGCGCCCGCGATGACCCATGGCTTCCGCTGAATAGCTGCGCCAGTGGTGCCGTCGTCGTCAAGCCATCCGCGATGACGTGCGTCCCGCAGTCGTCATAACCGGAGCTGACGATAATGCAGGGCTGGTAGTCGGTGAACGCGCCCGTGCGAAGCGAGACGTTGTCTAGCTTCAGTACGCCGCCCTGGTTCATGGTGATGAGGTACCCGCCGGCGGGGTTCAGCTTGCCTGGCGCGGTGATGCTACTCGTAAAGTCGTAGTCCCTGATGGACACGTTCTGAGCCACGGATGAGGCATTCACCTTCAACAACGCGGCCGAGTTCTCGGAGCGGCAACCTTGGATGATGTTATCGAATCCGCCGAAACCGTTCAGGCAGACATCGAAGCCGTTGTACCCCATGCCTATGCCATACGCGCGGAAGTCTGCGTTGGTCGACAGAATACCGTATGCGCAGGTAGCGAGGTACCCGCCGAAGATCGTGTTAACGAGAACGTTTCCACCGCAATTGGGGCCGCCGAACGTGACGCCCGCGTTGGTGCAGTTGTTAGCCACGATGTGGTACATGTCGCACGTGGCGACTGAGGGCTGCCCGCCGCTCCACTGCGAGCCGAGGCCGAAGCCGTTGACCAGGACTCCCGTCAAGGCGGGTGCGCAAGTCACGTTACGAATTGAACAGTTGTTGACGGCCCAGATGCTAGGCATGCCGGCTACGCCCGGCTGGAAAGGCGCGTCTACCAGCACACCGAATTGTACGGTATGCGAGTTGACCTGTATGGCTAGGTTCTCTACCTGGCACGTACTGGTATAGGCAGCAACGGCGGCGGTCAGATCGCAAGAGGTCTCAAGAAACGTCGCGTTAAGACCCTGTCCCTTCAATACGGTGCCGTAGTTCAGGTTTGACACCGTGCTGGGCGTTGTCCCGTAGACACCGATGCTGATGCCGTTGCCGTACGCGTCGGGTGTAGTGATGTTGAAAACTCCGTGACCGAACTCGATGATGCTCGGACTCTGGCCGGCGGCGGCTAGCGCGCTGGCCGCCGTGGCTTTCGCGCTACCCCAGGTGAGCCCGTCGTTGGAGTCGTTCCCATGCGTGGAAACGTAGTAATGGTTCTCGGCAACATTGGGGAGCTTCGCGAGCAGCGATGTGTCGGCAATGCCGTGGACGCTGGTGGTCAGCGCCGCGTGTGCCGCGACCGCGCCGGTGTCCGGCGGCCCGGTCGGGCCGGGTATTCCCTGCGGCCCCTGCGGCCCGGCGACGCCGACCTCGATGATGTCGGTCACGCCGCCTCCTTGAGGAACTTGCCGCGGAGGAGGCATGTGGTGATGTTCCCGGCGCTGGTCATGAGGAGCCGGTACGCGGCGGGGGTGAACGACGCTGCGGCGATCACCGCAGCAGGGATGTTGATCTGGATCGTCCCGGCTGTCCCGCCGAGGGTGACGGACCCGCTGGCACTGGGGGTGGTGGTGACCATGAGGAGGGGGTTCCCGTCGCCGTCGTCGGCGATGAACTGCGCCGCCCAGCCCGTCAGGTCCACGGGGGTGTACCCGTCCGGTTGGATCCAGGTCAGGGCGGGCGTGAAATCTTCCCCCTCGATCACGGTGAACGTGTACGTACCGGCCAAGTCGCCCCCCCCTCAGCCGACGGTCACGGTGACGGGGTCGCGGTCGTCCTGGGCGATGG
>Ga0335078_10018669_pt1 | contig 10309 bp, 10 predicted proteins | sample Lox_Sample_32_FD_206711 | JGI IMG/M metagenome (GOLD analysis project Ga0335078, IMG submission 206711) | Soil microbial communities from Loxahatchee National Wildlife Refuge, Florida, United States - Lox_Sample_3.2 | ecosystem: Environmental > Terrestrial > Soil > Wetlands | place: USA...
TCCGGACACCGACCGGGGTGTGACCGCAATCACGCACGGTCGTCACCCCCGCCGCGAGCGTCTTCGCGCAATTGGGAACCGTGTTCAGCAGCGACAGCGACGGCGGTGTCATCAGGATGTTGACGAGATTCGCCCCATTGCCCGCCAGGTGGACGTGCATGTCCATGAACCCGGGCAGGACCGTCACATCGTCGTCCTCGAGCACGTCGGCGCCGGCCGGAAGCGACAGCGACGAGCGCGAACCGCAAGCGGTGATGCGGCCGTCCTCGATGACGATCGCGGCGCGCTCCACCGGGTCGCGACCGGTGCCGTCGATGAGTCGTTCCGCGACGATGACGAGTGGCGGCAATGCACGTACCTCCGGTTCCCTGGCTGGACCGGTCGAGGCTAGCAGAGCGCCCTCATGCGGGGTCCGCCGTGAGCCGCTCGTAGTCCTCACGCGTGTCGATGTCGACGGGGCGTGCTCCCGGGGGATCAGCCTCCACCGGCACGACCAGCTCCGGATGGGCTCGGACGAGGGCACGCAGCCCGACGTCTCCTTGCAGCGCATCGATATCGGCCCAGAGCGAACGCGCGAGGACGATGGGCGGTTGGAGCAATCCGTCGAAGCTGAGGGCGGCGGCGGGCAACCCCGCGGACTCCTGGGCGTCGAGGAGCCGATCGATGAGCGATGTGCTGACGTCGGGCTGGTCGCCGAGGATGACGACCGCGCGCTCGACCTCGGGACCGAGGCTCGCGACCCCGGCCCGAAGCGAGGTGCTCATCCCCTGCTCGTGGTCGGGATTCACCACGATGCGAGCGCGGTCGAAGACGACCCCGGCCGCGATCGCGTCAGCGTTCGCGCCGAGCACGACCACGACGTCGTCGAGGTGCGAGCCGCAGGCCGCGGCGATCACGCTCTCGAGCAGAGGCCTGCCGTGCAGCGGAAGGAGCTGCTTGGGCTCGCCCATCCGCCGCGATGCCCCGGCGGCGAGGACGACTCCCGCCGACCTCGATGCGCCCACTCAGCCGGCGGAGGCGCTCACGAATCGATCCGGCTCGGCGACGAACTGCTCCCGGCAGCCCGAGCAGCAGAAGTAATAGGTGCGCTCGTCGTGGACGGCGGTGTTCGTCGCGCCGGCGGTGTCGACCGTCATGCCGCATACGGGGTCGACCGCGAACCCGGGGACCGCCGCCGGCGCCGCGACTGAGGCCGCCGTGAGCCGCTCATGACGCAGCGCGACGACCTCGGCAAGCGCATGCAGCGCGATCTCCTCCTGCGCGCCGGCGCGGCTCCGGCCCGCGGGCGCGCGCACGCGCGCAAGCTGTTCCTCGGAAACGCCACGCGAGCGGAGTGACTCCCCCACCGCCGCCGACCGCCGCTCGCTGGCGACCAGCGCGATGTCGGCTGACTCGAGTGGCAGGGCCGCCGACACGGCATCGTCGTCGTAGTGGCCCATCGTCGCGACCACGACCCAGCAGTCGGCCTCGTCACGCAGCGGGCTGAGGTCGAGCGTGCCGAAGACGCGGTCGGCGCCGGGGAAGTCGGCCGCCGTCGCACCGTGGTGCACGCCGCAGGTGCGGAACCCCATCACGCGTCCGAGCTCGACAAGCGTTCGCGCCGCGGGGCTGCCGCCGATCACGACGAGCAGCGGCTTGGGCAGGTGCGGGTCGATGAAGATGTCGAGCGTCCCGCCGCTCGGGCAGGTCGTGGCCACCGTCAGCTCACCTCCGATCCGCGTCTCGACGGCTTCAACGTCGGGCCGGATGCGCACAAGTCGCGGCATCCCGTCGCTCATCGCGACGAGCGCCTCGCGGCGCACCAGCGCATCCGAGCAGCTCCCGCCGATCCATCCGTGCAGCTCCCCGTCGGCGGTGATCACCGCCTTGTCGCCGGGGTGCGCCGACGTCGGCGACTCCGTGCGCACGACCGTCGCGAGCACGCACGGGCGCCCGACGGCGGCGTTCTCCGCAAGCAGGGTCAGGAGGGCGTCGTCTATTCGGTCACCCCCTTGCTGCGCAGCGCCGCCCACACCTTGTCGGACGTGACCGGCATGTCGATGTTCGTGATGCCGAGGTGCGCGAGAGCGTCGATGACCGCGTTCACGTACGCGGCCGGCGATCCGACCGTCGCCGACTCGCCGACACCCTTGGCCCCGATGGGATGGTGCGGCGACGGCGTCACCGTCTCGCCCAGCTCGAAGCGCGGCGTCTCCCACGCGGTCGGGATCAGGTAGTCCATGAAATTGGAGCCGATGCAGTTGCCCTCGTCGTCGAAGGTGATCAGCTCCATGAACGCGATGCCGAATCCCTCGGTGAGCCCCCCACAGATCTGGCCCTCGACGATCATCGGGTTGATGCGGACGCCGCAGTCATCCACCGCGACCATGCGGCGCACCTTGACCTGGCCGGTGCCCTTGTCGATGTCGACGACCACCAGGTAGGTCCCGAACGGGAACGTCATGTTCGGCGGGTCGTAGTACGTCACACCCTCGAGTCCCGCCTCGAGCCCGTCGGGCAGGTTCGTGTAAGCGGCAAAGGCGATGTCCTGGATCGTCTTGACGTTGTCCGGCGAGCCCTTGACGAAGTACTTGCCGTGGTCGAACTCGATGTCGGCCACGTCCGCCTCGAAGAGGTGCGCGGCGATGAGCTTGCCCTTGTCACGCAGCTTGCGCGACACCATCGCGGTGGCCGCGCCGCCCACCGGGGTGGATCGAGACGCGTAGGTGCCGAGACCGTACGGCGTGTTGTCCGTGTCACCCTCGCGAACCTCGATGTCGGACGCGGGGATGCCGAGCTCCTCGGCGACGATCTGCGCGAAGGTCGTCTCGTGGCCCTGTCCCTGCGACTTCACGCCGAGCTTGAGGATGCCCTTGCCGGTCGGATGGATGCGCAGCTCGGCGGAGTCGAACATGCGCAGCCCTGCGATGTCGTACTCCTTGCCCTTCCCCGCCCCGACCACCTCGGTGAAGCTCGCGACGCCGATGCCCATGAGCTCGCCCCTGGCGCGCTTCTCGGCCTGCTCCTTGCGGAGCTCCTGGTAGCCGAGCTTGTCGAGCGCGACCTGCATGGCTCGCGGGTAGTCGCCACTGTCGTACTCGAACCCGGAGGCCGACTGATACGGGAAGGCCTCCGGCTGGATGAAGTTCTTGAGGCGGATCGCGACCGGGTCCACGCCTGTCTCGACCGCCGCGCTCTCCACGAGACGCTCGATGAAGTACGACGCCTCGGTGACGCGGAACGAGCAGCGGTACGCGACGCCACCGGGCGCCTTGTTCGTGTATGCGCCGTCGGCGACGATGTGCGCCGCCGGGATGTCGTAGGAGCCGGTGACGATGTGGAAGAGGCCCGCCTTGAACCGCGTCGGCTGCGCGTCGGCGAAGAACGCCCCGTTGTCGCTCAACAGATGGACGCGCAGCCCGATGAACTTGCCGTCGGCATCGATCGCGACCTCGCCATCCATGTGGTAGTCGCGCGCGAACCCGGTGGAGATGAGGTTCTCGGTGCGGTCCTCGATCCACTTCACCGGCCGGCCGATGAGGAGCGACGCGGCGGTCGCGACGACGTAGCCCGGGTAGATGGGGACCTTGTTGCCGAAGCCACCGCCGAGGTCCGGGGAGATGATGCGGATCTTCTCCTCGGGGAGTCCGGCGACGATCGCGAAGAGCGTGCGATGCGCGTGCGGCGCCTGGCTCGTCATGTAGATCGTCGCATTACCCGTCACCGGGTCGACGTCGGCGACGCAGCCGCACGTCTCCAGTGGCGACGGGTGGCAGCGCGGGTAGAACGTCGACAGCGACACCACCTTTGCGGCGCGCGCGAACGCGGCGTCGGTCGCGTCCTTGTCGCCGGCCTCCCAGTGATAGATCTTGTTGTCGGTCTGACCCTCTTTCTCGTCGCGGATCACCGGTGCCCCGGGAGCGATCGCCTGCTGCGGAGTCGTCACCGCCTGCAGCGGCTCGTAGTCGACGCTCACGAGTGCCGCCGCGTCCTCGGCGATGTACTTCGTCTCCGCGATGACGCAGGCGACCTCCTGACCCTGAAACCGGACCTTGTCGGTGGCGAGCACGGCTTGCGTATCGCCCGACAGCGTCGGCATCCAGGCGAGCTTGTGCTGCGCGAGCAGCTCACCGGTGACGACGGCGATGACGCCGGGCACGGCCGACGCTGCGCTCGTGTCGATGCTGCGGATGCGCGCGTGCGCGTGCGGGCTTCGCACGATCGCCATGTGCAGCATCCCGGGGAGCACAACGTCGTCGACGTAGTGGCCCTGACCGTGGATGAACCTCGCGTCCTCCTTGCGCGCGAGCGAGACGCCGATGCCACCCATCGCCTGCCGTGCGGCTTCCTGCGTGTCGACTGCCATCACGCGACTCCTGCGGTGTTCTGGGTTGCGGTCGCCTCGGCGGCGTGGTGGATCGCCTTGACGATGTTCATGTAGCCGGTGCATCGGCAGATGTTGCCGCTGATCGCCCAGCGGATCTCGTCCTCGGTCGGGTGAGGATTGCTCTCGATGAGCGCCGCACCGACGAGCATCATGCCCGGGGTGCAGAAGCCGCACTGCAGGCCGTGCTCGGCGTGAAATCCCTCCTGGATGGCGTGGAGCTTGCCACCGGTGGCAAGGCCCTCGACGGTGGTGACCTTGCGTCCCTCCGCCTGCGCGGCGAGGAGCGTGCAGGACTTGACGGGCCGGCCGTCGAGCAGCACGGTGCACGCGCCGCAGTTGCTCGTGTCACACCCGATGTGGGTGCCGGTCATCCCCAGCTTGGTGCGGATGAAGTCGACGAGCAGCGTGCGCGGCTCAGCCTCGACGCTCTTCTCCGTCCCGTTGATCTCGAGGGTGATCTTCATGCCGTCGCTCCCTGCGCGCGGTTGATGGCGGTGTGCAGCCCGCGCTGCACGAAGACCCGTGCGACGTCGCGCTTGTAGTCAGCGCTGCCGCGGATGTCTGCTTTCGGTTCTGCGGCGCCGGCCGCGAGCCGGGAGACCTCGGCGATGACGTCGTCGGACGGCGTCTGGCCGACGAGCGCAGCCTCCGCCGCCGTGGCCTTGATGCTCTGCGCGCCGACGGCGCACAGGCCGATGCCCGCCGCCGCGACGCGGCCGTCGCCACCGAGCACCACGTGGACCGCCGCAGCGACACTCGCGAAGTCCCCGATCTTCCGCTCGAGCTTCAGATAGGTCCCACCGGACCGTCCGGGGGTGATGGGCACGCGGATCTCGGTCATGACCTCGTCGGCATGAAGCCCCGTGGTGAACGGACCCTCGAAGAAACCCGCGGCCGGCAGCACGCGCTCGCCTGAGGACGAGCGGACCACGAACTCCGCGCCCACGGCGAGCATCACCGCCCCCCAGTCACCCGCGGGGTCGGCGTGGCAGATCGAGCCGCCCACGGTTCCCATATTGCGTATCAGGGGGTCCGAGATGAGCGGCGCGGCGTCGAGCAGCACGTCGAGCGCCCCGCGCAGATCGGCGGCACTCTCGACATCGCGATGCCTGGTCCGGGCGCCGATCCGCACATGCCCGTTTTCTCGCCGGATTCCCTCGAGTCGGCCGATCCGACCGATATCGACGAGGACGACCGGAGTCGCAAATCTGAGTTTCAGCAGGGGGATGAGGCTCTGCCCTCCGGCGAGCACTTTGGCGTCATCCCCATGTTGATGCAACGCGCCGAGCGCTTCCTCGAGCGTGGCCGGCGCCATGTAGTCGAACGCCGCTGGGAACATCCAAGACCCTCCGGGCCGGGGCCCAAACATCTCTCGATCGGTCCATCGATGCGAGACTGCAAAGGGTACGACAGTGGATGAGGTGGCGAAATACCTTTCCGCCGAGGGCGCCGGGGTGGAAATACCACAACGCTGACCGCGACTATGATGGTAGTCGCGCACCACAGCGTGGCTAGAGGATGAGGACGTTGATGACGCTGGCTCACGCCGTTTCCCCCGACCTCGAGTCCGTCGCCGGCGCGCAGGCCCGGCTGCTCGACACGGTCGGCGTGCTCGCGCCCGAGACCGTCGGGCTCGAGCTGGCGCTCGGCCGGATCCTCGCGGAGTCCGTGTCATCGCGGTGGGATCTGCCGGGTTTCGACAACTCGGCCATGGACGGGTATGCGGTGCGCGCGCTCGATGTCGCGCTCGCAACCGTGAGTGTCCCGGTGCGCCTTCCGGTCGTGGGCGAATCGCGCGCCGGATCGGTCCCCGGTGCGCTCGCGGTAGGGACCGCGATGCGCATCATGACCGGCGCCCCGATCCCCGAGGGTGCCGACACGGTGGTGCGTGAGGAGGACACGACCCGCGAGGGCGACGATGTCCTGATCGAGGTCGCGACTCCGCGCGGGACGAGCCTGCGGCCACGCGGCGCGGACATCCGGACGGGCGACACAGTCCTGCATCCCGGCCGGGACTTGACGAGCATCGACATCGGCGTCGCCGCGGCGCTGGGGCACGACCGTCTCCTCGTGGGCCGGCGGCCACGCGTCGCGCTCTTCGCGACGGGGGACGAACTGGTCCCCGCGGGTGCCCGTCCCGGACCCGCACAGCTCACCGACTCGAACTCCCCCATGCTCAGCGGCGCGGTTCGCGAGGCAGGCGGCGAGCCGGCGTTCCTCGGCGTGGCTCGGGATTCAAAGGAGTCGGTGCGAGCACTGCTCGAAGCGGCGTCGGCATGCGACGTCGTGGTGACCTCCGCCGGCGTCAGCGTCGGCGACCACGACTGGGTGCGCGAGGTTGTTGCCGAGATGGGCACGATCTCGACCTGGCGGGTCGCGATGCGCCCGGGGAAGCCGGTGCTCACCGGCCGGGTGCGCGACGCTGTCTTCGTGGGTCTTCCCGGCAACCCGGTGAGCAGCTCGGTGACCTTCGAGCTGTTTGCGCGGCCCGTGATCCGCAGGATGCAGGGGGCGCGCGAGGTGCACCGCCACCGCATCCACGTGCGTCTCGGTGAGGAGATGACCAAGCCCGGCGGGCTGGAGACCTACACGCGGGCGACGCTCCGCGCCGTCGAGGGTGCCCTCCCCGAGGCCTTCAGCGCCGGGGACCAGGGCTCGTCGATGCTGCACTCGCTCACGCGCGCGGACTGCCTGCTCGTCCTCGCCGCGGCGCTCGAGGTGATCCCGGCCGGTACCGTCGTCGAGGCGATCCCCCTGCGATGACGGCGGTCTCCGCGGTTCCGACGGTGTCGATCGGAGCGGATCAGCTCGGCCGGTCGCTTCGCGACGTGCGGATCTCGGTCACCGACCGGTGCAACTTCCGGTGCCCGTACTGCATGCCGAAGAGCAGCTTCGGGCCGGGACACCGGTTCATGCGCCGTGCCGAAACGCTCGACGCGCGGGAGATCGTCCGGCTGGCGGGCATCTTCGTCTCGCTCGGGGTCACGAAGATCCGCCTCACCGGCGGCGAACCGCTGGTGCGCACGGACCTCGCAGAGATCGTCGAGGGAATCGCAGCGACGGGTATCAAGGACATCGCGCTCACCACCAACGGCGCCCTGCTCCGCCGGTGGGCCGTGCGCCTCCGCGACGCCGGGCTCCACAGGGTGACGGTGAGCCTCGACTCGCTCGACCCGGCCGTGTTCTCCGCGATGAGCGATTCGCGTGTGGAGGTCGGCGAGGTGCTCGACGGCATCGCCGCTGCGCGCGAGGCGGGGCTCGCGCCCATCAAGCTGAACTGCGTGGTTCAGCGCGGCGTCAACGAGGCAGGGCTGCTCGACCTCGTCGAGTTCGCGCGCCGCGAGCGGCTGAGCCTGCGCTGCATCGAGTACATGGATGTCGGCACCACCAACGGATGGCGTCCCGCCGAGGTCGTGAGCGGTGAGGAGATCCTCGAGCGCGTGTCGCGCGTGTACCCGCTCATCGAGGAGGACCATGATCCGACCGCGGTGGCACGCCGGTACCGCTTCGAGGACGGTGGTGGCGACCTCGGCGTCATCACGTCGGTGAGCCGTCCCTTCTGTGGCGACTGCACACGGGCCCGGCTCGGGGTCGACGGCCGGCTCTTCACATGCCTGTTCGCGACGACCGGCATCGACCTGCGCGAACCGCTGCGATCGGGAGCTGACGACGACGCCCTCCGCCACCTCGTCGCCGACCGCTGGAAGCGCCGCGACGATCGCTACTCGGAGCTCCGCGGGCTCGGCGTGGTCGAGGGCGAGCGCATCGAGATGTCGTACATCGGCGGATGACCGATGGATGACGTGACGGTGCTCGTCTTCGGTCCGCTGCGCGAGCGCGTCGGCGTCCACGAGGTTCGTGTCGCCGGCCGCACCGTGCAGGAGGTATGGGATGCCTTCGTGCGGCAGCATCCCGCCGCCGCCGCGGATACGGGGTCGATCCGCGCCGCGCGCAACCTCGACTACTGTGAGTGGACCACCGCGGTGCACGGTGGCGACACGATCGCGTTCATCCCGCCGGTGGCGGGTGGCAGCGCGGACGAGCCCGCGATCCGGGTGGCGATCACCGACTCCACCATCGACGTCGCGGCGCTCATCGCGAACGCCGGCACGTCACGCGATGGAGCCGTGGCGACGTTCGTCGGCCGGGTGCGCGATCACAGCGACGGTGTCCCGGTGGAGCGCATGGACTACGAGGCATACGCGGAGATGGCCGAATCGGAGATGCGCCGCATCGCCACCGAGCTGTTCGAGCGAGGCGGGATCACCACGATCAGCATCGTGCACCGTGTGGGAACGCTCGAGGTCGGTGAGGCGAGCGTGGCCGTGGTGGTGGCGGCGCCGCACCGGGACACCGCGTTCCCCGTGTGCGAGGAGGCGATCGAGCTGATCAAGCGCACTGTGCCGGTGTGGAAGCGCGAGCACCGTCCCGACGGTGCCCACTGGGTCGACGCGCGTCACCACGGCGAACACGCGGTGACGTCGTGAGTCGCCACCACCTCACCCACATCGGCGATGACGGACGCGCGCGCATGGTCGACATCAGTGACAAGGCGGTGACCAGGCGCAGCGCGACCGCGCGCGGTCGGGTGAGCTGCGACGTCGAGACCGTTCGATTGATCGCCGGCGGCGGCATCGCGAAGGGCAGCGTGCTCGACACCGCCCGGATCGCGGGGATCATGGCGGCGAAGCGGACGTCGGACCTGATACCGCTGTGCCATCCGCTGCCGCTCCGTCATATCGACATCGACCTTCGGCTGGACGATTCCGTGACTCCCGGCGTCGTCATCGAAGCGACGGCGCGTGTCGAGGGTGCAACCGGTGTCGAGATGGAGGCGCTCACGGCCGTCGCGGTCGCGGGCCTCACCGTCATCGACATGATCAAGGCCGTGGATCGCTGGGCAGCGATCACGGAGGTCGCGCTCCTCCGGAAGGAGGGTGGCAAGAGCGGCACCCTCGAGCGTCCCGACTGAGCGGCAGGTGGAACCGATCGGCGACGATCCGAGGATGACATCGGATCCGAAGGCCGACCTTCGGCGGTATCTGCAGGAGGCGCGAGACGCCCTCCTCTGGAAGATGGACGGGTTGTCGGAATACGACATCCGGCGCCCGATGACGCCGACGGGGACCAACCTGCTCGGCATCGTCAAGCACGTCGCGAGCGTCGAGCTCGGGTATTTCGGAGCCACCTTCGGCCGGCCCGCCGACGTGCCGCTCCCCTGGTTCGAGGAAGGCGCCGAGCCGAACGCCGACATGTGGGCGACCCCCGACGAATCGCGGGACGAGATCGTCGGCCTGTACCACCGGTCGTGGGCACATTCCGACGCCACGATCGAGGCGCTGCCCCTCGACGCCATCGGCCACGTGCCGTGGTGGCCCGAGAGCCGGAACGAGGTGACACTGCACCGGATCCTCGTGCACATGACGGCCGAGACCCACCGGCACGCCGGCCATGCCGACATCGTGCGCGAGCTCATCGACGGCGCGGCCGGGGTGAAGCCTGACCACGACAACCTCCCGCCGTTCGACAGCGCGCAGTGGGGCGCCTTCCGGAGCCGCGTGGAGCAGGCGGCCCGCGAGGCGGGCCACTCCTGACCAGGCGTTAGCCGCTCGTCGCCGGTTCGGCCGATCCGTCGGAGTGACGTGTGTTGCCGGCGATCAGGTCGAGTGCATGCGGGAGCGCCGGCCACACCGCGTCGAGGCATTCGGCGACCGCGCGGGGACTGCCCGGCAGGGACATCACGAGGCACGCGCCGATGACCCCGACGACCTGGCGCGAGAGCATCGCGTGCGGAGTCGACGCAAGCCCCTGCTGGCGCATCGCCTCGGCCATGCCGGGAACCTCGTAGTCGAGGAGCGGCAGCAGCGCCTGCGGCGTCACGTCGCGAGGGCCGAGGCCGGTGCCGCCGGTCAGCACGACGATGTCGGCCTTGGGGACACACTC
>Ga0335078_10018670_pt1 | contig 10309 bp, 8 predicted proteins | sample Lox_Sample_32_FD_206711 | JGI IMG/M metagenome (GOLD analysis project Ga0335078, IMG submission 206711) | Soil microbial communities from Loxahatchee National Wildlife Refuge, Florida, United States - Lox_Sample_3.2 | ecosystem: Environmental > Terrestrial > Soil > Wetlands | place: USA: Florida...
TCGGGGTGCGTGGGATCGAGCCGGAACAGCGCGCCGCGGTTCTGCAGGTAAAACCCGAAGTCGCCCACCGCCACCTCCGAGCCGAAGCTCAGATAGACGCTCTGGATCAGCGAGGCGATGTTGCCTTCGCGATCCACCACCGCCAGGTAAATGGTGTCGCCTGGACCGAAGTCAGGCTTGCCGGGCTCGGGCGAGCAATTGGCTTCGTTGGGGCGGATCAGCTTGGCGCGCCGCCGCGCGTAGTTTTTAGACAGCATGCCGGCGGTGGGCACATCGGCGAAGCGCGGATCGCCCACATAGCGGTGCAAGTCTTCATACGCCAGCTTCTGCGCTTCAATTTCCAGGTGCAGGTCATCCGCGCTGTCCGCCGGGTAGTTGAACAGCGGAAACGTTTCCATGATATTCAACATCTCGAGCGCCGCGATGCCCTGGCCGTTGGGCGGCAGTTCGTAGACGGTCCAGCCGCGATAGCCGGTGGAGAGCGGCTGGACCCATTCGGACTGAAACTCGGTCAGGTCGGCGGCGGACATCTTGCCGCCCAGGCGGGCGGAATCGGCCAGGATGGCGCGCGCGATCTCGCCCTTGTAAAAGGCCGCGGGCCCCTGCGTGGCGATCAGCCGGTAGGCGGCCGCCAGGCGGGGGTTGTGAAAGATCTGCCCTACCGCCGGCGGTTTGCCACCGGGGAGAAAAATCTGCCGGCCGGCCGCGTCGCGCTCCAGCCGGGGAGCCGCTTCTTTCCAAGCATCCTGAATGATCTCGGTGACGGGAAACCCATTTTGCGCGTAATAAATCGCAGGCTGGAACAGTTCGCGCCAGCGGAGCTTGCCGAAGCGTTGGTGCAGTTTCGCCCAGCCGTCCACGCATCCCGGCACAGTTACGGATTGGATGCCTTCCTGAGGCATGGACTCCTCACCCAGGGATTTGAGAAAGCCGATGGTGAGGGCGCGGGGGGCCCATCCGCTGGCGTTCAGGCCCGTCAGCTTGCCGGTCCTGGCATTCCAATAGATGGCGAAGAGATCGCCGCCCATGCCGCAGCTCATGGGCTCCACCACGCCCAGCACGGCGTTGGCGGCGATGGCGGCGTCCATGGCGGATCCGCCGCGCGAAAGCACCTGGGCGGCGGCCTGGGAGGCTAATGTCTGGCTGGTAGCCGCGATCCCCAGGGTGGAAATCACCATGGATCGCGCCTGGCTGCGTTCCTGGGATTCAGACGGCATGGCAATAGAGAGCGCGGCCGCACAGCAGGCCGCCACTCGGAACAAAGATCGCATGCAAAGAATTTCGATGATAGCAGGATGTTGCGGGGCGGGTACGCTCACCCCGCCCGGAATTGGTAATCTAAAGGCCAGAGAAGCGTGCCCTACCACCTGATACCAGGCGAGCCGGTGCCCGCGGGCGTCCGGCGGATCGTTTGCGAGGAGATGGAATCGGCTGCCCGCCAGTTGAGCGGCCAGGGAGACCCCGGCCGCGACGCAGCCATCCACGAAGCGCGCAAGAGCCTGAAGAAGATCCGCGGCGCGCTGCGGCTGATGCGGCCGGAGATCGATCCCGTCTACCGCCTGGAGAACCACTGGTTTCGCGACGCGGGCCTGCGGCTTTCCCGGTTCCGGGATGCCGGAGTGATGATCGAAACCTTCGACGCGCTACGCGAGAAATACGGCGCTGAGTTGGGCCGGAACAGGCTGGCGCGAATCCGCCACGGGCTGCTGGCGCGCAAGCAGCAGGCCGAGGCGCAGGGCAACATCGAAGCGGTGCTGGGCCGGATCGCCGCTTCACTCCTCCGGCGCAAGCGCCGCGTGGGGGCATGGCCGTTAGCGGCCACCGGTTTTGCGGCCATTGCTCCGGGCTTGGAGGCATCCTTCCGCCGCGGACGGAAGGCGCTGGCGCGCGTGCGGCAGGACCCGTCGGCCGCAAACTATCACGAATGGCGCAAGCGGGTAAAAGATCACTGGTATCACGTGCGGCTGCTCGAAGGGCTCTGGGACAGCTCCATGCACGCCTACGAGAAGCGCTTGAAGGACCTGGAGACCTGGCTGGGTGAAGATCACAACCTGGTGGTGCTCGAAGAGCAGGTGAAGGCCGATCCGGAATTCTACGGCAGCGCCGCGCAGATCGCGCTGCTGACGAAGCTAACGGGCAAGTATCAAAACGAACTGCGCGAGCTGGCGTTGACCGCAGGGCATCATATTTATGGCTGCAAGCCGCGGCAGTTTTCCCGTCGCATACGGCATTTGTGGGACGCCTGGCAGACACACGAAGACGGCCGCCCAAAGGCCGCCGTCCTGCATGTCGCCGCGAGTCCATGACAGTCAAGCGAGCCAGAGAGGCGGCTCGGCAGTGGATGATCGAGGACGCCAGCGGTGTGCCGGGATTTCGCGGCGCGTACTCTGCCGGCTCGACGAACTGGCTCCCCGAGGAAGCAGACCTGCCCACGGCATCGGATCTCGACATCATGGTCGTGCTATCGGATCGGAACGCGGCTCGCACGCGTCACAAGTTTGTCTATCAGGACACTCTGCTCGAAGTCTCGTACCTGAGCGACGATCAGTTTGAGTCACCTGACCGGATTCTGAGTGATTACCATCTGGCCCCGAGTTTTCGGACGGCGAAGATGTTGGTCGATGCATCGGGCCATCTGACTCCGCTCCTGGCGGCCGTTTCCCGGGACTATGCCGAACGAAAGTGGATCCGTCTGCGTTGCACCAACGCGAGGGAGAAGATTCTGCGGCATCTCCGGTCGATTCACGAACAAGGGACGCTTCAGGATCAGGTAATCGCGCTCCTTTTCGCGGCGGGTATAACAGCGCACGTTGTGCTGGTGGCGGGTCTGAGGAATCCCACCGTACGCTGGCGGTACGTGGCGGTGCGCGAGTTGCTGGCTGACTATGGTCTCCTTCATTTCCACGAGACGCTCTTGGAGCTGCTGGGGTCCGCTCGTATCAGCCGGGAGCGAGCCAGCCGGCACCTTGTCACGCTCACCCAGGTTTTTGACGCCGCCAGAAAGGTAATCCAGACACCGTATCCGTTCGCATCAGACATTAGCGATTGCGCCCGTCCTATGGCGATCGATGGCAGCCTGGAGCAACTCGCGCGCGGTAATCATCGGGAGGCGATGTTCTGGATCGCCGTCACCCATTCCAGGTGTCAGCAGATCCTCTGGCACGACGCGCCGGGGAGTCTGACGCAGAGTTTCAGCGAGAGCTATCACGATCTGGTTGCGGACCTCGGTATGCCTACCTTCGCCGAAGTGCGGCGACGCTGCGTGGAGATCAAGCGAGTGCTGCCCAAAGTCTGCGACGTGGCGGAAAGCATCATGGCAGCAAAACGGCCGCCCGAAGGCGGCCGTCTCGCATAGCGCCGCGGTTTCACGCATCGGCTACCGCCAGCGGAGATCGCGGCGGACGGCCCGGCGGACGTAATGGCGCACATAAGGGTGCACTACCACAACCGGACGCGCTACCACCACGCGCGGGCAGACCACCGGCGCAGGCGCCACGATGACCCTCACGGCAGCCTTTGCCTGATGCGGAGCCATGGCCAGCATCCCGGCCAGCGCTACGATTGGAAGTCCGATTTTCTTCAGCATCTTTTTCATCCTCCAATCCATTGGACGCGGCGATAGGGCGAATGCCTGTAAATGATTGTCAATTGCGGGCAGCGCTGGAGGCGCGGCTCCACCAGCGGCCCACGAGGATGATAGCGGCGATCAGCACCGCTTCGATGCCGTAGCGCAGCGCTTCCGGTGGCGACCACAGCCGGCGCACCCAGGCGTCACTCAGCATCATCTCTCCGGCCACGCGGCCCAGAATGCCCGCGCCTATATACATGGTGACCGGGTAGCGGTCCATGAGCCTCGCCAGTAAGGTACTCGAAGAAATCACCAGTGGGATGCTGAGCGCCAAGCCGAACAGGATCAGCCAGAAGTTGCCTCGGGAGGCGCCCGCGATGGCCAGGATGTTGTCCGTGGACATGGTCAGATCGGCGAGCACGATGGAGCCGATGGCGCGCCACATGTCGCGCGGGGAAGCCGTGTCGCGCTCCGGCTCGCGGGCGTCCCGCAAAACGCGCACGGCGATCCACACCACGAAGGCTCCGCCGGCGAACTGAATGAATTCCACCTCCAGCAGCTTAGCCGCCAGGAAAGTGATCGCCACCCGGAGCAGTACGGCCAGCCAGGCGCCCGCCAGCAACGCCCCGCGGCGCCGCGCCCTGGGCAAGGCGCGCACGGCTAAGGCGATCACCAGGGCGTTGTCACCCGCCAGCAGCAGGTCAATGGCAATGATCGATAGGCAATCAACCAGGTAGTGGAGGTGGCCGGCGGTCAACCCCTCACGGTAGCATGCGAGAATTCCGCGGGCGGCGCGGCTACTGGACGAAGGGGTCCAGCACGTCGAAATGGAAACGGTCCGGCGGCAGCAGCGCCGGCATTCCGCCGCTCATGTGCGCCCACGCCTGGTAAGCAGAATCGGCGATGGAAGAGTTCAGGCAGAAGAGAAACTCGCCGCTGCAACAACCGATGGGAGGAGGCTGCCGAAAAGTCAGCCGCAACCCTACGGCTTTCTCCACGGCCACGCCGGGAGCGGCCAAGCGCTTATCTTCCAGCAGAACCACAAAGCTGCTGCGGCCGGCATGTGGCCACACATCCGGGTGCAGCAGGCCGCGCAATGCGGATTCCGATTGAAACGTGATTTCGCACTGGCGGATCCATTCGACGATGGATTCTCCCCACTGCCAGTGCGCGATCAAGCCGCGATACTGTTCGGTGAGACTGAGCGCCAGGTCGAGCTTGCGCTGCTCGAGCAGGACTTCGTCAATATCCACCTCGGGCAGCATTTCCTCGACGCCCTGCAGAACCGAGTCGATATCTACGGACGCTTCGGGAGTTCTCCGCACCAGCAGCGGTGGGAGCTCGTGCATCTTGCTTCCCGGAATGCTGACGTACTCGCGGTCGCCCGTCATTCTGCGCACCTTCTAATGCTATCGACGCAAAGCCATCAACTCTGTATGCAACTTTTTTACCACATGGGCGTGGTGGATGAGCAAAGAAAACCGTGATGGAGCGCATTAACAGTGGTTATGGATCGAACGGCCGCCTTATTCGTATCTCAGGGCCACCATCGGATCCACGCGCGCGGCCCGCCGTGCCGGCAGATAGCAGGCGACCCCCGCTGCGGCCGACAGCACGACAGTGACTGCCGCGAAGGTCCACGGATCCGTTGGGCTGACGCCGTAGAGCAGGCTGGCCGCGTATCGCGTGACGATAACCGCCGCGGCCCACCCGGTCGCGAGGCCCGCGCCCACCAGGACCGCCGCGTTGCGCAGAACCATCGCCAGGACCACGGGCGCCTCGGCGCCGAGCGCCATGCGAATCCCGATTTCCCGCGTGCGTTGCGCGACCGAAAAACTCATCACGCCATAGATGCCGATCACCGCCAGCGCCAGCGCAAGCAGGCCCAGACCCGAAAGCAGCGAGGCGGTCAGGCGCTCCTGCGAAAGGGCGCGATCAAGGTGCGCGTGCATGGTTTCGACGTCCGTCACGGGCAGGTCCTTATCGAGCGTGCGCAACTCGCGGCGGATCTCCGCGATGGCCGGTTGCGGACCGCCGGGCGTACGGGCAATCAGGGTCATCTCAGGCACGTAGCTCTGAGCCAGCGGCCGGTAGAAGCAGGGCCGCACGGCCTCGCGGAAGGTCTGCATGTGTCCATCCGTCACCACGCCGATTACCTGCAATGCGGGCGACTGCGGGTCCGCGCGGCGCAGGAGCTTGCCCACCGGATCCTCGCCCGGCCAGAACCGCCGCGCCATGACTTCGTCGACGATCGCTACGGGCGGAGCGTCCTCTGTGTCGCGCGCATCGAAATCCCGTCCACGATCGAGCGGCAGGCCCAGCGTGCGGAAGTAGCCCGGCGTGACGATGTTCCAGTTCACCTGCAGAGGCCGGGATGCGCCCGGGGGCAACACGTCCGTCCCGCCGCGCATATTGCCCAGCGGCGGTATCCACACGAGCGCCGGCGATTCTACGGCGGGCAGCGAGCGGATGCGCTCCAGCGCTTGCGCATAGAATTGTTTGCCGCGCGAATCCTTGTAGCCCGCCACCGCCAGATCCAGATCGACGAGCACTGCTCGGCCCGTCCGGAACACCGGATCGGAGGTCTGCGCCTTCCGCAGGGTGCGCACGAACAGTCCCGCGCCGATCAGCAGCACGAGCGACAACGCCACCTGCGCCACTACCAGCGCGTTGCGGAGAGCGAATCCGCGCAGGCCCTGTCCGGCCGCATCGGCCTTCAAACTCGCCACCAGGTCCGGACGCGTGGCGCGGCGTGCCGGCACGAGTCCGAAAAGGACGCCCGTCACCAACGCGAGCAACAAGGCGAAGGCGAGGGCGGGCAGATCCAGGTGGGTGTCCACCGCCAGCGGGATCTTGAAGGGCCGCGGGTAAGAGCGGATGAGCGCCAAGGTCCATGCCCCCACCGCGATGCCCGCCGCACCGCCCACGAGCGAAAGCAGGACGCTTTCCGTGGTCAACTGGCGTACCAGCCGGCGGCCGCCCGCGCCCAACGCCAGCCGGACGGCAATCTCGCGCTGGCGTTTCATCCCGCGGGTCAGCAGGAGATTCGCCACGTTGAAACAGGCGATCAACAGGACGACGCCGGTGACGGCGGCCAACAGTCCGAGAAACGCCGCGATGGACTCGCGGTATTCCGGCCAGAATCGCGCGCGGCTCAACGGCAGCACGGCCGCGGTCCAATTCTCACTGGTCTTCGGATAGGCTTGCGCAAGCTGCCCCGCCAATCCCTTTAAGGCGGCTTGAGCCTGCCCCAGCGACACGCCCGGCTCGAGCCTCCCGGTGACCAGCAGCCAATCGTCACCGCGAAATTGCAGCATTCCCGCGGGCAGGATCGGCACGGCCTCGCGGAATGCCGCGATAGGCACCCACAGATCCGGCGGATCGCCCCAATCGAGCACCACCCCGCGAAACGCTTCGGGGGCCACGCCCACGATCGTAAAGGGATGCCGGCCGATGCGGATGGTCCTGCCGATGACGTGCGGGTCGCCGTTGAAGCGCGTACGCCACAACCGGCCGCCGATCACGGCTACCGTGGAGTCCCCGGCCAGGAATGTCCGGCCGATGGGGGCCTGCAGCCGCAGCACTGAGAAATAATTCGGAGTCACCAGCTCACCGGAGATCTGCTCGGCTTGCTCGCCGATCCTGACGTCCATGGGAATACGGGCGAAGGCCATCAATCCCGACAGCACCCGGTTGTGGTCGCGGTAGTATTCGTAGTCCGGATACGAGGTGCTGCTGAGATATTCCCGGCCGCGGGTGTAGCGGTGGTAGATGGCTACGAGCCGGCCGGCGTCCGGAACCGGCAGCGGCGGCAGCAGCACCGCCCGCACCAGGGTGAAGATGGCCGTGTTGACTCCGATGCCCAGCGCCAGGGAGAGCACAGCCAACGACGTGAAGCCGGTGCGCAGGATCCGCGCGGCGAATCGGAGGTCCTGCCAGAGGGTGCGCATGCGTCAATCGTAACTTGTCGCCGCACACCCGAATGACGGATAATGCCAACAGGCGTTGGAGTTCGCCGTGAACCGCCCCCCCCGGGCAAATGACTCCTACCAGAGATTCCCAGTAGGTGCTCAACGAAGCCCAGCAGCGGCGATTATTGGCGAACGCGAAACACGCCGACGCTTTACTTTCCGAGATTGAGGCGGCCCTGGGGGGGCCGGACTCGCAGCCCGCATTTCCGAAATATCGCCCGGACGCTTCCCTGCACCAGGCGCGACTGATCCGCAGCTACCTGGCGCGCTTCCGAAGTCATCTGATCCGCGGGCTCACTGCCGCCGGCGTGGAGTACGAGAGGCCGCAACTCGGCGCGCTCCACTCCGTCCGCGTGACGCTTACCTTCGTCCGGATCGCCCTCCAGGAGATGGCGCCGGAACGCCTGCGCGGCTACGGCGATCTGCCGCAGCAGACGGCGGCGGAACTGCGAGGCCTGTGCGCGGAGTTGGAAGGCCTGGTATCGGCGCTGGAACGTAACCTCGCGCTCGGAAATGCGGCGGACTTGCAGAGCCAGCTCGCCCGCCTTCCAGCCGCCATGCCGGAAACCGAATTACTGCGGCGGCTCGAGGGCGTGGTCGACAGGCACGCACTGGCAGAATTCCGATCTCCGCTCCTGAACCTGGTGGACAAGATGGAGTCGCCGCGGTTCGAGATCGCCGTATTCGGGCGCGTGAGCAGCGGCAAGTCGTCGCTGCTGAACCACATCCTCGGTACCGATGTTTTGCCCGTAGGCGTGAACCCGATCACGGCCGTGCCGACCCGGCTGGTGTTTGGCGGCGAGGCCCTGGTGACGGTGACCTTCGCGAACCGCCAGGTACAGCGTTATCCGATCACCGAGTTGGCGCGGCATGCCAGCGAAGAACAAAACCCCGGCAACCAACTGGGCGTAGCGAAACTGGTGGTCAGCCTTCCCAGCCCGCGCCTGCGGGACGGCCTCGTGCTGGTGGATACGCCGGGGCTGGGAGGGTTGGCGTCCGCGGGAACAGCGGAGACGCTGGCGTACCTCCCGCAGTGCGACCTCGGCATTCTGCTCATCAGCGCCACGAACCCCGTGGACGGAGAGGACCTCGATACCATTCGCGCCCTCGCGCAGGCCGGCATTCCTGTGATGGTATTGCTCAGCAAAGCGGATCTGCTGGCGCCTGCGGACCGGACCAAGGCGCTGGCATATACGCAACAGGAGATGTTGGCACATCTGAATCTGAATGTGATAGTGCATCCGGTCAGCACGGCGGAAAACGACGGACAACTTCTGGAACAATGGTTCCGCGGCGAATTGGCTCCGCTGCACGAGAGGCACCGCGAACTGGCATACGAATCGATGCGCCGGAAAGCGGGCGCGCTGCGGGAGAGCGTCGTCGCCGCGCTGCGCTCCAAGGCGGGTCATCAGGCCGCTGATCGGGATGGTCTGGAGGAAACGGAGCGCCGGTTGCGGGAGACCGCCGGGCAAATGGAGGAGGTCCGCCGCGCGTGCATCGCCGCCGCGGATGAGATGCGCACGCTGGCGCCCCCGCCGGATGCGGTCGAGGCGGCCGCCCGGGAAGCCGCGGCTCAAATCGCCGCGCGACTGCGCGCCTTGGCCCGGCAGCTCGACTCGGCGCTGGCACTCGCCGCCCATGCCCTTGGTGGTAGCGCGCCGGATGGTTCGCTCGAGGAATGCCTGCGCGAGATGCCGCGCTTCGAAGCCGCACTCCCGCCAATCGAGCAGCAGGCGGGCTGGTTTCGCGCCTCACGCGAGCGCCGGTTGCGCCGGGAGATCCAACCGCAAATTGAAGCCGCGTTCATCGGCTACGCGCGCTCGATCGAAACATGGGTGCGGACGGTCCTGAAGGACATCGCGCTTCAGTTCGACGCGCGGGCTGACGCGTACCGGGCGCAACTGGCGCGCCTGGCGGCGCGCAGCACGGTTTCCGCCGAAGAACAGGCACGCATCGAGTCCGACATCGCCGGCCTTGAAATGCCGTTTACCGAAGATGGGCGGCCAGCGCATCCATGCGAAGCGCCGCGAACTTGATATAGCGCCCGGCACGATACTCGGGACCAGCCGCCAGGCGGCACATCGAGATGATCGGTCCCGGGTTGCCGCGCGCCGCCGCCAGCACTTTCGGGCGGAAATCTTCCAGGTCGAGCGGACCCAGGCCGTATGCTTCGGCGGCTGCTTCAAACAGGCAGCGGGCCTGCGGGCGGCTGAGCGGCCGGAGCCGGATTTCCTCGCGCGGGTCCCAAAGCAGCTTGCGCACGAATCCCAGACGGTCGCGCGAGGTGCTGCTGACGATGAGGCACGCGCGCGGCACGTAATATAGCTCCTGCAGGAAACGATACATGCGCGGGTCGGCGTGCGAGAGATCTTCAATCACCACACACCGCGGCGCGCGGCGAAGCGCATTCAGCACGGCGGGTTTCAGTGAAATGCTGGTTGCGTCTTCCAGCGCAGGAATGCGCGCCAGATCGCAGTTCTCCAACTGCCGCGCCAATTCGACCAGCAGCGCATGCCGCGCCACCGGTCCGCGAAGGAATACACAAGGCTCGCGTGAGATCCGCAAGGCTTCCTGGATGAGCCGCGTCTTCCCGGCGCCCGGAGGTCCGACGATCAACCGCGCGCAGTGCCCGCGCAGAGCCGCAGTCAGATTGCTCAATTCAGCCCGTCGCCCCACCAGCGGCAGCTCAACGGCGCTTGGCATCCTCCGCGGCGGCTTTCTTTTGCACGCGAATGGCGCGCGCCTCCGACATCGCCAGCAGTCCGGTATC
>Ga0335078_10018672_pt1 | contig 10309 bp, 9 predicted proteins | sample Lox_Sample_32_FD_206711 | JGI IMG/M metagenome (GOLD analysis project Ga0335078, IMG submission 206711) | Soil microbial communities from Loxahatchee National Wildlife Refuge, Florida, United States - Lox_Sample_3.2 | ecosystem: Environmental > Terrestrial > Soil > Wetlands | place: USA: Florida...
AAATGTTCCGAAAACGAATGTAGACCCTAAATAAATAGCGCCTGAATTTTCCTGGTGGGGCCGCTGGGATTTGAACCCAGGATCGCTTGCGCCCCAGGCAAGTATCCTAATCCATGCTAGACGACGGCCCCGCTTTTTGTTCAATTAGGGTACAGTGGAATTGCAGTCTGTGGTTTATTTCCTTTTCTTGAACAGCCTCAATTGTTAGGTTCAATCCCGTGGTAATTCAGAGCTAAACACTTGAAGTGCAAGTGGTATGAAAAGGTTTCAAGGTGGCAACGGTTCAACATTCCATAAAGTGGTTCTAATTTATGGACATCATGCCATGCAAGAATTTGGTCTTGAACGGCAATCAAGATTAGAAATTCATAAGCCTTTACTTTACTGTTCTCGACTTATTTCTTATCACTATAGAACATGGGTTAAAGGGTTGCCCGTAAAGAAAAGAAAGTTGCCGGGATAAACATTTGGACAAGAAAAATCACAGCACAAAATTTGAGGATGTTTTTCAAGACTCGGTAGAGGAAGCCCTTTCTTGTCTAGGTGAATCGGTAAAAAAGTCGATTTACTTTCATTTAGAGAATAGCTTCCTTCTTTCACGACAAGATATCCCGTCCAGGGTTAAAGATTTTTCAGATGCTCTTGAACTTATTTTCGGTCTTGGTGCAAGGCACATAGAATTATTGATTATGGAAAAATTATACGTGAAAGTTAACTGCTCATACAAATGGGAAGGCCCTAAGTGGCTTGTTCCAGACTTGACTTTCGAACAATATGTAGAGTTAATGAGAACAGGTTACAGAGAAGAGAAGACCGAAAACCTCGAGGTGATTGTGGACGCGGGAGAAAAACAAGAACAAAGAGAGTAAGAAAGCGCCCAAAGCGATGATTGATCTTTTTCCCGCTCCAGCTGTCATCGTTAGCGCTGCAGGGAAAATTGTAGCCGCAAACAAAGCCGTTAGAAAATGCACGGGATATTTACCTGAAGATTTGGTTGGAAAAAACCTTTTTGAACAAGGATTTTTTGAAGACCAAACGAACACGATTTTACAGCTAAACATGAAAAGGAGGCTGAAAGGCGCCTCTATTCCCGCCTACGAAACCAAAGTCAAGGCCAAAAATGGTTATGTTAAATTCCTGGAAATAAAAGGGAACAAGATAGAGTATGAAGGACAAATCTGTGATCTCATAATTTTTCATGACGTTACTGAACGCTCGAATCAACGAAAGAAGTTGCAGCGAGAATTGTTTGAGAGCGAAGAGAAGTCTCTCGGAATTACGAATTCGATTAAGGATGCTATAATTCTGGTGGATAACGAGGCCAAGGTTATTTATTGGAACCCTGCAGCTGAAAAAACTTTTGGTTACACTGTAGAAGAAGCAACTGGCAAGTATGTGCATGAACTAGTCATTCCAAAAACAATGTGTAAAGAAGCAAAAGAACGGATTGACGTCAGCGTGAAAGTGTTTGGTCAGACGGGAATGGGATATTTCACCGTTGGAAACGTTGAGGTAGTTGGCCGACGAAAAGACGGAAGTGAATTTCCAGCTGAACTATCTATGTCACCAATGAGGTTAGGTCAAAAGTGGCATGCGGTTGGCGTAGTGAAGGATATCGCGTTGAGAATAAGAGAAGAGCAGAAACTTAAGGAAGCAGAACAACGTTACCACGCGTTATTCAATCAAGCACCGTCAGGGATTTTGATTCTGGATCCTCAAACCACCGCTTTTGTCGAGTTTAATGACGGAGCATATCAGCAGTTAGGTTACACCAGAGAAGAATTCGAAAAACTCAACATTTACGATATAACGGGCGAAGATAACATAGCCCTAATCAGGTCTCGAATGGACGAAATATTGAGAACCGGTGGCGGGGAATTTGAGACTAAGCATCGCACTAAAAACGGAAACATTCGAAATGTGCTGATAATCGCGTCAACATTAGAATTGGAGGGTAAAACATTTGTCCACAGTATTTTCCATGACGTAACAGATATGCGAAAAGTGCAAAATGCCTTGGCCGAAAGTGAAGCCCGATATCGCCAGCTAGTTGAACTCGCCCAAGAAGGGATATGGGCAATAGACAATCAATTAAAAACAATATTTGTGAACCCTCGTTTGTCGCAGATGTTAGGATACCCTCAAAGTGAAATGGTTGGAAGAAGTTTTGTCGATTTCCTTGATAAAGACATGGCAGCAAAGATCATAACAATCATGGAGAAATTCGACCGGCCTGGAATCAAGGGACAGTATGAATATGCCTTCCCACATAAAGACGGATCACACGTTAACACTAGCTTAGAAATTTCAACTATAACTGATGATCAAGGGCAAGTAACTGGTAAGCTTGCATTGGTGGCTGACATTACAGCACGTAAACAAATGGAAAACGAGTTAAGGGCAAGTGAAGAGCGCTTCCGCGCTATAAGTACATCCGCCATGGATGCAATCATTTTAGTTGATAGCCTTGATACTGTTATTTATTGGAATCCCGCAGCAGAAAAAACCTTTGGCTACTCCGAAAAAGAAACGTTAGGCAGAAAACTGTCTGACCTCGTAATTCCATCACATGGCCGCTCCAAACATGGAATGATTCTGCAAGAAATTACCCAAAAACCGTCTCTGGAGAAACACTATGAATTCACTGCTACAAAGAAAAACGGAGCTAGTCTTCCCGTTGAGGTGTCTGTCACCTCTTTGATGCTGAACGGCAGGAACTGCATGTTGGCTATAGCCAGAGACGTTTCTGAACGCAGAACCATGGAGGACGCGCTTAAGCAGGAACGCGACATGCTTGAGAACATGGCAACAAGTATGGATGCAGGTCTCACACTTATCAGCAGGGATTACCGTGTCTTATGGGCCAACCAGTTGCTGAAACAAATCAGCGGCAACGACTTGGAAAACAAGCATTGCTACTCAATTTATGACCAATCAGACAAGATTTGTCCAGATTGTGGAGTTCGAAAAGTTTTCGAAAAAGGTGTCACTGTTGATCGGCATGATTACAACCTCAAAACTAATGGACATAACGAATGGGTTGAGCTTATCGTCACTCCAGTAAAGAACAAGGACGGGAAGGTTATTGCGGCTTTGGAGTTGGCAGTGAACATAACTGAGAGGAAACGACTACAAAACAAACTAGCCGAGTACTCTCAACGTCTTGAAGAACTGGTGCAGAAGAGAACTGAGCAATTAAGGACAGCTCAAGCTGAACTGGTAAAGTCAGAGCGTTTGGCAGCCATCGGTGAGTTAGCAGGAATGGTTGGGCACGATTTACGCAATCCTTTAAGTGGAATCAAGAATTCTGCTTATTTCCTGAAGAAGAAAGGCCCTGAAATTTCTCAACCTCAAGCTAAAGAGATGCTTGAAATAATCGACAATTGCGTTGATTATTCAAACAAGATAGTGAATGACCTTTTAGATTACTCAAGAGACATACACTTAGAGCTAGAGGAATTTTCCCTGATGCAAATGATGCTTGAATCTGTAGCAATGGTCCAGGTGCCAGAAAACGTGAAAATTGTGAATAACCTGTTACCAACACAAACTCTAGTGGCCGACCCCGACAAAATGAAACGCGTCTTCATAAATTTGGTCAAGAATGCATGTGACGCTATGCCCAACGGAGGAAAACTATTAATTGACTTCAAATCAAAAGACAAATTCGAAATCTCTTTTGAGGACACAGGTGTAGGAATCAATGACGAAGTTCTGCCGAAACTCTTCTCTCCATTATTCACCACAAAAGCAAAGGGAATGGGCTTCGGTTTGGCAATATGCAAAAGAATCGTTGAAGCCCATGGGGGATCAATATCCGTTAAGACAGCGAAAAACCAAGGAACAACTTTTACAATCGTAGTGCCGTTTGAGCAAAAGCTTGAAGTTGGAGGTGAAAAAATTTGGGTAAACAATCCAAAATCCTCATTGTCGATGATGACGAAAACATAAGGAACACTATGAAGGCCATACTTGAAGACGAAGGCTACCTCGTCGATACTGCAGAATCCGGAGGCGAAGCAGTTCAAAAAACGCAGAAAACAAACTACAACATCGCACTCTTGGATATTCGGCTACCCGATATGGAAGGCGTTGAACTCCTCAAACTGATTAAAGAAGGTGTGCCAAGAACGCGCAAAATAATGGTGACAGGCTATCCCTCGATGCAAAATGCTATAGCTGCCTTGAACAAGAACGCGGATGCGTATCTGATAAAACCCGTAGACATAGAAAACCTTCTGTCTGCAGTGAAGAACCAGCTTCAGCTGCAGGAAAGTGAAAAAGAATTCAGTGAGCAAAAAGTAACGGAATTCATCGAAAGTAGAGTCAAAGAATTAAAAGTAAACCAAACTTAAAACGACAAGAAAACCAATTTTTCTTCGATATCGGGCTTTTGGCGCTAATCCCTCATTATGTTGTTGTCAATGCACAGTCACGTATGTTAATTAATAATTCTAAAACTACTTCTATCAGTAAGAAACTCGGCACTGAGAAAATCTGGAATAGAACCAAACGAATGGGAGCCAAATGCATCAAGAATAACAAATAGAATTTAGACATCGCCGGCAAAATAAAAAGATGTAATGACCAGTTAACGTATGGCTGAAAAAATAAGTTATTCAAGCTAGCCCTGTTTCTTCGAATGTTGATTGGAGGTGCCCAATTTGGCAGATGAAAAGAAGAAAGGCGAATTCACTATTCAGCAGAGAAAGAAAAAACGGGAGATTATTGAAGAAAATCATCATCAAGTCAACATCCCCCCAGATGTCAGTGATGAAGAAAAAAAGGCTTTAGAGCAAACTGGTGACGACACGACGTCAGGATGGTAAAATATTCATTTTCCATTCTATATACCCGATAATAAGTGCTTTGGCATTTTCAAACTCAACTTGTTTCAAAGGAATTCTTTAGGAATTCTTTATGATAAAGTGTAAACTTGATTCAATCCTGTTGCAACTTGTTGTTAAGTCCACGCAAATCTTTTATTTGCATCAATATTAGTATAAACAAAGGGGAGAGCAATTGGTTGAAGAAGCTGTAATCGAGATTGGACAAGTGAGGCATTTCTTCTCGAAAATCGGAGTAGCAGTAGTTGAACTGACTTTGCCTCTATCTATTGGAGATCGCATACTAGTAAAAGGGCCCTTAACCGATTTTGAACAAACTGTAGACTCTATGCAAATTGAACGCAAAGCCATAGAGCGCGCTGAAGGAGGGCAAAGCATCGGGTTGAAGATGGTTCAAACCGCAAAAGAAATGGATACGGTATACAAAAAACTCTGAGCTTTTTTCTATGTGCGTTTAAGATGTGTCGGTTGAGGTATCAACGATATGCTTGATCTCAGCATTCAGCGCTTCAGGCAACCCCAGAATACCTACGTCCATAAAGCCTCGTATTATCAGGGACACTGCCTGATCCCTTGAAAGCCGCCTAGTCATCAAGTAAGTTATTTCTTTTTCACTAATCTTTCCAACTGCAGCTTCATGAGTAATCTCGACACCCTTCTTCCTTGCAATAAGTTCAGGAATAGACTGCATGAACGATTTATCATCCATCAGCAAGCCACGGCATTCCAGATGGCCCTTGCAGTCGCTGCTGTCGCCTTCAATCATACCGCGGATAATCATTTTAGAACCTTCACGAGCAATAGCACGGCTTATCATTTCAGCTTTGCTCCCCCTTCCGCTGAGAATGGCTTTTGAGCCAATGTCTAACTGGGAATTCGCATGACCGTAAAGTATACTGTTGAAGCTAACGCGGGAATCTTCGCCCGTACAATAACCCACAGGATACATCTGAATGTCACGCACCGGCCGCATGCACACGTAGTTGGAAACAAATGTTGCCCTGTCGCCGATTTGCGCGGCGCTTCTCGGACGGACAAGAGTGTTCTCGCTCCACTGATGTATCATCGTGAAGTTCAGCATTGCATCCTTTTTCACATATATTTCGGAAATTCCCAAATGAGACGCTCGCGGGACGGTTGAGTGCTGAACGCAGCTTGTTATAATGTGTGATTTTGACCCTTCTTCCGCAATGATTATGTTGTGAACTCGCTGCTCCAGATTCTTCTGGGTAATCATAAGGCAGGACTGCAGTGGAAACGTTAACTCAGCGTTTGGAAGTATGTGCATAAAGTATCCGCCGCTGTAGTCTTCCGCAACCTTCTTGGTGAATTCATCCTTATCTTTGCTTACGGTCTTCCACATGTAATCTTCAAGCCAAGAATATTTTTTCAAGGCTTCTTTGATGTCCAGAAGCTCCAGTTGCCCCTCGTAAGCCTCGTTGACTTTTGAGGCGACTGTTTCTTGATTTAGGTGGAAAAAAGTGCCTGCGCGGTTTTGTTCGTTTGATTCAAGCCCAGCTTTTTCGGCCTCCTCAAGAATCTTATGCGGAACCTTTGTCAAGTCACTTTCTTTGCTCACTTACCCATCCCTCGCGCGGTCTTTTCCTGCAAGCTACACATTCCTCGTACCCTATTTTCTTAATGTCCTGATAGATGCTCATTGGGTCAATGAAACAGTGGAATTGGCCTTCAAGCAATATGCATCCATAAGTGGCTTTAATGTACTCTAATATATCGCCTTTATGAGTGATAATCAATGAAGAACTACCCGAACTTTCAACATAATTTTCAATTTCAGTCGCAATCAAACGTAAGCTTTCCACATCCACGCCTGAGTCAGGCTCGTCTAAAAGCAGCAACTTGGGCTTCATGAACATAAGCTGCAGAATCTCAGAACGTTTTCGCTCTCCGCCGCTGAAACCCACGTTAATGTCGCGTTTCAAAAAATCAGTTAGTTTGAAAGCTTCAATTCTCTTTATTTCTTCCGCGCTGAACTCGTCAGTAACGGCTTTGCCCAGACACAGTTTCAGCAGGTCTTCCAATTTAACGCCTGTAACCTCAGGAGGATTCTGGAAGCTTACGACAATCCCTAATCTTGCTCGCTCATCAGTACTCTTGTGGGTAATGTCTTCGCCTCTGAAGAGAATTTGCCCAGAAACTATTTCGTAGCCGGGCAGCCCCATCAAAGCGCTGATAAGCGTGGTTTTCCCGGAACCATTAGGACCAAAGAGTATGTGGCTGGTGGCTTCTTTAAGGCTGAAACTTACGTTTTTGATGATAAGTTTGTCCTCAACCTTAACCGACAAATCTTTTACTTCAAGCATATCCATGGTTAGCAACAAGCGCAAACCTGAAAAATAAACGTTGTGACCTTAAAAATTCTCAAATATGGATTATTAAAAAAATCTTCAGGCAAGCACTTTCTTCCTTAACGCTTTTAGCTTGTGGGATTATTTCGCTGTGGTGATGTCACCACTCTCTCCAAATAAACCTCTTTTTCTGTTTTGCATCGTAAAATCTTAAAAGTGAGGCTTAGAATATGTCAGACAAGTTAACACGTGAAATTAAGTAGGCTCTCCAAGATCAGTGCATCCACGATATGGATCGAAGAACTAAAAGAAATTAAAGAAAAAGGCGAGTTTTCAGCGATGACAGAAAAAAAGAAAATTAGTAACATGACCTTTAAAGAGTTTGTAGAAGAAGGAAAAGCAAGCAATGACCCAGCGAGTGCCGACGTAGAAAATGAAATATTAAGAAAACTGCATCAAGAAGGCTTCACTGACGAACAAATTTACGCTTTGCCGGCTGTACGAATCTTAAACCTGTATCGAGAGGTATTTTTAATTGAAGTGGAAAACGGTCTTTCCGCACTAGATAAGGCTTTAGAGCGGAACCCAGCTTTAGAATACAATGCGAAAGTTAGAGAAGAATTCGAGCAACTGAAATTAGCAGTAAAAGCGTTAGTAAAGGATGATCAACAAGAGGAAGGATCTGAAACAAAATCCTAAAGTCTTTTCCTTAATCGGTGATGAAACTACTATAAAAAAGTGGGTTTCATGGCTCAAGATGACTGAAAATTCAACGGTAAGATCGTTGACACTTTAGACGAGGCTGTTAAGCTGCTTGAGGTTGGCTTTAAGGGTCATTGTGAAGTGGAAGGGCATAAAATTTTTGAGAAGCAAATAATGACGAAAAAAGACGATGGATTCTAATATTCATGGGATTATTTCGCAGCCGTTGTATTTGATGAAGTCAAAATCTTTCAGATTTACTTTGCCATTCTTGATTACTTGATGAATCCTCTGTTCCTGAGTTTGTACAGCTCCCACAAGCTCCTCAACAGTGCGGCAAACCTTGCCATATTGTTCGTCGCTCCATCTTTTAGTGATGTTTGCATAGAGGCATCGTCCTCCGCAAATACCCAAAAGTTGGCAACCCACGCAAGGTGGCTGGTCAACAAAAATTTTCTTAAGCCTCAACGGTTCAGCATCACTTATGTTGCCTAAATAGTACTTTTTCATTCCCCACATCGTTGGGCAGGGAATAATGTGTCCGTCGGTTTGAATGGCGTAGTTTATCCATCCGCCGCCGCAGCGCATAAGACAGTTTTTCTCTTTTTTCAGAAGGGATTCGGCGATGCCCAACAAGGGGTAAAGTTTCAAAACGACTCCCTCTTGCTCCATCTTATCAACCCAGAACCCCGCCAGCTTTTTAACGCCGGGAACGTAGCTTATTTTTGCCCACTCTTCAAAACTCCGCCTGGCATAATCGTTACCCCAAAATCCAGCGTTCAGTTGCCAATGCACAGAAGTGAAAGAAAATTCGTCGTTTTCAAGAAGAAATCGGACTTGCTTATATATGTCCGTTTGCTCCATGACGGTCATTCTTGCAATCAATTCCCCAGTGAAACCGTTCCGTTTGAGCTGTTTGAGGTTATCTATGACTTTGCGGTACGTGCCTTTTCCTCTATAGTAGTCGGTCAAGGCCTCTTCGCCATCTATGGAGACTAAGATTGTGTGGAAACAGTTGAGGTATTTTGGCTCCAATTTGTCCAGCAGCAAGCCATTTGTTTGAATCATAAAATGCTTAGGCTTTACAGTATCCAGTATCTGCTTAATTTTGTCAGCGGAGGTTAGCGGCTCACCGCCGTAGAAGGTTAAGGTGCAATCTTGATCTTTTCGGCAAAATCTGTCGAGTTCATCCACACTGTAGCTAATTTTTCTGGGCAGGTTATAATCCACTTCGATTCCTTCGCCGAAATCTTCATCGAAGTCATCCATGGATTCGCCGAAACAGTAGCGACACTGCAGATTGCAGTCTGTAGTAACAATCACGTGGAAGAACATGGCTTAATTGTGTACGACGCTGACTTAATAGTATTTTTCTGCTAACTTGCGAGCTTCATCGTATTCGGCCTGGTTTTCTTCTCGGCCGTCCGTGGAGTCTTTTGATTCTTCTTGGCTTGTTTCACTTTCTTTGCTTTCCTTCTTTTCGTTTTCCTCACGTGCCCGTTTCTGCGCCTTTTCAACGTAGCTTTTGAGTTCTCTTTCTTTTACTGTTTTTTCAGGTAAAGTCTCAGGAGCGTACATCAACGGTATGACGGCAATGAAAAGGAAGAAGCTTGCAAAAGTAAAAGTTAATCCAGCAGAGATAGCCTTTGCAAAGGGCACGAGTACGACCGATAGAAAACTTGAAAGTAGATAAGGAAGCCCGCCCAAAGTATAGTATTTCTCTTTTGCGTGGTTTTCACCCAGATCTCCCCAAACTACCGTGAAGAAAACTGTGATCAGCAATCCCCAAGTAATGCCGTCAAGAACCAAATACAAGTATACGATTTCAGAACTGGTGAACAAAGTGAAGAATAAGCTCAAAAGAGCATATTCGATTCCTAACATTACGAAGCCTGCAATTACCACTCGCTTTCGTCCGAGAAAATCCGCAGCAATGCCGCTCATTACTGCGACAAGTCCTCCAAGAGCAAGCTCGGAGAGACGAATGATATTAAATGTTTGTGAACCAAAGAAGTCTGACAAGATCGGTTGTTCTATATAGTTTATGAGTGAAAACATAGCCCATGGAACTAGGTATAACAATATTTCTTTCTTTTGAATTATTTTAAAATAACTTGGGGCTTTTTGTTCAAGTGGTTGCTGTTCAAGCGGCTGCTTTTTGCTTTTTCTTTTCAAACCAAGAAAAGCTAAGCCGCCGAAGAACCTCCAGAACGCAAGCGCTATGAATGCTTCCCAGCTTCCTAGCATCAATAGGAAAAATGCAAAAAGCAAAGAAGCTGTTCCCACACCGACCCATGTCAATCCTCCAGAAAATCCACGTGTTTCAATGGATGTCGATTCTGCAAAATAGCTCATGCATGAAGGCAAGCCTATTCCAACCGAGGCGCCGAAAGAAAAAGCAATTAATGTGTTAATTAACATGCTTTGACCGGATAAGGCACCACAGAGCAA
>Ga0335078_10018673_pt1 | contig 10308 bp, 6 predicted proteins | sample Lox_Sample_32_FD_206711 | JGI IMG/M metagenome (GOLD analysis project Ga0335078, IMG submission 206711) | Soil microbial communities from Loxahatchee National Wildlife Refuge, Florida, United States - Lox_Sample_3.2 | ecosystem: Environmental > Terrestrial > Soil > Wetlands | place: USA: Florida...
CAGGTAGAGCGAGGGAGTTACGACGGCATCCCGATTCAACTCGGTCTGCTCGAGCAGGTGAACGCCCTTGGTGCCCAGGTAACGCACTTCGAGAGTGTAGTCGTGGGCGAACTCGTGCTGCACGCCGAGGCTCCAGTTCATGGCGTATCCCAGCATCTGGTTGGGCAGCCAGCCGCTGGTCGCCGCACGAAGCTTGGCGATTGTCGGGTTTGGAGGAAGAGCGGTGGGCAGAATCCCGCCGTTGCCGAGAAAATTCGGGGCGTTCGGAACGCTCTGGACCAGCGACGTATCTTGTGGCGGGCGGACGTTCATGCCGATGTTGTCGAAGATCGGGTCATAGCCCATCCCGAAGCCGCCGCGAATGGAGGTGGTCGCCTTGTGACCGGGAGAGTAAGCGAATCCGAAGCGCGGCGCGAAGTTAAGCTTCTGCGCTTGCGGCGCGAAAAAGGAGAGCACTCCCGGCACGTCCGCCACGCTGTTCAACGCGAAATCCTTCATCGATTGTGAGACGCCGTTGTATTCGTAGCGCAGCCCGAGGTTCAGGCTGAGATTATTCCGAACTCTCCAGTTATCGTTAACGAAGGCGTAGTACGCCGTGGAATCGCCTGAGTACGGCATGGTGCCGACGCCGCGCTGGACCTTATAGTCCGGAACCTGATCGAGCAAAAAAGGCGCCATGCTCAGATATTCATAATCACCGCGCTGATACTGAATGAACGTGCTCGCGGCAAGCTGGTCGCGCAAATCGACTCCGAACTTGATGTCGTGTTTACCCTTGACCCAGCTCAAATTGTCGGTCAACTCGTAGGTGCTTTGGACGGTAGCCTGCGGAGCGTTCGGATCGGGACCCAGCTGCACACCCAGATCGTTATAGATAACAATGTTGGGAAACTGATCGAGACCTGGGAATTGCGCGTTCGGCAGGGGAGTATTCGCGTCATAACGATTGAACGCCAGCCGCAGCTCATTCAGCAGATGCGGCTGAAAGGAGTGAAACTCGGAGATGGAAGCCAGTTCGCTGGTAGTGAGCTTATGCGCCCAAAAGCTGGGAAGATTCGCGTTTGTGTCGATTTGCGACAAGTGGTTGCTGATGTAGCGCGTGCGCAACTGGTCCGCCGGCGAAATCGTGTAGTCGATCGAGCCGAGCCAATTCTGGAAATTGTAATAACTAGGAGCCAGAGTCGGTGAAATGCCCATGGGAACCGTCACGGAGCCCACGGTCGACGTTCCTGCATTTTGCGCGGGCGCGGCCGGGAGATATTTTTCGAGGACGCCCAAGTTGGTTTGCGAAATCCCGGGCGTGTTTGCCAGGAGCTGGTAGCCCGCGGCCGTCGGGGCGTCGATCGCCTGGGAAACCGAACTTGCGTAACCGACGGGATTGTAGTCGTACAGACCGTAATAGAACAGAGAATTCTTGCGGATCGGACCGCCAACTTCGCCGCCAAACCGGTTGTTGTCGTAACGCGGATTGGAGCGGATTCCCTGGCGGGCCAGAGATTGATCCACCGCGTTCAGATGGCGGTTCAGAAGGTACTCAAATGCCGAACCGTGCACATCGTTTGTTCCGTTCTTGATCACGATGTTGAATTCACCGCCGGCGGAGTGTCCAAACTCCGCGCTGTATTGATTCTGGAGCAAACTGAACTCGGCAACGGCATCGCTGGGCACCAAAGTGGCAGGGCCGGTGGTGTCCTTGCGATTGTCGTCAACGCCTTCGACCATGTAGCTATTGTTGCGCGGCCGCTGACCGCCCACGGCGGGGCCGACGCCGGCTCCAACGCCGCCGGAGCTGGCTACGCCGCCGCTCAACAGAGACAGATTTAACGCGGCATTGGCAGCGTTGGTGGAGATCGCCAAGTCGGCGACCTCACGCTCCGAATACACGGACTCGATCTGCGCGGTGGTTGTGTTCAACAGCACGGGAGCGTCGGCGACGGTTACGTCAGCCTTCACCGCGGCCGGCTGGAGCACTGCATTGACGGTTGTGGTCTTGTTCAACTCGACTTGGACGTTCTTGACCACCGAACTCGCGAAGCTGGGCGCCTCGACAATTACCGTGTAGCCTCCGATCGGCACGTTGCTGACGCGATACGTCCCGTCGGCGCCGGACTTGACCACGCTCTTCACCGCGGTGGCGTCGTTTTGCAGTCCTACAGTGGCATTCGTGACCACAGCTCCGGTTACATCGAATACGGTTCCAACAACGTCTCCGTCAATGGTCTGGCCCCACATGGCCGGAGTTGCCAATGTCGCGGCGAAGACAGCGACCGTCCAAAATCCCTTCATATTGTTTCTCTTCCTCGTGCGGCAAACGTGCCGATCCGTAGCTACGCAATGTGCTCTTGCATGCAGTACTAAGCCTATAGATCGGCTGTGCGGGGAAAATCCGTACTAAAGGAGAGCGGAAATTTAGGTGTTAGATGCCCACAAAAGGGTGAGATCGCCGGCGACTCCGATGGGGGTAGTCCCCTGCGGCAAGTACCAAACTTCGCCCGGATTCACACGTGTGCCGTCGAGCTCGCCGCTACCCGCGACGACGATCAGCAGCGCAAAGCGATGCTGCCAAGCCGCGAACTCGCTCCGCCCGCTGATTTGGCGGCGTCCTACCGTGAAGTGCGCGCAGGAGATCAGCTCTTCGCTAACGGTTTCGACGCGCGCGGCGTGCGGTCCCCGCCGGCTCACCGCCAGCGATTGCTCGATATGTAGTTCCCGCGGACGGCCGTAATCGTATAAACGATAGGTGATGTCGGAGTATTGCTGGATCTCGCACAGCACTAGCCCTCCGCCGATTGCATGCACGGTTCCCGCGGGGATGAAGAAAGTATCTCCTGGCGAAGCTTCGTGCCATGCGAGCAACCCCTCGATCTCGCCGGATAAAGCGGCATCGCGCAAGCGATCCTGGGAAAGAGGCTCGCGGAATCCGGCGGCGATGGATGCGCCAGGCTCCGCCGCGAGCACGTGCCACATCTCCGTCTTGCCCCGGCTTTGATGATGCTTGGCTGCGTGAGTGTCGTCGGGGTGCACCTGGACCGACAACTTCTCCGTCGTGAACAGGAATTTGACTAGCAGTGGAAGCTCCGGGCCTTCGAACCAGACCTCGCCGATTTTCTTGCCGTGGCTGTTGAACCACGGCTCCAGGTGTTCGGATCCCCAAATTTTTTCGAGGAACCTCGGCTTCAACTGCTGAAGTGGCATTAGACACGCGCGGCGATAAAGCGCTGCAGGCGGTCGAGGCCGCGTTCCAGCTCCTTCATCGAGGTAGCGTAGGAGATGCGGATATGCTCCGTGGTCCCGAAAGCTTCGCCGGGAACCAGCGCGACGTGCTCTTCGGCCAGCAGCTTCTCCGAGAAGTCGAAGGCATTCTTGATGCCGCCGGTAAATGCCGCGCTGACGTTGGGATAGGCGTAGAAAGCGCCCTGCGGCGTCTGCGTCTTGACGCCCGGCATCTTGCGAAGGCGGTCAAGGACATATTCGCGCCGCTTGCGATATTCGGCGAGCATGACGCCAACCGCGTCCTGCGGGCCGTTCAAGGCTTCAATCGCGGCCTTCTGCGTGATCGAATTCGGATTCGAAGTCGCGTGGCTTTGGAGCTTGTTAATTCCCGCGACCACCGCAGCGGGCCCGAGCACGAAGCCCATGCGCCATCCAGTCATCGCGTAGGTCTTCGAGAGCGACCCGGCCACGACCACGACGTCTTTCGCACCGGGAAGGGATGCCAGCGAAAACGGTTCGCTCGAATAGAGAAAGCGTTCGTAGCATTCGTCCGCGAGGATCCAGATGCCCTTGTCCTTGGCGATGCGGAAGATGCGCTCCAACTCGGCGCGCTCAAACACGGCGCCGCTGGGGTTCGACGGCGAATTCAAGATGATCATCCGCGTCTTGGGCGTGATCGCGCGCTCGACCGCGGAAGCCTTGAGTGAGAAGCCCTCTTCCTCGTCGGTTTCGACGAAGACGCACTTGCCTCCCGCGTAGTTGACCACGTCCTTGAACGTCACCCAGTACGGGACAGGGATAATAACTTCATCGCCAGGATCGAGCAGCGCTTGCGTCAGATTGAAGATGGCGTGCTTGCCGCCCATCGTCGCGATGCACTCTTTGGCCGTGTAAGAGGTGGCGTACATCCGCTTGTGGTGCTCGCAAATGGCTTGCTTGAGCTCGACCGTGCCGCTGACCGGAGTGTACTTGGTGAAGTTCGCGTCCAGCGCCTGAATCGCCGCGCGCTTGACGTTGTCCGGCGTCGGGAAATCCGGCTCCCCCGCGCTGAAATCGACCACGTCGATTCCTTCGCGCCTCAAACGGTCGGCTTCGGCGGCGACCTTCATGGTGGAAGACTCGCTGATCAGCGAGATTCGTTGCGCCAACTCTTGTACGGTTTGCATAAGACCCTCGAAATTCTTGAACCCGGCCGCGCGGGCTAGGCGGTAGGCATGGCGTACCGGCCCTTCAACCGAGCCGCCACTAGCGGCGGCACCAATCCCGTCACATCGCCGCCCAGAGCCACCACCTGCTTCACCAAGCGGGAGCTGATGAACGAATACGCCTCTCCCGCCATCAAAAATGCCGTCTCGAGCTCCGGGCGCAGCCGCCGGTTCATCAGTGCCATCTGGAGCTCATGCTCGTAATCCGAAATCGCCCGGATTCCCCGGATGATCAGGTTCGCTCCCTGGGCCGCGGCGAAATCCACCAGCAAGCCGTCGAAGGAGCTAACCTCGACGTTCGCATAGCCGCCCACCGCTTCCGTCAGCATCTCCATGCGCTCCTCGATGCTGAACAGCGGGCGCTTATCTTCATTCCGCAGCACGGCCACGATGAGCCGGCTCACCAAACGGCTGCCGCGCGAAATCAAATCGAGGTGCCCGTTGGTAATCGGGTCGAATGAACCGGGATAGATCGCGACGAGATTCAGCGGCGGCCCGGCCATGCTGCTTAAACGCCAATATTAGCACGCACGGCATCTTGTAGAGTACTACATAGGGTGATAAGATAAGGCCACCTATGCTGGAACTTCGCCGCGTTTCAAAGAGCTTTTCCGGGATTCCCGCGGTTCAGGACGTGAGCTTCACCGCGCGACCCGGTGAAGTGACCGGGTACCTGGGGCCGAACGGATCCGGAAAATCGACCACCATGAAGATGATCACTGGCCTGATCGAGCCGACCGACGGCCAGATCCTGTTCCAAGGCCAGCGCATTCAGTCCGACCCGATCGGGTTCAAGCAACGCATGGGATATGTACCCGAGGAGCCGCATCTTTATGCGCACTTGACCGGGCTCGAATATTTGACCATGGTCGGACAGTTGCGGAATCTCCCGGATAAACGGACTGCGGAGCGCATCGATGGACTGCTGCGGCTGTTCTCCCTGCACGGAGACCGGCACCTTCCGATTTCTTCGTATTCGAAGGGCATGCGGCAGAAGATCCTGCTCTCGGCGGCGCTGATGCATAACCCCGAACTGGTTTTACTGGACGAGCCTTTCTCGGGCCTCGACGTCGGTTCCGCGCTGGTGATGCGCAGCCTGATTCAGGAGCTCGCGGCGCGCGGGAAAGTGGTGCTGTTCAGCTCGCACGAGCTTGAAACGGTCGAGCGCGTTTGCTCCCACGTTGTGATCCTGCATCGCGGCAAGCTAGTCGCGGACGATTCGATCGAGCATCTACGATCGCTGATGGCCCTGCCGACTCTCGAAGAGATCTTTTCGCAACTCGCGGTGGAGCAGGACACAGGCGCTATTTCCCGGGAGATCGCGGATCTGATCTTGGCATGAGCAAGCTCCAGTTCAGAGTGCTGTACCGGCAGTTCTTGTTCCGCATGGTGGATCTGGAGTTGCTGTCTGCCTCCGCTCAGGGCGACATCAACCGGCTACTCGGGCGCTTCGCGGCGATCCTGATCTGGCTCGGCCTGGGGCTATCGATCGTCGTTCTCATGGGAGGAGGCAGTCCCGGTCAACCTCCCGAAGTCGGGCTAATCATGGCGTGGGCGATGGAGCACTTCCTTATCGCAACCACGATGCTCGCGGTGGGATTATTCGCGGTGATCAGTTGGGAATCGATGTTCCCGGACCGGCGCGATGTTCTGGTATTGTCTCCATTGCCGGTGACCGCGCGAACGTTATTCGCAGCCAAAGTCGCGGCGGTCGGTGCGGCGCTAGGAGTCAGCGTACTCGCACTAAACGGGTTCACAGGATTCGCGGTCGCGCTCGGGGCCGGGTCCGCGCCGACCATTCCCGCGCCAAAGTATGACGCCGCGATGGCGCCGGTGAACCTCGACAATCTGCCCGGGGTCCTGGATCGTGACATGGCTCCGGCGCTGACGGGCGATGGAGCGCTGGCGTGGTACCCGCAGCCGGGACTTACCGTCGGTGTGTGGCGAGATCGGCAGGCCAAGATCCTGACGTACGGAACCGCGCACCCGGACTCCATCTACATGATCGGATCGATCACCAAGACGTTCACCGGGCTGATCCTCGCGCGGATGGTCGAACAAGGGCTGGTGAGGCTCGATCAACCCGTTCGGGAATTGCTGCCGCCTGGAACCGTGGCGCGGCCTTCTGGACGCGAGATCACGCTGCTCGATCTGGCGACGCATCATTCGGGTTTGCCGCGCGATCCAGATAACATGCAGGCCGGCAGCGAGCCTGACCCCGCCGCCAATTACCATCAGCCCGACCTCTTCGCGTTCCTCAAGAAACACGGCGTAGCAAAACCACAAAACGACAAACCCGAGGACGCCGAGTACGAGTACAGCAATCTGGGGTTCGGCCTGCTTGGACAAGCTCTCGCGCTGCGCGCGGGTACGACATATGAGAAACTGCTCCGCCAGGAAATAACGGAGCCGCTGGGGATGCGGGACACCGTGATCTCGCTATCCGACGAGCAGCACGGACGAATGATGCGAGCCTACGATTGGCGCCACCAGATCGTCCCCGAATGGAATCTTGACGCGCTCGCGGGAGCGGGAGCGATCCGGTCGACGGCGCCCGACATGATCCGGTATCTGGTAGCGCAACTCCATCCGGAGGCCGTACCGGAACTTACGTCTGCAATTGAGCTGTCTCACCAAATGCAAGCCGACGTGAACGACAAGGTGCGGATCGGACTGGCATGGATGCAGAGGTCGGGACTCTACCGGCATGACGGGTCCATTGCGGGCTTTACCAGCGATTCCTATTTTTCTCCTGAGAAGAATTACGCGGCGGTTGTGCTTATGAACCATCAAGCCGGACTCTTCGGGAGCTTCGCTACGGAACAACTCGGCGACCATCTTCGGCAACGTCTGCTGGGCGAGCCTGCCATTTCACTTGCGAATCCCATCCGTCCTGCGGACGCTTTCCTCGGCCCGATCCGTATGTTCTTCGCGTATTGGATCACGATGCTCGCCACAGGAACGTTCACCTTCTGCTTCGTATTGACCGTCCAAGGCGTCGCGCAGTTGCTGCCGCGTCAGAAATACCTGCGAGTATCGGCATTCCTACAAATCGCCGCGTTCGTGCTATTCGTCAGCATGTACTTCATGCAGTTGCCGTTCGCTTCACCGGAGGATCTCGCCTCTACGAAGGATGCCCGATTGCTGACCTGGCTTCCCTCCTACTGGTTCTTCGGGATGCTGCAGCAACTCGCCGGATCACAACCTGAACAGCTCAATGTATTTACGCAACGAGCGTGGATCGGCTTGGGAGCCAGCGTCGCGGGAGCGGCCGCCGCGTACCTCATCTGCTACTTCCGCACGCTGAAAATGATCGCGGAGCAGCCGGACATTCTGCCCAGCCGAGCCGGACTGCGCTGGCTTCCCCGCTTCGGAGGATCGCTGCAGACCGCAGTGGCGCAATTCAGCATCCGCACGCTGGCGCGCAGCCGCAAGCATCGCGTGACGCTGGCCTTCTACTTGGGCATTGCGTTCGCAATCATTCTGTTCATCACCAAAGCCCCGGAGCTAGCGAAGCAATCCGTCGGCGACCAGTGGCATCAGCCGAATCCGCCGATGCTGATGGCGACGATTCTGGTGATGCTCTCCGCGATCGTCGGCATCCGCGTTGCGTTCGCCATGCCGATTGACCTTCGCGCCAACTGGATTTTCCGCTTGATGCCGCTCTCGGGAGGCACGCAGTACCTCAAAGCCGCGCGCCGGGCGTTATACGCGCTGGCGATGGCTCCGGCATGGTGCCTCTCCGCCGCAGTTTTGTTCTCGCTATGGCCGTGGCAGCAGGCAGCCGAGCATCTTGCGTTACTTGCGTTAATAGGTTTGATCGCGATCGAAGGGCTGCTGATTTCATTCCGCAAAATTCCCTTCACCTGCTCCTATCTGCCGGGCAAAACTAACTTGCTGGTGGTCTGGATCAGCTACCTCTTCATCGGGCTTCTGATGGCGAAGGGGCTCACGCTGGAACGCCAGGCGCTGATCGAAAACCCGCGCGCGCTAATCCCGATTGGCGCAGGCCTTGTCGCCGCTGCCGTCGCTTTGCGATGGCTCGGATCGAGGCTTGCGGATCAAGCCGCAACTCCTATCGAGTTCGAAGAGACACTGGAGCCGGCCGTGATGTCACTCGGGTTGAGCCGCGACGGAATGCCAGTCCGATAGCTTTCGCCGGCTAGCTGCCGCGAGTGTGCCGCAGCGAATCGAGCGTGAAACTAGGCGAGTAATCCAACACCCAGCTCGGCTGCGACCCCGGAGGCTTGCTGAACACATCGATCAAGGTGGTCAGCAGGCTAATGCCGGATGGATCCACTTTGTCGCCGAGAACGCTGCCTTCCCGGGCTGGTTCTTCGGCGCGAATATCCAGCCGCGCCCATAGATGCTCAGTGCCCGAGAGCCCGGTCGTATCGAGCGACATCTGGCTCAGGCACCACGCTTGCGCTCCCTTCGCGCTCTGGTGCGCGACGGCCCTGCGCGGCGAGACGCCGGCCATCACGACGGAAAAGCTCGGCTTCGGATCGAAGATGTCTTTGCTGACGATGAAGCGGGCGGTGGAGCTCTTGAAAACGTGCTTGTTATTCCCGGACCAGAGCGTGGTCTGGATCGCGAAGGGAACCTCCAGCGCATTTTCGAGACGTTGGGCGGATTTGCCCGCGAAGAAATCCGTCCGCGGAGCCGAAAACTCCAGCCGGTTGTTGCGATGCTCCAGAATCAGGTCCTCGGAGTTCATCGCCATGGCCAGCATGCCGACGGCCATGCCGGAAAGGAAGGTCACCAAGAGCCACCACGGCTTCAAAGGCGCCATTGACGCTTTTCTCCTTGATCCCGTCACGTTTAGAAGTTCATGCCCGCAAAGAAAATCGGGTTGGGATGGACGGTTCGCAGCGGGAAAGCCACGGCGAGCTGAAATCCATCTTTCTTGAAACCCGCCCCTACGGACTGCTTCGGTTCACAATCCTGAGCGCGATCCCAGACCGCACCGTTATCATAAAACACTTGGTAGTAGCGGTAGGTGTACTCGACCGATCCGTAGACCATATGCGAGCCGCCCAGCGGGTCGAGCTCGAATTTGTTCCAGCCGCGCAACACCTCCGCGTTGCCCAGAACGAACCGGTCGAACAGCGGAGCTTGGCCTTGGATCAAGCCGGTCATAAAGGCGACATCGACGTGGTTCCGATCGTGCCGGAACTTGTAGTGAGCCTGCACCAAATTACGCGTGTAATCCGCGTCGGTGCTGAGAAGCCGCATGGCGGATTCCAGCGAATAGGAAGCGTCGAGTTGCTGCTCCTGAATATCGATCCCCGAACCCCAACGCTGGTGGTAGCGCAGAGTAGATACCACCGCGTTGGATGATTCGGTCTCCGCAGGGTCCGGCGTGCTCAGCCGGTAGCGTGCGAAACGAACGCCGAGGTCTAGCTCGAGGGGACCCGCAATCTTCACCCTCGCCTCCGGCGCGAAAACCTGACGGCTGCGGTAAAGCTCCGGCTCGGCGGCAGTCGCCACAGCCGGATTCCACATTTCGTGGAAGTCGTCGAATTCGAAAACCATGCCCAGCCGGTCCGTGAACAAGCTGTCGCGCTCGAACTTCGCCCGGATTCCGGCATAGCGTTCCAGCAAGTCGTCACAATCGCTGGTAAGACCGAGTGTGACGATGTTGCCACCGAAATGCGTGGCTGCGGTACCCTCCCCGCTCCAGCCCTGCTCGGAGTCGTAAAGGAACTTCGCGACTTTCAGGTCCACCGGCTTTTTGGCGACTTCGAAGTTCACCAGTACATGCTCCGGCCGCGTGCCCTTAGTGACGTGGATCTTGACCCGCGTCGCCTTCAGCTCGTCTTTAATTCGGCTGGCAAGCTTATCGAGCTTGCTCGAATCCAGATTCGCGCCGACGACTTGCTTCAGCTCC
>Ga0335078_10018674_pt1 | contig 10308 bp, 8 predicted proteins | sample Lox_Sample_32_FD_206711 | JGI IMG/M metagenome (GOLD analysis project Ga0335078, IMG submission 206711) | Soil microbial communities from Loxahatchee National Wildlife Refuge, Florida, United States - Lox_Sample_3.2 | ecosystem: Environmental > Terrestrial > Soil > Wetlands | place: USA: Florida...
CGTCGGCGCGACGACCGCCGTTTTGCCGGAGGGATGGCGCGATCGATTGGTGTTGGTCGAGAATGAGAATACCCTGCACGTGCGCGGCTGGTGCCTGGAAGTGCACGATCTCGCCATTGCGAAATACGCCGCCGGACGGGAAAAGGATCTCGAATTTACCAGCGCCCTCGCCCGGCACCGCATGGTGGATCGCGAGATTCTCGAACCGCGGCTCGCGGCCACGCCCATCGACGCAGAGGCAAAGGACCGGATCCTGGCGCGAATCAGGAGGGATTTCGCGGCCTGACCGGCAGCCACAACAGCCAGAACAGACCCAGCGCCGCCACCGCGCCGGTCAACAAATACACCGGCCACGGACCCAGCACATCCAATAACGTCGCGTTCGCCGGCTTACGGCAAAGGTACATATAATTCGCATGCGTAATGGCGTTGAACGCACCCACCAGCGCGGCGTAGCCCAGCAGCATCGCGAAGGCGCGCCATACCGCGCCCTCGCGCAGAGGCGCCACGCCGCCCACTACCAGCACCGCAATTCCCACCACGATGCCGCCGTGGGCCACGAAGAAATAGATCGCCGGGTATTGCGGCCACGGACGCCACAGGTCGGGAGTGAGCAGCGCCATCGCCGCTCCCGCGAATCCCGCGAAGTAGGCGAATTCCACCAGCCACCGCGCCAGCGTGAGGCACGCCAGAGCCGTCATCCACAGTGTGACGTCGCATAACTGGAGCGGCAGATTCCACAGGTGAATGCCTTCGTGCGAATAGCGATAACAAAGCCAGACGATTTCATTCGCCACCAGCCCGATTCCCAGTGCCAGCCGTACCGGCCGCCGCGCGTCCTCGAACCGCCGGCACATCCACACCAGCAGGATGCCGGCCGCCGCGATCGCGGCCAGCAGCGAGACATGGAGCGGTCCGAAGAGCTTCACGGGTCGATTGTATCCCTTGGCGGCGCGAGCCGGGCGCGTCATTTCAGATACAATGGTCGGAATTGGAGGTCAGCCGTGGCGACACTTACGCAGATTCAGACCTTCCTGGGCCGGAAGCGCCTTGCCGTGATCGGCGTTTCCCGCAATCCCCAGGATTTCACCCGCATGCTCTTCCAGGAACTGCAAAAACGCGAGTACGACGTAATCCCCGTCAACCCGTCTGCCAACGATATTGCCGGTCTGCCCTGTTATGCCCGCGTGACCGATATTCAGCCACCCGTGGACGGCGCGCTGCTGATGACCAAACCCGCGGAAACCGAACGTGTGGTACGCGAGTGTCACGCCGCGGGCGTCCGCGACATCTGGATGCATCGCGGCGGCGGTACGGGCGCGGTCAGCCCGCGCGCGGTGGAGTTCTGCCAGGCCAACGGCATGTCGGTAGTGGCGGGGGAATGCCCGTTCATGTTCCTGCCGCAATCGCCGTGGTACCACCGGCTCCACGGCGCCTGCCGGAAGCTCGTCGGAAGGTACCCGAAAGGTTAATTGGGGCGCTCGGCCTCCGTTGATGAAGTGCGCCCGAATCCCGCGGTGCGTTTCCAAAAAAGACAGCGAAAGTTGAGGCCGCGGCTCATCGACGGTCGTCAACCGGACACCCTCGCTACTCCGATGCCGGTCCGGCCGCGAACGGCCGCCCGCCGTCGGCCATCGTGCTCCGCTCTGCTACCGGCTTTGCGTGAAAAATCCCAGGCTGCCGCAAAGACACAAAGAAATCTGGCACCGCCAGAGACCCTGCTGGTGCCGTTTGGTCCCCTGGCCCATCACCGCCGGAAGCGTCATCGGATTGCCACCATACCGTCACTGACGTTTGACGCAGGATTCACTTGGTGTTCACACGGCGCGAATATACTCGTTTATCACCCAGGGAAACTGAGGGAAGCTGTAACAAAAAACTCACAGAGGAGAAAGCATGAGGATACGTGTGTCTGCCCTTCTGACCGCACTCGGTCTCGGCGCAGCCTACGCGCAAACGCCCGCGCCGGCAGCCGGTCCCGCTACGCCGATTCAACACCTGGTAGTGATCTTCCAGGAGAACGTCTCGTTCGATCACTACTTCGGCACTTACCCGTTCGCCATGAATCCGGAGGGCCAACCGGCATTCTGGGCTTATCAGAACACGCCCAGCGTGAACGGATTCAGCCCGGCGTTTTTGAACAATAATGCCAACGCCACCAACACCACCAATGGAACCGGAGCGATGGCGCCGTTCCGGCTGGATCGCTCTCAGTCCGCCACCGCCGACCAGGATCACGACTACCTGGCCGAGCAGATGGCTTACCACGCCGGGCTCGCCGACCTGTTCCCGAAGGCCACCGGCACCGCCGGCCCGCCGCCGAACAGTTCCGCGGCAGGCACCACCGGCCTGGTGATGGGTTACTACGATGGCAACACCGTGACGGCACTGTGGAACTATGCCCAGCATTACGCCATGAGCGACAACTCGTATAACACGACTTATGGCCCGTCCACGCCCGGCGCCTTGAACCTGGTCTCCGGCCAGACTCACGGCGTGATCAACAATGCCAATGGAACGGGCGCGCTGGTCGGCGACGGATACAACGGCATGACCGACATCAGCGATGCCGACCCCGCCGGCGACATGTGCTCCACCACCACGGGAGAAGTGTTCAGCATGAGCGGCAAGAATATCGGCGACCTTTTGAATGCCGCCAACGTGACGTGGGGATTCTTCGAGGGCGGGTTCGACCTGACGCAGACCAACCCGAACGGGTCCACCGGCTGTAGCCGCAGCACCACTTCCCTCATTACCAACTCCAAGAAGGCGGACTACATCCCGCACCATCAGCCGTTCCAGTATTATAAGTCCACCGCGAATCTCACCCACGCGCGTCCCACGTCGGTCCTCACGGTCGGCAAACCAGGCGACGCCGCCAACCACCAGTACGACATCAACGATTTCTACGCCGCCGTGATGGCCGGCAATTTCCCGGCTGTCAGCTTTCTCAAGGCGCCCGGTTTCCAGGACGGTCACGCCGGCTATTCCGACCCGATCGACGAACAGCAGTTCATCGTCCACGTAATCAATTTCCTGCAAGCCAATTCCAACGCGTGGGGCTCCACCGCGGTCGTCATTTCCTACGACGATTCCGACGGCTGGTACGACCACCAGATGCCGCCCATCGTGAACGAATCGGCCACCGCTGCCGATGCGCTTACCGGAACCGGCCTTTGCGGCTCGGGAACTAGCGCGCTCGCGGGCGCGACCGCCACCGCCGTTCACGCGCAAGGCCGCTGCGGATACGGCCCGCGCCTTCCGCTGCTGGTAATTTCTCCGTGGGCCAAACCGAACTTCGTTGACCATACCATTTCCGACCAGAGTTCGATCACACGCTTCATCGAAGACAACTGGCTCAACGGGGAACGCATCCAGGGTTCGTTCGACGCCATCGCCGGCAGCCTCGATAACATGTTCAACTTCGATGCCGCGCCCAACACCGCCCAATTCCTGCTTTCGGAAACCAGCGGCGAGCCGCTGAACCCGACGCAGGCGGCGACGCCCGAGAAAGCTTTGCGCCGCCACCCGGCGTTCACTTCGTCCGGCGCCGGAAAGGCTGCCAATCAGTAGGCTGCCGCACAGTTGCGACGCGCGAGTTACGGTATCGAGTCCCCAGGTACCGTAACTCGCGTTTCGCGGATCAAGTTCTCTAAAGTGAACATCGCGGGTTTACACCATGGTTGCTATTGTCATGCACGGCAAACCAGCCTACGCTCAATCAGCTATGTGGAAACCCGCGCTCTTCCTGATAACCATCGTTCTGGTGACGCCTGCCGGACGCAACGCGGCGGAGGAGTATGCCGGCCGCGTGTCGACTACTTTCGCGGGTTCGGCCTATGGAGAGTTGGCCCTCATCGCCCTGGCCCTGGTGGCCGTGCTGGTAATCCTGCTCATGTGCTGTCAATCGTCCAAGGATTACGAGGCGCGCTGGGAGTTCCGCCAGGTTCGCACGGACTCCAACGGGGATGCCGCCCATCGGACCCAGTGAGCTTACACTCGGCGTAATCGATCTTTGACCGAACGTTCACCGTACTTTCATACACCCCGCCTATACTGAGTGGTTTGACCCGCCGTCAGTTTCTTCATACAAGCTGCCTGGCTGCCTGTGCCGGTAGAAGTGCGTCGGCCGCCGCGGCTCTGAATCCCGATTCTCTCGCGAAATTTGTCGATCCGCTGCCCATTCCGCCGGTGGCCAAACCCGCGGGCCGCCGCCCAGTCGCGGGAGAAAGCGCCAAGGCGCCGTATTATCGTGTCGCCATCCAGCAGGTCGAAGGCAAATTGCACCGCGATCTTCCGCCGGCCCGCTTGTGGTGCTGCGGCGGGTCGTCGCCCGGGCCGACGTTCGAGACGCGCGGCGGCGAAGGGCTGTTCATCGAGTGGGCCAACGAACTGCCGTCGAAACACTTTCTGCCCATCGACCGAAGACTGCACGGCGCGGAAGCCGCTAATCCCGAAGTCCGCGCAGTAGTGCACGTGCATGGCGCCAAGGCGCCGCCGGAGAGCGACGGCTACCCCGAGGATTGGTATGTGCCGGGGAAATCGCGCACCTATTTCTATCCCAACCGGCAGGACGCCGCCATGCTGTGGTATCACGACCACACCATGGGCATCAACCGCCTCAACACCTACGCTGGAATGTTCGGACTCTTCCTGGTGCGCGACGCCGTGGAGGATGCGCTCGATCTGCCCAACGGGCCCTACGAAATTCCGCTGGTCGTTTATGATCGGCTGTTGGGGCAGGACGGCGCGCTCGATTATCCCACGTCGGGCGATGACGATCGTCCGTGGGTGCCGGAGGTTTTCGGCAACGTCATGCTGGTAAATGGAAAGGCGTTTCCATTTCTCGATGTCGAGCCGCGCAAATACCGCTTCCGCGTGCTCAACGCCGCCAACGCGCGCTTCTTCCACTTATCGCTTTCAAACGGGCAGGCGTTCTATCAGATCGGCACGGACCAGGGATTGCTGCCCGCCCCGGTCACGGTCGAACGCACCATGCTGGCGCCGGGCGAGCGCGCCGACCTGGTTATCGATTTTGCCGGCCGCTCGGGTGAGCAGATTGTGCTGCGGACCGAGCCGTTCGCGATTTTGCAGTTCCGCGTGGGGCAGACGAAAGCGCCCGATACGAGCCGCCTGCCGCCGACGCTGCGGCCCGTGCCGAAGATGGCGGAATCGCAGGCCGTGCGGACGCGTCCCCTGGCGCTCATCGAACAGATGAACATGAAGGGCGAATCGATGGCGATGCTGCTGAACAACACGCCCTGGCACATGCCGGTGACCGAGAACCCGGCCCTCGATTCCACCGAGATCTGGAGCTTCATCAACACCACCGACGACACCCATCCCATCCATCTGCACATGGTGAAGTTCCAGATTCTCGACCGCTGCCGCTTCGAGCCGTTTCTCTATAACACGGCGAAGCAGTTGTACTACACCGGACCGGTAACTCCCCCCGCGCCGGAAGAGGCCGGATGGAAAGACACGGTCCGCGCCGATTCCAAGATGGTGACCCGCATTATCGTCAGGTTCGAAGGATACGTGGGCCGGTACGTGTGGCACTGCCACGTGCTGGAACACGAGGACAACGAGATGATGCGGCCGTACGATGTGATCCCGGGGGCCTGAAGTCGAAAGCCTTTGCGCTTTTTTTCGATGCCATAGTCTCCCGGCGTGAACGCCGCTTCCCGGCGCCGAGGAATAGAATATATGGAGCCAGCCATGAAAAGACTCCTTCTCGTATTCGCCGCCGTATCGGTCTCCGTCGCCTTTCAGGGCGATTCCCATGCGGACCTCGCGCGCTGGAGGCAGGAGGCCAAAAACATCACCGTCATCCGCGACGATTGGGGCATCGCGCACGTCTACGGCAAGACCGATGCCGACGCGGTTTTCGGCATGGAATACGCCCAGGCTGAGGACGATTTCAACCGCGTCGAGACCAACTACATCAACGCCATGGGCCGCCTGGCCGAGGCCGAGGGCGAATCGAAAATTTACCAGGATCTGCGCATGAAGCTCTTCATCGACCCCGAAGAGCTGAAAAAAGAATACGCCGCGAGCCCCGCGTGGCTCCAGAGATTGATGAACGCCTTCGCCGACGGGTTGAATTTCTACCTCGCGAACCATCCTGAAGTGAAGCCGCGCGTCATCCGGCATTTCGAACCGTGGATGGCACTGAGCTTCACCGAGGGCAGCATCGGCGGCGATATCGAAAAGATCCGCCTCGATCAGTTGCAGGCATTCTACGGAAAGACGCCGGTCGCGGCCGAAGCGCCGCAGGAAGAAGAGTACGAACCGGAACCCACGGGCTCGAACGGCGCGGCGGTCGCGCCGTCGAATACGGTGAATCATCACGCGTTGCTGCTGATTAATCCTCACACGTCGTTTTACTTCCGTTCCGAGTTGCAGATGGTGAGCGAAGAAGGCCTGGACGCGTACGGCGCCGCCACCTGGGGCCAGTTCTTCTGCTACCAGGGATTCAACGGCCACGCCGGCTGGATGCACACTTCGAGCGGCGTGGATGCCGTCGACGAGTACCTGGAAACCGTCTCGAAAAAGGACGGGCACTACGTGTATTTGTACGGCAACGAGGAACGCCCGGTGATGGAGCAGACCATCGCCGTTCCATACAGGACGGATTCCGGCGTGGGGGAGCGCAAATTCACCGTGTATCGCACGCGCCACGGGCCGGTCGTGCGCGAGCTTAACGGAAAATGGGTGGCCATCCGCCTGATGAAGGAGCACATCAAGGCGCTGGAACAATCCTACCTGCGCACCAAGGCGACCAATTACAAGACGTATCTCGAGACCATGGAACTGAAGGCCAATTCGTCGAACAACACCATTTTTGCCGATGCCGACGGCGATATCGCTTATTTCCATGGCAATTTCATCCCGCGCCGCGACCCCAAATACGATTGGACGAAGCCCGTGGACGGCAGCACGCCAGCCACCGAGTGGGAGGGCCTGCTGAACGTCGATGAGACGCCGCACTTACTCAATCCCAAGAGTGGATGGCTGTATAACAGCAATAACTGGCCGTGGTCGGCCGCCGGTGCAAGCAGTCCGAAGAAAGAAGACTATCCGGCGTATGTGGAAACCGGCGGCGAATCGGCGCGCGGGCTGCATGCCGTGCGCGTGTTGAATGGCAGGCGGGATTTCACGCTCGATTCCCTCATCGCCGCGGCCTACGATAGCTATCTCACGTGGTTCGAAAAGCCGATTCCGGCGCTCATCAGGGCCTGGGATGCGACTCCCGAATCCGACCCGCTGAAAGCGAAAACCGCCGGCCAGATCGCCGTCCTGCGCCAGTGGGACCTGCGCTGGGGAGCCGATTCCGTGGCCACCTCGCTGGCGATTTTCTGGGCCGGCCAGGCGCGCCGCGCCGGCGGCCGCGGAGGCCGGGGCGCCGGCAGAGGCGGGCAGATCGAAGATATGCCCGCCGAGCAATTACTAACTGCATTGGCGAATGCAACCGAGGAACTTACACGCGATTTCGGCGCCTGGAAGACGCCTTGGGGCGATATAAACCGCTTTCAGCGCCTCGATGACGCCATCGCGCCGCATTTCGACGACCATGCCCCCAGCATTCCGGTCGGCTTTCCCTCGGCGACGTGGGGATCGCTGGCGTCATTCGGCGCTCGCCCCTACCCGGGGACGAAGAAATGGTACGGATCGAGCGGCAACAGCTTCGTCGCGGTGGTGGAATTCGGTCCCAAAGTGCGGGCGAAGGCCGTTACGGCCGGAGGCGAGAGCGGCAACCCGGCGTCGCCTCATTTCGACGACGAGGCCCAGCGGTACGCTACCGGCGCCCTGCGCGACGTTTATTACTACCGCGCCGATCTGAAGGGCCATACGCAGCGCGAATATCATCCCGGCGAGTAAATACCGCTAATTCGCCGAGGCTTTTTCGGCCCGATCCACGACGATCACCTCGACCGGCGCCTTTTGGGTCTCCAGCTTCAGCCCTAGTTGCTGTTGCAGCGCGGACGGGAGATCGGGCGGCGAAGGATCCGGCGGTGGTGGAGGCTCGGCGCCGGGTTTGGGCGGGCTGTCATCCGCATATTGCAAGGTGAAGTCGAATTCGCCCTCCAGCCCGGTCTTATCGAGCACGATACTGTCGAGACGCGGCGCGAGCCCCCATTCGGCGAAACGCTTCATGGAAACCGCCCGGCAGTTGATTTGCCCGCGGCGGGCTTCAATGCCCTTCCGTTCGTCGCCACTCTTGGCAGGCGCGAGATGCGGCCCGTTCTTTGCCACCACGAGCGCATAGACGGGCAATTCCCTGGTGTCCGCGTGGACGGCGAGCTGAAACCGATCGGCCAGGAGCGCCCGCATGCGCAGGTGGTTGTCGGCGTCGGACGCCGCGCCATCGTGCGGCGGCTTGGCCAGTACGTCGTAGTGATCGGAATCGAGCCATTTGGGCCCACCCACCGTCTGGAATTCCTTGATCTGCCACGCATAGGCGATCAGATTGCGAAGAGTGACGTTTTGCGCCGTGAAATCGCCACTCTTGTTGGTATAGATCAGGATCCCGACGCGCACGGAAGTGTTGGGCCTGATCGACGCCGCGTCGAATTCGACCTTCTCTTGCGCGGCGAGCGGGTCGATCTTGTTTACACCAGTCTCTCGGGAGGTTTAATTGCCGCAGGACGCAAGTCTGAGTCCCAACTCTCGTTCAGAATCCATTTGAATTCGGCTTCGAACCCGACGCCTAACCTCGGTCCTTCGCGAAACTCCCTGGGACAGGGTCCACCGCGGGTAATGAAGTATCCGAAGTATGGCGACTCGCTGACGACAGAGATACTGTCACCGGCCGTGATTATCTCACCAACAAAAAAGAACCAACCGCCATAATGGTGTAGCCCGTTGTCCAACGGGCCGTCCGCGACGGCCTCTGCTTCCTTGTTTGGGTCAATGCCAAGCCGCTGGAGTAGTTCCCTGAAGGCAGACGGATAGACTTCATCTCGTTGGGCCAATAGATTCCTACAGCCGACGCAGCCACAGTCTTCCGCCCAGCCAGTTCTCAACCTCGCGTAGATCGCGGCAGTTGCTTCAGGATCGTAGCGGAACGTTTGGTCGTCTATTCTCATTTCCATCATCGGCATCTTTCCATTGTGAGGCAGACGCACGCTCCCCGAATATGGCAGATGCGCTCAGCCCGCCATAAGTCGCCGAGGGGCGGCCAATCGTGCGGAACACCGTCCGATTTCGGAGATCGCCGGGCTGTGGCTGGATCTACCCTTCGCCGTCAGGCAGGATCTATCTCCGATGGCTGGTGCGAAGGGGATATATCAGCAGCTATCCCGAACCGCCTGTAAAGGCTGGCCAAATAACAGCCTCACTGCCACATTCCGGAACTGGGACTTTTCGGGCGGAAGGTATTTGCCCGAGACAAAGTAGAGCTTCACGACCCGGTTGAATCACGATGAGTTCGTGCCACCGTTCCCTCGTCTCCATCGACGGTCAATCGCTCTCCGCTGCTCACCTGTCGTAGCAGTCCGGCAATGTTTACGACCGCCGGCAGCCCGTACTCGCGTGCAACGATGGCGCCGTGGCTGAGGTACCCGCCTGTCTCCATGACCACTGCCGAGGCGCGCAGAAAAAGCGGCGTCCACCCGGGGTGGGTGTTGGGCGCCACCAGGATCTCCCCCTGGCCGAACTCGCCGCCTTCCTCCGGGCTCCTCACCACGCGAGCAATCGCAGTTGCCTTGCCGGCTGAAGCGGCAATTCCATGCCACACTCCGTCGAGCGGAGGGTGATCCGTGGTCAGCGGAACCGGCACTCCCTCCCCGCCGGAGATCACCTCGTGGATTTCCTCGCGCCGCCAGGATTCGTGGCGAAGCCGCCGGTCCGCGCATAATTCGCGAGCGCCGCGGCCATCCCAAACCGCCTCGAGCCAATCCAGCAAATCGCGCCAGGCCAGCTCCAGAGCCTCCTCTTTGCGGTCCAGCAGCCCATCTTTCGCCATCCGGCGGCCCAGTTCCAGCACGCCATGCCGGCATGGCAGGATCGTGGCGACCAATGCCGACTTGCCCAGCTCGCGGATGGCGTACGCGCGACGCAGGCCCTGTGCCAGCCATCGAATGAGTGGCCACCGCAACGGGTTCTGCGAGCGAACGTCGCGCTCAGTGGCCTGGCGCCGCTCGCGCGCGGCTTGCCGAAGATCGCCTGCAAACCCGCTCGCGGCCATTTCTCTAACCAGCTTCAGGAGCGGCTCGGGATCCTCGATCCAGCGCGGCTTGGCGCCATCGGTCTCTTCGGCGGCCCGGTACCCGAACTCGTCGAGAAAAGCCTTGAGCATCCCGTGGA
>Ga0335078_10018675_pt1 | contig 10307 bp, 7 predicted proteins | sample Lox_Sample_32_FD_206711 | JGI IMG/M metagenome (GOLD analysis project Ga0335078, IMG submission 206711) | Soil microbial communities from Loxahatchee National Wildlife Refuge, Florida, United States - Lox_Sample_3.2 | ecosystem: Environmental > Terrestrial > Soil > Wetlands | place: USA: Florida...
ATGGGTGCGGCTCTTTTGAGGTGAGCTGGTTACGCAGCGAGGACGAGGCTGTCGCGGTATTTCGCGTGGTGGATGCGTTCGTGTTCGCGGCGGAGGTGAAAGCGCCAGTAGTCCTCGAAGTCGCCGGTGGCGATGAGGGCGCGGAGCTTAAGGATGGCCTCGGCGCCTTCAAGGCCCCATCTCGCGCCTGTGATGTCCATTCTGTCCTTGACGATGTACCTGCAGGCTCCCTCGATGACGCCGGTCGCGATCGGCCAGCCCTTGCCCAGCGCGGTGGCGTAGCCGAGGTAGTCCTGCTTGTTCTGGAGGTAGCGGGCGCACTCGTCGGCGCCGGCGCGCTCGGCGGGTGAGTAGCCGTAGGTGGTGGCGCGGCGGCGGATCCCGGCTGCGACCTGCGCGGACTTTCCGTGCAGGATCTTGCGGGCCTGGTCTGCGACCCATTCCTCGGCGGCGGGCTCGCCTTTGTCGAAGAAGGACCAGGCAGCCTTCCAGCAGTACTCGAGCACGTGGATGAAGTCGATGATGATCGTGACGGTGACGCCGCGGCTGGCGGCCTCGGCAGTGACGGCCTCGACCTGGGTGTTGTTGCCGTCGATGAGAACCGCCCATTCGCGCTGGTGACCGGGGTCGCGGCGCTCGGCCTCGTCGAAGGCGGCGGCGATGACGGCGGGGATGTCGTCGGTGACCGAGGCGGTCAGCCACTTGCCCCGCGCCTGCGGCTCCCGCGGCTTTCCCCTGCCCCTCGGCTTGCCGGCCTGCGCCTTCTTCTTCCTTCTCTTCTGCGCGGGCGTGCTGATGATGTCTTCGGGGGCGCGCGGGACCGGGGCGGCGTCGTAGACGCAGGCGAGCTCGGCCATCCGCTTGCGGCCGTTCTTCTCCCCGGGCGACAGCCTCGTGGCGAGCTTGCCCTGCGCGGATGCCGCGGCCTTCGCGGTGGCCGGGCGCAGCGCCCCGGGCAGCATCACGATGCCCTTCCCGTCGAAGGTCAGGATCAGCGGCCATTCCTCCGGCGCGAGTCCGGCCGCCCGCTGCAGGTAAAACGCCTCCACATGAGCGGCGCAGCGGCGGGACAGCTCCTCTACCTGGCGTTTCCCTATCGTCACGCCGGTCGCGCGGGTGATCGCGGCGCCCGCCGCCTCCATCGACCCGCGCGCGGCCTCGACCGCCGCCATCTTGCGGAGCCCGTGGGAGTGCTTCTCCTCCGGCAGGTTCAGCACGGCGTCCAGCGGGTGCACGTTGGGCCTGCCCGGCGACCGGTAGGCGATCCGCGACACGCTGACCTGCCCGAACTTCGTCATCAGCGGCCGCTCGCGGCCCTTCTCGGTGCGCGTGCGCACGACGCCGTCCTCGCCGGCCACGTCATCCCGCCGGACCTCCCGGGCGGCCAGCAAGTCCAGATGCCCCTGAAACAGCCTCCGCAGCAGCTCCCGCCCTCGCACGTCCAGTTGTTCTTCCAGCTCAGCGTGCTGCAGCCCGGCGGCCTCCCCGGCCAGCCACTCCTCTGTCTCCGCGAAATGCTCCCTGGCCCCGGTGAAAGCCTCATCGCAGCAGGCTGGCGCGTACCCTTGCATCGGGCTCCTTCTTGTGCGATCCGGTCGTGAGATAACCAGGACCGTAGCGAGAAGGAGCCCTTTAAACACGCACCGACACGGGCGAACCGGACACCAGGCCACGCACCACTCGAAATTCCCCGCACAGCGTCACCCCGGAAGAGCCGCACCCTTGACCGATCGCCTCGCGGAGCACGGCCTCGCCGAGTTCGCCGCAACCGATCCTCCCGACGCAAAACGCGCTTGAAGAATACGAACTTAATTGAAGGGCCTGCGTTCCAGGTTCTAAGTTTCTCTTTCATGCAAGCTGGCGTCCTTGGCGGGACCAACGTTTAGGTGTAGGCGTGTACCGATGCCGGAGGGCAATGATGCGAAACCCGAATATCGACTATCTCATTCGCCCAGAATTGCGACCAGCATGGGATACGATAGCAGACCAGGATCCATCGAGTGACGTTCACACTACTCCGGATTCAGGCGGGGCGAGGCAGACCGCCCGCTGCGATTTTGAGTAGACCTGGACTCATTGCCTCACTGGAGTCCTCGCCTACGGGGACTGATCCGGCGCGACGATGGCTGCGCCAAGGGGATTATCTGGACTGTCTCCCGTCGATCACCTCGTGTGACGGTCTCGTGGTTAGTTGATGGCGTTGCGGGCGCGGTCGAGGACGCCGGCGGTGGTGCCTAACGTACATCAGCAGGGTGGTACGGACGTTGGCGTGCCCGGCCATGCAGGACACGTCGGTCGGGTCCAGCTTCCAGGTGAACAGCGCGGTGGTGCAGAACACGTGCCGCAGGCTGTGCCAGCCAGCCGGAGCCGAGGTCCGTGTAGCGGGCCTCGGGATCGGCGAGCAGGTGCCAGGGCGGCAGGCGGCGGGCCGGGGATTATCACCGGCTCGCGTGAGCACCGCAGGTCCCGGGGTAGAGAGGGCGCCCACTCCGGCCGTGTCTCGCGTGTGCGGAACGTGGTAACCCGTCGCGGTCCAGCGCGGCTCGTGCTGGTAGGCCGATCGTAAGAGGGGCGGAATCCCGGGCGGGGGAAGGATGGCCGCAAAAGCCAATGCCGGCAGCCGAAAGGCAGCGGGAAACCAGGGCCAGCTGTCCGCTCTCCTCCAGGGCGGGGCCGTGATAACAGGCCGGATACCGGACGTCGTGCCGGGCCTGAAAGGGAGCTGACGCGAGCCAGGTGAGCCTGTGAGGGCTGACGCCAGTGCAGCTAACCGAGCCGAATGGCAAGTTGGATGCCGGAAACGGTGAACGGACCGGAGGACGCGAGCGGGTGGGACGTCATCAGCTGGGCGGTCCACGAGCAGAACGTAGCGCGGCTGCGGCAGAGGATCTTCACGGCGGCGCGGGACGGTGACTGGCCAGTTCCGGAACTTGCATCCGTTTGCAAATGTATGTTAGATGTGTACCCATTGCCTCGTCGCCCGTGGCCACGGTGCATCTGACGAACGGAGCGAGCAGATGAGCAACGCCGGGATACTCATAGAGGCCGAAGAGTTCGACAGCTACGGCGGCTGGGTCATGGACTCCCAATTCGAGATCCAGATGGGGTCCCCTTACCTGCTGGCCCACGGGCTCGGCCGGCCGGTCGAGGATGCCAAGACAGTCATAGCGATACCCGAGACGGGCACCTACGACGTCTGGGTAAGGGCGAAGGACTGGGTCCCTTCGCATCACCCTGGACGCTTCACGCTCTCGATCAACGGCACGACCCTGGACACCGAACTTGGGGCCAACGGACAGGACTGGTCGTGGCAGTTGGTCGCCACGCTGGATATACCCGAAGGCGACGCGACCCTGGTCCTGCACGACCTGACCGGCTTTGACGGTCGCTGCGACGCCATCTTCCTTACTCGCGAAGGCGCCACTCCGGTCGACGGCGCCGGACCCGATGCCCGGGCCTGGCGCAAGGCGCTCCGGGGCCTGCCGGCGGAGCCGGCGCCGGCCGGGGACTATGACGTGGTGGTCGTCGGTGGCGGCGTGGCAGGCTGCGCGGCGGCTTTGTCAGCGGCCCGCCACGGGGCGAACGTGGCGCTGATGCAGGACCGTCCGGTACTGGGCGGCAACGCCAGCAAGGAGATCGGCCTCAGTCCCCGGGGTGAGGCCGGCGGGCTGGTGCAGGAGCTGTCCGGCCGCACCCCCGACGGCGACCTCGTCGCCCGCCAGATCCTGGAGGCAGAGCCGAACGTCACCCTCTTCGCGGAACACCGGGCCTTCGAGGTCGCCACCGAGGGCGCCAGGATCGTCTCGATCGACGTCCGAGAGGCCCGCACCGGGGCGGAGAGGCGCCTGCGCGCCCCGGTCTTCGTCGACTGCACCGGGACTGCCATCTTGGGCCTGCTGGCCGGAGCCGAGATCCTCTCCGGCCAAGAGGCGCGGGAGGAGTTCGGCGAGGCATACGCGCCGCCGGCCCGCGACGAAGGCATGCACCACGGAAACACCCTCTTCTTCCGTACCAGGATGGCAGATCATCCGGTCGACTTCCCGGACGTGCCCTGGGCGGTCGAGGTGGCGAAGGACTACGCCAACCTGAGCGGCCAGCTCCAGCAGCCCGGGATCGAGAACGGGCCTGGACCAAGCGCCAACCCGGACAGCGAGGCGTTCCAGTTTAACGACTCGGGGTCCGGCAACCTCGACGAGTCCGATGTGAACCCGGCTATGCGGCGGTTCCCGGCGACGCACTTCTGGGAGTACGGGCAGTGGCTCGACCTCTACACGCAAGGCGAGCACGTCCGCGACTATCTCCTGCAGGCTCTGTACGGGACGTTCTCCAACGTCAAGCGCCTCGATCCCGAGAGCTTCGCCAACCTCGAGTTCGACTGGATCGCCTTCGTAGCGGCCCAAGGCGAGTTCAACCGATACAAGGGTGACTACATCCTCACCGAGAACGACATCCGCCGCCACGTCGTGTTCCCCGACGCCGTGGTCCAAAACGACGGCGCGTTCTGCATCCATATCTCCCACCCCCGTGGCGAGGGCCGGTACGACTTCCGCCTGAAGGACTGGGTCTGGGACCTGCGCGACAGCAAGCCATACGGCATCCCGTTCCGCTGCCTCTATTCGACGAACATCTCGAACCTGATGATGGCCGGCAAGCACATCAGCGTCACCCGCATCGCGGGGACCACGACCAAGTTCATGGGCAACGGCGGCCAGCACGGGACCGCAGCGGGGGTGGCGGCGGCACTGTGCGTCAAGTACAACACGACCCCGCGCGGACTCTACGACGATCATCTCAAGGAGCTCCAGGAACTCGTGGGGGACATCACCGGGCGCCATCACCTGCACGTTCCGGCCACAGCCCCAGGGGATGCCGCGACCGAGCCGATGACCGCCCGAAAGACCGCTGAACGCCACGCTCGAGACCTGGCGGACGGCAACATGGCGGCCGTGATGGGTGACTTCTTCGGGAACGTCCTCGTCAGGCTCATGGCCGGGGCTTCCATGCCCCCGAGCCCGACCACGAAGTGGGAGATCCTCTCCGAGGAACCTGCCGGCGACGCGGTGACGATCCACGTCGCCTACTCCAACGACACGGATTCGCTGGAGCTCAAGACCCGCTGGGGGCAGATCGCGGGCGAATGGAAGATCGTGGAAGCCCAGAAGGTCGAGAGCTGACTCGGGTATGCGGGTCGAAGGACAGCCAGCCATCCTCGAACAACAGTGAAGCAAATGGCGCGATCATTCAGGAGATTGGTACATCGCCTTACGTTCCGATCCAATTGAGCGAGCACGCTCCACCGCCAGCTACGTCGATTCCAAGCAGGTAACCTTGACCACCCCTACGACGCGCCGTACACAGAGCGACCGCAGCGCCACGACCAAGGCGGCTCTGGCCGACGCCGCCATTGAGGTGCTCATCGAGAAGGGGTGGGCTGCTGCTACCGCCATCGAAGTATGCAACCGCGTCGGGCTCACCCGGGGGGCCTTCCACCACCACTACAAATGCCTCCCCGAGCTCCTCGCCGACGCCCTGCGACGGCTCTACGCCGAGATGGTACATACCGGTTCCCGCAGACCGGTGAACCTGGTCGAGGTCATCGACTCCATGTGGGCCTCGATCGGCAACCCACGCTTCAAGGCAGTGATCGAGGCATGGTTGGCCATGGCCAACGACTCGACCCTGCAAGTCGAGATCGGGCCGGTCGTCGCCGAGTTCGCCACCCTCGTCAACCAACACGGCGAAGCCCCCGTCATCGGAAACACCGAGCGTCGTGACTTCCTCCTAGCCGCTCGCGAAACGATGATCGGCCTGGCTCTTGGACGAGCAACCACCGGGGGAAAACCCCTCGGGCACGAGCGCAAAGTCATCGCACGCATTCGTGCTGAAGCCACAGCCCTTGAGCAGCAGGCTCTTGACCCTAAGCGGCGGGTACGCGCCTAAGTATCCAGTCTTACGAGCTGAATGCTGATGATCTCCTGTTCCCTGTATGGGGTGCGCCGCGAGCCTGGCCGTGACGGCGTCGAGGATGAGGTCGAGGGTGAAGTCGTACTCCTCGGTGCTGTCGAACCGCGCCAGCTCGGCTGCGGCTTCTGCGACCCGGGCAAGGCCTGAGTGTTCGAGGGCAGCCCGGCGTTGGGCGATGCCGGCCGCGTCGGCGGTGCCGTAGGTGGGTCCGGCCTGGACCTCGCGCAGCAGGGTGCCGGTCAGGGTGGCGACCAGGCCCCGCAGCAGGTGGACTGCTTCCTGCGTCGGGCACCCCGCTGCGCGCAGGATGTCGAGCGTGGCCTCGACGGGTGCGAGTCCCTCGAACGAGGCGAGCTGGCGGGTGAGCACGAGGGGAGCCGCTCTGGGGTGCTCAAGCGCGCGGCGGCGGAAGGCATGGCCGATGCCGAGCAGGTCGGCTCGTACATCGCCGGTGGGCTCGGGCAAGCGCATGGACCCGAGGAGCCGCTCGGCGACGGCGTCGAGGAGGTCGTCCTTGTCGGCGACGTGGTTGTAGAGGCTCTTGGCGTCGACGCCGAGAACCCGGGCGACTGAGCGCATGCTCACCGCGTCGGTCCCGTCGACGTCGATGACCTTGAGTGCTGCCTCGACGATCGCGTCCCGGGAGAGCTGCGGCGCGCCCCTGGGCGGGCGTCCTCGCCGGGGTCGGTGTGCGGCGGTCATAGCCCAATAATGCTCGCGCTTGCATAAACCCACAACGTGGGTATGATCTCAATCAATGAATACCCACGCCGTGGGTAAAGATGAGGAGCGACGATGCGCTTTCCGTGGGGAGCCGCCGACGTGCCCGGCCTTCCGACCGTGGGGGCCGGGGCCGACGTGCTGACCGACCTGTCCCGCTCCGGGGAGCCGCCCGGCGCCCGGCTGCGGGCCGCCCGGCAGCAGGGGGAAGCGTTCCGCCGCGAGTTCGCGGCGACGGGTGCGCCGGACTCGATCACCACCTGCGACCTGGTCACGCTGCCCTACCCCACCCGGTTCGGGCTGTTCCGGGCGTCGCGGGCGATCGCGCCGTTCCTGTCGATCACCAACCGGATGCTGGTGATCCGCTGGCATGAGTCCGACGGACGCCGCCGGGTGCTGCTGTTCGAGCCGAGTGACGTCGAGCTGGGCCGCTACACGCCGTACTTCGACAGCCTCATCCGGAAGACACCGGGGGTGATCGAGCGGCAGATGGTCCACCAGCACGGCACGGTACTCGGTCACCTCGCCCGGCTGGGGATCGCACCGGAGGAGGTCGACTTCATCCTGTTCGACCACCTCCACACCCAGGACCTGCGCCGCTGGGTCGGCACCACCGCATATCAGGAAGACCTGGGCAGGCAGATCGAGGCCGCGTTCCCGAACGCGAAGGTGATCGTGCAGCGCGACGAGCTGGCCGGCCTGGCCGACCTGCACCCGCTGCAGAAGCCGTGGTATCAGCCGACCGCCTACCGCGACGTACCGCCCGAGGCGTTCCTGCCCGTCAGCGGGTCGGTCGTGATCGGCCCCGGCGTCGGCGTGGTCAAGACCCCGGGACATGTCTTCGGCAACCAGAGCCTGATCGTCAACACCTCGACCGGGATCTGGGTTTCCAGCGAGAACGTCATCGCCGTGGAGGCGCTGACGCCGGAGCACTCAAGGCTGCCGGGACTAGCCAGGTGGAGCCGGGCATGGCAGCAGGAGGTCGTGCTCAACGCCAACACGATCGAGACCACGGCTGACCAGTACAACTCGGTCATCCTGGAGAAGACGCTCGCCGACCGCAGCCAGGCCGACTCGAGGTTCCTGCAGTTCTTCCCCTCCAGCGAGCTGACGGGCGCCTGGATGAACCCCGGTACGACACCGACCTTCACCCACCGTCACATCACCCACGGCGCCCAGCCCGCCTGACCGCCAGGCCGGCTGGCGACCCGGCCGGAGAAAGGAGGCAACGATGTCGCGGTTCACGCTGCCGCCCGAGGATGTCCTGCGTGCCCGGGAGAAGCTCGTGCTCGGGCACTTCCGCGACGAGGTGGCCCAGGACTGGGACGCCACGCTGTCGACGTTCCCGCATCCGCACTACGAGCTGATCGCGCAGATGGTCGTCCATGACGGCGACCGCGAGGTGCGCGGGTACTACAAGGACACCCGCGTCGCGTTCCCCGACCAGGACCACGAGATCATCGCACTCCGGCACAGCGCCGACGCGGTGATCGTGGAGTTCTGGCTGCTCGGCACCCACCTCGGGCCGCTCGGCGCGATCCCGCCGACGGGGTCGGGGCACCGCACCCGGATGACGGCGTACTTCATCTTCGACTCCCGTGAGAACCTCGTCACCGAGCGCATCTACTTCGACCAGCTGACCATTCTCAGGCAGCTCATCGGAGGCGTCGACAAACGCAGCGCCCGCGGCCTGCTCAAGCTCGGCCGGATCCTCAAGGGAGTCCTCGCGATGCCCGGCTCCGAGCCCGACACGCGCCTGCTGACGACCACCCCGCCCGACTTCATCGCCGACTGACACCAGGTCACGGCACTAGATCACGGGAGATCATCCATGCGCGCACTCATCGGCGGCAGGGGACCCGACTGGATCCTCGACGAGGTCGACCCGCCCGGACAACTGGGCGCCATCCGGATCCAGGTCCACGCCGCAGGCCTGAACCGGGCCGACCTCTACGCCCTCGAGGGCTCCTACACCGCCAACTCCCAGGGCGAGGGCCCGTTCACGGCCGGGATGGAGGTGGCCGGCGTCGTGGAGGCCGGCAGCCTGCTCACGCCTCACCTCCCGGCAGGAACCCGGGTGATGGGCATCACGGCCGGCGCGTTCGCCGACTACGCCCTGTGTCACCCGCGGCTGGTCGTCCCTGTCCCGGACCGGCTGAGCTGCGAAGAGGCGGCCGCACTGCCCGTCGGCCTGATCACCGAGCACGATGCGCTCGTTACCCAGGCCGGGTTCAAGCCCGGCGACTGCGTGCTGATCGTCGGCGGCACCAGCTCGGTCGGCCTGATCGGCATCCAGCTTGCCAAGGCCCTCGGCGCGGGCACCGTGATCGCCACCACGACCAGCGAGAGCAAGCGCGCCGCGCTGAGCGACGCGGGCGCCGACGTCACCGTCAGCACCGCCACCGAAGGCCTCGCCGCCGCGGTACTGGCCGCGACCGGCGGCAAGGGCGCCAGCATCACCCTGGACCACGTCGGCGGCGGCCTGTTCGCGACCCTCCCGTCGGCCACGGCGGTCGGCGGCACGATCGTCAGCATCGGAAGGCTCGCAGGCCCGGCGACCGAGCTCAACCTCGACGCCATCGCTTTCCGCCGGCAGAAGCTGATCGGCACCACATTCAGCATCCGCACCCGCACCGAGCTCGGCGACGTGGTCGCGGCCCTGGGCGAGCAGGTGCTTCCCGCCGTCGCGGCAGGAAAGATCACGCCACTGCTGGACACCGTCTACCCGGTAACGAGGGCCAAGGAGGCCGCCGGCCGCCTGCGCGCCAACGGCGCGACCGGCAAGATCGTGCTCTCCTTCGCCGACGCCCACGCCGGCCCGGCACCCGCCCCCAGCTCGGTCGCCGGCATGTTCGGGTCCATCGCGCAGATCGGGTACGTCGTACGCGACATCCAGGCGTCCATGCAGGGCTTCGTCAAAGCCGGCGTCGGCCCGTGGTTCTTCCTCAAGGGCGTCAGGCCCGCCAACTTCACCTACCGCGGCGAGCCGTCCGACATGGCCATAGACGTCGCGGTCGCCAACAGCGGTGACATCCAGCTCGAACTCATCACCCCGGTCAACGACGCCCCCTCGATGTACGCGGACTTCCTCGCCGCCGGCCACGAGGGCGTCCAGCACATCGCCTACTGGAGCAGAAACTACCAGAACCTCTACGACCGTGCCCTGGCCGCAGGGTTCACCGTCGGCCAGGAGGGCCAGATCGGCGGAGACAACGGCCGGTTCGCGTACCTGGAGACCGGGCACCACCCCGGCACCATCATCGAGATCTCCGACGTCGGCGGCAGCAAGAAGTTCATCTACGACCTGGTCAAGCTGGCCGCCGCCAACTGGGACGGCACCAACCCAATCCAGGAGATCGACGCCAGCCTCATCAGCGGCGACCCCGCCGCCGCAGCCGCCCTCATGGAGGCCTTCGGATGAAAGTTCACCACCTCAACTGCGGCACCATGCGCCCCTGGCACGCCCCCGACGGCCTGGTCTGCCACGTCCTCCTCGTGAGACCGGCAACGGACTCGTCCTCGTCGACACCGGGCTCGGGCTCAAGGACGCCGCCGACCCCGCCAAGCGGTTCGGCGCGGCCCGGTTCTACGTACGCCCCGCCTTCAGCATCACCGAGGCGGCC
>Ga0335078_10018676_pt1 | contig 10307 bp, 5 predicted proteins | sample Lox_Sample_32_FD_206711 | JGI IMG/M metagenome (GOLD analysis project Ga0335078, IMG submission 206711) | Soil microbial communities from Loxahatchee National Wildlife Refuge, Florida, United States - Lox_Sample_3.2 | ecosystem: Environmental > Terrestrial > Soil > Wetlands | place: USA: Florida...
TATTGAGCAAGACCACGCGGTCCGACATCATATCCACCTCGTGAAGGATGTGGCTGGATACGATTAGGTGCATTCCCTCGTCGGCAAGCTGACGGAACAATCTGATAGTCTCTGCCCGGGCGAGTGGGTCAAGTCCGTTCAACGGCTCGTCAAGAATCATCACGTCGGGGCCATGGGCTATCGACTGCGCAAGCCGGACGCGCTGGCGCATGCCCTTGCTGTAGCCTGAAAGCTTGCGGTGCGCGGCCTCAGTCATAGTGACGCGGGTCAGTGCCCTCCAGGCAAGCTCATCGGCGTCAACTCTGTTATATCCGTGGGCCAGCAGGAATGATCTGACGAATTGATGCCCTGTCAGCCCGCGCGGAAATGAATCGAACTGAGAACAATAGCCGACCTTTGTGAACATCTCCTCGGGATCGTCAGGGGAAACGCCCAGAATACGAATGCCCCCCCGCGTCGGCCTAATCAACCCGGTCATCAGGTTCATCAGAGTCGTTTTGCCGGAACCGTTTGGGCCAACCAGGCTTGTGATGCCCGGTTCGATGGTTAAGCTTACCCGGTTTACACCAAGTATCTCGCCATAGAATTTCGACACGTCGTCGAAACATATTTGAGTGTTAGAGCCCTGTTCCACTATCGGCTCACCTCATAGGCCCGGATTTTCGAAGACAGAACCAGTAAGCACGCGGCGGCGGTGATGATAAGCACAGACCATTCGACGGCCACAGGCGGCAACGAACCGAAGCCGAAAATATCATCGCGGTCGACCCGGAACAGGCTAAAAGTTACATCGCCCATGACTTGCGTCAGGCTTACGATTGAACCCCAATTCGTGCGAAATAGCTGGTCTATAACCAGCACCATCGGCTGGGGCATGATAAAAATGGCGAACAACACCGCGCTAGCAGCGATCCTTCGTTTAATGAACGCTGACACCGCCATGGCCAACAGCGTCAGAATAGCTATTCGCACAAGGCTAGCGGTCAGAATCGATCCTGCTATCCAAATGTTCTTGGCCAGCCAGCTCCAACCCTCTAACGAGCACTGAAGCCCAAAGAGCAGCAATCCGGGAATCCAGGTGATCAGCGATAACAGAAAGCCGAGCACGCTCGATTTGCCAAGGACGTATTCAGCGCGCGACAGAGGCCGCGCGAGATAAAGCGGAAGCGCATTGTTGCTAAGGTCCTGAGATATGAGTATTGGCCCGACAATGACGGTTAGCAAAAACGACATCGCGAACTGGAAGCGGCAATATGACAGGAAGAATGCCCCATCTATTGCTACGAGGTTCGATACGTCCAGGTTGAGGATCTTTAGCGCGTTCAAATTGTGATGCAGGTAGATTAACACCGCCATCACCAGCGGGCACAAATAGCAAAAGGCAAACAGGCCGACGAAAAGTTTGGACTGAAAGATGGCGCCGAACATGTGTCTGGGGATAACCAGTGCACGGGACCAGTCGGCGGTCATCTCACCGCTATAGGGCTTGTAGGTATGCTCATAGACCGCCATCGCCGTTCTCCATTGCCTTGATGAAGATATCCTCTAACGAGTCCCGCTTGTAGTTCAGGCTGCGGATCTGAACCGAGCTGGCGCCGGCAACTTTATACAGGTCGCGCACCCGCGCGCCGTTTTGCAGCACTATTTTAATTCGTCCCCGTCCAGTTATCGCGTGTTCACAGCCCAGGGCATTGATCGCCTCTACAAAGCCATTAAGATCACCCTGAGTTTCCATTTCAAGGAATTTGCGATTCGCCTTTCGTTCCTCTTCCAGGTTGCAATAGACGACGAGCTTTCCGTCTTTCAGTATCATGATTTCCTCACAGCACTCTTCAACGTCGCGCAGCAGGTGCGAGGAAAGCACTATCTGAACGCTGCCACTGTCGCGGATCTGCCTGATCAGCTCCAGCATTCTGAGCCGGGCCGGAGGATCCAATCCGTTGGTGGGCTCATCCAGGAAAATTAACTTGGGCCCGTGAGCAATCGCCTGGGCCAGCTTTGCGAGCTGTTTCATTCCCAGCGAATAGGTGCCGAGTTTGCGATAACGGGCCTCGCCCAGTCCGACATAAAACAACGACTCGTGCGCGCGCTCGAGGGCGGCCTGCGGCGGGACCCCGGATAGTTCCGCCATGTACCTTACAAAGTGGACGCAGGTCATTTCGGCTATAAAGGAATCGCGCTCTGGCATATAGCCGACCAGCGCCCGCATCTGCCTGGCCCCTGATCTGATGTCTTTCCCAAACAGGAACGCGGTTCCCGAAGACGGCGGGTAAAAGCCAAGCAAAGTGTGAATCAGCGTGGTTTTGCCGGCGCCGTTAGGCCCCAAAAGACCGATTGCCCTTCCGCGCAATTCACACTGCAAGCCCTTTAGTATCGGCCGGCCGGCAAGATTTACAGACAGTTGGTTAAGGCCGATAACTGTTTCCATCTTGACCTCGCTTGGAAGTGGCCTTTCGCTGGGTGTGCGAATTCACAGGAAGCGAAACTTCTCGGCCTATTTACCTTACGTAGTGGCGGCCCAAAAAGTTTACGCTGGATTGCGGAAAAGAGCAGGCGAAGGCGTGGTTAGGGCAGAGACCCTGGGCTGAGGAAGACGAATAGGCGTGTCGAAGTGCCGGATTCAGTATCGAATCTCAGAAACGTCTGGGCTGTATTGAACTTAGCCGGATGAATCACCTCACAGATCGGATTCGTCACAAAACAAGATCGCGCCAAGAGGGTGTGTGCCGTACCCTCTAGGCGCGATTTAGCTCCGGGCTCAGCAGCCGTCTAGCGGCGCTTCGCGATTTGCCGGCCTACTTTGCTCCCGCCGCCAGGCTCATCACACTTTGCAGCTCGAAGGGGCCGGGAGAGCCAAGGAACGAGCTAGTTCCTAGCCCAAACAGCCCTCCTTCGCCGGTCGTCGAAAACAGTATGTGGTCCCCCTCTGCATAGGCATACGCGACCGTCGGTCCTGATTTGGCAAACGACTTCAACGCCTGCTGTTTTTCCGCCGGAAGCGCGTTGAACGCTCCCTGAAACGTGCTGGTTAGCGACCCAACCGACGCGCCGATGTTGTGATAGAGAATTGCTGAGAAGTTCGAGTTATGGTCGCTCGGCAGCGCAGCTACAAACACCTGCGAGTGCGGCAAATTGTATGAAGTTGATTGGTACTGCAGGGCCCGTTCAACCAGGGCCAGGCTGCCTGCGGCAACAAGGTAGCCGTTGGCATAGGTGTAGTCGATTTCCATTCCGCCGTCGTTGGATTTAAGAGTGTAATATACCTGTCCATTGACCGTGGTCTGCTGCAGTTGTACTCCGGGCTTGCCATCGCTGACGGCCCACTGGTTCAAATCGGTTGCTAAAAGACCAAGGGTCGTTTGAAGGTGCGCCTGGTCATAAACCTCGACCACCATCTTCCACGCGGGAGAGGGCAGCACCGGACCGTCGATCGCAAAGGCGTACTCCCCTCCAAGGGTGGCGGCAATGTCGGTTTGAATATTGATACCACTCTTGGTCTGAAGCGACGCCAGCTCCCTGGTGAATGAAGGACTGATCGAGCCCAGCGCCGAGGTCAAGTCTCCCACCAGCGCCGAAGGATCATTTACCACAAAGGCCGCGACCAGAGTGGCGTCTGGCGACATGAATTGAAGGGCGCCCATCGGCCCGGGAGCTGCCAGCCAAGCAGATATGCCTTGCCGCGGCTCGTTAAAGCTCAGCACTGCCGAACCGACCGTGTTTCCGTTACCGGCCTTGGACTCGAGGATAAAGTGCTTGAGCGAGAGAAGGCCCAGCTTCTTAAATGCCTCTATCTCAGATGACGCCGTTGAGTTTGACTTCTGGCTTAGCAATCCCTTCACGATGTTTTCCAGATCGGCACCTATCACCATACCCGCGCCGTTCTGATATACGGCAGAGAGGTCGGAGTAAAAGCTCGTGCCGCGGAACGGGTTTGATGTCCCTGAGGCCAGCCCGGCTTCGAGGTGTTGGAGTGAGGCCGGATTGGTGGCTGCGCCGAAAGTGTTCCCCTGAATCCAGGCATAGATCGTAGTTCCAGCAGCCTGCCCGGGAGCAGGCGCCGAGGCCACGGCAGAGGCGGGATCATCCACTATCTTTACCGTGAGGCGGTTATTCGTGCTCAGAGCTATTGACTGAGCCTGCTGGTCCAGATAACCACGGAACCCCGCGGGATCAACCAGTGTAGAGGTGACAAGCAAGTCATCAGGCTCGCCCTGAGAGTTCATCTCCGCACTGGCTACTATTTCATCGCCGAGGTATTGACCAAACGCGGCCACTTTTTGCACTACCTCATCGAATTGAGCCCGGCCCCCCGTCGGGGCGCGATTGCTGTCCCACCACTGCTTTAGCGCGGGATTTTGATTTATGCGCGCCTCGACTATCTGGTTGGATTCCGCCAAAGTGCCGGTCACATTAGGAAGCGCGACATATAGAACCGTGCCCTGGGGCATAGAATCCAAAAGACTGGACGAATACCGAAGCGGCGGAGTTGAAACCTTTGCGGCTACCTCCATTTTCAGCGCGGCGAGATCGGCCAACAACGACATGTAGTGTTCCGCATTGTGACTCCAGGCGAATTCATTCTTGATTGGGACCGCTTCCAGGGCTGGATTAGTGGATACCTCATCGCCCGGATGCAGAACATGCTTTTCGCCGGCCGAATCAACGTTTACCTCGCCCTGTGCGACGGCGACGCGCGAGCCTTTCGTTCCGCTATTGACTGAGAAGACCGTGCCTACAACCGAGACCTGGCAGTCATCAGTGGAAACGAACAGATGGCGTGAATGCTGCTTTGCGGCCTGGACGATGATGTCCCCGCGGTCCAGATGGATGGTCATTCCTTCTACCGCGTTCGTCACGGCTATCTGGGACCGCCCGTTCATTTCAACCAGGGACCCGTCCGGCAATTGGACAGTTGCCTGGGCGTCCCTGCCGGCGCGGATCTTCTCGCCCGCCGTGATTGAATCGCCGGTATGCAGCGGCTTTATGCCTTCATCGCCGACAGAATAGACCGGACCGTCCATCGCATAGACCACAGCGTGCAAAACCTCAAGCGATCGGATTGACCGGTTGTACCAGATATAAGCCATCACGCCGAGCGCCAAGATCACCGCGGCGGCCATCGCCCATCTCCAATTGGCAGGCGCCGCGGTGCTGCCGGAAAATGCAGGCGCGGATGCCAACAAAGGCTCACCCTGCCGCGCGGCCTTAAGCGCTTTCCGGCACGGAATGCATTCGTGCGTATGGTCCTCTAACAGGAGGATCCGGGCGCTCGAAAGTGTCCCATCCAAGTAAGCGGGAATCAGCGCCTGGAAATCCTGGCAGCCGCGAATTTCGCCGACCGGGTTGGTCGAGGCGGCCTGCGAAGAGGCTCCATTGGAGATCTTCATCCAGACACGCTCGGCCGCTTTTTGCGACTCAGAAAGGTCGACGGTTTGGCTGCGAATATCGGTCGCGGCCCGGTCAATTATCGAATCCAATTCCTTGTCAGTGCGTCTCATATCTGTTCCTCCAGAAATTTCCTGACGTCCTTTCGGAGCCTGGTTCGAGCACGGTGTAACGTAACCCCAACTACCAACTTTGAAGTTCCTATCAGCTTCGCGATTTCCGCGTTGTCGCGCCCTTCGAAATACTTGAGCACGACGATTTCGGCAGCTCTTGAGCCCAGCTCGCTGACCGATTGTCGCAGCTTTGCTTGCAGCTCCCGCGCGGCCTGCTCTTTCTCCGGGTTTGTTCCGGGTCCGTGGGCTGCGGCAGGTGCAACGGTATCGAGAGGAACTGATAGCAACCTGCCCCGCGCGCGCAAAAGATCCAGCGAGGCGTTGATAGCAGCCCGATACAGGTAAGCGCCCGGATCGGGGGATAAGTCGAGCTTTCCCTTCCGAGCAGCAAGCCTGACAAACACTGTCTGGAGAACGTCTTCCGCATCAACAGTGTTTGCGGTGGTTCGGTACGCCGTTCTAAAGACCATATCATGATGGCGCTTAAACAGGCTCTCTAACCCTTCGGGCGCGCCTGAAAGCGGTTTTAGGTGTTCTTTTGGTCTCACAGTTCCTCCTAACACCACGTCTCACTAATAGAAACGAGGGACCTGCAAAATTATTAACACCTGAAAGGAAAAAATCGGCAAGCACACCAAAATTTGGGGCGTCGGCATCCCTTGAATGTTAAACGGAATGGATGGAGACTGTTGGAGTTATGAGGCACGCCGGACCGGAATCACTAGATCAGTTGGAAGACCTGCTCGCGCAGGTGCGAACTCACAAAGTCCTTAGAGAACGAAAGCGTGGAGCTTTCTATAGAAAGTCTTCCGGATTCTTGCACTTTCACGAAGACCCAGCGGGGCTATTTGCTGACGTCAAAGCTGGTTCCGGGTGGGAACGGTATCCGGTGTCTACGAAGCAGCAAAGAAAGGCGCTGCTGGCTATCGTCAATGTGTTGCTCTCGGACCGGGCGTGACTGGGTCTCTCCGAACTCGCTGCCAAGCGTAACACGCCCCTTTTCGGAATAATTGACTTCGTGGAGCAATCACGTTGGACGCTTTCAGAAACAAGATCGCGATCGTAACAGGCGCCGGCTCAGGGATTGGCCGTGCGGTCAGCCACGAGCTTGGCCGCCGTACAGCGCAAGTCATTGCCGCGGACGTAAACCGGTCAATCCCCTGTAGTTAACGTAGACCGTAGCGACTTTCTTGCGTGCCTTCCCGTGAAGCTGATTGATCCGGCTCGCGCCGGCAGTCTCATTCGCCGTGGAGTCGAACGGAACCGTGAGATAGTGATTTTCCCAGCCAGTGCCTGCCCCGCCTGGACGGTTGGCAGATTGAGCCGCGGGGCTGCGCAGTCACTGGCCCGCTGGATCATTGCCGATTTAGACGAATACGTAAATAGGCACCTCTGGGCTGAAAATCGCTGCCAGTTTTCAACAAAGCTGAATTACTGAATTACCCAGTTTCTTGATGGCCACAATACCGAAAGGTATACTGTAAAAGAGATAATTCCCCCTGGCAATCCGAGCGTAAACCGATAGGGCCAGTTTATGAGCTTTCCCGGTGCTTTCCTTAGACGGCCGCACCCGGCCTCAAAGGCCGGCCTTTGGACCCGGCACCAAAGGCCGGGGTTGATGCTGCCTCCGTTTCTCGCCATCGTCGTGGCACTGTTCCTGTCTCAGGTTGCGCCCCTGCGCACTGACGCGGTTCAGCCAGAGGGCTCATCGGTAACCGGGCAGGTGCTGGATGACCAGGGCACGCCGGTCCCCGACGCTAAAGTCACCCTTACCCGCCAGGACTTTTCGACATCGACCCTTACCGCGCCGGATGGTAAATTCGAGTTTCACAAACTGGCTATGGGAGCCTATACCCTCACGGCCGAGGTCACGGGTTACCGAAAGCAAAGTATGCCTGTGCTGATTGGTAGAGCAGGCGAATCGCTCGTGCCAGTCGTAAAGCTGACCCCGTCATCACTCCACATTGCCGTGTTTGATGCGACAACCAGGCAGCCGCTTCGTGGGGTCAGTGTTGTTCTTACGGACCGGGAACACTCCGCGAGCAATCCGTCCGCGGGACGCATCGTCACTGATGAAGGAGGCGACGCGTACTTTGGAAGGTTGGGCCCCGGGTCATATCAACTGGCCGCATCACTCCGCGGATATGATGACTATCGCAGCGTTGTTTTCATCTCTTCGGGAAAGATAACGACCGAGTTCGCGCTGCCACTGTCAATAGCACCATTGATTCCAATCAACGACAAGGCTTCGCAGCGCTATAACGTCCCCAGCCTTCCTTCGAAGAACGTTCAGGCGGTATTTCAAGACAGTGACGGATGGGTGTGGCTCGGTACAGACAAAGGCATTGCCCGATTCAATGGCTCTGATTTCAAGTCGTCTGCCTCGTCAGGCTCGCCTTATTCAAGCCTTGCTGGAGTTGAGGTGCGCTCTATCGCCGAGGACCAACGTGGTGTTATTTGGATCGGTACATCCAGTGGAGTCCGCCGAATTCGTAAGGACGGGACCGATGCAGGCCAGCTATTGGAAGGTGAAGAAGTCCGCAACATAATTGCGGATTCGCGCGGCAACATGTGGATATCGACTGCCTCTGGTGAGTTCAGATATGACTCAAATGATACGGTTAAGCACTTCGATCGATCTAGTGGAATTGGGTCGAATGATGTAAGAGGAGCGGCCGAGGGCCCAAACGGAAAGATATTGCTAGCCACGGCCTCGGGCGCGTATGCCATCACCGGCGATCGTGCCGAAAGGGCGGACTTTGGATCGCTCTCTCAGACGACTGCGGAGCCCGAGCCCAACGCCAAAGCGACCAGCACCGCTCAGATGCAGAATTCCGCCCGCGCAGCACCGCCGGCGGCACGTACCGTTTCCGGGAAGGCCAGCGACCTTCGAGCGATATTCGTGGATCGCGATGGCGCTATATGGTTAGCCACCGCTGATGGAGCAGTCGTCACTTACTCGCCGGCGAATTCAACCGCGACAACGAATTCAGCCACTCAGCCGGATGGCGGCGCCCATATGGTTGCAACGCCGGGCGGCGTACACGCTATCGGCCAGGACGCAAGGGGGCGCCTTTGGTTCGCATTAGACTCAAGCGGCGCGTTGATTTATTCACCTAATCGGCGCGAATCCCAACGAATCGCTCTGGTAGAGCGGGACCGGGTTGCGGCCATCCTTACTGACCGGGAGGGAAACGTTTGGTTTGGAACGGACGACGGCGCGGTGCGAACCGATTTCTACAGCTTTGTTGACTTTAACGCCAGCCGTGGCATGGCCGATAACGATGTCCGCGGCGTTGTCGAGCAGCCCTCGAAGTTCGCCGCGAAGCCGTCCACGGACCAGGAGCAGCTATGGTTCTTAACCGGCGCCGGCATATCAGTCATGCAAAATGAGAGGCTGGTGCCGATGGAAGGGTTCCGGGCCACTGTTGGTGTTCATAGCGTTGCATTCGATTCCGGAGGCGCCGCATGGATCGGCACGGAAGACGGGGTTTTTAAATTGGGCGGTCAGGCGCTTACACAGTTCAATGAGGGGAATGGCCTTGATTCCAACCGCGTTAACTGTGTCTGTGCCGCCGCTGGTGGAACGATAATAGCCCTGGGCACGGCGAAGGGACTGAACCTCTACAGATCTGGTTTGTTGATAGACGTTGATCCCCTGTCGGGCTATGAAATCAGACAGATTTCGGAAGCTGCGGATGGCAAGCTGTGGTGCGCAACAGATCGCGGCATTGTCATATTCGATCCGGCGAGCGGGGGCGCCGTCGTCATCGATGCCGGGAGGGGATTGATTGACAACGACGTCCGCTCGATCACTCGGATCGGAGAGCGAATGATCTCGGGTACCAGACTGGGAACTCAGTACTTTGATACATCGGCAGGCTCGGGACAGTCTACAGAGATATCCGCTCCAGTAACGATTGATAAGGAAGCGGCGAACACGTTGTCGATCGATCGTGATGGCTATCTATGGATCGGCACCGACGATGGCCAGGTCAAAAAGTTCGCCCTCTATGACGGCGAATTGATCTCAACGGTGTATTCGGGAGAAACGGCCGCTCTATCGAACAAGCGAATAAATTCAATATATCAGGACAGCGCGGGCCGGGTATGGATCTCCACAGCGGCTGGAGCTGTAAGGCATATGCCTGACCGGCAGGCTCCATTGGCGCAAGTATCGGCTGAGGTTGATGGAAAAGCCTTGCAGTATCAAGATGCCTCCGCCCGTGACGCCGGCATATTCGACATCCCTTACGGAGCCCACAAACTCACGTTCTATTTTACCGGTGTGAGCATGGACGGCCCCGTCAGATTTTTGTACAGGCTTAAGTCGGCCAAAGGTGACGAGCCCTGGACAACGTTGCCAGCGCAACAAGCGGCAGAGCGCGAGGTTTCAGTCTCGGACTTCGGTCAAGGTCCACACATCTTTGAAATCAAGGCAATTAATCGTGACTTGTACGGAATGCGGTCCACCCCGATAGCCCTTTCACTTCGTGTCGGACCTCCCTTTTGGCAAAGAGGGTGGTTCTATTCCCTGGCGGTTATTCTGGTTGCGCTATCTGGAGCCAGCGCAGCGGCGGCAAGGCGGATTCGCAACCGCGAGTTCGTGCTGCCTCGTGAACTGCGCAGCTATGTACAGATCGAACCAAATCCATATATAGTCGGCAACCCCATTCGAACAGAGACAATGTTTTACGGGCGCGAGGATGATTTCCGGTACGTCCAAACAAAACTGGACAGCGCTAATCAGGGCGTCGTTATTGTGTTCTGTGGGGAGCGGCGGGTGGGCAAGAGCTCCATTCTCTATCA
>Ga0335078_10018677_pt1 | contig 10307 bp, 6 predicted proteins | sample Lox_Sample_32_FD_206711 | JGI IMG/M metagenome (GOLD analysis project Ga0335078, IMG submission 206711) | Soil microbial communities from Loxahatchee National Wildlife Refuge, Florida, United States - Lox_Sample_3.2 | ecosystem: Environmental > Terrestrial > Soil > Wetlands | place: USA: Florida...
CTGGCTTCGGCTTTCTTCGGTGGCGCTCGTCGCGTGCGGTCACGCGCCGTCTTCGCAACCCGATGCGAGCGTTTTCAACGGAAGGCCCGGCGATCTCGGCGCGAATTCGTCCGTCATCGATCACGGTGGGGCGAACGGCGGTCTCACCGGCGCGCTGCAATCGGGCCCGATCGGAGCGTCGTGGCAACCCGCGAATTGTCCGGGAACGGTGCCCGTCGCGACCGGCGTGACGAACGCGCAGTGGGGATCCGAAGCGTACGGCGCGACCGACAAATCACCGCACGCCGTGCACACGAGCTTCACGTTCGATCCGTCGACGTCGTTCGCCGCGATTTGGGAGACTGACGCGAGCACCGAAGCGACGTTCGTCGCGTACGGCGAGTCCCCGACGAAGCTCGATCATTTCGTGCAAGGCGTCACGTTCCAAAATCCGCCCGACCCGATCGCGAACGACATCCCGTACCCGATGAACGTCCACGAGGTGCACGTGTGCGGGCTCAATCCGGACGAAACGTATTACTTCGCGGTCGGCGGCGACGGTTGGTACGGCAACGTCTATCCCATCGTCACGCAGCACCCCGTGGGATCGAACGAGCCGATGCGCTTCATCGCGATGGGCGACTCGAATTTCTTCTACTCGCTCTACGCCGAGCTCGAGGCCACAGTCGACGCGTACACGCCGTCGTTCGTCTTGTTCACGGGCGACATGATTCACCAAGGCACCTACCAGAGCGATTGGGAGCAGTGGTTCGCGGCGGGCGGCTCGACGATCGCGTCGATTCCGACGATGACCGTGCACGGCAACCACGAAGAGATGGCGATCGATTACTTCGCGCTCTTCGCGCTGCCCGGCATCGAAGAGTTCTACAGCTTCGACGTCGGCAACGTGCACTTCACGGTGCTCAACGACTCTCCCGCCGGCGACTCGGACGCGATCACGCCCGTCCAAGCGCAGTTCCTCGATCAAGATCTCACCGCGGCCGAGCAGCGCGCGGTGCCGCCCGTGTGGAAGATCACGAGCCACCACCGCCCGATGTTCTCGAGCGATCCCGATGAAGGCAGCGATCTCGGCGTGCGCTCCGCGTGGCAGAGCATCCTCGAGAAGCACCACGTCGACGTCGACTTCAACGGGCACGCGCACCACTACGAATCGACGCTTCCAATCTTGGGCGACGGCGGAATCGTCGCGGACGACGCGGGAGGCATTCGCTACATGACCGTCGGAAGCGCGGGCGCGCTCTTCGACTCGCCGACGCCTACGCCGAACCCGTGGACGATCGTCTACTACGCGGGCCTCGCGCTCGCCGTGATCGACGTCACGCAGAGCACGCTGAAAATCCAGGGATACAAATCCGACGGCTCGCTCCTCGAGAGCGCGCCCATCGTGCTGACGAAGTAGAGTCGCGCGCTACTTCTTCTTCGCGTCGGGTTTTTTCTTGTCGTCTTTGGCAGGGATCACGGTGACGGTCGCGGTTTGAGTCGACGATTGTTTCTCCGCGTCGACGCCGCGGCGCGGCGCATCCATCAGCGCGGGGAGCGGGATGGGACCCTCCGAGCGCACCTCGAAGCCGACCTCTTTGAACGGCGGATAAATCTCCGCGTTCAATCGACCGAGCGCCTCGCGCATCTTCGCGGTCCACTGGTTGTAGATCTGGAGATCCTGAGCCTTCTTCCAACCGTTCTCGTACGCGTCGAGCGCCTTCTCTTCGATCGGGACGACGAACGTCTCGATCTGCGATTGGAAATCTTCTTTCTCCTGATCGGTCTTCGCTTCGGCGGGGACGGGCGCGTCGCGGAGCGATTTGGCGAACGTCTCGTACGTGTGGCCGACTTGGTAGAGCGCGGCGGTCGTCCATTCGGCGACGCCGAACGAGACAACGTCGAGGAACACCGTGGCCGCTTGCTTGAGGAGCTCGGCCTTTTGTTTGAGGCGCTTGCCGAGCTGCTTCACGTCGCCTTCGATCTTGATCGCCTCGAACGCCGTGAGCACGCGCTCGCCCTGCATGTAACGCGCTTGCGCCGCCGCGAATTTTCCATCCGCCCCGAGCGAGCTCTTGAGCTGCTTGCCCATGCGCGTCGCGCTCGAGAGCGAATCCTCCGCGGCCTTCGCTTCGCCCTCTTTGATCTGCGCCTTCGCGAGCAGCACGAACCCTTGCACGCGGTGATCTTGGTTGCGTGATCCGCGCGCGAGGTAGCGCTTGTAGAGATCGATCGAGTCCTTCGTGCGTCCCGCGTCTTGGTGCGCGCGGCCCATTTGGAAGACGACCTCGTCCGCCTCGGAGGCGTTCGGGTAGAGCGCGAGGAATTTGTTGCCGTCGCCGATCGCTTTGTCGTGCTCGCCGGTCGCGACGCGCAGGATGACCGCGTTGAACGCCGCGTCCTTTCCGTGCTCGTACCGTTGGTAGACGGGCACGTGCTCGTTCACGTTCGCGGTGATCGCTTCGTCGAACTCCGCGGCGTCGTCGAAGAGGCCCATCGCTTGGAGCGTCGTCGCGGCGACCCACGCGCCCATCGGCGACTCGGGTTTGTCGCGATAATCTTTTCCGGTGATGAGCGTCGCGGCTTCCTTGAGCGAGCCGACGTCCGCCGCGAGCTTCGCTTCGGTCTCGGCGGAGACCGCGGCCTGCGCGGCGCGCGGATCCTTCGGGTACTCCTTGGCGGCGCGCAGATATGCCGCCGTCGCGCCCGCGTGATCGTTCGCCTGCGCCTTCTGCTCACCCTGCTTGAACATCGCTTGGATGATGAGCTCCTCGAGCTTCTGCTGGTGCTTGCTGTCCGAGAACGCGCGGTACGTCTTGAGCTTGCGCGCCCACTGCTCGATGTTCTCGTAGTTCTTGCCCTTGACGAACGAGTCGATGATGAGCTCGCCGGCCATCTGCGCGTGCGAGTCCGTCGGCCACTTCTCGAGCATCGTGCCCCAGAGCTTCACCGCCGAGTCGTAGACTTGGTAGTCGTAATAGAGCTTCCCCTGACGGAAGAAGAGGTCGGGAAGCGCGGGGTCCTCCGGGTAGAGCTGCGAGTACAAGTCGAGCGCTTCGGCGAACTTCTTGTCCGTCTCGCTCTCGAGCCCGCCGCCCTTCGCCTTTCGCGCTTCGAGCTCCGCGACGCGCACGCGCTCGAGCGAAGCGATCGCGTTGTAGATCGCGTCGTGGCGTTTGAGCGGATCGCCCGGCGCGGTCTTGTCGATCTCCTCGGGCATCCCGCGCGCCGCGTTCATGTAGTGCGTCGCGGCGTCGGTGTTCTTGTTCAACCGGCGAAAGTCGATCTCGGCGTCGTAGTACTCGATCTGGAACGCCTTCGGCTCCTTGCTGAACTTCGAGAGGTACGCGTCGTACAAGTCCGCGGCGCCCTGAAACTCCGCGACGCTCGTCTTGTCCTTCTGCGCCTTCGCGTTGAGGTAAATCGCGTGCTCGCGGAGTTGCTTTTCGATCTTCGCGCTCGTCGACGCGACGTTCTGCGGGTCGGCCTGCGTGCGCGCCCACGCGCCGCCCGCCGTGAACTGCGCGAGCGCGCGATCGTAGGTCGCCTTGAGCTTCGGATAATCTTCGAGCCACGAGTAGCCCTGCGCGATGTCGAGGATCCACTCGCCGCCTTCGCGCGCCGTCGGCTCGAGCTTGAGCAAGAGCTCGTAGGCTTCGATGCCGCGCTCGTAGTGCGCTTGATCGAAGTACGTCGCGGCGAGACCGCGCACGATCTTTCCCGCGAAGCGCTCGGAGCCGATCTTCGTGAGGAAGTTGTACATGTCCTGCGCGGTGTTCTTCTCGTCCTCGGTGAACACCTCGACGAGGTACTTCAGCGCTTCGCCCTGGAGCTCGTCGAGCGCCTTCTGCTGCGACACGTTCACGCCAGGACGACCCGCCGTGTCCGTCACTTGGAAGACTTGGATGAAGCGCTTCGTCGCTTCGTCGGTGTTGCCGAGGCGCCAGTAGCACCACGCGCTCTTGAAGAGCGCGAGGCCGACGAGATCCGGCTTGTCGCGGAACTTGAGGACCTCTTCGTATTCGGTGAGCGCGGTCTGGTAGTCGGGTTTGTTGAAGTACGCCTCCGCGCGCGCCATGTGCGCGTCGGGGATGAAGCGCGAATTCGGAAACTCGTTCAGGATGCGCGTGAAGCGCGCGAACGCTTCTTCCGTCTTGCCCTGCTCGGTCGCGAGGAACCCGTCGACGTAGAGCGCGAGGTCGTACTGCTGAAACCACGGATAGTCGCGAAGGACCTTCTCGAAGAGGTTTCGCGAGAGGCTGTAGTTGATCTCGGGCGCAGGTCCCCGCTGATCGATCGGCTTCTTCTCCCAGTCTTTGAAGCGCTCGACGACGGTCTCGCGCTCGTTTTCCCAATAGAGCTCGCCGAGGCGCATCATCGCTTCGGGCATCTCGGGCGTCTCGCGCGGCGACTCTTTGATGAACTGCTCGAGCAGCTTGATCGCTTCGCCGCGGAGCTCGCGGATTTGCGTGATGTCGCGCTCGATGCGCGCGTCGAGTTGCGCCTTCAAGTGCGCGCGCACCGCCTCGGGCAATTTCGGTCCGCGGATCGCCGGCGTGCCCGGGTGCTCGCTGTCCGCTTTTTGCAGCGTGACGTGCGGCTTCTCTTTCTGCTGCACGGTGAGCATGCTCTCGGACGACGCCTTCACCTGCGAGCTCTCGCCGGCGCCAGCGGGCGTGTCGGTCTTCGAAGTCGGAAGCGCGCGCGCCCCGGGTGCGACGGACGCGACGAACGCCACGAGCGACAGGGAAAGGATCTTCCGCATCGTCTTCAACCTATCACGGGTGCGGGCTCGTGGAGTCCCTCGAGCGCGCGCGTGTGCCTTACTTGAGCCCCTCGGAGCCGATGAACTCGTCGGGCCAATCGTCGCCTTCGAAGGGCCAGTATTCTTCGGTGTCTTTCAAGAAGCGCGCGGCGTCGAGCGCGTCGACGGCGTCTTGCGGGAGAAACCCGTTGTTGATGGCTTCGATCTCGATTTCGAGCGCGCGCTTTCGTCCGAGCACCGACTCGATGCGCCCGAGGCGCGCGCGGCGCAAGAGGCGCGAGAGACGCAGATCCACGCGCCGCAACGCGTCCTTCGCGAGGACGTTCTCGGTGTGCGTGAGCTCGGCGCGCGCTTGCTCGATGGGCTCGGCGAACGTCGTCGCGAGGTGCTCGTCGCCTTGGAGCAAATCGGGGAGGTCCTTCGCGCCGCTTACCGTCGCGCTCGCTTGCGTGCTCGCGGCGCCCGCCGAGCGCGCCGCGTTCACGCGCGTCTGCAGCTGGCTCAGCTCCTCTTTGAGCGGCGCGACTTGCGACGCGGACGCGCCGTTGCCTTCGAGATCCGAAATCATGCGGCGCACGCCGTCGACCGAATCGCGCGCGTCGCGGAGTCGCTCGTCGTCCGAAGGTTTGTCTTCTTGCGCGGGGCGCACGCCGCCGCTCGTCGCGAGCTGCGCGCGGATGTCGCCGAGCGAGCCCTGCGTGAGTCGGAGCCCGCTCGCTTCGTGATCGAGCACCGCGCGCTTTCGCACGATCTCGCCGTAGTCGGGATCGATTCGCACGAGCGCCGCGATCGCGCGCATCGCCTCCGGCGAGAGCGACGCGCCGCCCTCCGAGCTCGCGCCCGCGTCGCTTCCTGCGCGCGCCGCTTCGAGGAGCGCGTTCATCGAGCGCTCGTCGCCCTGCACGCGCCGCGCGGCGTCGCGCACCGGCTCGAAGAGCGCAATGAACTTGAGCAGCTTGTCGTCCGCGGGCTTGAACTTGCACTGCGCGAGATCGATGTACGCGTCCAAGATCCACGCTTCGTCTTCGTACGGATGGTGGATCTGCAAACCCTTGAGCTCGTCGAGGAGCTCGCGCGCGCCCTCGTAGTCCTTCTTTTCGTAGCGCGACGTCGCCGCTTCGTAGAGCGCCTCGGCGAGTCGATCCGAATCGCGCGGCACCAAATAGTAGTAGTAGCGAGAGTCGTCGAAGCGGAATTGCTCGTGCGCGACGCGTCCGAGCGCGAGGCGCGCGAGATCGCGCACCGCGAAGAAGCGCTCGTCCGCGTAGACCGGCGCGGTCGCCGAAGCGCGCTTGGGATCGGCGACCTTGCAGAACATGTTCTCGCCCTCTTTGTATTGCTTCTTCTCGGTGAGGATGAGGCCCTGCAAGTACGTCGCTTGCGCCCAGAATCGCGAGCGCTGCGTGACCGCGGCGTACGCGGCGAGCGCGGCGTCGGGATCGTGCTTCGCCTCCGCGGCGCGCCCGTTGAGGTAGCTGATTTCGCCGCGCGTCTCTTCGGGCGCGCTCTGCGGGACGTCTTTCAGATCGAACGTCGCGTCATCGAATTGGTGCGTCTCGATCCCGACCTCGACGAGCCTTCGCACCGCGCGTCGCGCGTAGGTCGCGACCTTGTCCCACGCGCCGGGCTGCGCGAGCAATTTGCGGAAGTACATGCGCGCCGGGCGAAACGCGCCCGCCCGTGCGTACGCGTCGCCGAGGAGAAAAATCACCGCGCGCCCCGGCTCGTCGTTCTCGAACGGCGTGAACTGCGGGCTCTCGACCATGTCGAGCATGCGCGAGATCGCTTCGTCGATGCGGCCCGCGCGGATCAAGTCTTCGCCCTCGGCGGCGCGCGCTTGCACGTCGTCGAGACTGAGCTGGAGCATCGAGCCGAGCTTTCGCGCGGCGAGCGCGCGCTGGTAAGACGCCATCGGCGTGTCCTGCGATTGCACGTCGGACGACGTCGCGCTCGCGGACGGTGCAATCGCCGTCGGCGCGCTCGCGGTCGGCGCGGTCGTCACCGCGGGGTTCGCGCGCGGCTGCGCGCTCGCGAGCGCCGCGACGCACACCGTCGCGAGCGCGGAGAACGCGACGGACCGCGAGCGGGTCACTTCCTCCCCACGGGCTTCGCTTCGGCCTTCACGCGCACGCGCAAATCGTAGCTCCCGCTCTTGTCGCTCGGGAAGTCCTTGCCCATGTCGGAGTCGTCGCCGATTTTGATTTGCACGCCGAGCTGCTCGTCGCGCGGGACTTCGACCGTGAAGCGCGAGCGCTGGCTGTTGCGGAACGCGTCGTTGCGCTCGTCTTTGCGCTCGACGTCGATCGTGATCGCGTGGTGACCCGGCGCGACCGCGTGATCGTAGACCGCGGTCCAATCGTCGGCCTTGAAGTTGATCGGCGCGGTGTAGATCGCGCCGTCGTCGAGCGAGATCACGAGCCGACCGATTTTTCCGTGATCGCCGTCGGTGCGAATTTGAATCGCGATGCGCGAGTGAAAGAGCGTGTCGCCGACCGCCGCGACGCGCGCGCGAAGCTGCGTGATGTCGGCGATGAGCTTGTCGTAGTCGACGGTCGGAGCGCCCGCGTCGAGCGACGCGAGCCCTTGCGAGAACTCGTTCGGCGCGGGGTTCAGCGGGGAGGGCCGCACGCCGCCGTCGCCCATCTCGCCGTGGAGCATCGCGGGCGGCGGCACCGGGCCTCCGCCGTCGCTCGCGGCTTGCGCAGCGGCGGCGTCCGCGGCTTCGGGGCTCGCCGCGTTCGCAGAGGACGCGGCCGCGCCGTACGGGTTGTCGCTCGCGCCGGCGTCCGCGACCGCGGGCTTCGGTTTGCCTTTCGTCGGCGCGGCGAGCGCGACCGCGATGGTGGCGAGGCTAGCCGCGACGATCGCAACGAAGGCAACGCGACGGGTAGAGGCTGAGGACACCGCGGGCATCGTACGTCAACTCCCGAACGGAATGAACACGCTGAAGCCGAGCGTCGCGATCACGTCGTTCACGAGGTGCTGCTCGCCGATGAGCTCCTGTTGCAGGATGTGATCGCGAACGTCGAAGCGCATCGCGAACCATTTTCCGAAATAAAATTTCGCGCCGAGGCCAGCGCTTCCCGTCACGCCGATGGACGTCGAGTCGTCGGTGACGCCCGCGCCGAGCGCCAAGTTGAAATCGAATCGACTGATCCCGCCGCCGAGCCAGCGCAGCTTGCCGTACGCGAACGACCAAATCAGGTGGCCGAAATAGAGCATGCCCGGTTTGTCGTTCGACGTCTCGAGGACGAGCTGCGGGTAGCGCTGGTTGAAGGTGTTCGCGGCGTCCGAGTGGAAGCGCGTGTATTGGAACGACGCTTCGAGCGCGAGGTCCTCGGAGAAGTGGAACGTGTACGCACCGCCGAGCACGTAGTTCGACGAGTACAAATCCGCCGCGTACCAGCCGCCCATGAACGAGAGCTCGTGGCGAAACGCTTTGATGAAGAGTCGTTCTTGCACGCCGCGGTAGTGGCGGCCTCCGACGAGCTCTTGTTTCAGCTCCTCGTCCACGCACTGCGCGTGCGCGATGCTCGGAACCAAAGCGAGCGCGCCGACCAGCACTACGCCAGAGAGCACGCCCTTTTGCATTGCAGACTTGCGTACCAGTTGGGCGCTTTGAGTGTCAATTGCGACTGCCGCATTCCCGATGCGCTACACATCGGCGCATGACGCTTTCGGTGCTCGTGACGGGCGCTTCGTCCGGAATCGGCGCGGCTTTGGCGCGCGAATACGACAAGCGAGGCGCGCGCCTCGCGCTTCTTGCGCGTCGAAAGGACCGCCTCGACGCGCTCGCGAAGGAGCTGCGAGACGCGTTGCCCATCGCGTGCGACGTGACCGACGACGCGTCGGTGCAGCGCGCGACGCGCGAAGCGCTCGGCGCGTTCGGAGATCTGGACGTCGTCGTCGCGAACGCGGGGATCAGCGTGATGGGAACCGTCGAAGAGGTCTCGATCGACGAGTACAAGCGCGTCTTCGAGACGAACGTGTTCGGCGTGCTCCGCACGGTGAAGGCGTCGATCGGATCGCTCAAGCGCACGAGCGGGCGCGTCGGGATCGTCGGGAGCGTCTCGGGGTTTCTGTCGCTTCCGGGGACGAGCGCGTACGCGATGAGCAAGTTCGCGGTGCGCGCGCTCGCCGAGGCGTTCGGCGCGGAGCTCGCGTCGAGCGGCGTGTCGGTGACGCACATCGCGCCGGGATTCGTCGAGAGCGAGATCCGCAAAGCCAACGAGTCCGCGAGCGATCCGGTGCCCGCGTTCTTGATCATGCCCAACGATCGCGCGGCGCACCAAATCGCGAGCGCGATTCAAGATCGGCACGCCGAAGCGGTGATCACGAACCACGGGAAAGCCGCGATGTTCATGGCGACGCGTTTTCCGCGCACCGTGCACGGTGTCGTGCGCCTCGCGTCGTCGCAGATCGCGAGCCGCGTGAAGCGCGGATGAAGGCGCCGCGCGAGCTGCCGAACGTCCTCGTCGTCGGCGGGCTCGATCCCGGCGGCGGCGCGGGCGTGCTCGCGGACGCGCGCGCCGTGACGCGCGCGGGCGCGTTCGCGTGCGCGATCGTCGCCGTGCAGACGGTGCAGTCGACGCGCGGCCTCACGCGCGCCGAGCCCGTCGCGCGCGAGCTCTGGACGGAGCAAGCGCGCGTCGTGCTCCGCGATCAGCGCGTGCGCGCGATGAAGACCGGGGCGCTCGGCAGCGTGGAGAACGTGCGCGCGATGATCGCGATGGCGCGCGCTCACCCACGCATTCCGCTCGTCGTCGATCCCGTGATGACTCCGACGCGCGCGGCAGGGCGCGCGACGCGCCTGCTCGACGCGCGTGCGATGGACGCGATGCGCGAGCTCGTCGCGCGCGCGACCGTCGTCACCGCGAACGCCGACGAAGCCGCTGCGCTCACGGGCCATCGCGTCGAAAACGTGCGCGACGCGCGCCTCGCGGCGAGCGCGCTCGTGGCGCTCGGTGCGCGCGCGGCGCTCGTCAAAGGCGGTCACGTCGGAGCGCGCGACGCGCCGCGCGCGGTGGACGTGCTCGTCACGCGACGCGCGACGCTCGTCCTCTCGCGCCGCCGCATCCACACGCCACGCCCGCTTCATGGCGCGGGGTGCGTGCTCGCGTCGCTCGTCGCCGCGCGCCTCGCGCTCGGTGACGACGTCGCGTCGGCCGCGCGCTTCGCGAAGCGTGTGCATCACGCCGCGATCGCGCGCGCCGCCGACGTCGGCGGCGACCTGCTCGTGCTCGCGCCACTCGCGCGATGAGACTAATGCACACGCGAGAAATCGATCGTGCCGATCCAGATGTCGGTGAGGTTGAAGATCGCCGTCGCCCACGTCTCGTCGAGGTAGATGTCTCCGCTGTACCAACTCACCCGCGCGCGATTCTGATCGAGCATCGCGTAGCCCGCGTACGACGTGTCGCCCGCGCTCGGGAGCTCGCCCCACTCCGTGATGGCGAGCGGTTGCATGTCGAGCGCGCTCGCCGCGCCGCCGTCCACGGCGCTCGCGTCCAGCGCGCCCGCGTCGCCGCTCGCTGCCGGCACGATCTCGTAGAGCGCGGTGCGC
>Ga0335078_10018678_pt1 | contig 10307 bp, 9 predicted proteins | sample Lox_Sample_32_FD_206711 | JGI IMG/M metagenome (GOLD analysis project Ga0335078, IMG submission 206711) | Soil microbial communities from Loxahatchee National Wildlife Refuge, Florida, United States - Lox_Sample_3.2 | ecosystem: Environmental > Terrestrial > Soil > Wetlands | place: USA: Florida...
CCGGGCATAGGAAACTGGCAGATTGAAGGTGTTGTCGACGAAATGGACTTCCCTGATTCCTCTTTTCGCCCATCCCGTGATCCATTCGACGACCTTCTTCGGGGATCTCTTTCGGATGTTCCTCCCTTCTATCATCTCCGTGGAACAGTAGGAGCATGCAAGAGGACAGCCACGCCTCGTCTGGACAGGCAGCACGGCGCCCTTGCCATCCGGCAAAGCCAGGATGTCGTGGTCCGGAAGTGGAAACCGGTCGAGGTCCTTCACGAAGGTCCGTGCACCCTGGAGGCCTCTGCCTCTCACGAAAAGGCCAGGCACTCCCGTGAGGGGCTGTCGTCCTTCGATCCTCTCGAGGAGCAGCCTGAAGCCCTCCTCGCCTTCGCCCCAGATGCCCATGTCAGCGCGCGAGCGCTCCAAAGCGACTTCCGGAAAGATGCTGTAACCGGCGCCGCCCAGTACGACCGGGGCATCTGAGACCCGCTTCACCTGCTCGATGACATCGTTGCACTCGTCAACGAACGAGCGAGAAGACGCCATGCTCTGGTCATCAATATTCCGGAGTGACAGGCCTATCACCTCTGGCCTCCAGTCCCGGACCAATCCGGAAATGCCCTCTGACACGTCGACGACATCGAGGAGGTCCAGAACGCGCACTTCGTGGCCCGCCTGCCTCGCCGTTGCGGCCACGCACGCCAAGCCGAGGGGAACCGTGCGCATACCGATTTCCGAGCGGTTTGTCGAAATGAAAAGTACTCTCATGATGCTATTCGATCGGAAGGCAAACAGGCGACATTGTCGGCCTCGGGGCCTTCCCTTTCCTCCTCAAAGATGATGCTTCTGACATTGCCGCGATTACTGTACCACCCTGCTACTATCCTAGTCGAGCAGAATTTTGGCGGGATACGGTGCCCGCTGCTGGTCAAGGCAACAGCGTGCGGCCTTAGACATCGAGTTTTGACGGCGAATTGGCCGTTCCGCATCGTCGTGGGACCGCCATGTCAAGGTAGAGAGTTTGCAGGATTACCACTCCGAAGGCATACACTGAAGAAGAGAGCGTGAGCTAACCCCTACAAGAAAGAGCCCTCCAGCGCCTGCCTGTGGCCAAACCCGAGGATTACGCTCCGAGGGCTACGGCATCCCGGCTTTCACCACTTGCCTTGGCAATCATTCTCAGGGCGTTCATGGCGAGAATGCAGACCCCACATGCTAATGGTTGAATCAGATGGTTCGTCTGAGGCGAGGGTTGCCGCAGGAAAGGGTAATTCTGCAACATTAAGGCAAGGCATGAAACAACGTGGTTACGGCTCTTTACTGAGTTATTTACTTATTTGTGGTCGTCCCTCGTGTGCTCCTTGGTTAAACCTGCGAGACCCCTTTTTCTTTCTCCGATGCGACACCCATTTCCCGGCTTGAATTGAACAATTGAAGGACGTCCCGCTCGCCGTTCCCGTCTGGTTGCTATCGGACAGGAAAACTCAAGAATAAAGATTTGACCCTTATGCCTCCCGCTCAAGAATAAAGATTTGACCCTTATGCCTCCCGTTGTCAAGGGCAGACCCCCTTTCTTTCCCGACCCCTTTTCTTTCCCCCAGTCAGGCATTCCATCGGAAAATAGCAAATCAGCCGTTACTCTTGCCATCGTCTTCCTTGTCGATCTCGAGACTCCCGTACGTGCGGACGGACGCTTCCCGGAAGAACTCGTTCTCGTCAATCATCGACTCCCTCCGTGGCGGCCGTATTTTGTGATGTCATTCTACCACGGCTGGGTGTCACATACGACACTACCTTGGACGACATTTGTCATTACCAGCGGGAACCCTGCCGTAAGTCTTTGGTATTGCTCGCTTCACAGCGCGGTACGATTCGTGCTTTAGAAGGACATGAGGAGGCTGGAGTTGGGACGGTTTCCTATTCCAGATTCAAAGAGGGGCTGGTCAGGGAAAGGGTCGGCAGCAGGCACGTCTTCTGGAGCCCCTGACGTCAGCGCACGGGAGATGTTGATACGAGAAGCACCGCCTCGGAATGTTTGGCTGGAGGTGTGTCATGGCAGAAAAAGAATCGAAGGATCTGACGAGGACTGATCCGGCAGGAGCCCCATGGTTTTCCTGGAACATGGAGAAGTGGTTCGAGAAAGCTTACGGAAGGCCTTATTCCTTGGCCTGGCTGCCGGAGTTGGAGTTGACGGTGCCGGAAGAGTCAAGCTCTGCGGAAGGCAAGGCTGAGGCAAAGGCCGAAGCAGCGGCATAGGCCGAACTTGTGAGCACGCTCTACACCCTTACTTTTGCAGGTCGCAAAGGAGGAGGCATAGGCATGATTTGTGTCTACATAATTATGATCTCATCGGAAAGAAAAGGAGAAAGAAATGGCTTATGATCTTCGCACTATCGGACACGCGCTGAGGGACATTCGGGGAGAAAAGGGTCTCACTGTGGAGCAAGTATCCAACGTATTATCCATAGAGAAGCGGTTCATCGAAGGCATCGAGTCGGGCGACTGGAAGAGCCTCCCGGAGCCCTTTTTTGTGAAGGGTTACGTCAGCCACTACATAGCTTTTCTCGGCATTGCCGACCGGCTGCAGCCCGGAGTGGTCCCAGGGAAAGTAACCCGGTCCGGATCGAAACAAAAGCAGGGAGCATCGTCGGTAGAGGCGGCAGTGATGATGGGCCTTCTGGAGCGCTCGGAGAATCCCCGGGAATGTCTGGCTTGCTCCGCCAGCCGACGCTAACTGGGATGGCAAGGTTCGGCACGGCACGGATGGCTGTAAGAAGGAGCCGTGCCGCACACACCATTTTGAGAGATTCAATGAAGACAGATTCGCAGCTTCAACATGAAGTCGTGGGCGAGCTGGAGTATGATCCAACAGTCCACACCGCCGAAATCGGCGTTTTGGTCAAAGACGCGGTAGTCACGCTCAAAGGTTCCGCAAACAGCTTTCCTGAAAAGCGGGCAGCCGAAAGGGCCGCCCTGCGGGTCATGGGCATCAAAGGAGTCGCCAACAGGATCGATGTTCCGGGGAAGTCTTTCTGGTAACCCATCGAAAGGGAAGCCTCGTACGTTCCTCTCTCTTACGGTCCGGCGGTAAGAGCCGATTGCCTAAGCAACCTTGTTCGACCTGCGCCAAATGCGTTGATCCTCTGCGGCTTTGACGAGATCCTCCCGAATATCCGGGTGAGCGATCTCGATGAGAGCCTCGGCCCTCTGCCATGTCGAGCGTCCCGCAAGGTCGGCAATGCCGTACTCGGTGACGATCTTGTGTGCCTGGCTCCGAGGCACGGTAACGATGGAGCCGCGGGAGAGGGTCGGAACGATGGTCGACTTCGTGTTGCCCTGCTTGTCCTTGTGAGTAGAACCGCAGCAAATGAAGGAAATGCCGCCCTTCGACAGATAGGCTCCCGTGGCATAATCGAGCTGGCCTCCCGTCCCGCTGATCTGACGGATGCCCGAAGACTCCGATGAAATCTGTCCGTAGAGGTCAACCTCCACGCACGCGTTGATGGAGACGAGGTGAGAATTCCGCGCCATCACGTAAGGATCGTTGGTGTAGGAGACGGGAAACGCCGCCAGGGACGGGTTGTGGTCGATCCAGTCGTAGAGGGCCTTGCTTCCCATGGCAAAGGCATAGACGCTCCTTCCGCGGTCGATCTTCTTTCTTTTGTTGGTCAGCTTTCCTGCTTTGTACAACTCGTAGTAGGCATCGACGAGCATCTCGGTGTGGCAGCCCAGGTCTCCGATATCCGATTCGGCGAGCAGGGTACCTACCGAGTTGGGCAGTCCCCCGATCCCGAGCTGAAGGCACGCACCGTCGGCTATGTGGGGGACGACATGGCCGGCTATCTTCCGGTCTATTTCAGAGGCGACTGCCGAGGGGACGATCTCGGGCGGCGAGCTGTGCTCGACGATGCAATCGACTTCCGTCAGATGGATGACCTCCCCCCGTCCCCCCATGGCCCAGGGGAGCTGATCATCCACTTCGACGATGACATGCTTTGCCACATCGACGACTGCCCGTTCCGCAGCGACCCCGCAATGGAAATTGAAAAAACCGTTGTTGTTCATCGCGGTGACACGGAGCATGGCCACATCCACGAGATTGGTGATGCTCTTCCGATAGTAAAGGCCCTGGTTCCGGAAGACCATGGGATGGTAGAAGCATCTTCCCCTATCGTGGAGCTTCCGGTCCAGGCCCCCGAAATGCCAGCTTTGGATGGTGAATACCTTTCCTTCAGGGTCTGCCTCGGCGCACGCGTGGGGGCTCAAGCTCAATGCGCTGTGAATGTTGATCTCCTCCAGCTCGTCCTTACGCGCGGCGAGGGCAGCATCGAGGGCGATCGGTTTGGTATGGCCAAAACCGTAGTCTATCCAATCTCCGCTTTTAACTATCTTTACCGCTTCCTCAGGGGTGACCAGTTTCCGTGCATACTCTTCTTTCCTCGACGTTTTCCTCGACATGATGCCTCTATCTTTCGAAAGCCCGGACAACCGAGCCGTCCGCCGTCGCAGTCCTTGTCTCGTCCCCATCAGCCTCGATTCTGGTGCACAAGAACTCCGGTCGGCCTTTGGGATACGACTTGTTGTCTCGGCTTTTCCTCCTGATTTTTCCCCAATTCCGCGGCAATCCTGACGAAATAGTCGAGCGACTCAGGGTTGGCAAGGGCGTCCCCATTCGTCACCGTCCTTCCTTCAAAGATGTTGGTCTCTGCACTTTCCACCTTTTTCCCATTGAACGTGTAGGGAATATCAGGAACCTCGAAAATCAGGGCCGGAACGTGGCGAGGCGATGCCTGGTCTCTGAGGCTGTTCTTTATCCTTGTCTTCAGAGCATCGGTGAGCACGCCGTTATCGGCAAGCTTCACGAAGAGGATCACGCGCTGGTCGCCTTGGTAGCTCTGCCCGATCGCGACGCTGTCCACTATCTCTTCGAACTTGTCAACGATATTGTAGATCTCCGCGGTGCCGATACGGACTCCTGAGGGCTTCAGCACCGAGTCGGACCGTCCGAAGAAGGTCACGCCCTTTGTATCGCTATGGAATTCGATATAGTCCCCATGGTGCCACGTCTTTGGATAGACGTCGAAGTAGGCCGATCGATACCGGACATAGTCCGGGTCGTCCCAAAAGCGAAGGGGCATGGAGGGGCAAGGCGCCTCGCAGACCAGCTCGCCCTGCCTATCGAGGACGGGACCCGCCTTTTCGTCGTATGCACTCACTTTCATACCCAATCCAGGGCCTTGAAGCTCCCCGGCATAAACCGGAAGAACAGGGGTCCCGATGCAGAAGCAGCCGTTGATGTCCGTGCCGCCTGCGAGAGAGTTGAAATGGACGTCTTCCTTGATGGCGTCGTAGCAGAATTCGAACCCCTCGGCTGAAAGAGCGGATCCGGTCTGACCGATAGTTTTGAGGGACGAAAGGTCGAAGAGGTCCTTCGACCTGTAGTTTTGGGCCTTGAGGAGATTGATGTAGGTGGCGCTCGTTCCGAAAAAGGTGATCTTCTCCTCGTCCACCAGTTTCCACATAGTGCCCAGGTCAGGATAGCCAGGGTTGCCATCGAAAAGGACCACCTTGCTTCCCACGCCCAAGGCGCTCATGAGCCAGTTCCACATCATCCAGGAAGGCGCGGTCATGTAGACGATCGTATCGTCACGCGTCAGGTCAGCGTGAATGATGAGCTCCTTGAGGTGATTGATAAGGACACCTCCGACGCTTTGGACCATGCACTTGGGCTTGCCGGTGGTGCCTGACGAGAACATGATGTAGAGAGGATGGCTGAAAGGAACCTGCTCGAAGATGAGACTCTCATCGTCCGCGAGAAAGTCTGCATATATGACGGATTTGCCGCGTAAGCTGAGGTCCGGGGCCCGCTCCACATAGGGGATGACGACTACTTTCTCTATCGAAGGTATCGCTTCCACGATTGCCTTTACATTGGGCAGCAGGGAAAAGGGTTTATTCTTGTACAGATAGCCGTCGACCGTAAAGAGAACCTTCGGCGCGATCTGACCGAACCGGTCGATGACTGCGCGAACCCCGAGCTCGGAGCCGCACGACGCCCAGGTAGCGCCTATGCTCGTGGTCGCAAGCATGGCAACGGCCGTCTCGGTCATGTTCGGCATGTAGCCGACGACCCGGTCCATCTTCGTGACGCCACGCTCCCTCAACGCATTGGCGACACGTCCTACCTGGCGGGCGAGGTCTTCGTGCGTTATGGAAACGGACGGTCTCGTCTCTGCCTTGAACGTGATAGCTGTTTTCCGGTCCCGATACCTCAGGAGGTTTTCCGCGAAGTTCAGCTCTGCTCCGGGGAACCAATCGGTCCCGGGGAACGTAGTAAGGTCCTTGACCACCTTATCGTACTTTTTTGATGCTTTGATGCCGACAAAATCCCACACATCCTCCCAGAACTCGGGGATACGGTCGATTGACCACTGGTAGAGATCGAAATAGCCGGAGAAGCCGATGTTCCTTTTCTTGCCGACATATTCCATGAATCTCGTCATATTTGCATTCCTGATTCTTTCCACGGATGGTTCCCACAAGGGTTTTTTCATTGTTCATCTCCTTCCTTCGAGGCTTGTAGTGCTTGCCCCTCATGCGGATGGGGGACCTGTCGTGCCTTATTCTCTACCGGGGGCCTTCGTCAGGATCTATAGACCTCCTGAAATTGGGGATGTGACCGCAGCGACACCCATGCGATGATGGACGCGCCCACACTGGGGTCCTCCTTGCTTATGTCGTCGTAAATGGGAATGAGCCATTTGAGACATTTGTCATAGTCGTTCTCCGTGCCTACCACTGCGGAGAGGCGATTCACACCCTCTTCGATTTTCAGGGAGGTGAAGCTCTTGCAGCCGCTCCCGCGCGCGATCAGGGTCAATCTTGAATTCGGCGCCTTTTGCATTCTCATGATCTTGTGGGCCAGACTGAATTCGTAAAGGAGGGAAAAATAACAATCGGTCTCCGCGTCGAAGAAGCTCAGGACGCCCACTTGTCTCGGAATACTCGCTTCTCCGGCAAATTGTTTTCTATCGCAGAACCTCATATACCTGTCCACGTGCGAATCAACGACGGAGATGGCGTCGTTGATGCCGCGGCTTGTCTCGAACTCGCGCAGGTACAGATGCTGGTACGCATTGCCGGCCATGCCGAGGGCCACCGACCCGTCGGCATTGGCACGCAGTTTCGCGAAGCCCGTTATCACGGCTCCTTTCTCTGCGTGTATCGTCAGGTCACCGAGGCTGATAATGGTGGGACCGTTCGTGGTGACCAGTCGATCGGCCACGAGCAGGCTGAAATCTCTGTGGAGAACATTGACGATAAACGACATTCGAAACACCCTACCTTTAGAGACACAACGCCTGTGAGGCGTGCGAGACAATACCCTCGTTAATGCACATGAGATGCCAAAGGGCGGGCGCTCATCAAAGAGATGACTGCAAATAGAGCCTCACTGGAAAAGAGCTCCTGCGGGCTGAGGCAGGCTTCCTTTTCCGTGCGCCTTACTTCTTCACGATTTCTTTTGCATAGATAGTGGACTCGAGGGCATGGAGGGCGGACCGGGCTATCTGTGCGTCGCTTCGCCTACCGCTCGGAATGGCCCCCACATCGATCTCGTTGACGACCGCTCTTACCCAGCCGTATTCGGCTGAAAGTATCAAATATGGTCCAAGTTAGTGTCGTATATGACACCAAGCTGTGGTAGAATAACATCATAATATACGACCGCTACGGAGGGAGTCGGTGATTGACGAGAACAAGTTCTTCCGGGAAGTATCGGTCCGCATATGCGGGAGTCTCGAGATCGACAAGGCATTGCTGAGGTGTTTTCAGTTCGTGAGCCGGGTCATGCCGGTGGACGAGCTTGTCATCTCGGTGTACGACCACGAAATCGCATGCATGAGGATCGTCGTGACGGCCGATTCGCTCGGGGCTCGCCTTGCCTCTGAAGAAATCGCCTTGACGCCTGCGTCTCGGCGTGAGATCGAGAACTCGGAACAGTTTCCCCGGACACGAAAGGTGATGAGTCATGGCGAGGACCCCATCATCAGCCGCTTGGCGGATCACCTGGGGTGGCCGCCTTCCTCTGTGCTCGTCAATCGCCTCACGATAGAGAAGAAGTACGTGGGGGCCTTTGTGGCGAGGGTGAGAGGAGAAGGGACATACACGGACGAGCACCTGCGCGCGTGGGCCCTGGTGAACGAGCCGGCAGCGATCGCCCTCGCGAACCACCAGGAGTATGAGGAGGTACGCAGGCTCAAGGATCTCCTGGTGGATGACAAACGGTATCTCCAGAATGAACTGAGGAAGGGTCTCGGAGAAAGGCTGATAGGCGCTGATTCCGGCCTGAAGGAGGTGATGGATAAAGTGCGTCGGGTCGCTCCCCTTTCGAGCCCCGTCCTTCTGATCGGAGAGACCGGGACCGGAAAGGAAATCATCGCAGACGCCATCCACAACCTTTCACACAAAGCCGACGGGCCGCTCATCACGGTGAACTGCGGGGCCATTCCCGAGACCCTCGTCGACAGCGAGCTGTTCGGCCACGAGAAAGGAGCATTCACCGGGGCAATTGCCCAGAAGCGGGGTCGTTTTGAGCGGGCTCAGGGCGGTACGATATTTCTTGACGAGGTCTCGGAGCTTCCCCCGCAGGTGCAGGTCCGCCTCCTGCGGGTGCTGCAGGAAAAGGAAGTGGAACGCGTTGGGGGCACGAAGCCTATAAAGGTCGATGCGCGGATCCTGTCGGCCACCAACAGAGATCTGGAGAGTTTGGTCGAGAAGGGAGATTTTCGGGAAGATCTCTATTTCCGTTTGAAGGTCTTCCCTATCTCAGTGCCGCCCCTACGCGAGAGAAGGAATGACATACCCGCTCTCGTTCACCACTTCATCATGAAGAAGGCGCGAGAGATGGTCATGCCCGTCATTCCAACCCTCGCCCCGGGCGAGATCGACCGGCTCATGGCGTACGACTGGCCGGGCAATGTGCGGGAACTCGAGAATGCGGTCGAACGAGCGATCATTCTCTCCGACGCCACCTACGTGACATTCGGTGGTATCATAGGCCGTTCCGCGCCCTCGTCGGGCGAAGGCGGGCCGCCCGGCGAACAAGAGACGGTACGGCTCGATCACATGGAAGCCCGGCACATTGAGGCCGTTCTGAAGAAAGCGGGAGGCAAGGTGAAGGGCAAGGGAGGCGCCGCTGAGTTGCTCGGCATCAACCCAAACACGCTCAGGCACCGGATGAAGAAACTGGGGATCAGATTCGGCCGAAAGTAATCCTCTATCAAAGTGTGGCCCTTTTGTAAGCATTATCTCATTACAGGCTGCCTTTGTTCTCAAACTCAGGCACAAAGAGAAGTGTTCGGCCGGTTTTTAGACTTCATCGGACGGGTTAGATTAAACCTTAATACGATGGGGCCCAACAGAGCTGACTGACGTCACTTGCCTCTGTCGTTAGCGATACGAATGCCGTTAGAATTCTTCACTATTCCTGACGATATCCATGTTGAGGAATTCAGGAAGAAGCCCACGGGCACGGATCAACGTCGATTAGTCAAGTTTACGCCGCCACCGCCGCTGTTATCTTCGACCGGCAACACATACCCCCCAACGGCACCGCGAAGCCCAGATAAAGACCACCCTGTCTTTTTAGAACCTAGAGGCGGCCCTCCCGCCTGGTATGGTGCAGGCCGCCGATCCAGTAGCCCGTGAGGTCCTTATATCCCGGAATTGGCGACATTTGGTTCAATTCCGGGGGACTCTGGACGGTCCGCATGGAGGGATCGTGAGATTTGGATGCAATCTGAGCAGGGTTGGCCGCAGATAATACTTCACGTATATCGGAGGCCGCCCGGCGAAGAGTGCGCCAAAGATCGCGATCGCTTCATGCGGACCGTCCGTACCTGCATGTCTGCCCGAAAGCCGACGTTACGGGATTGACACGACGCTAGGCCACCACACCGAAAGGCTGGTCGTACGAACCTACCTTTCCGACCGACCGTATGGTGTGATCTATTTCAGCGAACATGTCCCGCAGCCTCTGCTCGGACACCCTCGATTCCGCAACGACAACCAAAGAAGGCTTGTTCGAAGAGGCCCTCACCAGTCCCCACGTCCCTTCGTCCAGGACGACGCGGACCCCATTGACAGTAACGAGGCTCTCTATCTTGCTCCCGATAAGCCGGCCACCCTTCTTCGCCAGGTCTTCGTATCGCTTCTGGACGCGGGAAACAATCTCGTACTTCTCTGCTTCCGAGCACTCGAGGCCCAGCGTGGGTGTCTGCCAGGTCTGTCGCAATCCCTTCCGTATTTCGGACAGGGGT
>Ga0335078_10018679_pt1 | contig 10306 bp, 8 predicted proteins | sample Lox_Sample_32_FD_206711 | JGI IMG/M metagenome (GOLD analysis project Ga0335078, IMG submission 206711) | Soil microbial communities from Loxahatchee National Wildlife Refuge, Florida, United States - Lox_Sample_3.2 | ecosystem: Environmental > Terrestrial > Soil > Wetlands | place: USA: Florida...
GCTACCCCGAATACCTCTGGTGCAGCTCCCGCGCCGAGTGCGAACCCCAAAGTCCCTCCTGCCCACGTCCCCTCTGGGCCAAGCTCGGACCCATAGACTCCCATTATAATTGTGCTGCCGCCGACTACTGCAACTTCGCTCCATTTACCTGTTTCCCAAGCGTCTTTCACTGTTGTTTTCAGAACGCATCCCGACCATTTGTCCGCGCGGTCGGCGGGTGGCCCGGGTAGCGGGGCCGAAATTCGTTGGCATGTGAGTCGCAGAGAGGAAAGCACTGCGATACGTCTCGGGAAAGTATAGTGATGCAAAGGGTGCCCCGGGTTCCGTTCGTTGGAACCTTGGCCTTGGGTTTGCCAGCTGCTCAGAAATCTGGCGGAGAGGGTGGGATTCGAACTTGAGGCGATTTGCGGGCGTCGGAGCCCGCAGCCGAAATCCCGGTGCAACCGGGACCAGGATAGGTATGGCGGAGAGGGTGGGATTCGAACCCACGGTAGGGGTTAACCTACACACGCTTTCCAAGCGTGCGCCTTAAACCGCTCGGCCACCTCTCCGGCGTGAACGCAACCTTTTAACTTTAGCAGAAATTCCTAGCAGGCGCATCGCTCACCGAGCCTGGTATTTTCCCAGCATCTCGATTTTGTGGCCTGCATCCTCTCAAGTAAACTAATAGGGTTGTCCTCACCCTTCCGGGGTGGTGCAATTGGTAGCACATGGGCCTTTGGAGCCTAGAATCCTGGTTCGAGTCCAGGCCCCGGAACCATTCTTATGCCGCTTCCCTTCACCGACCGACGCGTGCTACTGACCGGAGCCGGAGGTTCCATCGGCGCGTCGCTCGCGAAAGAAATCCTCGCGCAAAAACCCGATGCGCTGCTCCTCCTGGATCACTCCGAGGGAAGTCTCCATCGGCTCAACCTCGAATTGGGCCGCGTCGCTGCTGCCGGGGCGGCCCGCACAATTCTGGGGGACATTTCAGACGAACTTCTTCTCGCCGAACTATTGGAGCAGGAACGGCCGGACTTCGTGCTGCATGCCGCCGCGTTCAAGCACGTTCCGCTGATGGAAACGAACGTCGTTGCGGCGGTGCGAAACAATGCGCTGGCAACCAATCAACTCGCCCGACTCGCCGCGGCTTTTGAAGTCGAAACGTTCGTCATGGTTTCCACGGACAAGGCCGTCCAGCCCCACAGCGTCATGGGCGCCACGAAGCACGTGGCGGAGCTCGCTCTGCTGCGCTGGAGCAATGTCAGAAGTAGCATGCGCGCCGTGCGGCTTGGCAACGTGTTCGGTTCGCAGGGCAGCGTGGCGCCGGCCTTTCTGCAACAAATCGCGGCGGGTGGCCCGGTCACGGTGACTCATCCGGAAGCCGCTCGCTACTTTTTTTCCATGCAAGAGACGGTTGACTTAATCGCCGAAGTTGCCGGCCTTGAGGAGGCAGGCGGCATTTTCATTCCGCCGGACCGAGAGCCGGTTCGCATCCTCGATCTGGCAAAGCGGCTGATCGCGGAAGCCCGAAGCGACCATGAGATCTCTATTGCGATTACCGGCCTGCGCCCCGGCGACAAATTGAGCGAACAGTTTGTGTCCAGCCGGGAATCCGTCGCCGCTGCTCTTCACGGAGGATTGCGCCGTCTTTCCACTCCGGAGCCATCGCCGGCGGAATTCGATGCCGCGCTGAGCGCCCTTGGGGAAAGCGCGGAGCAACGCGATGCGGCAGGCGCATTGGAATGCCTCTGCCGGCTGGTACCGGACTATCGCCCAAGCGAAACCGCGCTGGGATGCCGGAGCACGCAGGAGTCGCGTTCCCGATGAAACGAACGATTGCGGTGGTGACCTCGTCGCGCGCGGACTACTGCCATCTTTACTGGCCCTTACGAGATTTGTCCTCCCATCGCTCCGTCGATCTGAAAATCATCGCCATGGGGCCGCACCTCTCGCCGGAATTTGGCCACACCGTTCGCGAAATCGAAAAGGACGGCTTCCCGATTGCCGCTCGCGTCGAGTGCCTGCTCAGTTCGGACAGCGACCTGGGCATGGCGAAAACCATCGGCGTGGCGACGCTCAGCTTCGCGGATATTCTGGGCCAGATGCGGCCGGATTTGCTGCTGCTGATCGCGGATCGCTACGAAATGCTCGCGCCCGCTGCGGTTGCCCTGGCGCTGCGCATTCCGATGGCGCACATTGAGGGCGGCGAAATCAGCGAAGGGGCCATTGACGATGCGGTGCGGAACGCGTTAACGAAGATGAGCCACATCCATTTCACTTCGACCCATGCGGCGCGGCAGCGCGTGATGGCCATGGGAGAGGAAGAATGGCGCGTTCACCGGGCGGGCGCGCCATCGCTGGACCACCTGCGCAGAGCGGCGCTCTTGACCCGCGAAGCACTAGAATCCAAGTTGCAACTCGATCTTTCTGTCTCGCCAATTCTCGTTGCCTGTCACCCGGTTACTCTCGCTCAGGATATGACCGAAGAAGCCGATGCCCTGTTTGCGGCGCTCGAAGAAACGCCGGGGCCGCTGATTTTTTGTTACCCGAACGCGGATGCGGGAAGCCGCTGGTTGATTCAGCGGACAAAAGAATTTTTGGCGGTGCGCGGCAGTGGGCAAATTTTCACCAACCTGGATGCCGTTACTTACTGGAGTCTGCTGTGCGAGGCACGGATGCTGATCGGAAACTCCAGCAGCGGCATCATGGAAGCGGCTTCCTTCGCTCTTCCAACGGTGAATATCGGCATGCGCCAGCAAGGCCGGGAACGGGCCGCCAATGTCCTGGACGCGGCGGCGGAAAAGACCGCCATCCTGCGCGCGATGCGGCGGGCAAACTCACCGGAATTTCGCGATTCGCTTGAGGGCATGACGAATCCTTATGGCGACGGCCACGCATCGGAAATGATCGTCGAAGTCTTGACCAGCGTACCGCTCGGCCGTGAACTGCTCATCAAACGCCACGTGTCCCTGGAAGCGATGGAACGCGCGGCGCGGAAGGCTGCGGGGACATGAGAATTCCACTCTCCGCGCCGGACGTCCTCGAAGAAGAAATCCAAGCGGTTGCCGAGGTTCTGCGCACTCCTCATCTGAGTCTGGGCCCAAAACTCCCCGAATTCGAATGCTCCCTGGCGAATTACCTTGGCGCCGGGCATACGATTGCCGTAAGTTCCGGCACGGCAGGGCTGCACTTGTGCGTGCGCGCGCTTGGCATTGGCGAAGGCGACGAAGTGCTTGTTCCCTCGTTCGCATTTATCGCCGTTGCCAATGCCGTGCGTTACGAGCGAGCGGTCCCGGTCTTTGTTGACGTCGAGCCGGAGACTTTAAATCTCGATCCGGCGCGGATTGAGGCTGCGGTCACGCCGCGGACCAAAGCGATTCTCCTGGTTCACACCTTCGGGTGTCCGGCTGAGGTCTCGAAAATTCTGGAGATCGCACGCCGCCGCCGACTCTTCGTGATCGAGGACGCCTGCGAAGCCATTGGCGCCGAATACGAAGGGCGCAAGGTGGGTCTGCACGGCGACGCCGGCGTATTCGGCTTCTATCCGAATAAACAAATCACGACGGGCGAAGGCGGCGCAGTCGTTACAACCGACGCAGGGGTTGCGGCGAGAATTCGCTCCCTGCGCAATCAGGGGCGCGCGGAATCCGGCGACTGGTTTCAGCACGCCGAACTCGGCTACAACTATCGTCTGTCTGAGATGAACTGCGCGCTGGGCATCACGCAATTGAAAAGACTGGACCAGATTTTGGCGCGTCGCGAAGAAATTGCCGGGAAATATCAGAAGAGGCTCAACGCCTCAGAGAAACTCCGTCTTCCTTTGATGCAACTTCCCCGCCGCAAAACGAGTTGGTTCGTTTACGTGGTGCGATTGGCGGAACAATTTTCGCAGCGCCAGCGCGATTGGATTGCGCAGCAAATGGGCAGCCGGGGGATTGGCTGCGGCCGCTATTTTGCTCCCATTCACCTTCAGCCCGCGTACAACAACACAGGACAATTGGCGCGAGAACTCCCTATAACTGAACGCGAATCCGCTCGCTGCCTCGCTTTGCCCTTCTTCAATCGCCTGAGCGACGAGCAAATCGCCGAAGTCTGCGATTCCCTGCTGGAGTTGCTGGAAGCCGCCGAAAAGATTTCCTCGACGGCAAAAGCCGCTTCTTCCGCTTCACGAAGCTAGAAACGCCGGATTCTCAGCCGCTGTGGGCGTACAGTTCCCAGCCGAGGTAGCGGGTCGCCGCTTCGTGGACCACCGGGGCGACGCTCGAAAAATTCGCCGCGACGTGATGCTCGAAGCCGTTCTCGCAGATGTAGTGCAGAAGCTTCTGCAGCCCCGGAATTTCCACCACGCCGGCGCCGCCAAACGTCTCCAGCGGATCTTCCGTAAAGCGCCCGCTTCCCGTGTAGCCGCGGATCTTGCCAGCAGTATCATCGGTCGAAAATCGCGCGAAGCTCATCGCCCCGGCTTTCACTTGCCCAACACACGTCCCAAACGTGTTGTCCTTGCCCACCGTGCCGGCGATGATCGCTTGATAGTCCATCTTGACGTCCTTGAAGAAATGCTTCGGCAGGTTGCTGCAGTGGAAGCAGACGGCCTTGTCCGGATCGTCGCCGTAATTGTTATTCCAGTCCAGCAACGCGCTGGGCGTCTCCGAAGCGAGTTGCAGCGCATGCATGGCCAGCACGCCGCAAACATCCACTTCGCACGCGCTGGAGAGCAGCGAATCGCTCATCATGCTCATCACCGTGCATGGCACCACGCCCAGGTTTTCTTCCAGGGACGTCCAACACTGCACGGCGCTGATCTGCAGGTGCGTGGCCTTCATCCACGCGTCGATTACCGCTCCTAGCTTCGCCATCTTCAAAAGCGCAGGCTGCGGCACGTCCGCCGTGTTCACATATTTCTGAATGCTCTCCAGCTTGGCGACGGCGGCGGGATCCGTGTCCTTCATCCGGCCGATGCGTCCAAGCACTTCGCTCAGATCCAGAGTTTCCACGGTGATGCCGCTCGCTTCCAGCAGCTTTTCGCTGTAGCGAACCGTATTAAACGCGGTGGGCCGCGCGCCCAGCGCGCCGATCCGCAAGTTGCGCAATCCCTTCACCACGCGGCAGACACCGGCAAACCATTCGAGGTCCGTCGCAAATTCCGGCGAGCCGGGGGCCACCGTGTGCAGCCTGGTGAGGGAATACGGAATGCCGTATTGCCGCAGGTTATTGCACGCCGACATCTTTCCGCAAAAACTGTCGCGCCGGTGTGTGATACCCATTTTCACTGGCGTATCCGGCGTCGCCTGTACCAGCACCGGTACTTGCAAACGCGAAAGTCGCAAGGCATCGGCGATCGCCCGCTCATCGCCAAAATTCGGCAGCGTGACTATCACTCCGTCAATGACGTCCGCTTTAGCCTTGAACAACTCCGCACAGCGCAGCGCTTCGTCGTAGGTCTCCACCGCGCCGTGCTTACTTTGTTCCGGCCCGAGCGCCACGGCATCCATTCCGGTCTTCTGCAAGGCCTGGAGCATTTCCTCACGGCCGCTCTTGGCCAGGTGATCGGGGAAAAATCCGCGATTCCCCACGATTACGCCCAGGGTCATCTTGCGTTTCGTCGTCATCGCGAGCTCCGGGACTTTCCGGCCGCGCACATCACCGGTATTTGCTTGGCCGGAACGAATAACAATAAATCCCACCCAAGAGGATCAGCAGTCCGCCCCACCACACCGGCGCGTGCAGCTCGGAAAGCACCGTGTCCGGCGGGTGCGACCATTCCACCAGCCCGCTTCCCAGGATCAGCACGCCGTAGATGAGCAGGAGGACCCCCACAAAAAACCACACCGGAATAATGTGACTCTTTTCACTCATCATTAGTTCACCAAAAAATGATTTGCAGCAGCGCCAGGATCCCGAGCGACAACAGGCCCCACACCACGGGCCGGTGCAGGAAACTCGTGTGCTCTTCGTGCGCCACTTCCGTCAGGCTATAGACCAGGCCTCGCAGTTCCTCATCCGGCCTCGGCTTGGTCACCAGCGTTACCAGCACGGTCACCACCACGCAGGTCACGCACGACCACAGCGCCTGGAACATATCCTGCGCCAGTCCCTTCGCGTGGGGCGACAACGCGAAGACGCTCACCCATCGCGGATCGAGCTTCATCAGGAGAAACATCGTCACCGAAGACACCACGCCGCACAGCAAGCCCCAGAATCCAGCCGGCCGCGTGACCCGCTTCCATAGCATGCCCAGCAACACGGTGCCAAACAGAGGCGCAATAAAAAATCCGAACAGAGCCTGCACGTAGTCCATGATGCTCGCAAATCCCATCGCCAGGTACGCCGTCCCGATACTGATGAACAGGCCAATGATCGTGCACCAGCGCCCCATCGAAACGTAGTGGCTATCGGACGCTCTCTTCCGGATAAAAGGCCGGTAGATGTCGTACGTCCAAACCGTCGCAAACGCGCTGACATTCCCCGCCATGCCCGCCATAAACCCCGCCACCAGCGCCGTGATTCCCAGCCCCATCAGCCCCGGCCCGCAATAGCGCGCCAGCATGAGCGGCAGCACCTCGTTGTAGCTGTACTGCCCGGGCTGCACTTCGCTCGCCGGTACCAGGTGCATCGGCAAAACCGCCAATCCGAGCAGCCCCGGCAGAATCACGATCAGCGGCACGCCCATCTTGAAGAACGATCCGATGATGGGCGCCATTTTTGCCGAACGAATGTCTTTTGAGGAGAGCACGCGCTGCACCACCAGAAAGTCCGTGGTCCAATATCCCATCGACTGCACCGCGGCTAGCCCGAACACAATCCCGATCCAGTTGATGCCCATCGGATTGTTCTGAAAATCGCCCAGGCCTCGCCAGGCGTGCGTGAAATCCTGTCCCGGGAAATTCTGTTGAATCCGCGCCACCATTCCGTGCCATCCGCGGGTTTCGTATAATCCCAGGATCGGAATCAGCAGCGCGCCAAACCAAATCAGAAAGAATTGCAGAACTTCATTGAAGATGGCGGAAAACAGGCCGCCCGCGGCCACGTAAATTCCCACGGTCAGCGAGGAAACCCAGATGCTGAAATTCAAGTTCCAGCCCAGCACCACTTTCATCACCACCGCCATGGCGTACATATTCACCCCGGACATCAGGATGGTCATGATGGCAAAGGTGACCGCGCTCAACCCGCTGGCCGCCGATCCATACCGCAGCTGCAAATATCCCGGCACCGAGTGCGTCTTCGAGATGTAATAGAAGGGCATCATCACCAGGCCGAGAAAAATCATGGCTGGGATCGCCCCGATCCAATAAAAGTGGACCGCCAGAATCCCGTACTGATACGCCGACCCCGCCCAGCCCAGCAATTCCAGCGAGCCGAGGTTTGCCGAAACGAACGCGAGCCCCGCGACCCACGAAGTCATTTCGCGGCCGGCCAGAAAGAAATCCTCGCCGGTTTTTGCGAACTTCTTCAGATAGAAGCCGATCACCAGCACCAGCACGAAATAAATCGCGATGATAACCAGGTCGACTCCCGAAAGACGCACAAGCCGGGAAGATTCCGCAGCCGCGAAGAGTAGTGTCATTCGTTGCGCCCCGCTGGTTATTTCGCCGAGAATCGGAAAACCGTTGTCGAATGATACGGCGTCCCGGGCATCACGGTCGTGGACGGAAAATTCGGGTGGTTCGGTGAATCCGGAAAATGCTGCGTCTCCAGGCAGAACGCCGAGCGCCGCACATAGGCGAAACCGCCCTTCCCCTTCACCGTGCCATCCAGAAAATTCCCGGTGTAGAACTGGACGCCAGGCTCCGTAGTCAGAACTTCCAGCACCCTGCCACTCTCGGGATCGTGCGCAATCGCGGCCAGCTCGAGTCCTGCAGCGCCCCTCGGCCTGTCCAGCACCCAGTTGTGGTCGTAGCCCTTCCCCAGCGCCAATTGCTCGTCGGCATCGTCGATGCGTTTGCCGATCGCAACCGGCTGCGTGAAATCAAACGGCGTGTTCTTCACATCGCGCAGCTCGCCCGTTGGAATCAGCCCGGAATCCACGGGGGTGAACTTGCTGGCCTTGAGCTGGAGGGTGGCGTCCAGAATGGTGCCCGGAATCTGGCCCGCCAGATGGAAGTAGCTGTGATTGGTGAGGTTCACGACCGTCGGCTTGTCCGTGCTCGCGGTGTAATCCATTCTCAATTCGTTCTTGGCCTTGTAAAGCGTGAACACCACCGTTGCCTTCAATGTCCCCGGAAAACCTTCTTCGCCGTCCGGGCTGACGTAGGTGAATTGCATCGCCACGCCTTCCATGCTGGAAACTTCCTTGGCCGTCCAGAACTTTCGGCTGAAGCCGTTGATTCCCCCATGCAGCGTATTGTCGCCATTGTTTTTCGGCAGCGTGTAAGTCTTTCCGTCCAGCACGAATTTCCCATGCGCGATGCGGTTCGCGTAGCGCCCCACCGTCGCGCCGATGTACGATTGCCCCTCCTCGTACCCTTTCACGGAATCGAAGCCCAGGGTCACATCGTCCACTTTTCCCGAACGGTCCGGAACCTTGATACGCACCACCGTCGCCCCATAGTTGGTGATCGCAACCTCCATTCCTTTGTCGTTCGTCAGCAGATACAGATCGGCTTTCTGTCCGGAGCTCGTGGCGCCAAACGGCTGGACCTCCACCTTTCCTTTTGCCACTTCCTTCGGATGACTCGATACGTTGTGTGTCATGAGTGTCAGAGTCCCAAAAAATACCATGCCGTAGCGCAGCAGCGACATTTCTCTCTCCTCCGGAGGCGCGATCCCCAACCGTACTCTGGATGCGACCGTCACATGGTGCACCAGCGCCCGCAAACTTACCACTTACGGCCGGGTTCGTGGGATCTTCCGGCCGCCAGGCCCCCTCCCTGTTCGCAATCAGGCACCTCGATTCACTAGCAGGGCACCCCGTAGCCAACTCCCGCTTCTATTCCCCGCGCGGCCATGTTGCAATAAGAAAACAAGCGGCAACCGTCGGAATTGGGCTGGATTTCGAGCCACCGGCTCGCCACCAGCGGTTTGCGAATCTTCTCGATTGGGGATTTCCTGCGTCCGGCTTAGGACTATGATCAAATGCAAGGGCAGGGGCAAGCGATGAGCGACGGCTTCCGACTCTCCATAGCCATTCCGGTGCACAACGAAGAAAGCGTGCTGCCGGAACTCCTGCGGCGCACGCTTGCCATGCTCGATGAACTTCCCGGGGGCCCGCACGAACTTCTTTTTGTGGACGACGGCAGCACGGACCGCAGCGTTCCGATGATTCGCGAAGCCGCCGAACACGATGCGCGCATCGTGCTGGTCACGCTCTCACGCAATTTCGGCCACCAGGCGGCGCTTAGCGCGGCGCTCGATCACGTCACAGGCGACGCCGTGGTGGTCATGGACGGCGACCTCCAGGACATCCCGGAAGCCATCCCCGCTTTAGTTCAGCGCTTCCATGAAGGCTTCGATGTCGTCTACGCGCAACGCACCGGGCGCAAGGAAGCCTGGCCGCTCCGCTTCTGCTACTTCCTTTTCTATCGCCTGATGGCCAAGCTTTCCGACATCCGGCTGCCGCTCGATACCGGCGATTTCGGCCTGATGTCCCGCCGGGTGGTGGACGAAATCCGCCGCCTGCCCGAACACCACCGCTACCTGCGCGGCCTCCGCACCTGGGTCGGCTATCGCCAAGTGGGTATTGCCGTCGAGCGTTCCGAGCGTCATTCGGGCAAGAGCAAATACGGATTTCTTCGCCTGCTCAAGCTGGCCTCCGACGGGCTCTTTGCCTTTTCCATCGTCCCCATTCGTGCCGCCGCCATGCTGGGTGCGAGCGCCGTGGGAGTCTCGATGCTGTACGGCGGCTATGCCGTCGTCGCGAAATATGCGTTTCACAAATCCCCGCAAGGCTTCACCGCTTTGCTTCTCCTCACCACGTTCCTCTCAGGGACGCTGCTGTTCTTCCTTGGCGTCATCGGCGAATATGTGGGCCGCATCTACGAAGAGACTAAGCGTCGCCCTAACTATATCGTCGCCGAAGTCATCCGCAGCAAGGCCCATCCCTTGAATCTTCTTGGTCGTTCCGAATCCAGCCTCACCGGCGCGGGAATTCCCGCGGGTTTGCCAAGCCGCAGATCCTGATGAAGCTACTGGCCACGACCGTCGGCAAATCCTCCCTCCCTTCGCCGGAAGCTCGGCGTGCGATCCAGTACCTTTCAACACCGGCGGCGGTCAGCATGGCGGATAGTTGGTTTGAAATTGCTTCCCTGGATCATTTTTGGATTCACCGCCGCTTCCAAGTTCTCCGGCGGCTCGCCGCCGGCATAATTGCTCCGGCCCAAGAGCT
>Ga0335078_10018680_pt1 | contig 10306 bp, 10 predicted proteins | sample Lox_Sample_32_FD_206711 | JGI IMG/M metagenome (GOLD analysis project Ga0335078, IMG submission 206711) | Soil microbial communities from Loxahatchee National Wildlife Refuge, Florida, United States - Lox_Sample_3.2 | ecosystem: Environmental > Terrestrial > Soil > Wetlands | place: USA...
GACCCTGATCGAGAGCGCCAAGCGCGACCGGCGCTGGTGCCAGGGCAACCTGCAGCACGCCTGGCTGCTGACCGCGCGCGGCTTCCGGCCCGCCAACCGCTTCCACCTGCTCATGGGGATCATGGCCTACGTGTCGTCGCCCCTGTGGCTGCTCTTCCTCATCCTGAGCACGGTCGAGATGATCAACCTGAGTCGGGCGGGCGCCGCCGAGGCGCTCGCGGCCGAGGACACGACGTCGCTCTTCGGCTACACGGTCGCCATTCCCGAGGCCCTGACCCTCTTCTCGCTCACGATGCTCCTGCTGTTCCTGCCCAAGTTCGTGAGCGTCGTCGTCATGCTCGGTCGCGGGGAGCAGGTGGCCCTCTACGGGGGCCGGGGCAGGCTCGTGGCGAGCGCGGTCCTCGAGGCGGCGGTGTCCATGCTCCTGGCGCCGATCAACATGATCTTCAACACGCGCTTCGTCATCTTCACGCTCCTCGGCCAGGGGGTCAGCTGGGTCGCGCAGAAGCGCGCCGCCGACGTCGACGGCACGGACTGGCGCGAGGCGATCATCACGCACGGCTTCCAGACCGTGTTCGGCGTGGTCTGGGGGGTCTCGTCGATGATCCTCATCCCCGCCTACTTCGCGTGGCTGGGCTTCGTGCTCGCCGGCCTGGTCTTCTCGATCCCCGTCTCCATCTTCCTGAGCAAGGTGGCGTTCGGCCGCCGGGCCCGGGAGCTCGGGATCTTCCTCACGCCCGAGGAGACGAGCCCGCCCGCGGAGCTCGACCTGCTCGAGCGCAACCTCGCCGAGTGCTACCGGCACCTGCCCCCGTTCGAGCCGCTGCGCGCCGACTACGGCCTCATGCAGGCCGTCCTCGACCCCTACATCAACGCGATGCACGTCGCGCTCCTGAGGCAGCGCCGCCCGAGCGCCGGGGCCCGGGAGTGGTTCGCGAAGCTCCAGTCCCGTCTCCTCAGGGAGGGGCCCGCGCGGTTCACGTCCAAGGAGAAGATGGCGCTCCTGCTCGATCCGCAGTCGATGATCCGGCTGCACAACGAGCTCTGGAGCCTGCCCTCGGAATCGCTCGCCGACTGGTGGCGCCTGGCGATGAGGCAGTACAACGTGCTCGCGGCCGTGCCCAGCACGGCGCTCTACCGGTAGCCCCGGGGCCCGCTCAGGCCACCAGGCCGCGCAGCTCGGCCGCCACCCGCGCGAACTGCTCGTCGCACTGGGCGACCATGGCGCCCAGGCCGCCGAGGCCGTCCTTGCGCGACACCGCCTCCAGGTGCTCGGCAAGCCCCGCCAGGACGAAGGCGCCGACGTTCGCTGAGCTGCCCTTGATCGTGTGCGCCGTGCGCGTGAAGACGGCGAGGTCGCCCGTCGCCAGGCTCTGCTTCAGGTCCTGGAGCCGCTTGGGCGTGTCCTCAAGGTAGATGCCGACAATCTCCTTCAGGAAGGCGCCGTCGTCGTCCGGGTTGAGCTCTTTCAGGGTGGCGATCGCTTCGGGGTCGATGATGGTGGGGTCTGCCATGGGAGTGCGGGGATAAGTTCGTTCGTCCTCGTTTGCGGCCGGCCGCGCTAGGTCGCCCACTCGAACGAGGTGTTCTGCTCGATCTCGTCGATCGTCGTGAGCCCGAGGAGGACCTTCTTGAGGCCGTCGTAGCGGAGCGGCCGGTAGCCCACCCGCGCCGCGGCGCGGGTGATCTCCTGCACGCTGCGGCCCTCCGAGATGAGCGCGCGGATCTCCTCGGTGATCAGCACGAGCTCGTGGATGGCGATGCGGCCCTTGTACCCGGTCCCGCGGCACTTGGCGCAGCCCCGGCCGCGGTAGAACTTCACGTCGGTCAGGCCGTCCTCCTTGAAGTACTTGGCGAGCGTCTCGCGGGTCGGCGAGTAGGCCTCCTTGCAGTTCTCGCAGATGCGCGCGGACAGGCGCTGGGCGAGCACCCCGATGACCGAGGGCGCCACCATGTACGGCTCGACGCCGATCTCGATCAGCCGCGTGATGGCCTGCGGCGCCGAGTTGGTGTGCAGGGTCGCGAACACGATGTGCCCGGTGAGCGCGGCTTCCGTGGCGATCTTCGCCGTCTCGAGGTCACGGATCTCGCCGATCAGGATCACGTCCGGGTCCTGGCGCATGAGGGCCCTGAGCAGGTTCGCGAACTTCAGGTCGATCGTGGCATTCACCTGGCTCTGGGTGACGCCCTCGAGCTGGATCTCGATCGGGTCCTCGATCGTGGAGATGTTCAGCTCCGGCTTGTTGATCTCGTGGAGCGCCGAGTAGAGGGTCGTTGTCTTCCCCGAGCCCGTGGGGCCCGTGACGAAGATGATCCCGTTCGGGTTCTGGATCAGCCGGCGGAAGGGCTGCAGGATCGACTGGGACATCATCATCTTCTCGAGCGTGATCATCGACTTCTTGCCCGACATGGCGAGGATGCGGATCACGGCCTTCTCCCCGTACGCCGACGGTATCGTCGATACCCGGAAATTCGCGGTCTGGTTGCCGATCGGCAGCGAGAACCGGCCGTCCTGGGGGATGCGCGACTCGGCGATGTCCAGGTTGCACACGATCTTGAGCCGGGAGATGAGGGCGCGGTGCAGCTTGCGCTGGAACGCCACGACCTCGCGCAGGTTGCCGTCCACGCGGAAGCGGATCCTCGAGTTGGCCTCCTGCGCCTCGATGTGGATGTCGGTGGCCCGCTCCCGCATCGCGTAGTACACGATCTCGTCGAGGATCTGCACGAGCGCGTTGTTTTCGGCGAGGGTCGCGAGCTTGTCACCCGCAAGCTCGGGCTGGTCGAACAGGTTCGAGCGCTCGAGCTGGCCCAGGCTGTCCTCGAGCCGGTCCTCGTTCGAGTAGTGGATCGCTATCGCGTCGTCGACCTCCCTGGGGAGCGCGAAGACCGGGCTCACGGGGATCCGCGCGATCTGGCCGAGCCTCTTGACCGTCTCCAGCTCGTCCGGGGCGGCCATCGCCACCGTGAGGACGTTGTTGAAGATGTACAGGCCCATCGTCTTGGTCTTCTTGGCGACCTCGAGCGGGATCTTCTCGATCGCCTCGTCCGTGATGACCGAGACGAAGGGGTCCACGTAGGCGACGCTCATCGTGTCGGCCCACGCCCGGCACGCGTCGTCCTTGCCGACCATCTTGGCGTCGACCAGGGCCTGGACGAGCTCGGGGCTGTCCCCGTAGTGCTCGCCCATGCTGCGCAGCTCCGCGTGGCCCACGAAGTTCGGGGTCTCCTTTATCCGGCCGAAGAACTTCTCAACTCTTTGGCTTAGCACGGGTCGCCTTCTTGGCCTTGAACAGCTTGGTGATCTCGCCCTGGTCGAGCTTCTCCATGGCGAACGAGGCCGAGCCCCGCTCGGCCTCGAGCTCGGCGAGGAGGTCGGGCAGGGAGTACTTCACCTCGGTGAGCCCGGCCGGCTTGGCCGCCTCGGGTTTCCTTTCGGGCCCGCTGGGTTCGGTCGCGCTCATGCTCAGGGGGCCGGCGGCGCGCCCGCGTCGGGCCCCTCGGGCTCGAAGCACGTGTCGATCGTCTCGGCCAGGGCGCGGCCGATCTCCTCGAAGGGCGCGTCCTTGCGGATGTAGTTCGACGCCCCGTGCTTGGCGGCCGCGTCGATGGTCTGGCGGTTGGCGAGCGAGGTCAGCATCACGACGACGCAGTCGGGGTTGATCTTCTTGAGCCCGCGCAGGGTGTCGATCCCGTCCATCACGGGCATGTTCACGTCGAGAAGGACCAGGTCGGCCTTCTCGCGCTGGTAGACCTCGAGCGCCTCATCCCCATTCTTGGCCTCGAAGATCGTCTTCACGCCGAGGTGGCGCAGGAGCAGCGAGATGAACTTGCGGATGTGGGGCTCGTCGTCGACGAGCAGGATGCTTCCGTTGAAGTTCATCGCAGGCGCGGCAGGCGCACCACGAACTCGCAGCCGCGCCCGGGGTTGTTCTCGACGCTGATGGTGCCGCGGTGGGCCTCGACGATCTTGCGGCAGATGGCCAGGCCGAGCCCGGTGCTCTTCTCCCCGCCCGTCGGCTGCGCGGAGAGGCGCCCGTAGTCCTTGAACAGCTTGTGGCGCTCGTTGTCCGGGATGCCCGGGCCGTTGTCCGAGACCGAGAAGCCGGAGGAGGCGTCGTCGGCGTGTATCTTGACGGTGATCAGGGAGCCGCGCGGCGAGTACTTGACCGCGTTGTTGATGATGTTGTCGACCACCTGGCGTATCTTGATCCGGTCGACGTCGATCATCGGGTTCTTGGTCCGGTTCACCAACTCGATGCGCGTGCTCTTCTTGGCGGCCTCGATGTTGCTCAGGTGGACCGCGCGCACGACGATGTCGGCGATGCGCGTCGGCTCCTTGGCCAGCTTGAGGTGCCCGGCCTCGATCGTCGCGACGTCGAGGAGCTCGTTGACGAGCTGGAGCATGGACTGGCTCGCGCTGTGGATCGTGTGGACGATCTCCCTCTGCTCGCCGGTGAGGGGGCCGATGGCGTTCTCGCTCATCAGCTCGGCGAGCCCGCGGATCGAGGAGAGGGGGTTGCGCAGGTCGTGCGCGCACATCCCGAGGAAGCGGTCCTTGGCGGCGTTCGCCTTGCTCAGCTGCTCGAGCAGCAGCTGGTTGCTCAGGTGGGTGCGGATGCGCGCGAGCACCTCCTTCGGCCGGAACGGCTTCGTCAGGTAGTCGACCCCGCCCGCGTCGAAGCCCATGACGATGTCGTCCGCCTTGTTCCTCGCCGTGATGAAGATGACCGGCGCGCACGTCTCCCCGTAGGTCTTCTTGAGCGTCCGGCAGGTCGCGAACCCGTCGATGCCGGGCATGACGACGTCGAGAAGCACGAGGTTGGGCCGGAACTCGGCATAGACCTCGAGGGCCTGCTCGCCCGAGGCGGCCTCGGTGATCTCGTAGCCCTCGTGCCGCAGGATGCCGCCGATGATCTTAAGGTTCACCCGGTCATCGTCCACGACCAGGATACTGCGCCCCTTCAGATCAATGGACGGGGTTTTCTGGGAATCGTCCATGGGTGTACTTGGCCTCGTATATCACATCCGACGGACGTTTCAGGCCAGAGAAATACGTAAGCCGACCGGAGGCCTCAGAAAGACGACGCATCAAAAAATTGAGATATGTTGATATTTGGCTTGCCTTACCCCCGCCCGGGCCGGTTCGCTGGCGCCGGTCAAGCCGACCCCCTATGCCAAAATCGTTCGTATTCTCCTCCGAGTCCGTGGGCGAGGGCCACCCCGACAAGGTGGCGGACCTCATCTCCGACAGCGTCCTTGACGCGTGCCTGGCGCAGGACCCCCTGAGCCGCGTGGCGTGCGAGACCCTGGTGAAGTCCAACCAGGTGGTGATCGCCGGCGAGATCACGACGGCGGCGAAGGTCAACTACGAGCTGGTGGTGCGCGATGCGATCCGCGACATCGGCTACGTGAACGACGACGACGTGTTCCACTGCGACAAGGTCTTCATCCACAACCTGCTCACGCGCCAGTCGCCCGACATCGCCCAGGGCGTGGACGCGCGCAAGGCCGAGGGCAAGGAGACGGCCGAGCAGGGGGCGGGAGACCAGGGGCTCATGTTCGGCTACGCCTGCAACGAGACGCCCGAGATGATGCCGACCGCGATCATGTACGCGCACCGCCTCGGCCGCGAGCTGACGAAGCTGCGCAAGGCGGGCGTCGTCGGGTGGCTGCGGCCCGACGCCAAGTCGCAGGTCTCGATCCGCTACGAGAACGACCGCCCGGTCAAGGTGGAGAACGTGGTCATCTCGACCCAGCACACGCCCAACGTGAAGCACGCGGACATTCGCGACTTCCTGATCGAGTACGTGATCCGGAAGGTCATCCCCGCCGGCATGATGGACGGCTCGACCCGCTTCCTGATCAACCCCACGGGCCGCTTCGTGGTCGGGGGGCCCGAGGGCGACTCCGGCGTCACGGGCCGCAAGATCATCGTTGACACCTACGGCGGCTGGGGCCGCCACGGCGGCGGGGCGTTCTCCGGCAAGGATCCCTCGAAGGTCGACCGGTCGGCCGCGTACATGTGCCGCTGGGTCGCCAAGAACGTCGTCGCCTCGGGCCTCGCCGACATCTGCGAGCTCCAGGTCGCCTATGCGATCGGATACCCCGAGCCCGTGAGCATCTGGGTGGACGCGATGGGCACGGCGAAGGTCCCCGAGGACAGGATCAGCCGCGCCGTCCAGAAGACCTTCAGCTTCAAGCCCGCGAACATCATCAAGCAGCTGGACCTGCTGCGCCCGATCTACCGCCAGACGACGAACTACGGGCACTTCGGCAAGGCCGACCTCCCCTGGGAGCAGACAAACCGGACCAAGCAGCTCTTGGCCGCGGCCAAGTGACCCGGAGCCCCGGGCCCATCCCAAACCTTCCCATCATGCCTACCTCGACCGCCACCCTGCCATCCGCGGATTATCACGTCAAAGACGTCGCGCTCGCCGACTGGGGCCGCAAGGAGATCTCGATCGCCGAGCACGAGATGCCGGGCCTCATGTCCCTGCGCCGCAAGTTCGGGGCCGCCAAGCCGCTCAAGGGGGTCCGGATCACGGGCTCGCTCCACATGACGATCCAGACCGCCGTCCTCATCGAGACCCTGGCGGAGCTGGGGGCGTCGGTGCGCTGGGCCTCGTGCAACATCTTCTCGACCCAGGACCACGCGGCGGCCGCGATCGCCAAGGCGGGCGTGCCCGTCTTCGCCTGGAAGGGCGAGACGCTCGAGGACTACTGGAGCCTCACCTGGAGGGCGCTGTGCCATCCGGGCGGCAAGGGCCCGCAGCTCGTCGTCGACGACGGCGGGGACGCGACGCTCCTCCTGCACAAGGGCTTCGAGCTCGAGGAGGGGAGCGACTGGGCGACCAAGCCGGCCGCGTCCCACGAGGAGGACGTCATCAAGGCCCTGCTCAGGAAGATCCACGCGGAGTCCCCGTTCGTGTTCCACGAGATGGTGAAGGACTGGCGCGGCGTGTCCGAGGAGACGACGACCGGCGTGCACCGCCTCTACCAGCTCCACGAGAGGGGCCAGCTGCTCGTTCCGGCCGTCAACGTCAACGACTCGGTCACGAAATCGAAGTTCGACAACCTCTACGGCTGCCGCGAGTCCCTCGCGGACGGCCTCAAGCGCGCCACGGACGTCATGATCGCCGGGAAGGTCGCCGTCGTCTGCGGCTACGGGGACGTGGGCAAGGGCTGCGCCCATTCCCTGCGCGGCTTCGGCGCGCGGGTGATCGTGACCGAGATCGACCCCATCAACGCGCTCCAGGCGGCCATGGAGGGCTTCGAGGTGAACACCGTCGAGAGCGCCCTCGGCGAGGCGGACATCTACGTCACGACCACCGGCGTCTGCGACGTCATCACGCTCGAGCACATGGCGGCGATGCGCGACCAGGCGATCGTCTGCAACATCGGCCACTTCGACAACGAGATCCAGGTGGACCGGCTCAACAAGGCCCCGGGCGTCAGGCGCACGACGATCAAGCCGCAGTACGACCTTTTCCGGTTCCCGAGCGGGCGCAGCATCTACCTCCTCGCCGAGGGGCGCCTCGTCAACCTCGGCTGCGGCACGGGGCACCCGTCGTTCGTCATGTCAAACAGCTTCACGAACCAGACCCTGGCCCAGATGGACCTTTGGAAGAACAGGGACAGCTACAAGCCCGGGGTCTACCGGCTGCCGAAGCACCTGGACGAAGAGGTCGCCCGGCTGCACCTCGAGAGGATCGGGGTGAAGCTGACCCGCCTGACCGAGAGGCAGGCGAAGTACCTCGGGGTGCCGGTCGACGGCCCCTACAAGCCGGAGCACTACCGCTACTGAGGCCCGGGCCGGGGCCGCCTTAGGTCAAGCCCTGGTCGAGCATGGCCTCGGCGACCTTGCGGAAGCCGGCAATGTTGGCGCCGTCCACGTAGTTGACCCAGCCGTCGCGCTCGCCGAAGCGCACGCACTGGTTGTGGATCGCCTTCATGATGTCGCTCAGGCGCTTGTCGACCTCGTCGCTCGTCCACTGCAGGCGCAGGCTGTTCTGGCTCATCTCGAGGCCGCTGACGGAGACGCCTCCGGCGTTGGCGGCCTTGCCGGGGCCGTAGAGGATCCGGTGCCCGAGGAAGACGTCGACCGCCTCGGGGGTGGACGGCATGTTGGCACCCTCGCCCACGCAGATGCAGCCGTTCTGGACGAGGGTCTTGGCCTCCGCGCCGTTCAGCTCGTTCTGCGTGGCGCACGGCAGCGCGACGTCGCACTTGACGCCCCAGGGGCGCTGGTCGGCGTGGTACTCGCACTTGAACTGCTTGGCGTACTCGGCGATGCGGCCGCGGCGCACGTTCTTGAGGTCCTTCACGAAGGCCAGCTTCTCGGCCGTGAGCCCTTCGCGGTCGTAGACGAACCCGTTGGAGTCCGAGAACGTCACGACCCTGGCGCCCATCATCATCGCCTTCTCCGCCGCGAACTGGGCGGCGTTGCCCGAGCCCGAGACCGCGACGATCTTGCCGCCGATGTTGTCGCCGCTCGTGCGCAGCATCTCGCCGACGAAGTAGACCAGGCCGTAGCCCGTGGCCTCCTCGCGGATGCGGCTGCCGCTCCAGTTGATGCCCTTGCCGGTCAGGACGCCGCTGAACTCGTTGTGCAGCTTCTTGTAGTAGCCGAAGAGGTAGCCGATCTCGCGGCCGCCGACGCCCATGTCGCCGGCGGGCACGTCCGTGTCGGGACCGATGTGGCGGTACAACTCGCTCATGAAGGCCTGGCAGAAGCGCATGACCTCCTCGTCGGTCTTGCCCTTGGGGTCAAAATCCGAGCCGCCCTTGCCGCCGCCCATCGGCAGCGTCGTGAGGGCGTTCTTGAACACCTGCTCGAAGGCGAGGAACTTGAGGGTGCCGAGCGTGACCGAGGGGTGGAAGCGCAGGCCGCCCTTGTAGGGGCCGATGGCGCTGTTCATCTGGATGCGATAGCCGCGGTTGACCTGAACCTCGCCGTTGCGGTCCATCCAGGTGACGCGGAACAGGATCACGCGCTCGGGCTCGACGAGCCTCTCGATGATCTTCGCCTTCTGGTACTTGGCATTCTTCTCGACGAACGGCCAGACGGACTTGGTCACCTCCGTGACGGCCTGGTGGAACTCCGTCTCCGCCGGATAGCGCGCTTTGAGCTGCGCGAGAAACTGGGTCAGTTCTTGGGACATGGCAGTGGGAATTAGGGTTGAAGGGCGGGAGGGTGGGGAACGCGTTTAGAGCGCGGCGTCGCCGTGCTCGTCCGTGCGGATGCGCACGGCTTCCTCGACGGGCAGGACGAACACCTTTCCGTCGCCGATCTTGCCCGTCTTCGCGGACTTGAGGATGGCGTCGACCGCCCTCGGGACGAGCTCGTCGGGGACGGCGACCTCGATCTGCGTCTTCGGGAGGAAGTCGACCGTGTATTCACTGCCGCGATAGATCTCCGTGTGGCCCTTCTGGCGGCCGAAGCCCTTCACCTCGGCGACCGTCATGCCGCCGACGCCGATCTCGGTCAGGGCGGCCTTCACTTCCTCAAGCTTGAATGGCTTAACGATGGCGAATATCAGTTTCATGGGGATGGGGTTAGACCCCTTTTATCACGCCGCGGCGCGCAAGCAACGGCAATGCCGGAAACAGGCACGAAATAACGCGCCCTTCTGCAGCATTTAGGAGCGGTTACGCGGAGAACCGGGCGCCTATCCCGGGCTCATCCCGCGGCGCCCGTCGCCGCCTGCGGCCCAGCGGGTGCCCCTCCAAGCGCGGCACCCTTGGCAGGCGGGAACCACCGCAGGCGATCGAGTCGCCACCGCCGACCATCCGCTGAAGCATGGCGGCCCCTCCCGCCCATATAATCCTCCTCCAAGAAGGCGCGAATACCGTCCATACACCACCGAACGGCGCGCGCGGGCGTTCGCGTCGGTCCAAACAGGTCCAAGGGGAGGGCCGTAGACCGCGCCAGCGAGATTGGCCTTGGCGATCCAGCGTCGGTTCGAACGAAAGCCGCTAATGTGGGCCGTTGGCAGCTTGAGGTGGCGGCGAGGTAGGCAACCTCTGAGCCTCCTCGATCAGGTTCTCCTCGGCGGTTTTCTCCTTGTCGGTGTTCTGCAGCTCGTCCTTGCGAACCCTGACGGGAATGTTGCTCCCTGTCGGGGTATAATACACGTATTCAATCTTGTTCCCGTTGGCGTCCTTGTCCCCGGAAACTTTGGCCGGGGCGGCGCAGGAGCAAAGCGCGACCACCAGCAAGATATTAACAGAACGGATACGGATGAGGTTCAAGGGACGGGCAGGGGTTGTGCCCAGAGCATCTCATATTCCACCTCGAGCCAAGCCC
>Ga0335078_10018681_pt1 | contig 10305 bp, 8 predicted proteins | sample Lox_Sample_32_FD_206711 | JGI IMG/M metagenome (GOLD analysis project Ga0335078, IMG submission 206711) | Soil microbial communities from Loxahatchee National Wildlife Refuge, Florida, United States - Lox_Sample_3.2 | ecosystem: Environmental > Terrestrial > Soil > Wetlands | place: USA: Florida...
AGCGCACCGAAGGTCTGCCCATCGGACTTCAGAGGAAGCCCGATAACGGATGAATAACCGCGCCGCATTGCTTCCTCGCGCCAGGGGCTGACGGCCGGATCGGTCCCGATGTTCCGAGTCAGGCAAACGTTCCCGGTCCTAATGGCGCTGCCCGCTGGACCGTGGCCGCGCTCATTGTCGCCCCAGGAGACGCGGGCCGACACCAAGTATTCGTGTTCACTGCCGAACTGGCCAACCACGCGGACGCTTTGGCGCTCGTCGTGCTCGGCGTAACCAACCCACGCGAGAGAGTAGCCACCAACCTCCACCGTAACTTTACACACCTCGCGGAGCAGTTCCTCTTCGTCAACTGCGCGAACCAGCGCCTGGTTGCAGCGGTTGAGGGTCCGGAGGGCGCGATTAAGCCTGCCCAATGCAACCTCAGCCCGTTCTCGCTCGGCGATGTCTGCTTGCAGCTCCTGGGTACGCTCTTGAACTATCCGAACCAGCTCGGCCTCCCGAGCCTTCATCCGCCTCACCCGAAGCCGGTATAGACCCGCAGCCAGGAGGACCAGTGTCAGAACACATAGCGAGTAAAACCAGTAAGTCTGGTAAAAGTGCGCTTCCAGCACAAAGTCAAAGACGACTCCGGCGTCGTTCCTGGCTCCATCTCGATTTTGGGCCATAACGCGAAAGCGGTAGAGTCCGGGCGGGATGTTGGTGTAGTAGGCGCTACGCCGCGTGCCGGCGTCGATCCAGTCACGATCGAACCCTTCCAACTTGTATTTGAATCGAACGCCGTGCGGGGCCAGAAAATCAATCCCCGTGTATTGCAGCTCGATCTCTCCCTTGCCCGGTGGGACCCGTGCCGCGCGGTATGGATTGAAAGACTGCTGATTGACGATGACGTTTTCGATTATCAACCGAGGGGGCGTCAGGTTGGTCGTGACACGATCGGGGTCCACCACGACCAAGCCTTTGGCGCCAGAGAAGAGCAGCCTTCCGTCCCGCATCCTCCAAGCCGACGGTTGGAAGCCACCGTTGAATTCGGCGGTAGGCAGGCCGTCGTCCAGGCCATAGGTAACGCCGTTCAGGTGATGAATTCTGCCCGCCGCGAAATCGTCGAGTTCCCGCTTGCGGACGCGGTAAATGCCGTGATCGGAAGTCATCCAAAGGTCGGCATGGCTGTCCTCCAAAATCGCCCAGATCGCGTCGTCGAATAACCCGTCGCGAGTCGTATAGATAGTGATCTTTCCGCCTTGCAATCTTTTCAGCCCACTGCCCCCGGTCGCGATCCAGAGAGCTCCCTCCTCGTCCTCGAAGAGGCACATGACGGTATCTTTCCCGAACCCCGGCACGACCTCAAAACGGGCGTGCGATCTGTCGTGGGAGCGAAGCAGGCCGCCCGCCCCGCCAAGCCAAAGGATCCCCTGGCGATCCTCGTACAGCCAAAAGCCAGTGCCGCTGGGGACACCATCCTTGCTTGTATAGGCGGTGACCTTGCCGTCTTTGAGACGTATTAGACCGCGGGTGCCTGCCACCATCCACAGGCCTCCCTCATGATCCTCCAAGAGCTGGGAGATGATCTTGCCGGGCAGGCCCAACTTCTTTGTGAACGGCGCGAATCTTCCATCCTTGAACCTGTCCAGCCCTCCTTCGTCGCTGCCAATCCAGAGGCTGCCGGACTCATCCTCGGAAAGAGTCAGGATCAGATTGCTCGACAAGCCCTCTTTGGTTGTGTAGAAGGTGGTCTTTCCGTCTTTGAAGTGGCGCAGCCCTCCACCATACATCGCCATCCAGACGCTTCCGTCACGGGCTTGAAGGACCGCGCTGGTGTTCGACAGGCCCTCGGCGAGGGTTTTGAACCCCTCCGTGCTCACCCTGATGAGGCCATCGCCCCAAGTACCGACCCAGATACTCCCATCGTGATCCTCTGCGACCTCATTTACCGTAGTCACGGTCAAGGGCCCTTGGGCGGCGAAGCTCACAAACTCTCCGCCTTGCATCCGGTATAAACCATGTCCCGTCACACCCGCCCAGAGTTCGCCACTGCGGTCGGCAAAGACTTTGGATATCATGCCTCGCGGTAGACCCTTCTTACCGGCGTAGGAAGTCATCTTTCCGTTACTAAACCTTACCAGGCCCTGATCCGTTCCCAGCCAGAGTCCCCCTTCATCTGCGGCGATGGAATCTACTCTGAATTTGACGGGGCCTTGCGGGACGCGGACCACCTCAAACTTGCCGTGCCGCAGCCGACCGAGGCCCTGGAACGTACCGACCCACACCGTCCCGTCGCGGCCTTGGTAAAGGGACTGAATCTGGTTGTTAGGGAGTCCTTGCTTGGTGGTGTAGGTCACGAATTTCCCGTTGTCGAACACGCTCAATCCGCGGGTGGTACCGATCCAAAGCCGACCCTCGTTGTCCTGCACAATTGCGCGGACCGCCGCATCCGGTAGGCCGTAAGCCGAACGGGGGTAAACTTTGAACTCGCCGTCCTTCATCGATAAGAGGCCGGACTCTTGGCTTCCGATCCACAACGTCCCATCACGGGCTTCGCAAAGCGAAAGGATGCTGAACTGCCCGACTCCGGGAATCTTGTCTTTATCGAAAACTGTGAATCGCGCCCCGTCGAAACGCACCAGGCCCTCTTGGGTTCCAATCCACACATACCCATCACGAGTCTGAACGATCGCCGCAACGGCGCTGCTGGGCAGGCCCTCGGCGGTGCTCCACGAAGTCAGCCGATAGCCCCTGCCGAGGGAGGCCGGGGCCGATGAAGACGAGTTGGCCTGGGCTCCCAGCAGGCTGTAAACCAGCACCGCCTCGAGAGCCATGGTCAACCACCTCAGGCTGCCAAAGCGTCCTCCTTGTTTGCTCTCACCCATCTGCCAATTCCTCCGGGTAGGCTTCCCGCCGCGGGGGCGGGAGACACTGGTCGTCCAGGCAGGCACCGGACGTACCGCCAAAAGCGAGCGACTCCTACAGACTTTCATATCGACCGTGTTCAGCTCTCGCGTTAGCTACAACGGATTGCCGTGATCGTTCCGGGTGGGCCTTATCGCGCCAGGCAGAGATTAGCCGACCGCAAGGCAACGTACTCCTGGCGATCCGAATTCTCTATCCTGCAAAGACGGCTGGCCTTCTTCCAGATAATGCAAGGGCGCACGGCCCTCGGCAGAGCAATCGATAGATACCAGGCGACTACAGGGGCCCATGGGGGCCGCCCTCTCCTTGCAGGATGCGGTAGATCTGCGCTCCGTATTTCTCGACGGTGCTGCTCCCGATTCCTGGCACCGCTAGCAGCTCCCGGGCCGTTCCCGGCCGCGTGCTGGCCATCGCTCTCAATGCGCGGTCGCTGAAAATACGGAAGGCCGGGACGCCGCGTCGTCGGGCCTCAGCCAGACGCCAAGCGCGCAGCGCGTGTTCGATGGGGAAATGCAGTCCTGACCCGAACCCTTGCGCCCCCGCCAGTGGACTCGCCTGGGCGGCGGTTTGGGGCTCCGGTGCCCGCCTGGTCGCGGAGCCAGTGGGCTGCGTCCTACGTCTGCGCTTGGTTGATGCCGGTGCCGTATCTTTCATGATGAAGTTCACCGGGGTGGTTCCGTCCACTGAGTATCCTGCCCGCGTCAGGCCCACCTTACGATACGGAATCGCCTTGCCGTCCTTCTCGAAGACCGCATCCGTTAACCGCACGATGCCCGCCCGCGCCATTCCACCGAGCACTTCTTCAAACCCGTCGCGGCTCATCTGGGCGCCGGCGTACAGTTCGCCATACAGCTTTCCAGTTGATTTCATAACGCCCGAGCGCAACGCCGCTACTACCCGCAACAGCGCTGCATGTTCCGCCGCGGTGGCGGTCCGGAACCGCTGCGCGGCGCATTGCGCGGGAGCACAGAAATCGCAGATGCCGCACGGCTTCTGTCCGTCAGCCAGATCCCCGAAGTGGCGCACCAGGGTGGCCATGCGGCACTGGTTGCTCTCCGCGTATCGGATCATCTGGTCGATTTGCGCCCGCTTCTGCTCACCTTGGGCGATATAAGACTCACGCCACTGGTCGTGGCCGCGGCTCACGTTCTCGCCGTAGTCCACAACTTCTCCAGAGCTTTGTCGAACACCTCCTCATCCAACCGGACCTGGTGCCAGAGTTCAGCCTTTTCTTGAGGCTCGGACCGGAGCCGGGCGAAGATCCCGTCCAGCACGCTGACGTCAGGATAGTCACGCTCGAAGAAGAAGTCGTGGGTGTAACGATCGGCGTAGGAGTGCATCAGGAGCGCGCGGCTGGGTTTCCCGTCACGCCCGGCGCGTCCCATTTCCTGGTAGTACGCTTCAAGACTGCCCGGCAAGGCCGTGTGGATCACGGTGCGGATGTCGGCCTTGTCGATCCCCATGCCGAAGGCAATCGTCGCCACCATGACCTCGATCCGACCCTCCAGGAACTCCTGTTGGACTCGCTGGCGGCGCTGGACATCAAGGCCGGCGTGATAGGCGGCAGCGGGAAAGGAGGCGCCGAGTTCGGCTGCGAGGCTGTCCGCCTGCTTCCGCGTCGGTGTGTAGACGATCGTCGGCCTGCGTGCGGCGTCGCGCAGCAGTCCGCCAGTAAGATCGGCCCGTTGGGAAGGTGCGATCTCGACCACTTCAATGGCGATGTTGGCCCGCCGAAAGCCGTGAACGAAGCGTACCGGCCGCACTAGGCCCAACTGTTCGACGATGTCATTCTGAACGATGGGCGTCGCCGTGGCGGTTAGTGCCATCACCGGCGCTGGTCGAAAGTGGGGCAGGTGCTGGCCCAGCCTGCGGTAATCCGGCCGGAAATCGTGCCCCCATTGGGAGATGCAGTGGGCCTCGTCAATCGCAATCAGGGACAGAGGTCGTTTGGCCAGCATCTCCGGGAAACCAGCCACGCGCAGCCGCTCCGGCGCGATGAACAGGAACTGGAGCTTGCCGCCGAGGTAATCGAAGCAAACCCGGCGCGAGTCGGCACGCGGGCGGCCGGAATGGATGCGCTCGACGGCGAGGCCCTGTTGCTTGAATTTGGCCACCTGATCTTCCATCAAGGCAATGAGCGGGCTGATCACCAGGGTGGTCCCACCGCGGGCAATGCCGGGTAACTGGTAGCACAGCGACTTGCCGGACCCGGTCGGCATGACCAGCAGCACGTCCTGGCCCTCGATGGCTGCCCGGCAGACGGCCTCCTGATTCGGCCGGAAAGAGGAGAAGCCGAACGCCTTGTGCAGGAGATTCTTCAGGTCGCCAGTTGGGATGGGTGCGGTCATGGCTGCTTCTTTTAGACATCCGAAAACAGGTTGTTCGCAGACACTATCCGTTCCGCACAAGCCGGCGTGTCGTTCCGCGGACTGTTCACTATCGAATTGACTTCATAACGCGTCATCAGTCGCGCCTCAAAAGGCACCAGCAATTCCCCCAACCTCCGCCTTTCCGCCGGCGGAGCGGTCAACCAAGTGTCGTGGTGGTTGCGGTGGAGAATGACCGGCATACGGTCGTGGACATCTTGCAGCAGTTCGTTCGGAGTGGTGGTCAGGATCGTGCATGATTCCAGGACCGTGCCGTCCGGCGACTGCCAGCGATCCCACAGACCCGCGACGGCAAACAGGGACCCGTCCTTCATGCCGAAATGAAAGGGCTGCTTGCGCTGACCTGCCTTCTTCCATTCATAAAATCCATCGGCCGGAACCAGGCAGCGCCTCTGCGCAAAGGGCTCTCGGAAGGAGGGTTTGTCGAGCACCGTCTCGCTGCGGCCGTTGATCAGCCGGGAGCCGATGGAAGAATCTTTGGCCCAGAACGGAACCAGGCCCCAGCGTACCAGGCTGATCGCGCGCCCGCGCCCCACTTGACGGATCACTGGCACCGGCTGCGAGGGCGCGATGTTGTAACGCGGGTGCAGTTCTTCGATTGGTTCCGCTTCAAAGAACTCCGCGACCTCCTCTTCCGTGCTCGACAACCGGTAGCGCCCGCACATAGCCATCATCGTACCGGACCGGCATGGATCGCGGAAGAGGGATTTCCTTTGCGACGGGGCTACGCGCCGAAACCCCGGAATTCCTCTCAGTTCTCAGGTGGAGCCTGAAGGCGCTTTACGGCTGAACTGCTTTGGCCCCCGGCTTGAAATGCTCTCCTTATCCCGAGCGGCTTTGCCGCCACACATCCAAGCTAAGAGCCTCATGCGGGAATGCCGCTCGTGGGTGTCCGCGCGGGGCCCTGCCGCGACCAAACGTAGTGGAGCCAAATGCCAAGTTCCAATATGGGCGCCAGAGGCGTACGCTACCGCTGTCTTGGGGCACGATATCGCGAGGCCGGTTTCGCCAAGAGCGAATCGATGAGGAAATTCGATGAAAACCTTGAACCTTCTCATTCCTTTTATCGCGGCATTCATTATTGGCGGCATTCTCCTGCTGGGTCCCGCGCAGAGCGCGGAACAGGAATCCGGCATGGGCTACGAGGACACGCCTGTGCTGCCCGGCGGCAAGTGGCACGTACACGATGCCAAGCGTCCGCAACCCGTAAAGGTCACGGCGGGGACTGCCAGCACGCAAGAGCGTGCGGGACTTCCGCCTTCCGATGCGGAGATTCTCTTCGACGGCAAGGATATCTCCAAGTGGAGGAATGCGAGCGACGGGGCCCGCCCAGTGGACGGTACGGGACGGCTATTTGGAGGTGGCGCCCAAAGCCGGCGACATCTATACCCGTGAGCACTTCGGGGACATTCAGCTTCACGTCGAGTGGAGGACTCCGGCTCCCCTCAAACCGGGAAATGTGTGGCAAGGCAACAGCGGCGTCTTCCTTTTTGGCGTTTACGAACTGCAAGTCTTCGAAAGTAGCCGCAACTTGATCTATGCTGACGGCCAGGCAGGAGCGATTTACGGCCAATACCCGCCGCTCGTGAAGCCTTCTCGCGACCCCGGCCAATGGCAGGTTTATGACATCATCTTCAACCCCGCGCGGTTCGAAGACGGCAGACTGGAATCCCCCGCATACATCACAGTTTTTCAGAATGGAGTGCTAATCCAAAATCACACCGCCATCATGGGTGAAACCGGCCACCGCATCTTCCCGCGCTACGCCGATCGCGGCCCGCAAGGCCCTGTCCCGCTCCAGACCATGGCGACTTCGTACGCTATCGAAATATCTGGGTCCGGCCCTTGAAGGACAGCTACTGAGTTGATGTGCTGTTTTAGAAGTGGAATTGATTTGAAGCTGCCCGCTCGACGAAGAATCCGTGGGCGGGCGCGAGCCGTAAGCCGAACTTGCCACTCACGCAAGAGCCGATGACGCCGATCTTGCCCCAGGGTCGATTCGACAACGCCGGGAGTGCACGCGTGCAGCAACTCGGGCCGTGCGCACCCCAACCGGCCAACTACACGACGAGAATCGGGCACGATCCCACCAAGAGCGGGTCTACTACGCCGTTGATCGCAGGTAATGCCCCACAACAAGATTCTTCCACTGCATCCTGCGCGGCATGAGGCACTTCCACGGGTACACCTCCCAGTGGCAGGTTTTCGAAGCTGGGTCGCCCAGAGAACCCGAGAACCCCCGAAAGTTCGCGGATCAACAGTAGCCGACAAGGCAGGATCTATACCCCAGATACCGTTTCAGGGTTTCCGAGTGGCTGAACGATCCGCTCACAGCCTAGTCTGTTGCTTCCTGCAGTCAGTTGCCGATGTCGGCGTAGAGACACAGAAGAAAGAGAGAGCAGGAGACTTCCCTGCTCTCGTATTAATTAATTATTCGCGCTTTGTTACTTGACTTCTCGGGCTCTTACGACGTGCAAGATCGGTGCCTTCCGGACGATCATTGTGGCCCACGAGCCCAGCTTCAAATCGGCCGAAGCGCAGTCCCTGCCGAAGCAGCTTGCGGGCATTTTCCGAGAGAACTACCCTCGGCTATTGGGTGGTGTCGTCTCCTTCGGCGGCCGTGCAGTCTATATCATTCCCTGCAGCCCCCCGTGCCAGCGTGATTCCGGTCACATGGGGTAGCCAGAAAGCCGTGCGCCTGATTGTCGCTACTATCGAAGGCCAGCCCTACGATCTGCCCGCTTGAATTGACGGACACTGCGAGTAGCAGATTCAACGCGGAGTTGGCTTGGAGGCTGTTGAGGTCGCGCGGCGCGCCGTTGTCCCATACGACTGCCCGCGGGTTAAAGTTCGCGTCTAGCGACGCCCCAACCACTTCGCCTCCGTCGTTAATGCCGAGGGCGAGACTCGCAGAGTCCCCAGGAAGCGTGCCAAGGTCGCGCATGCCCGTCTCTCTAGTCCATAGGAACCCGTGGAAGGTTGTGTCGTCGGTCAGCTCCGAATGACCAACCACTTGACCGCGGTATCGTTTGGCGGCTGTGCGAGGAGCTGGAGCCGCTGGTCGCGCAACTGGAAGCCGAAACCAACCAGCAGTTTTCGGTGGTCCGGGTCCGGGAGAAACGCGGCGGTTTGCGGGTATACGTGAATCAGGGCACAGACGCCATTTGCGAGCGCATTCAGGCCGCTGAAGAGGAGAGTTTTCTAGTCTGCGAAATCTGCGGCGAGCCGGGCAGCCGCCGGAACAACCGATGGGTTAGAGTCCGGTGCCCGGAGCACGGCGAGGAGTGAACGGCCCAGATTTAGGGATATTAAACCGCAAAACGAACAGGTGAACAACAATAGCAAACGGAGGCTCAACGATGAAGAGAGACTACGAATATGTCCGGCTGGGAGAAAAGAAGCGCTTGGAGCGCATTCTGTTGCAGAATATGCGTCAGCAGGAGCCCGAGCTACGCCGCCTTCTAGAAACGGTCAACGAAAGGAGTTATGAGGACAGGGTCTACCGGTTTTACGCCCAGTCCTTCAAACTGTTCGACCTCCAGTGTGTTACCCAGTTGCTGGTCGATGCGCTGACTACGATCGCACCGGATGGAAGACCCTTCTGCGGTTCTTTGCGGAGATCATCAGCCGAGGGACGGGCCGGGAATTCTCACAGGAAGACAACAAGAATTGGGTGGAGCGAACCACCCATTCTTACGGCATTTTTTCACGCCCGGTATTTTGTGGAAATGGCCGCCAAGTATGCCGTGGCGCTGACGGAGCCGCCCGAGGCATTGCCATACGGGTGGGCCGCATTACTGTGTCTGTATGGAATTCGCTAAGGGGTGAAGGCCGAGGAAACGGGCGCGACCGAGAAACGGTTCCTAACCGGAAAGCGGACGCTAGCGGGAAACACACCTGCCGCCAGAATCCACACAGACGGCGCCCGAGGAGCATTACCGGTGTTCACATGGTTTGCGGCGTGAGGGAATTCTCTGACCTCTAAATTGAATTGGGGGTCGGCTGGGTGGAGGCTCAGCGCCCACAATCCGAGAACCGATTGCATTTGCGAGGCTGTCAGGTGTACCTTACCGGTCTGGTGGGAAGTGGACAATGGAAATTCCGGCTAGAGAATGAACAGAATTCGTGTAGATGCGGCAATCCAATCAGATTCGCGACTACGCCACCGGCCATTTGGAGCTCCGCGTGGCACACCACTTTTGCTATGATCTTCCCCTCGATAAAGGGGGCGGGCAAGCCTGAAGTCGTGCATTGGGATAAATTCTGGAGAGACTGAGCGCGACAGACACGCCTTTCCCCAGAGGCGCGACCCGTGTTGCCGCCAGAGAAGGGACGAACCATGAAAGAGCGCTATCAAGTCTTCGTCAGCTCGACATATGACGACTTGCGGGAAGAGCGCCAGGAAATAATAAAGGCACTTCTCGAACTCAACTGCATTCCATCTGGTATGGAATTCTTTCCGGCATCCGACGTCGACCAATGGTCACTCATTAAGCCTGTCATCGATGATTGTGACTATTTCATCGTTGTAATCGGAGGCTGTTACGGATCGACGGGACCCGACGGAAAGAGCTACACACAGATGGAATATGAATACGCTTTGGCAGCCCACAAACCAGTTCTCGCATTTCTTCATCACCGGCCCGAAGAATTGCCGCCCGAAAGAGTTGACCAAGGGGTAGATCTTAAAGACAAGCTCGAGAATTTTCGCGAGTTGGCCAAGAAACAGCGTATGTGCAAATTCTGGAAGTCGCCCCAGGAGCTAGGTCGTGTTGTTAACAGCAGCATAACGAGAATAATCGAGGAAAAGCCAGCCATCGGATGGATACGCGCAAATGCCCGCAAGGTGGTTTACCAAGACAACATCGACGTATTTGCTGAGCTCTCTGACCACATACGACATCGAAAGACTCAACGGGCACTTCTGATCCAATACGCGGGCCGGAATGTGTTGCCCGTATTGCAGCAGCTCTGGCGGAACACCGATGCCGAGATCAATCTGTATGTAATCTCG
>Ga0335078_10018683_pt1 | contig 10305 bp, 8 predicted proteins | sample Lox_Sample_32_FD_206711 | JGI IMG/M metagenome (GOLD analysis project Ga0335078, IMG submission 206711) | Soil microbial communities from Loxahatchee National Wildlife Refuge, Florida, United States - Lox_Sample_3.2 | ecosystem: Environmental > Terrestrial > Soil > Wetlands | place: USA: Florida...
AGCGGCGATCCTGCCCGGGCTTTGGCGCCTTCACCAGCACCCCGACGCCAGGCGACGTGGCCACCCTGCCCTGCCGCCGCAAGTCGACGATCCGGCTGATAATGTTGTCCGTCCCCTCCGCTGCTTCGACGGCGAGGACGTGATGGTTGGCGACGACGGCCGCCTGGCCGATGTCGAACCGCCCAAGCGCCGAGATGACCTTGAGAGCCTGGGCGATGTCGGCCTCATCGCGTGCCGTAGGACGGCACACACCCAGGGCCCCTTCCGGCACGATGATATCCGGCGCCACCTCGTCGACGCCGATGACCCGAAGGCCGCCCTCTTCGATCATGGCCGCGACGGCCGAGAGCAGCCGGTCGTCGCCGCCGCGAAATGCGCGCGCGATGCGCGGCATCAGTCGGATGGTATGCCAATCAAGGCGGACCTGCATAATCGGCGGCCGCAGCAATGAGCCGATGATCACCACCTCGCGGCATTGTTCGTCCTTGGCCAGACGCAGGAAACGGCCGAGCTGGCCAATCGCGATCCAGTGGTGCGCGAAGCGCTCCATGAGCTTCGGATCGGCCCAACCGCGCAGGCCGAACAACACCGGGCGACCGCCGCTGCGTAGTATCGCGTCAGCAACGGCGGCGGGGAAACTGCCGCCGCCGCAAATCATCGCGATCGGGTGGCCGACAGAGGCCGCGGCCGCTGGCGTGCTCCTCGCCGTGCGCGGATCAGACGGCATCGTCGGCGTTCTCGTCGCCGTCTGTTTTGGCGCCGGCGCGCGGTCGCGGCCGCATCAACGGTCGCTTCCCGCCGGCGCGGATGAATGCGATGATTTTCTGCACCAGCGGATCGCTCGCAAACGAAGCAGCCACCGCTTCGAGCCGGTCGGCGAAAACGCCGTCGCCGAAAAACAGCGCGCGATAGGCGCGGCGGAGCCGGTGCAGCTCCGGCCGCGTCATGCCGCGCCGTCGCGCTCCAATCACGTTGAGACCGATGAGCGAGGCGACGTGTCCAAGCGCGAAGCCAAACGGGATGATGTCGCCGGTCGCGCCAGAGAGCCCGGCCATCATCACGCCTTCACCGATGCGCACGAATTGATGGATGGCTACATGGCCGCCGAGGAAGACGTAATCGCCGACGATCACATGGCCGCCGAGCACAACATTGTTAGCAAAAGTGACATTCTTGCCGACGTGGCAATCGTGCCCGACATGACTTCCGACCATGAGCAGGCAGCGCTCACCGACGCTCGTGATGCCGCCGCCGGCTTCGGTACCGGTGTTCATGGTCACGCCCTCGCGCAGCTCGCAATGCGTGCCGATGGTGAGCCGCGTGCGGCCGCCGTGGTAATGGACCGACTGCGGCGGGGTGCCGAGCGACGCGTAGGGATAGACGACGGTGCCCTCACCGATGGTGGTTGCGCCGGCGACGTTGACGTTGGCGATTAGGCGCACGCCCGATCCCAGCTCGACATCAGGCCCGACGAGACAATACGGCCCGATCTCGACGCCCTCTCCTATGCGCGCGCCATCGGCCACGCGCGCGGTCGGATCAATCGCCATCTAGTCCTCGACCAGGGATGCGCCGAGTGTCGCCTCGGCCACGAGCGTGTCGCCGATTCTGGCTTCGCACTCGTACCACCAGATATTGCGGCGGCGCGCGAGCTTCCTGACGTGATATTCGAGCGTGTCGCCGGGGAGCGCGGGCTTTCGGAATTTGGCCTTGTCGATGGTGAGAAAGAACATTGTGCGGCGCTTCTCCACGGGCGGCATCTGGCGCAGGCACAGGACGCAGGCGGTCTGCGCCATGCCTTCGATCATCAGAACACCCGGCATGATCGGATTCTCGGGAAAGTGGCCGAGAAACTGCGGCTCGTTGATGCTGACGTTCTTGATGCCCACACCGCTGTCCTCGCCGCTTATGTTGATGACGCGGTCGATCATGATGAAGGGATAACGGTGCGGCACGAGCCGCAGGATTTCCCGGATGTCGGCGGCCCCGACGGCGTCAACGCTCCTCTCAGCGCCCATTCAACGCTCTTCTCCTTCCGCCTTGCCTCCCCGCGCCAAGCGCCGCAGCACCGCCACGCCCTTCATGAAGTCGCGCACGGGCTGCGCAGGCGAGCCGATCCAGCGCGCGCCAGCGGGGACATCGCTCATCACCCCGCTCTGGGCGCCCAGACTCGCGCCCGCGCCGACGGTGACATGGTCAGCGAGGCCAACCTTTCCGCCCATCATCACGAAGTCTCCAACGCGAACGCTACCCGATATGCCGACTTGCCCGGCGATTAGGCAATGGCGGCCGATGACGACGTTGTGCGCGATTTGCACTAGGTTGTCGATCTTGGTGCCTTCGCCGATGATGGTGTCGCGCGTCGACCCGCGATCGACCGTCGTGTTGGCGCCGATCTCAACGTCGTCTTGAATGATGACCCGGCGCGGCTGGGGAATCTTCCTATGACCCCGCGGCGAAGGAAGGTAGCCGAAGCCATCTTCGCCGATCCGCGCGCCGGCATGGATGATGACGCGGTCGCCAATCAGAGCATTGAGGACTGTCGTTCCGGGTCCGATCGAACAGTCGCGGCCAATGGCAACGCCCGGCCCGATGACTGCGCCGGCCGCGATCAAGGTTCCGCCCCCGATCTCGGCGTGCGGGCCGACCAGTGCGAGCGGATCGACGGCGACGTTGGCCTCAAGACGCGCCGAGGGATGCACGTGCGCGTGCGGCGAGCGGCCGCTGACCTCGAACATCGAGGACGGACGCAACGCTCCGGGAAACAGCGCGCACGCGACCTGAACAAAGGCGCGGTATGGCTCTGCCGTCACCAGCACCGGCAGGTCATTGGGCGCAGCGGCCTCGAAGCGCGCCGACAGCAGACAGGCCCCGGCATGGGTCGCGGCCAGTTCGCCGAGGTATTTTGCATTATCGAGGAAGCTGATGTCGGAAGCCCCAGCCGTATCGAGCGGGGCGATATTGCGGACACGCCGGTCGAGCGCCACGTGCGCGCGCGGCTCGGCGCCGGTCAAGGCCGCGATTTCTCGGATCGTCAGGTCGCCTTTCGGTGCAAAGAAGCTCGGCATCCAGGCTGGCTCGACGGCTGTTGCAGCCGCGATCAGAACTGCGTTCCGCCGCCGAACTGGAACCACTGGGTGCGATCGTACGGCTGCTTCAGGATCGGCCAGGCGAAGTCGAAACGCAGCGGTCCGAAGGGCGAGGCCCAGATGACGCTCGCGCCGACCGATACGCGCACGGCGGGACTGTCGGCGAATAGCATCCCGCACTGGCAGACATACGAAGGGCCGCTCGCGGGAGTGACGAGACCGTTGACTTCGCCGGTGGCCGGCCACGTGGTTTCAGCGTCGTAGCCCCACGCCGAACCGGAGTCGACGAACACGGCGCCGCGGAAGCCGGCATCCTTGGGCAAGAAGTAGAACGGATACTGGAATTCCAGGCTGGCGCCCCAGTATTTGGTCGCGCCGATCGGGTCATTCGTGGTCCCGGGTGTGATGTCGCGCGGTCCAAGGCCCGCAGGCTCAAATCCGCGGACGAGGTTGGGGCCCATCTTGAAATCGTCGAGCATGCGCACGCCCTGCCCGCCCAGGCCCAGCATGTCGCCGGCCTGCAGATGCAGGATGCCGACCAGGTCGGAGACCACCTCATAGTAGGCCCGGAAATCCATGACCGAACGCATGTAGGCCACGGCGCCGCCAAGACCCGCGAAGTCCTGACCCACGCTGAGAAGCAGGCCGTTGGTGGGGTTCTTGTTGTTGTCGAGCGTGTTGTAGGTCAGCCCGTATCCGGCGAGCGACGTGAGGTAGCCGCCCTCCGAAAGTTCGAACCGCACCGGCAGCGAAGCCTGGCCGGCAAAGAAGCAGTCGGTCTGGCCGGTCGCCAGGTATGACGCGGCAATGCCGGGATAATTCTGGAACACGCCATTGCCCGCCGCCTGCACTGCGGCCGGCGTCGGGAACGTGTTGACGAAATCGGGATTGATGTTGTTGCAATCGTCGAGCGTCGACGGCAGCGTGATCTTCTGCCAGTACAGCGAATATCGCAGCTGGAACGTCAGATCTTCGCGCAGCGGAATGCCCAATTTAAGATTGGTGCCGAACGTTTCCGTCCCATAAGAGATGTAGGTGCTCGCCAGCGTCTCGCGAGCGAACAGGTCAATGCCGGCGGCCAGTCGCTGATCAAGGAAATACGGCTCGAGGAAGTTGACCTCTGCGCCGCGGATGAATTCGCCGTAAGTGACCGAGGCTCTGCCGTACCTGCCGGTGCCCAGAAGGTTGCGCTCGGAAATCGACACCGACGCCATGAAACCGTCCGCGGTCGAATATCCGCCCATGACCGAGAAGTCGCCCGTGGACTGCTCTTCGACGTCGACGTTGATTACCACGCGGTCCGGTGCCGAGCCCGGTTCATTGGTGATCTTCACCGTCTTGAAGAAGTTGAGATTCTTGATGCGCCGTTCGGCGCGGTCGATGAGGGCGCGGTTGTAAGGATCGCCTTCAGAAATGTCGAACTCGCGCCGGATGACATATTCATGCGTTCGCGTGTTGCCGCGGATGTTGATGCGCTCGATATAAGCGCGCACGCCCTCGTCGACTACGAAGACGATGCTGATGGTGCGGTTCTGCGCGTCACGATCGCCACGCGGGCGCACCGAGGCGAAGGGATAGCCGTGCTTGGCAATCTCGACGGTGAGGTCCTCGACAGTCTTCTCGACCGCCTCGCCGTTGTAGATGTCGCCCTGTCTCGCGCGCAAGATGGGCCGCAGCGATTGGGTATCCACCGCGCGGATGTTCGATTGGATTTCGACCTTGCCGAAGCGGTACTGCGGCCCCTCTTCGATAGTGAAGGTGATGATGAAGCCCTTCACCGCGGGATCGTATTCGCCGGTAGCAGCGACAACCTGCACGTCGGCGTAGCCGTGTTTGAGATAGAAGCGCCGGATGAGGTCGCGGTCGGCTTCGATGCGATCGGGGTCGTAGACATCCGTGGTTTGCAGAAAGCTGAGCCAGTTCGACGTGGAGGTTTTGATCACCTCCTTCAGCCGCCACGAGGAGTAGGCGTTGTTGCCGACGAAATTGATGGTCTTGACGCCGGTTTTCTCGCCCTCGTGAATCTCGAAGATCAAGTCGACGCGGTTGTTCGGCCTCTGGATGATTTTCGGCACGACCTGGACGTCGAAGCGCCCGTTGCGGTGGTACACTTCTATGATGCGCTGGACGTCGGCCTGAACCATGGCGCGCGACAGCGTCCCGCGCGCTTTTGATTGGATTTCCGCCTGGAGCTGCTCGTCCTTGATCTTGGTATTGCCCTCGAACGCGAGCCGATCAATGACCGGCGCCTCCACGACGGTCACGATGAGGCGGTTGCCCGACTGGGTGATCCGCACGTCCTCGAACAGGCCCGAGGCGTAGAGCGCCTTCAGCGCCGCGTCGACCTTGGCGGCGTCGAGGTGCTCGCCCGGTCCAAGCTTGAAATACGAGCGGATGGTCTCCGCTTCGACGCGGCGGTTACCCTCGACGACAATGATCGTCACTTGGCTGAGATTGGCTTCGGCCTGGGCGGGAGCAGCAAACGCCAGAGGCACGGCAAAGCAAAAGAAAGCTCCGCCGAGAAGCAAGCCGGCCACAAAGAGCCCTCGCCTTACCCGCACCCACATGCCCATGCGCCAAGCGCCCTTATTCCCCTCGTTACCGCCCCCTTAGTGGCCGGTTAGTGGCGGTCTCCCTCGGCTTTGGTCAGTATCCCCGATCGTCTCGGCACCGCGTCGCATTCTCCCCCCACCGCATCCGAAGCCCTCGCCGCGCTTTGCGGCCGATTTGCGACCGATCTAGGACGTCGTCAGATGAATGATGTCATTGAAAGTTGCAAATATCATCAACATGAGAACGATCGCGAGGCCGATACGGAAGCCGACCTCCTGAGCTCGTTCCGACAGCGGACGGCCGCGCAGGGCCTCGATCGAGTAGAACAAAAGGTGTCCGCCATCGAGCAACGGTATTGGAAAAAGGTTGAGAAGCCCGATCGAGACGGAAAGCACGGCGGCCAGCTGGATGAGCGGCACGAATCCAAAGCTCGCAACCTGTCCCGACATTTGCGCGATTCGGATCGGACCGCCGAGCTGATTGGCCGCCTCGCGGCCGGAAATGACGCCGGCAACATAGCTCAGCGTCCTATAGGCCACCGACCACGTTTCCTCCACGCTCATCCAGATGGCCTGCAACGGCGGTACAGGGTGCAGTTTCAGGTCTTCCGGCGCCATCGAGCGGGTGATGCCAAGAACCCCGATGCGGTGGACGTTGCCGAAATTATCCTTGACCTCCTTGAGCGTCGGCGTCGCCTTGAGCACGAGGAGAACGCCGTCGCGTTCAACGGTGATTTCCAGGGTCTCCCCGGCGCTGTCGCCGACGATGCGCTGCATATCACCGAAGCTGCTGATAGGGTGGCCATCGATGGCCACGACCAGATCGCCTGGCTTGAAGCCGGCGGCGGCGGCGGCGCTGTCCGGCTGCACGGAATCGACCCGCGCGCTCATCGTTTGCTTGCCGTAGAGCATGAAGATCGCGGCGAAGATCACGATGGCCAGGACGAAATTTGCCAGCGGTCCGGCGACAACGATGGCGGCGCGCTTGCTGACGGGCTGGAACACGAAGCTGCGCGCGCGCTCCGCCGGGTCCATCTCGGCAACTCGCGAACCTTCGGAGACGCTCACGACGTTGTCGTCGCCAAGAAACTTCACGAAACCGCCGAGCGGAATAGCGGATATTTTCCAGCGCGTGCCGTGCCGGTCGTTGAAGCCGATAATTTCCGGGCCGAACCCTATTGAAAAGACCAGGATGCGCACGCCGCACCAGCGCGCGACCAAGAAATGACCCAGCTCATGGAAGAAGACGACGAGGCTCAGAACGAACAGAAAAGGGATGACGTACGATGTCAGACCACCACCAAGCGCATGTAAATGCGAGACAAAATTGGACCCCATGATCTGTCCTAGCGCGTCCCCTGGAATATCCGACCCAACGTTCGAGGCTATGATGCCATTGCGGCAATTTCGGGCAAGAGGCGAGTCGCCAGCCTTCTCGCGTTATGGTCAATCGCGACCGCGTCCTCAACCGATTGCGGCTCGGCCATCGTGCCTTCGCGGTCCGCTGCCTCGAGCGTAGCCTCGACGAGGGATGGAATGCCGGTAAAGCCGAGACGCCGGCCGATGAATTCGCGCACCGCAATCTCGTTAGCCGCGTTGAGAATCGTCGGCGCCGCCCCGCCCGAGTCAAGAGCGCGGCGCGCGAGGGCCAGCGCGGGAAAGCGCACCGGATCGGGCTCCTCGAAGGTCAACGTCGCCAGGCGGGCGAGATCAAGCCGCGCCGCGGGTGTACCCATACGGACCGGCCATGCCAGGCAGTGGGCGATGGGGATACGCATGTCCGGCGACCCAAGCTGGGCGACTACGGAACCGTCCCGGAATTCGACCAGGCCGTGGACGACCGACTGCGGATGCACGACCACGTCAAGCGCGCCCGCCCCCAGCGCGAACAGATGATGCGCCTCGATGAGCTCGAGGCCCTTGTTCATCAGCGTGGCGGAATCGATCGTGACTTTTGGACCCATCGACCAGGTCGGATGCTTAAGCGCTTGCTCGACTGTGACTTTCCGCATCGCTTCGAGCGGGAAAGTGCGGAATGGCCCACCCGAAGCCGTCAGTACGATGCGGCGCACATCCTCGCGCCGGCCGGCAGCCAAGGCCTGGAAAATAGCGTTGTGCTCGGAATCGACGGGAAGGACGGTGGCGCCGGCGGCCGCTGCCCGACGCATGAACAAGGCGCCGGCACACACCAGACATTCCTTGTTCGCGAGCGCCACGGCCGCCCCACGTTCGGCAGCGGCTAGCGTAGGCTTGAGGCTTGCCGCGCCGGTGATCGCCGCCATCACCCATTCGGCAGGCCGCTCCGCCGCCGCTACAATGGCTGCGGGCCCGGCGGCGACCTCGATGCCCGATCCAGAGAGCTCGGACTTAAGCTCCCTATAGGCCTCGGGCTCGGCGACTGCGGCAAACCGGGCGCGAAGGGAGCGGGCGAGCTGCGCCAGCGCCGCGGCATTGCTGTTGGCGGTCACCGCTTCGACCTGATAGAGAGCGGCGTCTTGCCGCAAGAGATCGACGGTGCTCGAGCCGATTGACCCGGTCGCCCCCAACAGCGTCACCGTGCGCGGCGCGGGAGCCAGCCCGACCCTTGCGAGCGGCTGCGTCTTCTTCATCGGCCTACCATAGCAGCAAGCCGTGTGCCGGCGCATCAGTTCCCTGGCGCGCCACCCCGATGACCAGCGCCGCAAGCGCAGCGACTAGGAAGCCGTCCAGTCGGTCCATCAATCCCCCGTGCCCCGGGATGAAGTGGCTGGTGTCCTTGACCCCAAAGCGGCGCTTGACCGCAGACTCGAACAAGTCGCCGAGCTGGGCCAATACGGACAGCAGCAACCCCATGAGCCCCGCTATTCCCCACTTGCCGACACCGCTCGCATAGGCGACCACGGCGGCTCCCGCAACCCCCCCGGCGAGCCCACCGATTGCGCCAGCCCAGGTCTTGTTCGGACTTACGCTTGGCCACAGCGGCGGTCCCCCGATGGCACGCCCGCAGAGGAAGGCGAAGGTGTCGGTCATCCACACGGTTGCAAAAAGAAACAAAAGGGCGACGAAGCCGAGCTGAGGATCGCGACGTAACAAAGCCGGTCCGAGGAAGGCGGCTCCCGCATAGATGACGCCCCCTGCCGCCCAGATACCCCCGCCGGAAGCACCGGCCCCCGGGGGTGGTGAACGGGCAGCAAGTCCCGCGACGAGCGCTCCAACCGCTATGGCGACGACGACCGTGACGACGCTCTCGTCGAGAGCAGTGACGGCAAACGCCGCGGCGAGCGCTGCGAATCCCGGGGCCAGCACGCGAGGATCGGCCTTGCGGCCGATCAGGACGGCCCACTCCCACAGGATGCCTCCACCCCCGACCGTGCAGAGAGCGAGAAACAGCCAGCCGCCGATGTAGGCGCTGACCAGCACGATAGGTCCGAGCACGAGTGCCGAGGCAATGCGCACGAGGAGGTTTCGCGCATCGTCGCGTGCGACGTTTCCCGCCGCGCGGCCGTCGCGATGGTCGGGCGTGGTCACGAGCCGGTCTTTACGGTGCGGACGCAGCCACCAGTCCGCCAAAGCGGCGTTCGCGCCGGCGGTACTCGGCTATGGCCCCTTCAAGCACGGCACGGTCGAAGTCGGGCCAGTTGATCGGAACGAAGATCAGCTCGCTATAGGCCGCTTGCCAGAGGAGGAAGTTCGACAGCCGTTGCTCGCCGCTGGTGCGGATGATGAGATCCGGGTCGGGAATATCAGGCGCATGGAAGTGGCGGGCAAGCAGGTCGGGCGACACCTCGTCGGCTGAGAGGCGACCCTCGGCGACCTCGATCGCGACGAGACGCGCGGCGCGCGCGATCTCCTGGCGGGCGCCATAATTGAAGGCGACCACAAGCGTGAGGCCGTCATTGTCGCGGGTCAGATCCTCCGCCTCTTTTAGAAGAAGGAGGATCTCGCGGTCGAGATTCTCGCGCTCGCCGATGATGCGCACACGTACATTGTTGCTGTGGAGCTCGGCAAGATCGTTGCGCACGAAACGGCGCAAAAGCCCCATCAGATCGCGAATCTCCGACTGAGGACGCGACCAGTTCTCCGAGCTGAACGAGAAAATTGTGAGCACGGAAATGCCGATCTCACCGGCCGCCCGCACGGTCCGGCGCAGGGCCTCGACGCCCCGGCGATGACCCTCCACGCGCGGGAGTCCCCGGGCCGCCGCCCAGCGCCCATTGCCGTCCATGATGATGGCGACGTGCCGCGGAACATCGAAGCTGTCGCTTCCGGCCCGCAGCGATAGCGTCGCCGCGCTCGTCGAGCTTGCCGCGTCGCTCAAACCGTCATGATCTCCTTTTCCTTGCCGGAAAGCATCTTCTCAATCTCGGCGATCGTCGAGTCGGTCGCCTTCTGCACGTCTCCGGCTTGGCGATTATGGTCGTCTTCGCCGATCTTATGGTCCTTCTCCAGCTTCTTGAGGACTTCGAGCCCGTCGCGGCGCACGTGACGAACGGCCACTCGCGCCGCCTCGGCGTATTTGTGCGCGACCTTCACGATCTCCCGCCGCCGCTCCTCGTTGAGCTCGGGGACGCGCAGCTTGATCACCTGGCCTTCGGTCGAGGGCGACAATCCAAGATTGGCGGCCGAAATCGCCTTTTCGACCGCGTGCACCATCGAGCGGTCCCAAACCTGGATGCTGAGCAGCC
>Ga0335078_10018684_pt1 | contig 10305 bp, 13 predicted proteins | sample Lox_Sample_32_FD_206711 | JGI IMG/M metagenome (GOLD analysis project Ga0335078, IMG submission 206711) | Soil microbial communities from Loxahatchee National Wildlife Refuge, Florida, United States - Lox_Sample_3.2 | ecosystem: Environmental > Terrestrial > Soil > Wetlands | place: USA...
AAGACGACCGTCCGCAAGCACAATGTAATCGTACCAATCACCGCCAACCTCCAGACATGGTTCACATGCACCAGTTAAATTGAAGCCCGAAATTTCCGGTGGCGCCTCGGGGAATAGACTCCGTTGTACCCTCTGCGCTTCGGTCAACTCCTTTGCCATCCGTTCTTTTTCTTTACGCTCCATTTGAAACATCCGCGCGTTTTCTATCGACGTTGAGATGTGGCCTGCCAGTCCCTCAAGGAGCTGGATACGTGTCGGTGGAAATCCATCGAGCTCTTTATGTTGAGCATTGAGAACGCCGATCAATTTTCCGTGCATTCTTAGCGGGATATCGACTTCCGATCGGGTTGCGCTGTCGCTCACCTTATAATACAGATCCACGGAAACATCGGGCGCGTAGTATGTTTCATCCGTGGCGCCAACATGGCCGGTCATGCCATATTCACCTACTTTGAAACGCTCCCCTTTGATGTGATGGTTGGTGTCGCCTCCACAATCTGCCCCCACAACAAGTTCATTGGTCTGATCATCCTTCAGCAAAACTGCCATTCTTGAGCAGCCAAAAGTCTGTGAAACATCATCGACGATCTCTCCCAGAAGCGAATCGATATCTAAATTTGAATTGAGCATTTGTCCTATGCGTTGTAGCAAAAAGAGATCTCCTATGAGCTGCTCCTGATCGTTAACCACCATGGTCAAATGCTCCTTTCCGACATGTTTACCTGAATAACATTGAAATTCAAGGTTTAGTTCTTGATGTGAAAATCACTTTGTTCACAATTCTCTGTCGATTTCCGTTGTCCCCAAACGACTGTTTGATGAGAATAACGATTAGATAAACTAAAGCTTAGTAAGGAGGAAAAAGTCATGGAATCAACGATAGGTTACTCGGGTACGATGGATCACTCAACCGGACGCGGTGCCGTTTGGGCTGGTCGAATAATAAGCGCCTTTGCCGTTCTCTTCATGCTGTTCGACAGTTTAACAAAGATCACGGCTAACCCTTATGTCATAAAAGCAAGCGCAAGCCTCGGATATCCAGTAAGTGCAATCCCGGTAATCGGTGTGATCCTGCTCGCATGTCTCGTGGTCTATGTAATACCGCGGACTTCGATATTAGGAGCGATTTTGCTGACTGGTTATCTCGGCGGCGCAGTCGCATCCAACTTGCGTATTGGTACACCGCTCTTCAGCAACATCCTCTTCCCGGTGTATTTCGGCATACTGGTTTGGGCCGGACTCTACTTGCGCAGCCGACGCGTGCGTGAGATGCTCTCATTGAGGAAGGCACAATGACCTTAAGAAAAGATATAACACAGAGTGACACGGAGAATGGCACAGAGGAACACGGGGAACTAATTTCTTCTCTGTGCACTTCCGTGCTCCTCTGTGTAACTTCGTGTTACATTCTTTTGTTGTAAAAAAAGTGTCCGACAAATGAGACTAAAATGAAATCGATGAAACTCGATATGTATCTGAACTACAAAGGGAATTGCAGAGAAGCGTTTCACTTCTACGAGGAGCACCTCAGCGGCAAAATCACATCCATGGCGACATTCAAGGACTTGCCCGACAAGACCAATATTCCACCAAATTGGGAAGACAAAGTTCTCCATGCCCGGATGGAAATTGGAGGCGCTGTGCTGATGGGAGCTGACATCCCAACTGCCGAACCGATGCGCAGCGCTTACCTCACACTCAGTCTTGAAAGCGCGGAAGAAGCTGAAAGAATCTATAAGTTACTCACCGAAGGCGGAGAGATTTTCATGAAGATGGAACAAACTTTCTTCGCTAATCGCTTCGCCATGCTCCGCGACAGGTTCGGTACGTCGTGGATGCTAATGCATGAAAATGAAGACACTGATAGATGAACTAGATAAAATGAAAACGTGTAGCCATGAAAATGTGCTGCCCTGTTCTATCAATCTCTTCCAATTCCTTTTTCCTTGCGATATGGGCGACGGTCCTGATCTTGAGGACGAGGAGAGAGGAAGAGATCATGACGAAACTTTTTGGGAAAGAGTACGCCGACTATATGCTCACCACAAAGAGAATTGTGCCATTCATCTATTGACCAGGGACTGGTTAATTCGTGGCCAATCTTCCAGATAACTCTAAGACAACATCTATTGAACGCGAGACACTCCACTGGACTTCAAATCAAATGGAAAAGAAAATACGGAACAGTATAATCCCGTACAGTGTTAGTATAACAAGTTCCAAACGAATAGATGACGAAGTTTTTAGCTGGCTACGCCGAGCCCCAAAGCCATAGTCAAAGTGGTTATTGTCAGATTTATTCCTTGATATGAAGAGGAGGATAAATAATGCGCAAATTGATTTCCTTCACCATGGTGTCGCTCGACGGCTACTTTGTGGACGAGAACGGCAGCATGGACTGGGCACGCGATGCGCGCGACAATGACCCGGAGTACAGAGAGTTTGTCGAGAACAACGCGAGAGGCGGCGGCGAGCTGCTCTTCGGCAGGAAAACCTATGAAATGATGGCAAGCTTCTGGCCGTCGCCGGCCGCAAAGCAAAGTCTTCCTGTCGTGGCTGAACGCATGAACAGTTGTCCAAAGGTGGTTTTCTCAGCATCGATGGACAAAGTCATGTGGCAAAACACGAAGCTCGTGAAGAACAACATGGTTGACGAAGTGCAAAAGATGAAGGATTCGTCGGGGGTCGGCATGGCGATCATGGGAAGCGGCGAGATCATTTCACAATTGGCACAAGAAGGACTGATAGACGAGTACCAGATCGTAGTGATCCCGATTTTACTTGGAAGCGGAAGGACAATATTCGCAGGAGTGAAGGACAAGTTGAAACTGAAGCTGACCAAGTCGAGAGCATTCAAGAATGGAAATGTTTTTCTTCGCTACGAACCTGCACGGGATTAAAGAATAAGATCTGAAATCTTTTTTCTTTGATTGTCGATTCTGCAAGAAGTCGTTCGACTAATTGATGACAATAAAACAAAGAGGAGATACTACAATGAGATTTATGATGTTTATGATTCCACCGGAATACCAGCCGACCGCTTCCCCGAATCAAAAGGCGGATGCTAATTTCGCGCCGTCCAAGGAAGCAATTGAAGTGATGAGCAAGTACAATGAAGAGATGGCAAAAGCCGGAATTCTCATTTCGCTCGACGGACTACACCCATTGTTAAACGGTGCGCGCGTGACTTACAAAGGCGGGAAGACCGTGGTCACTGATGGTCCATTTGTCGAGGCGAAGGAAGTCGTCGGCGGATACTGGCTCATCGACGTCAAGTCGAAAGAGGAAGCCGTCGAATGGGCGAACCGTTGTCCCGCTGTCAAAACGGATAGTGGCGCAGTTATCGAAGTGAGACAAATATTTGAATTGTCCGAATTGCGGAAAGACGGAGGAAGTAAAGTGGTGCAGGAAGCGATCATGAAACATAAAATAAAGGCGTGAAATCATGAAATATATTTGTTTGGGATATATGAACGATGAATCCTGGGAGAAAATGCCTGAGAGCGAGCGGAACAATTTCGTCGACAGTTGTTTCACTTACGATGCGGAGCTGAAGAGAACCGGTCATTACGCCGGCGGCGAAGCTCTTCAGCCGGCGGAGAACGCGACCATGTTGCGAATTCGCAACGGCAAAGTCCATGTTACAGACGGCCCGTTCGCGGAGACGAAAGAGCAAATCGGAGGGATCATGATACTCGAAGCCGACGACCTGAACCATGCCATTCAACTGATGTCGAAGCATCCATCGCTCGCGCTCGGCAAAGGCGGCGGAAGCTGGGAAATTCGGCCAGCCGCTGATTTGACGGGCATGATTGAAGAAAGCAAGGAAAGAATCGCAAAAGCGAAATGGAAATCTCAGGAGGAGACATCATGGAAAAGATAACCCCATTCTTGTGGTTCGATAAAGAGGCCGGAGAGGCCGCGAAGTTCTACACTTCTGTCTTTAAGAGCTCAAAAATCAAAGAGACCAGGACACTTGGAAAAACCCCATCTGGTACGGTTGAAATTGTAACCGTCGAACTGCTCGGTCGGGAGTTCACACTGATGAGCGCCGGCCCTTTCGTCAAGTTCAATGAGTCGATCTCTTTCGTAGTGCCATGCGAAACCCAGGACGAAATCGACTATTACTGGGAAAAGCTTTCGGCAGATCCGAAGGCGGAGCAATGCGGATGGCTGAAGGACAAATATGGTGTATCATGGCAGATCGTGCCGACGATTCTAGCACAAATGCAGAAGGACAAAGATCAAAAGAAGGTGGCACGCGTGACAGACGCGTTTCTCAAGATGAAAAAGTTTGATATTGAAAAATTGAAGGAGGCGTATTCGGGAAATTAGCTGATTAAGGAACCGAAGGACAAAAGCAGGAATATATTCTATGTGGTTGTGTTTACTAAGAGTTTTAGATGGCTGTTTTGCCGATAGAGAGTATCAACAAAGAAGATTCCGGTTGTGCCATGAAACTCTCAACCCGTTCGCGCTCTCTTCTCAACAGTTCGGCGATTACAGTCGTCGCCTCATTCCCGACATCAAGCCAGATGACTCTTGGCGGGAAGCCTTCTACGAAGCTTCGATCTCGAAAATCTGTGTCTTTCGAAACGATCACATAATCAAGCTGCTTACAGAAATCCCAAATTTGGCCGTCACCGGCTCCTTTCAATCCTATATTTCTTACATGCGTGCTTCCGGGATATTCAGACACGAGGTTGTTCACAAGTTTGGGGCTCAAGTTTTCGTCAAAGAGAAGTTTCACGCCGCAGAGCTCGACAAGCGACGCTCACGGGATGCAGCAAAGGCTAAGCAGGCTCTGATATCCTCCCGAGTCAGGTCTGGAAAATCAGAGAGAATCTTTTCCTCATCCATGCCGCCAGCCAGATACTCAAGAATGTCATACACCGTTATGCGCGTTCCTTTGATACATGGCTTGCCGCTGCGTATCAATGGATTCACTGAGATTCGTTCTTGCCAATTCATAACTTGCATAAGCTATCATGGCGAACGCAGAATATCAAGACAAGTTAGTGTTTTTCAGAATTCCATTTCCCTAAACAACAACTAAAGGAGATACATCATGGCTACCTTCAATCCATATTTGAACTTCCCGGGAACACGGAGGAAGCGTTCAATTTCTAAGAGTCCGTACTCGGTGGGGAATTCACCGCAATCCGGTGGCTCGGCGAGACTCCCATCGCAGACAATTTATCGGCAGCTGAAAAGAATAAGCTCATGCATGTCGCCCTGCAGATCCGAAAGGGAAATGTCTTGATTGACACCGACGCTCTGGAATCTATGGGACACAAGCTGACTTTCGGCAACAGCAACGACATTTCAATCGAGGGCGAGAGCAATGAAGAAGCAATGAGAATCTTCGACAGACTATCCGTTGGCGGAAAGATTGAGACACCGATCCATGACGAGTTCTGGGGAGCATACTTCGGGATGTTCACCGATAGTTACGGAACAGGATTGATGGTGAACTATACTTATCCTAAGAAGTAATGACAATGAGGAAGCTAGTCTTAGCAATGAACGTAACACTCGACGGCTTTGCCGACCACACGGTTATGATTGCCGACGAAGAACTGCTTGAATTCTTCAGTTCCCTGCTGGACGACACCGGAATAGAGTTGTTCGGCAGGGTGACGTACCAGCTTATGGACCCCTACTGGCCCGATGTCAGTAGACAGCGAACTGATTCGAAGAGCACTTTGGATTTCGCGGACAAATTCAATTCGATACCCAAGATTGTATTTTCCAGTACCCTCGAGAAAGCCGAATGGAATAATACGACGCTTGTCAGAGAGAACGCGCTGGAACATGTAGCCAGGTTGAAAGAAATGAGGGGGAAAAATCTTTTTATCGGCGGAATAAAGCTGGCAGGTTCGCTTATGGGCCATGGTCTTGTCGACGAGTACTGGTTGCTGGTTCATCCGGTGGTGGTCGGCAAGGGAAGGCGGCTATTTGAGGGCTTGAGCAGGAAGGTAAACCTCAAATTGATTGAGACAAAAGCGCTAAAATCTGGCGTGGTGGCGTTCCATTATCGTGCACAATCTAAAGTGGTCGATTCGGAAAGCGGGAAAAGATGAGAAAATTATATCTGTTTGATTTTATTACACTCGACGGTTTGTTTGACGGTCCAAATGGAGATTTAAGCTGGCACAACGTGGATGATGAATTCCATGACTTTGCGATAGACCAGCTTAACGAAACGGACATGATTTTATTTGGAAGAAGAACTTACGAAATGATGGCAGCTTACTGGACGAGTGAAACGGCAATAAAGAACGATCCAATTGTGGCGGGCATGATGAACAATCTTCCCAAGCTTGTCTTTTCAAGAACGATAACAAAAGCTGAATGGAACAACTCACAACTAATCAAAGAGAACGTTGCAGAAGAAATATCCTCCTTAAAAGCCGAACCGGGCAAAGATATAGCGATTCTTGGCAGCTCCCACCTCGCGGTCTCATTTACTGAACAAAACCTAATCGATGAATTTCGGATCATGGTGAATCCCGTTATCCTTGGCAGAGGCGCTCCGCTGTTCGAGAGTCTTAGTCGCAGGCTTAGATTGAGACTTCTAAGGACGAGAACATTCAAGTCGGGGAATGTTCTGCTGTGGTACGAACCGAGTGAGTTGAAGTAGTGGCGCGATATACGGGGTAAAACTCTCCCGCAAAAAGAAGAGTGGAATTAGTACTGGCGGACGGACTCTGCGCCAGAGGCGCATGAGCCTTCGGCTCAGAACCGTCAAATGGAGTTAGCATAAAGTAGATAGCGAAATCTTGTTGACAAAATTCTTGAAAGCATTTAGAAAATTTGTACTGGCGGACGGACTCGAACCGTCGACCCCTTGATCCACAGTCAAGTGCTCTAACCAAACTGAGCTACGCCAGCGTTTCAAACAGGTTTACATGATAATTTAACGAAAGTGCACCATAACCTCAACGACCTCAATGTTCCAGCGAAAGTTTTCTGTGTAATTCCTTCAGACGACGTTGTTTCCTTTTGATCCTGTCGAGTTCCTTCCTCTGATGCATTGCCCAGTAAGTCCCAACATTGTGTATTCTCAAGTTTCTCTTGAAAATGGTCGGGTTATCGACATACAAAGAGAGAATCTTGCAGAGGCTGTCCTGGATGGCGCGAATCGAATCGCCACTCGAGATGAAATTCTGCATGAACATTGAGAAGACGAGTGTATCCTTCGGCAAAAGGACATATCCTGAAAGCGTGCTTACGCCGTTGATAGATCCGGTCTTGGCGATCACATTTCCGATGAGAAAGCCCTGGTCCATTCTTTTCTCGAGCGTGCCGTCGATGCCTGACGTCGGAAGGGAATGGAGGAAGAGATCTCCGAATGGTTGGTCCAAATCATGATTCAACACCTTCACGATTGCGTCCGGCGTAATTAGATCATAACGAGATAGTCCGCAGCCATCCACGATGTAATATTGTGTCGAATCGATCCCGCAATGGGTTAAGAAATTCCTTTCTAACTTGATGCCGTTGGCTGCACTTCCGATTTGGCCGTAGATCTCCCGGGGCACTATTCGGAGGAGGCATTCCGCTCCTAAATTGTCCGAGACTTTGTTGATGTAAGTGATCACCGTATCGATGGAATGTTCGAGTGTAAAAAGCGTATCCGTCGTGCCTGCCGGCTTCATTCTAACTTGGCCCGATTCCTTGATGACATTTCCGTGTACCCTGACGCCGTGTTCTTCAAGCATCTCTTTGAATACCGTCCCGAAATATTGTGAAGGATGTCGGATCGAAAAAGTGTAATCGGATGCGGGAAAGTGCGGCGAATACCTGCCGCTAGCCGTTATGATATTTGTGTCGTTTCTCATTACTCTCGTAACGCAAAGACTGTCGACTGTGTCGGCAACTGCCGTTGAAACGATGTGAACGAACTCAGTCACTGGCAGTGTTGATATCGAAAGCTTATGGCTGTTTGGATCTAAGGATACATGTGCATCGATCGTATTGTGGTCGAGACAAGCAGGTGAGATGAACATCTGGTATTCGCTCGGTTCGTCATCCCACATCCATCCCGAGCCCCATTCGACCGTGTCGAATTCCGATACGTCGATAATGACGTTTCCATCGATTCTTCCGATTCCTTCGCGGGATATCGCCTCCGCAATTGAGTCGAGATCCGAGTGTGTGATCAGCGGATCGCCGCAGGTCGCAACGACAAGATCTCCTTCGACGGTGTCCGCCCCGCGAACGCCATTCGTAAAAAATTTCGTCCTGAATTTGTAATCGGCCCCAAGATTTTGAAGAGCAAAAGACGTTGTGACAATTTTCAGGTTGCTTGCAGGGTTTAAGAGAAATCCGGAGTTAAATTCATAGATTCTTTTTCTATCTTTCCGCGAGTATATGTCGACGGCCTTGATTGTTCTTGGAGTGTTTGACCTTTTTATTATGTAGTCTATCTCGCGCTTGAGAATTGCCTGAGACTTAGCTTGGCTGAATCTTGTCTTCGCCGAAGATGGTACAACAAAAAAGATCAGGACGATAGAAAACGTAAGGACACTTCTCAACTTCTTATTTCTGCGGTTTGCCTAGCTTTCTGTATAAAGTGCTCTTGTTGATCTTTAATGTCTTCGCAGCCTGAACGTAATTGTTGTTGGATTCCCTAAGGACTTTTTGAATGTATTTGTTCTCGACTTCATCGAGACTGAGGCTTGTCGGAAGGTAATCCGGCCACGAGCTTTCCCTGATTGTAGTAGTCGGCAATTCGATATCGGAAGCGGAAAGGACCGGCCCTGCTGCAAGAGCGATTGTGCGATCTATAAAATTCTCAAGTTCTCTGACATTTCCCGGCCAGTCGAATTTTACCAGGGTCGCCATCAGCTCGTCGGAGATGCCGGAAATTTTCTTATTGTGCTGACGGCTGTATTTGCCCAGGAAATATGCGATCAGCAGCGGTATATCCTCCTGGCGCTCTCTGAGAGGAGGGAGCTCTATCCTTATTACGCTGAGGCGGTAGAACAGATCCTCGCGAAAAAGCTTTTCTCTGACGAGCTGCTCAAGATTGCGGTTCGTCGCGGCAATTATTCTAACGTCGACAATTTTCGAAGCCGAGCTCCCGATCCTCCTGACCTCGTGTTCTTGCAAAACTCTGAGGAGTTTCGGCTGGAGCTGAAGCGGGATCTCGCCAACCTCGTCGAGAAAGAGTGTACCACCTTCCGCTTCCGTGAATAGCCCATCTCGTGCGAAGAGGGCACCGGTAAATGCACCCTTCTCGTGTCCGAACAGCTCCGCTTCGAGGAGCTGGTCGGGAATTGCAGCAACGCTGATCGGAATGAATGGTTTGTCGGCGCGCGGACTATTTGTGTGGATTGACCGGGCGACAACTTCTTTTCCTGTGCCGCTTTCGCCCTCGATTAAAATGCTGGAGCTGGTAGGTGCGGCGCGCCCGATCAATTTGAATACGCGTAGCATCTTTTCGCTTTTGCCGACCACATTTGAAATGTTGATGTCTTTCGACGCGCCACTTACATCTTTCGCCGATTTCTTTGCCATCTTAAAGTGAGACACCGCATTCGAGACAACGAGCCTTATCTCGTTCAGGTTGAGAGGCTTGCTCAGATAATCGAACGCCCCGGATTTGATCGTGTTTGCTGCCGCGTCGAGTGTACCGAAGGCAGTGACCAGTATTACCGGCAAGTTAGGTGATTCTTCGATAATACTTTTCATCAGCTCGAATCCGTTTAGCTTTGGCATCATAACGTCGGTGACTATGGCCGAGTACGATCCGCTCTTTATCTTGTTCAAGGCGTCGATCGGGTCTGAAAATGTTTCCACTTCGTAGGTCGGCGAGAGTGCCTCGTGAAGAATCTCCAGCGAGTCTGCATGATCATCTATTACGGCAATTTTGTCTTTCATGTTAAGCCTTGCTTGATACTCCTGACAAGTCTTTTGGCTTTTCGGCGGGCAGAATTACTGAAAAAGTGGAGCCCTGCTCCGAATTCCTCGACAAGAATATTTTACCTCCATGTCTGTCGATAATCTCTTTGCAAATAACAAGACCGATTCCATTTCCGTTCGTTTTCTTGCTGTTTATGAAATCGTTAAAGAGCTGTGGAATGATTTCCTTCGAAACGCCTTCTCCGTTGTCTGAAATATCGATACGAATACCGGAAATTCCTTTCCCCCAGCCTTTGAATTCCTCATCTTCATATGCTTTAAGCTCTATCTTACCGGAAGTATTCTGATCTTTTCTTGCTTCTATCGACTCAATAGAATTGTTCAGAAGGTTTATCAATACCTGCTGTATCTGTATGTGGTCTGCGCTGATGGCGG
>Ga0335078_10018686_pt1 | contig 10304 bp, 10 predicted proteins | sample Lox_Sample_32_FD_206711 | JGI IMG/M metagenome (GOLD analysis project Ga0335078, IMG submission 206711) | Soil microbial communities from Loxahatchee National Wildlife Refuge, Florida, United States - Lox_Sample_3.2 | ecosystem: Environmental > Terrestrial > Soil > Wetlands | place: USA...
CAGCGGGCAGATCCGGCGCATCGGACACAAGCGCCGATCTTGCTCAACCTCAACCACACGTTCAAGCACCCGCCACGGCGTGTCGCCTCACGCGCTCAAGCGAGCCGGGACCCCTGAATGGACACGTTGAGCTGGGCAAATGACTTTCACGCATTGCTGAGAACCCGATAGGAGATGATGACGCCATCCAGCCGCGCATGCGGCGGATGGGTGGCGCTGCGCCGCGCGGAGGTCCGGTTTGGCGCGCGAAGATGTGTCTCCGCCGAAACGGCTTGTGAAGCAATTAACAAAGCGCTTCCGCGGAAACTACGCCTGGCCTGTCCGCCACATCCTCCATCATCATCGCAGCAGGCCCGCCTGGGGGATCGAGACGGTCGGCCTGCCGCCACCGGGACACCGCGCCCGTGCACGCTGCGGAAGACAAAGCGGGTCGGCCGACCCTGGTATGGTAATCGGTATGGCAGCCAAGAAGGTGACGGTCACTCTCGATGAGACGCAACTCGACCGGATCCGTGCCCTCGTAGCAGCGGGAACGGCGGCGAGCGTATCTGGATTCGTGCAGCATGCCGTCGGCGTCGCCCTGGATGACGTGGCGGGGTGGGGGGCCCTGCTGGCCGAGGCGTTGCGGGAAACCGGCGGCGCGCTGTCCGACAGCGAGCGCGCCTGGGCCGATGAGGTGCTTGGCATTGGGAGCAGGTCAGCGGCTTGATGCCAGGCGTGACCTTTGACGCGGGCGGCCTGATCGCGCTGGACCGGAATGACCGCCGCGTAGTAGTCCTGCTTGCCCGCGCGCGGGAAACGGGCGCCCGCGTCACGGTTCCGGCGACCGCGCTGGCCCAGGCGGTCCGGCGGCCGGAGCGGCAGGTCAGGCTCGCCCGCCTGGTTCGTCAGCCGACGACTGACATTACGGACCTCGACCGGGTGGATGCCACGAACGTCGGCAGGCTGCTGGCAGCGAGCGGGACATCCGACATCGTCGATGCCCATGTGGTGATCTGCGCACGCCGCACCGGGCAGCATGTTGTCACCTCTGACCCTGGCGATCTCCGAGTTCTCGATCCGGGCATCCAGCTGATTGCCATCTGAGGATCTCGCACCACCAGGCCTAGTCGACGTGTGTGGTTATCGCTTGCACGGCGGACTGATGACACACTCACACACAGCCGTTGAACTGGGAAAACACTCTAGGGTGCTGATTCATCATCCGAAAATTGCCGCACTGGAGGATAGCTGCGGCATCGCCCGGAACGGCGGGGACCTGGCGCGGGTCGCCGGGTGGATGTCGAGCGAGGTTAGGCGTGCCTGGCATGACCGGTTCGTGATCTGCGACGTCATCGACCTGCACGCAGCCGCCGGAACCTTCAGGGTGTTCCTGGTCTGCAGTGGGCGGCCGAAAGATCAGTGACGAGCAGCAGGTGCTGAACCTCGCCGAGGCTGCAAACGAGCTTCTTCGACTGGTGAAGACAGGAGGATTCCGTCTCGCTAAAGAGGTCTCCGATCGCCTGCAATACCTGATCGCGCGGGATGAGGCCCCAGATCTCCGGAAGACGGCCCTAGAGTCCGGACACTTTAGAGGCGAGGGAAAAGAGCAGCTTACGCCCGGTGTCGGGCTCGGCACGCGCGGCCGTTACATGCCACCGCGAACCGAGCCAGGCGGTGAGAATCTCCGCCGAATCCATGCCCGCGGCGTAAAATTCATTAAGGTTGAACTGGACCATTCCTTTGAGTAAGCCGTTGCGTACTTCCTGTTCGCCGCCCTTCAGCAGTTCTATTTCGACGGTAACAAGTGCACCACAGGGTGTCGGCAATAGCGGTGACGCCGCGCCGCTACGCTGCGCCCCCCTTCACCACTATCGGGTAAAGACACTCCGCTGGCGCCGAAGACCATGCCGCGGCCGGGCATCGGGCAGCGGAGCGCGGTGTCCGGCGGTACAGTCGCTGCCGTTGAGGGTCCGGCTGGAGGGGGTGTTCATGGGTCGCGCCGCACGGGAACGGCTAGCCAGGCTGCTCGATGACGCCGAGGCGCCGGGGTCATTCAGTGCGCAGATCCTGGCGCCCGCGGACGCGCTGCAGGTCGAGGTCGTCGGGCTCGGGGCTGTGCAGGCTCCCGTGCGCGGGCCGCTGGCGAAGAAGCTGATCGCGGTGGGTAGGCCCGCGAAGTTCGGGCGCGCGGAGCAGACGCTGACCGACACCAGCGTGCGCGACACGTGGGAGATCACGCCGGACCTCGTCACGCTGGACGGCCCTGTTTGGGAGGCAACGCTCGGCGTCGTGCTGGACGACTTCCGGGGCGAGCTGGGACTGCCGCCCACGACAAGGCTGCGGGCCGAGCTGCATGCGATGCTGGTATACGGCAAGGGACAGTTCTTCCTGCCGCACCAGGACTCGGAGAAGAACGACGCGATGGTGGGCACGCTGGTCGTGTCGTTGCCCTCGGCGCACACGGGCGGGGAACTGATCGTCGAGCACGGCGGCGAGAGCGTTACGTACCGGACGTCGAAGCGGGACCTGTCTTTCGTCGCCTTCTACGCCGACTGCCGCCATGAGGTCAAGCCCGTGACGTCGGGGTACCGGGTGACGCTGACGTTCGACTTGCTCGCGGACGGCGAGGCCGATGTGCATGGGTCTGGGTCGGCTGCCGATCTGGCGCGCTGCCTGACCGAGCACTTCGCCGCGCCCGCCACGCCACGCTACGGCCGCACTGACCTCGATCCGCCGAGCCGGCTCGTCTACTTGCTCGATCACGAGTACACCCAGCGGGGCCTGAGCTGGAACCGGCTCAAAGGCGCTGACGCGGAGCGCGCCGCGTTGCTGCGCGCCGCAGCGGAGCGTGCTGGGTGCGAGGCGGTGCTGGCGCTGGCGGAGGTGAAGGAGACATGGGATGCCTGGCCGGCGGATGAGGATCCGTGGGACGACTACGACTACGACTACGAGGAGGAGAACGAAGACGAGGAGGACTACGACGACGCCTACCGGGACCGGGGCGGCAACCATGACGACTACCAGCTCAACGACCTGATCGACAACGAGATCACCCTCGGCTGGTGGACCAGCGCGGACGGCGCCGGCGGCGAGCCGATATCGCTGTACGTGCCCGACTCCCAGGTGTGTGCCAGCACCCCGAGCGCGGACCTGACGCCCTATCAGTCCGAATACGAGGGCTACATGGGCAACTACGGCAACACGCTGGACCGGTGGTACCGCCGGGCGGCGGTCGTGGTGTGGCCGCGGGAGCGGGCGTTCTCGGCGCGCGCCGAAGCCGGGTCGCGGTGGGCGCTGTCGCAACTGCACACTCGAGTCGAGGCCGGAGATCTGGCAGGGGCGCGTGCCGCCGCGGAGTCGCTCACGCCGTTCTGGAGGACAATCGGATCGCAGGCGGGACTGCTGGGTACCGCGCTGCAGGTGGCGGGTGACCTGGGTGTTGCCGGGACGGCGGCGATGCTGCTGGAGCCGTTCCGGGTGGAGATGCTCATGCCAGAGCACGCTGGCGGGCTCGCGGCGGCGGCCGGGCAGTACGGCGAGCAGTGGACCCGCGGCGTCATCGACAGGTGGTTCGGGTCGGGGCATCACTTCGAACCGGACAGGTACCAGTGGGTGGGGAGCCTGCCGGGGCTGTGCGCGGCACTGCGTGCCGCCGGGGCTTCGCAGGTGGCGCGGCTGCCGGCCGCCGGGGCCTGGGGCTGGATGGGTGACCAGCTGCGGTTCTGGACGGCCACCGCGCGGGCCGGGATGCGGGAGCCGCGGCTGGAGATGCTGAGCTCGCCGCTGACGGGGCTCCTGGAGGCGGCCGACGGCGAGTTGCGGGACGAGATCGTGGCGGCGCTGCGCGGGTACGGGGACAATGTGCTGGGGTGCTTGATGCCCGCGCTGCGTTCCGTGGCCGCGCTGCCGGCGGCCACGCGGCGGGCTGCGGGGCTTGACGTGGTCGCGCGGGACTGCACGCAACGGCTCGGCGCGATCATCGCGCGGCCGCTGCGCGCCGAAGACGACTGGTCGATCGGATGGACCGGATGCGGGTGCGACCTGTGCGGCACGCTGGGGGCGTTTCTGGATTCCCGGTCGCGGCGCACTTTCGAGTGGCCGCTGGCGACAGACGGGCGGCGGCACGTACACACCCGGATCGACTCGGCCGGGCTGCCGGTGGGGCACCAGACCCGGCGGAAGGGACGGCCTTACACGCTGGTACTGACGAAGACCGAGGAACTGTTCGCACGCGAGAAGGACGCGAGGCAACAGGCCGCTTCCGACCTGGCCTGGCTGACGTCGGCATGGAGTGACGGTTAGCGCCGCCTTTACTCGAAAGTGGCTGTTAGCCGGGGTAGCTGGCGGGGTGGTGGTGGTGTAGGTGCGCTGGATGGGACCGCCGTGTCAGGATCAGTCGGCTTCGACGAAGGCTACGCCCAGCTCGCGGTCGATGCGCACCGGCTCTGCGTCGGGGATATGGAGGTCGCAGCGGCACGGCAGACTGAGCAACATGTGTCGTTATCGTTTGCACGGCGGGCTCTTGTCACACACATGACAGGCAAGCTCGTGTGCCCTCCAGCGAGCTTGCCTGTCTGGATTCCCGGCTGATGTGCGTCAGCTTGCCCAGATCGTATCTGTAATGTTTCCCAGTACAAAGCTGTTAAGTTAACCAGAAATCCGTCCACCGGCTGCCGCGCATGGCATCCTGAAGTGCATGAAGGCTACTGGCGGGCTGCGCCCTCGCCGGCTCGCCGAAGTCGTCCCTCAGCGCATGAGCGAAGAGCCCCGTCGTGATTCTTACCGGGCCGCCTACCGTGGGCAAGAGCACTCCGCTCGCCGCGCTCGCCGCCGAGTTCGGCCGGCCGGTCCTCGACCTTGACCGCGCGGACGCGCGAGCGGCGGCGGCCAGCGCCCCGGCTTCATCGTCTCGGGGACCCGTTTTTGTGTGCTGCGAACTTAGCGCTCGCGCTTACCTGAGTGCCGCCCCGTTGCTGGACGCGCCGAGCGCTCTCAGGTGACCTGTCCGCCTATCAGGCTGCCCACCGCGAACGTCACCCCGACGGCGAGCGTGCCCAGGGCCAACTGGCGCAAGCCCGAGCGCAGGATCGGCCGGCCGGTGAGCCGACCGACGGCCATCCCGCCGATGACGAGCGCTACCGCCGAGATACCCAGGGCGGCACCCAGGACCGACAGCCCGGCGAGGTAGGGCAGCAGCGGCACAAGTGCCCCAAGTGAGAACGCGATCAGCGAAGAGATGCCCGCCAGTACAGGGGAGGGCAGCTCAAACGGGTCGACGCCGAGCTCTTCGCGGGTATGTACGCGCAGCGCGGTGTCCGGATCCCGGGACACCGCGGCAGCCATCCTGGCCGCAGTATCCGCGTCCGCGCCGTATCCGCGGAACGTATCGGCAAGCTCGGCCTGCTCGGCTGCAGGGAACCGCGCGTGCATCTTGCGTTCGACGGCGACCTCCGCGTGCACTAGTTCGTTCTGGTTGGTCACCGACAGGTACTCCCCGGTGCCCATGGAAAATGCCCCGGCCACCAGCGCCGCCACGCCGGTCAGGACGATGGCGTGCGCAGAAACACCGCCGCCGCCGAGCCCGGCAATCAGCGAGGCATTGGTTACCAGCCCGTCCACCGCCCCGAACACGGTAGGCCGCAACCAGCCGCCCGACACGTCGCGATGCCGATGTGACCAGCCTGCAGCAAGGGCCGCAGCACCGACCGCATGAGTCGGCTCTCGCCTTTCCTCGCCCACGTGCTGGATTATCCTCCGCGTGAGTCTTCGGTGAGCAGTTCGCCGTTCCAGGCCTCGCGACCTTCGCGCACCGCTACGAAGGCGACGGCCAGCGCGGCGATCGGGTCGGCCCACCGCCAACTGAAGGCGGCGAACAGGACCAGGCCCAGCAGGGTCGTGACCGCGAGTGTGGCGCAGAGCAGTGTTTGCGCGGCATCGGCCTGCACGAGCAAGTTGCGCAGGGATGTGCCGACCTGCCGCTTGCGCCAGCCCAGGAGCGGCATGACGACCAGCGAGGCGAAGGCAAGGCCCATACCGGCGGGTGAGCGTTGCGGGTGCGCCCCGGTGGCCAGGTCGATGGCTGAGCTGATGACCACATAGGTGGCCAGGAGGAAGAAGGTGACCGCGATGATCCGCAGTACCCTGCGTTCGGCGTGTTCATTGGTCCGGCCGGCGGTGAGTTCGGCCCGCAGGCGGCGTAGGACGAGATAGGCGCAGACAAGCTCGATGACCGAATCGAAGCCAAAGCTGCTCAGGGCGAGTGACCTAGCGACGATCCCCGCGGTCACCGCGACGCCTGCCTCGATCAGCATCCAGCCGACCGAGAACTGCTCCAGGCGGATGGCTTGCCGCAGGAGGTGGCTGCTGCGGGTCACGGTGAGTCGCGAGCCGGGGCGGATGCCCCCCGGTGGGGGGCAAGAACCTGGTGGGGGTCGGCGCCGCCGTGCGGCTCGGGGTCGGCATGGACGAGCGCGGCGGCCAGGCGCGGGATGGCATGCAGCAGGCCATGCTCTGCGGCGACCGCGACCTGGTGAGCCTGGAAGGCGGTGATGGCGGGGTCGACGATGACCTCGCATTCGGCCCGGATCTGGTGCCCGATCCAGCGCAGGCGGACCTGGCCGGTACCGAGCACTCCTGCGGTGGCGCGCAAGGTGCGCTCGGCCTGTCCGACGAGCGCCGGGTCGACGGCGTCCATCAGGCGCCGGTAGATCTCCGTGGCGGCCTGGCGGAGGACGGCCAGGATCGCCATCGTGATGAGCAGCCCGACGACCGGGTCGGCCCAGTCCCAGCCCAGCGCGACTCCGCCCGCGCCGAGCAGCACGGCCAGCGAGGTCAGCCCGTCGGTGCGGGCATGCAGGCCGTCGGCGACCAGGGCCGCTGAGCCGATCCTCCTGCCGGTCCGGATTCGGTAGCGGGCGACGAGCTCGTTGCCAGCGAATCCGACCAGTGCCGCGATGGCCACCGCGATCAGGTCGGTGACGTGGCGGGGGTGCGTCAGGCGATTGATCGCCTCGTAGGCGGCCAGCGCAGAAGATGCGGCGATGGTCAGCACGATCGCGATACCGGCCAGGTCTTCCGCGCGCCCGTACCCGTACGTGTAGCGGCGGTTCGGCGGGCGCCGTCCGACAACGAACGCGACGCCAAGCGGCACGGCCGTCAGCGCGTCAGCCGCGTTGTGCAAGGTGTCGCCCAGCAGCGCTACCGAGCCGGACATCGCGACGACGGCCGCCTGGATGAGCGCGGTGACGGCCAGCACCGCCAGTGAGATCCACAGCGTCCGCATGCCGTCCGCGCTGGCTTCCATCGCCGCATCCACCTGGTCGGCTGGTTCGTGGGAATGCGGCCGCAAGTGCCGCAACCGGGCCGCCAGCCCCGATCTAAGTTGATGATCCTGCTCATTCCCGTGATCGTGTTCGTGTCCTTCGGTGGGGCAGTGCGGGCCGCTCATGATGCCAGCATGCCGGGCGAAGCTTGATGCAGCACCTCGACCACAGCGGCACCGGGCACCTGCCACAAGGTCGCGGGCGCCTTACGGCATGATGCTGACATGAGTGTGAGCACACGTGCCTTAAGAGTCGGATCCCTGCGGGCGCTCAGGGTTCCAGAGATCACAGTCTACTTTTGGATCATCAAGGGCCTGTCGACAGCCATGGGCGAGTCGACGTCGGACTATCTCGTCCACAGCAGCCTGCACCCCGTTCCAGCGGTCGGACTGGGGTTCGCTGGTTTCGTGGTCGCACTAGCGCTGCAGTTCTCGATGCGCCGTTATCTCGCATGGACCTACTGGTTCGCGGTGGTCATGGTGGGCGTATTCGGCACGATGGCCGCGGACGTGCTCCACGTCGGATTTGGCGTCCCGTACTTCGCGTCCAGCGCCCTGTACGCGGTTGCGCTCGTCGCTGTCTTCGCGACCTGGCAGAAGACCGAGAAGACGATCTCGATTCATAGCATCGACACCGCACGCCGAGAGGCCTTTTATTGGGCCGCGGTCGTCGCCACTTTTGCGCTCGGCACCGCCGTCGGCGATCTGACGGCAACCACTTTCCAGCTGGGGTACTTCTTCTCGATGGTGTTCTTCGCCGGGCTTATTTGCATTCCCGCCATCGGCTACTGGCGGTTGAACTGGAATCCGATCTTCGCCTTCTGGTTCGCCTATGTGGTCACCCGGCCACTCGGCGCCTCGTTCGCCGACTGGCTGGGAAAGCCCACCAGCGTGGGTGGTCTCGGGTGGGGCGACGGACGGGTCAGCCTCGGCCTGACAATCATCATCGCCTGCCTCGTCGCCTACCTCGCCATCACCCGCACGGACGTACCGAGCCGCGGGGCGAACGCGCGCGAAGGGTTGTGAAGCCACCTCCAAGGTCGAGCCTCGAAGGCCTGGCCCTGGGAAGGTTCGCCTCGCGGCTATGAGCTGTCTCGCCGCCGCTGGGTTGCGGGACGTTGACAGGAGCCGGCGGCTGGGCGGTCGCGCTCGCGCACGGTAACGCCAGTATCGGGTTCTTCCTGGCCCGCCTGGCGCAGGAGACCGGCGTACAGCGGTTTCAGGAGGCCAGTCTCGGCGCGACGAAGTGGATCATTACCACGTTTGCGCGAGCTGTCACCTCGATGAGAAGACCCCGGTGCCGTGCCGGATGGTCGCCCGCAAGCCCGAGGGCTGACCGCTGGGCCAAGCAGGCCCGGGGCGGTGTGGTCGTGGCGCGCGTGGATGATCTGCGGCGACAGCCCCGCCGAAGGTGCCGGCCGCGACACCGGCAGCGGTGGCCGCCGCTCACCCGCCGACCTGCGCCGCCCGCGCCGCGGCCAAGCCGTCTGTACGGAGCCGGTACAGGTGGCCCCGGCGGGCGACCGCCCAGGATCCCCGCGCAGCAGTGGATGCGCATCCGCGCCAGCAGTTAGGGATAATCCTCATCTCGCACCCACCGGGTGTGCGTCCCGGTCAGGGCAGCCGGGCCGAAGGCCGAGGGGGTTGGCAAGCTACGCGACGATCCGGTACTCCTCAAGCAGTCGGCGGCCCACGATCATCATCTGGATCTCGGCGGTACCCTCGCCGATCAGCAGCATCGGGGCCTCACGGTACAGGCGCTCGATCTCGTACTCCTTGGAGAATCCATAGCCGCCGTGGATGCGGAAGGAGTCCTCGACGACTTCCTTGCAGTATTCGGAGGCGAGGTATTTGGCCATGCCCGCCTCGAGGTCGTTGCGGCGGCCGGAGTCCTTCGTGCGGGCCGCCATCACCATCATTTGGTGCGCGGCCTCGATCTTGGTGGCCATCTCGGCCAGCTTGAACTGGATCGCCTGGTGCTGCGCGATCGGCTTGCCGAAGGCGTACCGCTGCTGTGCGTAGGCAATGCCGAGCTCGAAGGCGCGGATGGCGACGCCGCAGCCGCGCGCGGCGACGTTGACCCGGCCGACCTCTATGCCGTCCATCATCTGGTAGAAGCCGCGGCCTGGGGCTCCGCCGAGCACCCGGTCGGCGGGGATGCGGACGTCCTCAAGGATCATCTCGGTGGTGTCGACGCCCTTGTACCCCATCTTCTCGATCTTCCCGGGCACGGTCAGGCCCGGTACCGTCCTGTTGGCGCCGAAGCCAGGCTCCTTCTCGATCAGGAAGGTGGTCATATTCCGGTGCGGCGCGTCGTGGCCCTCGTCGGTCCGGCAGAGCACCGCCACCAGATTGGCCGTGCCGCCATTGGTCAGCCACATCTTCTGGCCGTTGATCACATAGTCATTGCCGTCTGCCACCGCCCTGGTGCGGATCGCCGAGACGTCCGAGCCCAAGCCCGGCTCCGACATGGAGAAGGCGCCGCGCACCTCACCGGCCGCCATGGGGTGCAGAAAGTGGTCCTTCTGCTCCTGGGTGCCGTGCTGGGCGATTATGTGGGCGACGATGAAGTGGGTGTTGATGATGCCCGACACTGACATCCAGCCGCGGGCGATCTCCTCCACAACCAGGGCGTAGGTGAGCAGCGACTCGCCGAGGCCGCCGTACTCCTCTGGAATGGTCAGCCCGAACAGGCCAAGCTGCTTCATCCCCTCGACGATCTGGGCGGGGTACTCGTCCTTGTGCTCCAGTTCGGTGGCGACCGGAATGATCTCTTTGTCGACAAAGTCCCGCACGGTAGCGAGGATGTCCCGCTGGATCTCGGTCAGGCCGTCGGTCTGTGCCAGGCGTCCCATGGTGCGGCTCCGTATCTGCTGGTGCAAGTCTCGCTCTGGTGGCGCAAGTCTCGCTCTGGTGGTGCAAGTCTCGCTCTGGTGGTGGAGGTCTAGCTGCGGTCAGGCGCTCGGCTCGGGACGGCCGGCCTGCTCGCCGCCGCGCTCCT
>Ga0335078_10018687_pt1 | contig 10303 bp, 7 predicted proteins | sample Lox_Sample_32_FD_206711 | JGI IMG/M metagenome (GOLD analysis project Ga0335078, IMG submission 206711) | Soil microbial communities from Loxahatchee National Wildlife Refuge, Florida, United States - Lox_Sample_3.2 | ecosystem: Environmental > Terrestrial > Soil > Wetlands | place: USA: Florida...
GGACTGGCCGAAGGAGCCGTCAGTGCAAGCGCATAACCAGGTCACCGTTTCGATCGTGCTGATCGTGATCGGCGCGGGAGCGCTGCACGCGGTCTGGAACGCCATCGCCAAGTACCTCGACGACCGGCTGGCCGTGTTCGCCCTGATCGGAGTGGCCTCGACGGTGGGCGGGGGCGCCGTTCTGGCGGTGACCGGCCTGCCGTACCGGGCGGCCATCGGGTTCGCCGCCGCGTCCGCGGCGATTCACATCGGCTACGACCTGGGGCTGATGAACTCCTACCGGCTCGGCGCGTTCAACCAGGTCTATCCGATCGCCCGGGGAACGTCGCCGCTGGTGGTGGCGATCGGCGCCTACTTCCTGGCCGGAGAGCGCCTCGGCATCGTCCCGCTGGCCGGGATCGCGGTCCTTGCCGGGGGCCTGGCCAGCCTGGCGCTGTCCTCGGGCCGCGTGACCAGGTCCGAGATGCCAGCGGTCGGGGCCGCGCTGCTGACCGGGCTCACGATCGCCGGCTACACGCTCGTGGACGGCCTGGGCGTCCGGCGGGCGCACGACCCGTATGCCTATGCCGCGCTGCTGTTCCTGCTGATGGGACCGGTCTTCCCGGTGGTCGCGGCGTTCCGGCGGCCGGTCTCGTGGCTGACCGGGCCCGCGGCCGCCAAAGGCCTGCTGGCCGGGGCCCTGTCGCTGGTGGCCTACGGGACCGTGCTGTGGGCCCAGACCCGGGCGCCGCTGGCCGAGGTGGCCGCGATCCGGGAAACCGGCGTGGTCTTCGCGGCGCTGATCGGGATGAAGCTGTTCGCCGAGCGCTTCGGGATCCGGCGGCTGGCGGCCGCCCTGCTCGTGGCGGCAGGCATCGTGCTGATCAGCGCCTGAGGCGCCGGCCGGCCTGGGTCACAGGACGCGGGCAGTGCGGTCAGCCGGTGCCGTGCCAGCGCGCGCGGCGCATGTCCACCCGGCCGGGCCCGCCGTCGGCGGCGGGGCGCATGGGCGTGCCCTCCTCCCGGTACCGGGCCAGCGCCGCCCTCTCGTGACCCGCGAGCAGCGAGCCGTCGGCGTGGATGACCCGCCACCACGCCACGCCGCCGCCCCACAGCGCCATCACCCGGCCGACCTGGCGCGGGCCGCCCTCGCCGAGGTACTCGGCGATGTCGCCGTAGGACATCACCCGGCCCGGCGGTATCGCCTCGGCCACATCGAGGACCCGGCCAGCGAACTCACTGAGCGCCGGCCTGACCTGCCCGGGCCCCGGCCGCCCGCCGCCGGCCGGCCGGGCCGGGCTCATCCGGGTGACTCCGGCGGGTTCTGGTGGTCGTGCGGCACCACGTGGCGGCCCGGCGGCACGGACGGCCAGCCGAACCGCTGCGCGGCCGGCAGGTCGCTCTCCTCGGCCGGCCCGGGCCAGGGGCCGGGCGTCTCCCCGGCCGGCCGCCGCATCGCCCAGAGCCGGCTGCTGGCGATCACGATCAGCGCCAGGCAGCACGCCGCCAGGAAGCAGAACCCCATGAGCTGGCGCAGGCCGCGCGGCGGGACCGGCGGAGGGGAAACCGCCGCCGGTCCGCCGCCGAAGTAGCTGTCCGGGCTGAGCCCCGGCCCGGTCAGGGCCGTCGCCCGGTGCAGTCCGGTCCGCGACGACCCGGGCCCGGTCAGGTGCTGCGCGGACAGCCGCGCCGCCGCGGCCAGCGCGGCCGCCGCGTCCACCGTGCCGAACCCGACTTCCTCGTCATAGCCGCCGGACGGGCGGTTGGTGGTGGTGGTCGTGATGGCGTCCCGGACCAGGACCGGCGAGAGGCCAGGATAGGCGGACCTGATCAGCGCGGCCACGCCCGCAGCCAGCGCACAGGCCGGACTGGTGCCGCTGACCAGCCAGTACCCTCCGTCGTTGCCCTGGGCCGGGACATTGACTCCGGGCGCGGCGACCTGCACGGACACGTTGTCGCTGGAGAACCTGGCCGGGGCGCCATCGCGGCCGACGGCCGCCACACTCAGCACGCCCGGGTAATCGGCGGGGAACGAGTAGGGCGCGTGGCCCTGGGTGCGGGCCACGGACGTGTCCCCCGAGTTGCCGGACGAGGCGAGAACCACGATGTTGTGGTTGAGCGCGTCCTGGAGCGCCGAGCGCACGGTCAGGCTCGGCGCACCGGAGCCGAGCGACATGCTGATCACGTCGGCCCCGCGGGACACCGCGTACATGATCGCGTCTGCGAGTTCGCGCTGGTGACGAGCCTGCGACTGGTGCTCGTAGCGCGCGTAGCCGGGATCGCCGGTGTTGGTGATCACCCGGACCGACAGCACGCGCGCCTTCGGCGCCACCCCGATGATCCCGCTGCTACCGCCGTCGTGGCCGTGACCGGCGATCAGCGATGCCATCCAGGTCCCGTGCATCCCCCAGTTGGTGTTGGACTCCGGCGTGTCCACGCCGGTGAGGTCGGGCCCGGTGACCACCGATCCGGTCAGGTCGGAAACATCGGGATTGACGCCGCTGTCGATCACCGCCACGGTCACGCCCTGTCCCTGGGTCACCTGCCAGGCCGCGGTGGCGTTGATCGCGTTCAGCACCCACATCTGGGCGTCGCGCACCGCGTCGGCCCGGGCCGGGGCCGCGTCGATGACCAGGCCCAGGGTGGCGACCGCGGTCAGCGCCAGCACGCTGGCGCGACGCTTCACCCCGGACGCCCTGGCGATCAGCATCCGGGCGTTCCCGGGCACCGGGGCGACGGGGGCTGCGCTCCCAGCGGCACGCCCACCGCTTCGGCCACGCCGTCGCCGAAACTCGTCATCTCCTGGTCGGCGTAGGGATCGGATGCGAGCTGGACCCGGGGCATGCCGTCCGCGTAGCCGGCCGTGGACATGATCACGTAGGGGCCCGAGCTGACCGCCGAGAAGACCTGCCGCTGCCGGTCGCCGAACGCCCGGGCGAGCGTGGACCGGAACGGCACCGTGCGGATGCCGGGCTGCGGCGGCCGGCTCGTCGCCAGCGCGCTCGCGGCCGACCTGGCCGCGCTGGCGCCCGGCATCACCGCGACGCCGACGGTGACGAGCATGCTGTCGGTCCCGTCGGCGTATGTCGCGCGGAGCACGGCCACGCACCGGTCGGCGGACAGCACCCGGGCCGCCGCCGGATCGCTCGCGGCCGCGCAGCTCGTCTGCCGGGCGATGCCCACGCGGTACGCCTCGAGCGGCAGCTGAGAGCCGGCTCCGAGCGCCGTTCCGGGCAACTGGTAGGTGACCGTCGCCGGAAAGATCTGGCCCGCGGGCATCGTGCGCCAGCGCCGGGCCATCTCCCAGGCGGCGATCTGCTGCTGCTGCCCGGCGGTGAACTTGCGCGGCAGCAGCTGGGCCGAGACCCCGGCCGCCGAGGCGGCCAGGCCCGCCGTGCCGACAAACAGAATCGCCAGCGTGACGGCGAGGCGCCGAACACCGCGCCCGCGGTCGGCCGGCGCCGCGCTGCCCTGGGGGCCGGCCGGTTCTGGCTGCGTCGCCACATCAGAAATGCTACGACCTGGCAGAGCCGCGATGCGCCGTCGCAGAGAGGTTGGATCGTCTGCGGCTACTGACCGTTACGCCATACAAGCGCTGCTGGCGTCCGGCTTAGTACGTGGGCAGGGCGGGATCCACCTGGCTCACCCAGGCCAGCACCCCGCCGCCGACGTGCACCGCGTCCGAGAAGCCCGCGTTCTTGACGACGGCCAGGCACTCGGCGCTGCGGGCGCCGCTCTTGCAGTGCAGCACGATCCGGCGGTCCTGCGGGAGCCGCTCCAGGGCCGATCCGTTCAGGAACTGGTCCTTCGGGATCAGCACCGCCCCGGGGATGGACACGATCTCGTACTCGTTCGGCTCCCTGACGTCGATCAGGAAGATCTTCTCGTCACTGTCCAGCATCGCCTTGAGCTCGGTCGCGGTGATCGTGGACCCCGACGCCGCGCGCTGGGCGTCCTGCGACACCGCGCCGCAGAACGCCTCGTAGTCGATGAGCTCGGTGATCGTCGGGTTCTTGCCGCACACCGGGCACTCCGGGTCCTTCCTGACCCGGACCGTCCGGTAGCTCATCTCCAGCGCGTCGTAGATCATCAGCCGCCCGGCCAGCGGTTCGCCGATACCCGTGATGATCTTGATGGCCTCGTTGACCTGGATGGACCCGATCGAGGCGCACAGCACCCCGAGCACGCCCCCCTCCGCGCACGACGGGACCATGCCGGGCGGCGGCGGCTCGGGGTAGAGGCAGCGGTAGCACGGGCCGTGCTCCGCCCAGAACACGCTGGCCTGCCCGTCGAAGCGGTAGATCGACCCCCAGACGTAGGGCTTGCCGAGCAGCACGCACGCATCGTTGACCAGGTACCTGGTGGCGAAGTTGTCGGTGCCGTCGACGATCAGGTCGTACTGGGCGAAGATTCCCATCGCGTTGTCGGAGTCGAGGCGCTCGGGGTGCAGCACCACCGTGACGTAGGGGTTGATCTCCCTGATGCTGTCCCGGGCGGACTCGGCCTTGGGGCGGCCCACGTCCGACTGGCCGTGGATCACCTGGCGCTGCAGGTTGGACTCGTCGACCACGTCGAAGTCGACGATGCCGAGCGTGCCGACCCCGGCGGCGGCCAGGTACAGCAGCGCGGGTGACCCGAGCCCGCCGGCGCCCACGACCAGCACCCTGGCGTTCTTCAGGCGCTTCTGCCCCGTCATCCCGACCTCCGGGATGATCAGGTGGCGCGAGTAGCGCTTGACCTCGTCGACGGTCAGCTCTGCGGCCGGCGTAACCAGCGGTGGCAGCGACACGGTGCTCTCTCCTGGGAGGGCCTGCCCGGGGCAGGCGTCTCGGTCTGGGTCTGTATGTGGGTCTGGGTCTATGTCTTGGGTCTGGAGTCTGCGGTCTGGCGCGACGCGCCTACGGAGGTGAAACCAGCCCGCGCCCCGGGGCATTCCGCGCCGGGCCGGACCGGAATGTCACTGGCGCCAGGTACAACACTCGCAGGATCCGGGCCGGCCGCGAGGTCCGGGTCCGATCTGGCGGCGCCCGCTCCTCCGGGAGGTCCCATGCCACCATCACGCCCGAGCACACCGGGAAAACACCCGCGCACGGCACGGCAACGCCCGAGCACACCAGGGCAGCGGCCGCCGGCGGACCTGACGTCCGCGGGCGGGTCGGTGCTGCCGCTCGTGCCCGGCTTCCAGCGGCCGGGGCGGCGGCGCCCGCTCCCGGACGCTGCCGCGGTCCGGCTGCTCCGGGTGCCGGACTGCGCGCCGCCGTTCGATGATGAGCCGGGCGAGCCGCCCGGGCCCGCCGGGCTGCCCGCGCCCGGGGGGCCTGGCCCGATGCTCCGGCCGGCGGCCCGGCCGGCCGTGCCCCGGACGACGGAGCCTGCGGGACCGCCAGAGCCTGCGGGACCGCCAGAGCCTGCGGGACCGCCCCGGTGGCCGAGCCAGTTCGCGCAGGTCCTCGCGGAGACGCTGGCCGGGTCCCGCCCGCACGGCCAGATCCGGCCGTGGGCCACCGACCAGGCGCTCCGGCGCATCCAGCGGCTCGGGCCGCAGCTCGCGGCTGGGGTTCAGCCCCGGGTGCGGCGGATCCTGACGTCCCGCCCGGCCGCGGGCGTGGTCGAGATGACGGTGGTGGTTGGGTTCGGGCCGCGGATCCGCGTGCTCGCGGTCCGCCTGGAGCACGCAGAGCCGGGTCCCGCCCGCCACGGTGCAGCGGCCGCGCGATGGGTGTGCACGGCGATCGAGGCCGCCTGACACCCGCCCGCCGCTCAGCCCGGCCGACGCGCTAGCGGTTACGCGGGTCCCCGTGGCACAGCTTGTACTTGCGGCCCGAACCGCACGGGCACGGGGCGTTGCGACCGACCTTGGCGTAGTCGCCGCGGCCGGCCGGGGCATTGCGCTGCTCCGCCTGGCCGCTCGCGTCGTCGCTCGGCGCGCTGTACTGCAGGCCGCCCCGGCGCTGCGGCCGGTCAAGACCGCGGGCCGTCAGGCCGGCCGGAACCGCCTGGCCGCCATTCGGCGAGGCAGGCGCGGCCGGGCTCGCCTGGCCCCCGGACCGGGCCTGTGCGCCGGACCGGGCCTGCGGGCCAGACCGGGCCTGCGCGGCGGGCTTCGCCTGGGATCCGGTCCGGGAATGGCGCCCGGGCCGGGCCGGCGCGGCGGGCTGGGCCGCGGCGAGACCGCCGGGCACCGCGCCGCCGGGGGCCGGGCCGGCCGCGACACCGCCCGCGATACCGCCACCCGCGATACCGCCCGCGATACCGCCTCCCGCGATACCGCCCGCGGCGGCTTCCTCCACGATCGGGCTGTCCTGGCGCTGCACCTGAAGGTTGAACAGGCTGCCGACCGACTCCTCCTTGATGCCCTCCATCATCGCGCTGAACATGTCAAAGCCCTCCCGCTGGTACTCGATCAGCGGGTCGCGCTGGCCGTAGCCGCGCAGCGCGATGCCCTCGCGCAGGTAGTCCATCTCGTAGAGGTGCTCGCGCCACTTGCGGTCCAGCACCGACAGGACGACCCGCCGCTCGAGCTCGCGCATGACCTCCGGGGTCAGCTCCTGCTCGCGGCGCTCGTAGGCGGCCAGCGCGTCTTCCTGCACCAGCTCGGTGATCAGGCTGGCGGACAGGTGCGCCCGGTCGCCGCCGGCTTTGTCGATCATCTCCGCTTCCGACATCCCGCCCGGGTAGAGCTGACGGAAGGCCCGCCAGAGCTGGTCCAGGTCCCACTCCTCCGGGAAGCCCTCGGCGGTCGCGCCCGCGACGTAGCCGGCCACCACCTCGCCGATCATGCCGCGGATCTGGTCCTTCAGGTCGGCACCCTCGAGCACCTGGCGTCGCTCGTCGTAGATGACGTGCCGCTGGCGGTTCATCACATCGTCGTACTTGAGCAGGTCTTTGCGGATCTCGAAGTTCTGCTGCTCCACCTGCGTCTGGGCGGACCGGATCGAGCGGCTGACGGTCTTGGACTCGATCGGGACATCCGGCGGGGTCTTCAGCCACTCCATGATGTGGGCGACCTTGTCGGCGTTGAACATCCGCATCAGGTCGTCCTCGAGGGACAGGTAGAACCGCGACTCGCCCGGGTCACCCTGCCGCCCGGACCGGCCGCGAAGCTGGTTGTCGATCCGCCGGGACTCATGCCGTTCGGTGCCCAGGACGTACAGGCCGCCGGCCCGGACGACCTCCTCATGCTCCTCGGCCACCGCGCGCTTGGCCTTGTCCACCGCCTCCGGCCAGGCCGCCTCGAAGTCCTCTGGCGTGTCCACCGGCGACAGCCCGCGCTGGTGCAGTTCCAGGTCGGCGATGAACTCGGGGTTGCCGCCCAGCATGATGTCGGTACCGCGGCCGGCCATGTTCGTCGCCACGGTGACCGCGCCCTTGCGGCCGGCCTGGGCGATGATCGCGGCCTCCCGCTCGTGGTACTTGGCGTTCAGGACCTCGTGCGCGATGCCCTTGCGCTTGAGCATCTTGGACACCAGCTCGGACTTCTCGACGCTGGTCGTGCCGACGAGGACCGGCTGGCCCGCCTCGTGCCGCCCGGCAATGTCGTCGACCAGGGCCTCGAACTTCGCCTGTACCGTCTGGTACACCACGTCGGACTGGTCGGCCCGGATCATCGGCATGTTGGTCGGGATCGGCACCACGCCGAGCTTGTAGGTCTGGTGGAACTCGTTCGCCTCGGTCATGGCGGTGCCGGTCATCCCGGCGAGCTTCTCGTAGAGGCGGAAGTAGTTCTGCAGGGTGATCGTGGCGAGGGTCTGGTTCTCGTCCTTGATCTGCACGCCCTCCTTGGCCTCGATGGCCTGGTGCATGCCCTCGCTGTAACGCCGGCCGTGCAGCATGCGGCCGGTGAACTCGTCCACGATCAGGACCTCGCCGTTCATCACGACGTAGTCCTTGTCCTTCTTGTAAAGCTCCTTGGCCTTGATCGCGTTGTTCAGGAAGCTGACCAGCGGCGTGTTCACCGACTCGTAGAGGTTCTCGATGCCGAGCCAGTCCTCCACTTTCTCCACGCCGGACTCGAGGATGCCGACCGTGCGCTTCTTCTCGTCGACCTCGTAGTCGCCCTCGCCGTCCTCGCCGCGCCGCAGCCGCGGGGCGATCTTGGCGAACTCGAGGTACCAGCGGCTGTTCTGGTCGGCCGGCCCGCTGATGATCAGCGGGGTGCGCGCCTCGTCGATGAGGATCGAGTCCACCTCGTCCACGATCGCGTAATGGTGCCCCCGCTGGACGCACTCCTCCAGGCCCCAGGCCATGTTGTCCCGCAGGTAGTCGAACCCGAACTCGTTGTTGGTGCCGTAGGTGATGTCGGCGGCGTACTGCTTGCGCCGCTCGTCGGGCTCCATCTGGGCCAGGATCACGCCCACCTCGAGGCCCAGGAACCGGTGGATGCGCCCCATCCACTCCGCGTCGCGCTTGGCCAGGTAGTCGTTGACCGTGACGACGTGCACCCCCTGGCCCGCCAGCGCGTTCAGGTAGGCAGGCAGCACGGCGGTGAGCGTCTTGCCCTCACCGGTCCTCATCTCGGCGATATTGCCCATGTGCAGCGCCGCGCCGCCCATGAGCTGCACGTCGAAGTGCCGCTGGCCGAGCGTGCGCCTGGCCGCCTCGCGAACGGTCGCGAACGCCTCGGGCAGCAGGTCCTCGAGCGGCTCGCCGCCCGCGTAGCGCTGCCGGAACTCGTCGGTCATCGCGCGCAGCTCGGCATCGCCGAGCGCGGCGAAATCTTCCTCGATCGAGTTGACCTGGTCAGCTATCCGCTTGAGCTTGCGCAGGATCTTGCCCTCGCCGGCGCGGAGGACATTGTCGATGATGGCTGGCACTTACGTCGCGCTCCTTGCGGATCGTCTGGTTCTGTGGCGCGGTATGCCCGCTCTGCCGGCAACCACGGTGCGCCGGCCGGGCAGGCGTCGGGCATCGCGGCGGGCTCCTGGCACCGTGCCTACAGCCATGGTAGGCGAGACCCGGGGTGAAACCGAGTCCTCGCGGTCAGCCCGGTACCCTAGGGGTCCTGGTGCTCCCGGCTGGGGCCCCGGCGACAATGATAGGCACGCCGAGCGGGCGCGATGAACGGGCAGCTGGGAGGAGAGGAGCAGCGCGAATGTCGAATCAGGTGGAGCCCGGCACCATCGGCAGCGCTGCCGCCGGGCCAGGTCCCGCGGGCCTGGCGCAGCAGACCGCGTACGTGCCGCAGACCCCGGGGACCCCGGTCTCCTATCCGCCGCCGTACCACGGGCGCACGGTGTCCTGGTTCGCGGTCTCGCTGGTCATGGCCGGATTCCTGTGCGGCGGTCTCGGCCTGGTTTTCGGCCCGACCTGGTGGGCGTTCTGGCTCGGCCTGGGCATGTCGGTGCTGGGCGGCCTGATCGCGCTGGCCACCAACATCTTCGACGACTGGTATTAGGAGGCCGGGCCCGCCAGCGGCCCGATGCCAGGCAGGATTGTCAGACCACCCGGCTACGCTGGTCGCTCGTGCCCGGTGTTTCCCATCCTGTACCGCAATTCACCCTGTCGCCGGATGACGCCCGGCTGATCACGCTCCGGGCCCAGGGGTTCGTCGGCGCCCAGGCCCGGCGGGGCGGGGTACCGGGCATGCTCCGCCGGGTCGGCGCGGTCCAGCTGGACACGATCAGCGTGCTGGCCCGCTCGCACGAACTCGTCGCGTACGCCCGGCTCGGGCCGGTCCCGCGCGAGCGGATCGACCGTGCCTACTGGCACCCGCGACAGGCCACCGCGTTCGAGTACTGGTCCCACGCGGCCTGCATCCTGCCGGTCGAGGAATGGCCCTACTACGGGTTCCGGCGGCGGGCGCTGCGGGCCAGGGGCCGTGTCTGGCACCAGAGTCACCCGGGCGTGACCGCCGAGGTGCTGGCCCGGATCCGCGCGGAGGGCCCGCTCACCAGCACCGAGCTCGGCGGGGCGCGGGTAAAGCGGGACGGGGAGCCGAGCGGGTGGTGGGACTGGTCTGACACGAAGGTCGCCGTCGAGTGGCTGCTCGGCACCGGAGAGGTCATCTGCGCCCGCCGGGCCGGCTGGCGGCGCGTGTACGACCTGCCGGAGCGGGTGCTGCCGCCGGACCTGCTGAACGCCGACCCCTCCGACGCCGAGTGCGTCATCCGGATGGCCGCGGTCGCCGGGCGCGCGCTCGGCGTGGTGACCCCCGCCGACCTGGCCGACTACCAGCGGCTCCGGTTCGGCGGCACCGGCCAGGGCCGGGACGGCCAGGCAATGGCGCCGGGCGACGCGGCGGCGGCCGCCGGCCTGGTTCCGGTCGAGATCGCCGCGCCGCGCGGCAAGGCGGTCGGGGCCTGGGCGGATCCGGTCGCGCTGGCCG
>Ga0335078_10018688_pt1 | contig 10303 bp, 9 predicted proteins | sample Lox_Sample_32_FD_206711 | JGI IMG/M metagenome (GOLD analysis project Ga0335078, IMG submission 206711) | Soil microbial communities from Loxahatchee National Wildlife Refuge, Florida, United States - Lox_Sample_3.2 | ecosystem: Environmental > Terrestrial > Soil > Wetlands | place: USA: Florida...
GCGCTCCCCCGCGGCCGGCGGCCAGAAGATCGACGTGGGCTATCTCCCCGAGCAGAACGCGCCGGCCAAGCCGGCCGGGTCCAGCCCGCTGACCCCGGGCGCCAACCCGCTGACCGGGTACACGCTCTCGCCCATCTACCCGTGGGGCATCAACTACTTCGTGGTGAACTTCCAGTCGACCACCGGCAACGGCCCGGTGATCCAGCAGCTGTACTTCCGTCAGGCGCTCGCGGCGCTGATGAACCAGGAAGCCGTCATCAAGGGCCCGCTGCGCGGCTACGGCACGCTGACCAGCGGCCCGGTGGGCAACACCCCGGTGACCCACTACCTGTCGCCGCAGCTGAAGTCCGGCAACCCGTTCCCGTACGACCCCGGGAAGGCGAAGTCGCTGCTGACGTCGCACGGCTGGAAGGTCACGCCTAACGGCGTCACCACCTGCACCAACCCGAGCCTGTGCGGGCCGGGGATCAAGGCCGGGCACCAGCTGGTGTTCAGCCTGCCGTACGCCACCGGCACCCAGTGGATCACCCAGGAGATGCAGCAGCTGCAGTCGAACGCGTCCCTGGTCGGAATCAAGATCAACCTGGACCCGAAGCCGTTCAACCAGGTCACCGCGCTGGCGGCGGGCAACTGCAAGGTCGCCCACATCCCGTGCAACTGGGACCTGGCCAACTGGGGCGGCGGCTGGACGTTCGCGCCTGACTACGCGCCCACCGGCGAGACCCTGTTCCTGTGCGGCTCGATCGCGAACTCCGGCGGGTACTGCAGCAAGACCAACGACAACTACATCAACACCACGCTGAGCAGCGACAACCCCCAGGCGATGTACACCTGGCAGAACTACCTGTCGGCCCAGCTCCCGATGGAGTGGCAGCCCAACGGGGCCTACCAGCTCACCGAGGTGGTGAACAACCTCAAGGGGGTGCTGCCGCAGAGCCCGACGCTCACCCTCAACCCGGAAAGCTGGTACTACGTGAAGTGAGCCAGTGCCGGGAGCGGTGCCAATAGCGTGCCCCGGCGGCTCGTGTCGCGGCGGCTGCCGGGGCATGGCACGCTGAGACCGGATGGCCGCAGGCCCTGGGGCCCACGGCCGTCCTGCCCCGGCCGGGTGAGCCCGGCCGGGGCACAGCCACGACAATGGAGGCGCGATGGAGCCGATGCCGGAGGACTGGGACCGCGCCGTGGCGGTGGTGGCGCATCCCGACGACCTGGAGTACGGGGCCGCGGCCGCGGTCGCGCGGTGGACCAGGCAGGGCCGCCAGGTCGCCTACGTGCTCGCCACGGCCGGCGAGGCCGGCATCGAGGGCATGGCACCCGAGGTGGTCGGCCCGCTGCGGGAGGACGAGGAGCGGCGCAGCGCGGGCGTGGTGGGGGTCTCGGAGGTGGACTTCCTCGGCCATCAGGACGGCCTGGTCGAGTACGGCGTGCCGCTGCGGCGCGATCTCGCCGCGGCGATCCGCCGTCACCGGCCCGATGTGGTGATCACCATGAGCTTCGACCTCACCTGGGGGGAGGAGGGGCCGGTCAACCACGCCGACCACCGGGCAGTGGGGCTCGCCACGCTGGACGCCTGCCGGGACGCGGCCAACTCCTGGCTGTTCCCCGACGCGGGGCCGGCCTGGAACGGCGTCAAGTCGATCTACGTGGCGGCCTCCGGGAGCCCCACGCACTTCGTGGACGTCACCGACACCATCGAGGCGGGCATCGCCTCGCTGCGCGAGCACAAGGCCTACCTCGACGGCCTCGGCCGGGATTTCGACCCCGACGAGTTCCTCCGCAACATGGCCGGTTACGTCGGCCTGGCCGCGGGCTGCGAGTACGCGGTGGGGCTGCGCCGCTACCCGGTCTGAGCCCGGCCGCCCCGGCCGCCTAGCGCCCGCCCCGGCCGCCGCGGCCGCCCTGGGCGCCGCGCCCGCCCCGCCGGGCGCTAGGCGGCCGGCCAGGTGTGCGCGGGCTCACCGGTGTTCATCAGCTTCAGGTAGCGCTGCGTCATCTCGCGCAGCGCGGTGTCGCGGTCCAGCCCGCTCCGCTCCTCCAGCGCATGCACCGTCTCGGTCTGCCAGGTGGCGCCGGTACGGCCGGTCAGGCAGCGCTGCTCGATCACCCCGAGCAGGCGCTCGGCCTCCACGGTGTCCACGCCGCGCTGGCACAGCCCCTCATAGGACAGGGTGAGCAGGCGGCGCAGCGTCAGCTCGGCCGCGGGGACCTCACCGAGGCCGGGCCAGTACAGCCGGGCCTCGAGCCCGTGCCGGGCGCCTTCCATCAGGTTGTCGTGCGCGGCAGCGAACGACATCTGGGACCAGATCGGCCGCTCCTGCTCCGCGAGCCGGTGGACCAGGCCGTAGTAGAAGGCGGCGTTGGCCACGATGTCGGTGACGGTCGGCCCGGCGGGCAGCACCCGGTTCTCGACCCGCAGGTGCGGTTCCCCGCCGGCCACGGCGTAGACCGGCCGGTTCCACCGGTAGATGGTGCCGTTGTGCAGCGTCAGCTCGGGCAGCCCGGGGATGCCGTCGCCGTCGAGCACGGCCACCGGGTCCTCGTCCTCGCACAGCGGCAGCAGCGACGGGAAGTACCGCAGGTTCTCCTCGAACAGGTCGAACACCGAGGTGATCCACCGCTCGCCGAACCAGACCCGGGGCCGCACCCCCTGCACCTGGAGCTCTTCGGGGCGGGTGTCGGTCGCCTGCGCGAACAGCGGGATCCGGGTCTCCTGCCAGAGCTCCCGGCCGAACAGGTACGGCGAGTTCGCGGCGAGCGCGACCTGGATCCCGGCGACCGCCTGCGCCGCGTTCCAGTAGCTGCCGAACAGGTCCGGGCTCACCTGCAGGTGGCACTGGACGCTGGTGCAGGCGGCCTCGGGCATGATGCTCGTCACGTGCGTCAGCAGCCGCTCGGGGCCTTCGATGCATATCTGCATCTCCTCGCCGCGCGCCGCACAGATCTGCTCGTTGAGCAGCTGGTACCGGGGGTTCGGGGACATCGCCTCGGCCGTGGCGTGGCGCTCGCGCAGGCTCGGCAGGATGCCGATCATCGCCAGCCGGGAACCCGCCTCGCGCGCCCGCCAGTCGGCCCGGTTGTAGCTGTCGGTCATCACCTGTTCCAGCGTGGCCAGCGCGTCCCCGGCCAGCAGCCGGGGGGGCATGTTCACCTCGATGTTGAAGCGGCCGAGCTCCGGGCTCCAGTCGGGACTGTCGATCGCGGACAGCACGTCGGCGTTGCGCATGGACGGCTCGCCCGCCTCGTCCACCAGGCTGAACTCGACCTCCAGCCCGACCTGCTCCGGGCCGGTGGGGAACCGCGACTCACGCAGCATCCGGGCCAGGACGTCCAGGCAGCTGCGGACCTTCTGCCGGTAGCGGCGCCGGTCGGCGGGGCTGATAACGATCACCGGAACGTCCCTGCCCATGCGGTCGTCCACCTCCTGACCTCGGGGCTGGTCTCCCCAACAGACTGACATGCGCCTCTCGTCATGAATAGACAGCACATTTCGTGCATTACGGAAAAATGCCCCCGGTCTGGCGCCACTCAGCCCGTTTGCCAGGGCCGGCCGCACCGCCGCCCGCGCTCCGCGCGCGCGGCGGCAACGCTGCGCCATGATGTCCGGTATGGGAATCTCTGTGGATGGCGTGGTGAGCTACGTGGACCGCGCGGTGGACCAGATGGCGGCGATTGTCGGCGACCTCGGCGACGATCTTGCTAACCGAAGGCCCGCCCTGCCCGGTGCGAATTCGCCCTATGCAATCCTGCGGCACTGCCTGGGCGTGATGGACTTCTGGGGCGGCCAGGTAGTAGCGGGACGGATGGTGACACGGGACCGGGCGGCCGAGTTCCAGGCGGCGGGACCGGTCACCGGCCTGATCGAGGCCACGCGGGCGGGGATGGCGGCGTTCCGGGCAGACGCGGCCACCGCCGACCCCGGCGCCCCGCCCCGCGGATCGCACCCGCGGACGAGACCCGGTGAACTGGAAACCACCACCCAGGGCCACGCATTGCTGCATGTGCTCGAAGAGGTCACCCAGCACCTCGGCCAGATGGAACTGACCCGCGATATCCTCCGGGACCGTTGAGCCCCCGGCCACGCATCCGGCCCCGGGAAAGCCGCTCCGGGGCTCCGGCTTACCCCGAATGTTTCGGGGCGCCCGCCGAATCCCCGATAACGGGCTTGCCATCGGCACATGGTTACCGGAATGGCCCTCCCGCGCCATTCTACCGCCGTGTGGCGCCCGGCAAGTTCTGCGCCAGTTTCCGGCGTTCAGGGGCAGCCGCGCTCCGCACGTCCAATCCTGCTCAACGGCGGAATCCCGCCATATCGGGCCGGCGCCCGGTATCCTGCACGGGCACCGGCGATTTCCCCGGCAGCGGCGGCGGTGCCGCCCCCAATACCGGCCGTCGGCGATAACACCGGCGGGGACAATTGCGATCCGGGAATTCGGCAGCGACAGCGGCGCGGTTGCAGACGCCGCAGCGCGAACTGAATGCCTGCCCCGCGCCGCCCGGCCGGGCACGCCGGGCCGTTACCGCGCGAACTCACGTGCGGCCGCGGCCATCCTGGCGACGGCCTCGGCCAGCAGATCCGGCGATGTGCCCATGTTCAGCCGCGCGAACCCGTGTCCCTGCGCGCCGAAGTCCGGGCCGGGGCCGAGGGCGACCCTGCCCTTGTCACGGAACACCGCCGCCGGGTCGTCCCCCAGTCCCAGGGCGCGGCAGTCGAGCCAGGCCAGGAAGCTGGCCTGGGGCGGGGCATAGCCGACCCCGGGCAGGTGCTCGTCGAGCAGGGCGGTGAGCAGGACGCGGTTCTGGTCAAGCTGCCCCAGCACGGCGTCCAGCCACGGCAGCCCTTCGGTGAACGCCGCCACCGATGCCAGGACGCCCAGGTGGCTGGCCAGCAGGGCCTCCCACCGCTGCTCAAGCAGCCGCGCCCCGGCGGGCGTGGCCGCCACGGCCAGGCCGCACTTCAGGCCGGCGATATTCCATCCCTTGGTCGCGGACGTGAACGTGAACGTGGTGTCCGCCCGGGCCAGCTCGTGATCGAGGGCGAGGAACGGCACGAATCGCGCGCCGGGCAGCACCAGCGGGGCGTGGATCTCGTCCACCACCAGCACGGCGCCGTGGCGCTGGCACGCCTGCGCCACCATCTCCAGCTCGGCGCGGGACCACACATTGCCGGTCGGGTTGTGCGGGCTGCACAGCAGGTAGGCGGCGGCGCCCGGCTGGCTGAGGGCGGCCTCGACCGCGTCCGGGTCGAGGGCGTACCGCCCGTCCGCGCCGCGGGCGAGCGGGGCGTCGATGAGCCGCCGCCCGTAGAAACCGAACCGGAACCGGAACGGCGGGTACACCGGCGGGTTGACCACGATGCCCGAGCCCGGCGGGGTGACCGCCTGGATCACCTCGGCGAGCCCGGTCATCACGTCGGGAACCGGGTAGACCCGCGCCGGGTCCGGCGCCCAGCCCAGCCGGTCCGCCGAGAACTGCGCGAACGCCGCGCCGAGCTGCCCGGGGTGGGCGTAGCCGCAGTCGCCGAGGGCGAGCGCGGCGGTCACGGCCGCCGTGACCGGCGCGGCGAGATCGAAGTCCATCTCGGCCACGAACGAGGGCAGCACGTCGGGCGGGAAGTTCCGCCACTTGACGCTCTTGCGCCGCCGTAGCTCGTCCAGCGAACAGGTACCAAGCAGCGGGTCCACCTCAGGCATGCTAGCCGCCCCGCTTGCCCCCCTCGAGAATGTGGACAACGATGATCCGTTCGGATCCTGGCCCCGCGGGGGGCCAAAAACCGAACGCATCGGCGTTTTCCACAGCCGCGGGCAGCGGTCAGGCGGGTGCGGGGGCGGCGAGGGGGACGACGTCGGCTACGACGGCGGAGACGTTGTCCGGGGCGCCGCCCGCGTTGGCCGCCTCGATCAGCCGCCCGGCCGCCTGGCCGGGACCGGCGGCGGACCGCAGCGTGTCCCGGATGACGGCGGCCGCCACGACGCTGGTGAGGCCGTCGGAACAGAGCAGGTAGCGGTCGCCGGCCCGGGCATCGTGCAGCGAGGTGTCCACGTCGACGCTGCCGCCGTCGATGGCCCGCAGCAGCAGCGACCGCTGCGGGTGCGACGCCGCCTCCGCCGGGGTGATCCGGCCTTCGTCGAGCAGCGACTGGACCACCGTGTGATCGTGGGTGATCTGGAACAGGTCGCCGTCGCGCAGCAGGTAGGCACGGCAGTCCCCGATGTGCACCAGCGCGAGCTGGGAGCCGGACCACAGCATCGCGGTGACCGTGGTGCCGGTCTGCCCGCCGGAATCACCCGCGTCCGCCAGGCTGCCCACCGCGGTGCTGGCCTGGCCCACCGCATGCTCCAGCGCGTTGAGCAGGTCTCCCGCGGGCAGAGCGGCCTCCAGCGGCTTCAGCGCATCGATCACCGCCGCGCTGGCCCGGTCCCCGGCGCTGCCCATCCCGTCGGCCACGGCGAGCAGGCGGCTGCCCGCGTAGGCGGAGTCCTGGTTGGTCTCGCGGACCTGGCCGATGTCGGACCGGGCCGCGTAGCGGATCGCGAGCGTTTCCTGCGCACCAGGCATGATGGCCGTCCTTCCCGACAGCGACGCGATGAGGAAGGCGGCCAGGTCACGGCGCTGCGCCGTGTCGGCCTCGACCTGCGCCCAGTAGGCGGCGACCTGGTCGGCGGCCTGCCGCGGCGGCAGTTCGGCCACGACCCGGATCCGGGCCAGCGGCATGCCCAGCCGGCGCAGCCAGGCGACCAGCCGCGCCCGTTCCAGCTGGGCCGGGTCGTAGAACCGGTAGCCGGACGCCGGGTCCACGTACGCGGGCCGCAGCAGCCCCAGCTCGTCATAGAGCCGCAGCGCCTTCGGGGTCAGCCGCGAGGCGTGGGCGAACGCGCCGATGGACAGCAACCTCACGCCGGCCTCCTCATCCCGGGCACCATGCCCGGTGTACCCGATGCTGCGGCTTGCCCCAAGGGCAGAGTCAAACCGGGGCCGGCGGGGTTTGCGCCGCCGCACGGGCGGCCGGGCGGCTACACGAGGTTGAGGGTGTAGGTCAGGTAGGTCCAGGACCACCACCCCGCGTCGACAAGCCGGAAGCCGACGTCGAAGTAGGGATCGGGGCCGTCCGACACGCTGGTGCCGATGTCGATGCAGCCGTCGAAGGCATAGATGCTGACCTGCGCCCCGTAGGGCCCGGCCCAGTAGGCGCCGTCCCAGGCCTCGGCGTAGAAGCAGAAGTACCTGTTGTCGGTCCAGACGTTCGTGCCGACGTTGTCGCCTGGGTTGAGGTTCCACCATCCGCGCGTTTCCCAGTCACCGCCGTCACCCCCGCAGGTACCCGGGCTGTACCACATGACGGCCACCGACAGCGGGGAGGTGTAGCCGTTGCTGAAGCAGAGCTGCATGCCGGCTCACCGCTCCCCGGCGGCGCGCTCGCCCTCGGCGGCGCGTTCCCGGAACCGCTGGGCGAGCGTGGTCCTGGGCGCCTCCCGCAGGCGCGGCACCGTGCCCTCCGGCGGGCCGGCCCACTCCGACCAGCCGCGGGAGTGGTCTTCACGATGATCTGTGAGGTGCGGTTTGACCGGCCCGAACACCTGCGGTTCCGCGCCGTTGCCGCGATTGTCGTCCATGCCGTGCTGCCCCTTCGCTCACGGTTCCGGTGACCTCAGGTAGCCATACCCGTGGTCACGCCCGGCCGCACGTCGTCCGCGAACCCCGCCGCCCGGCCAGGCCGGCCATGGCACCAGGCCGCCCCGCGGCTCAGGCCCGGCGCGGGCCACCGTGGTCAGCCGAGGTCGCCGGACAGGTAGCGGTCCAGGGTCGGCCCGATCGCCGCGGCGAGATCGTCGTCGCTCGCCCGGGCCAGCGGGCCGAGTTTCAGCACGTACCTGGTGAGCGCCAAGCCCAGCACCTGGCTGGCCACAAGCGCCGCCCGGTACTCCGCGTCGCGGCCGCGTCCGCCGGCGGCCTGCTCCGCCGCCTCGGCAACCCGGCCGAGGATCGCCCCGGTGGCGAACTCCCGCAGCATGGCGGCAGCCTGCTCGCTGGTCGTGGCCGAGCGCAGCAGCCCGAGGAACGGGGCCCGCATCTCGGCGACATCCCAGGCGCCGAGCACGGTCCGCACCATGTGCTCCCCGGGCCCCTGCTCGCCCGATCCCGCCGCGAGCGCGGCCTCCACCAGGTCCCTGGGGTGGAGCGGGAGCCGCATCGCCGCCACGAACAGGCGGTCCTTGGTACCGAAGAAGTGGTGCACCAGGGCCGCGTCCACGCCGGCGTCGGCGGCGATCCCCCGGATCGTGGTCCGGTCGTAGCCCAGGTCGCCGAACCGGGCGCGGGCCGCCGCCAGGATCGCCTCCCGGGTGCCGCTGTCGCCGCCGCGCCTGCCGCTGCGGTGGCCGCGCCCGGCCTGGCGCGCGGACGCGGACGTCCCGGTCACGCGGGCGCCTTGGCCGCGCCGGAGGTGAGCGTGAGCTCGAAGAACCGCTCCTCCAGGGTGGCCGGGGCCTCGGTGACGCTGGCCTCGATCGGCCCGAGCGCGCGGCGTACCTGCGCCGGGCCGGCGCCGGGTACCCGAAGCGTCCGCCCGACCAGGGCGGATGGCAGGCCAGCGGACTCCAGGGCGGCAAAGGCCGGCGCCCACGACCCGGTCTCCACCACGGTGACCCGGGCGCCGCCGATGATCTGGCGCGCCGTTCCCTCGGCGACGGCCCGGCCGTCCGCCATCACCATCAGCCGGTCGCACTCCCCGGCCTCGTCCATGTAGTGGGTCGTGACCAGCACCCCCGTCCCGGCGGCGGCGGCGATGGCCACCGTCTCCCAGAGCCGGGCACGGGCCAGCGGATCCACCCCTGAGGTCGGCTCGTCGAGGATCAGCAGGTCCGGCTGGTGGGCCAGTGCCTGCGCGAACGCGACGCTCCGCTGCACCCCCAGCGGCAGCGATCCCACCACGGTCCTGCGGTAGGGGCGCAGCGACTCGGGCAGCGCGGAGGCCATGACCTGGCGGCCGCCCTCCCCCGGCTGACGGCCGAAGGCCGCCGCCGAGAACTCCAGGTTCTCCGCCGGGGTCAGGTCGTCATACAGCCCCAGGGTCTGCGGCACGTAGCCGATGCGCCGGCGGGTCCGGCGCGAGGGTGGCTCGCCGAACAGGAGCACCTCGCCGCCCGAGGTCGCCAGCAGCCCGAGCAGCATCCGGATCAGGGTCGTCTTCCCGGCACCGTTCGCGCCCAGCAGCCCGACGACCTCGCCCCGGCCCAGGTGCAGGTCGACCCCGTCCACGGCGACGAAGCCGCCGAACCGCCTGCTTACCCCGACGCACCGCGCCAGTGCCTCGGTCATCGCGGGTCACCTCCCCCCTGCGGGGCGGCCCCGGCCGCGGCGCCGGACAGCTCACGGGCGAGGATCGCGACGGTGACCGCGTCCTGCAGGTCGGGCACCACTGCGCTGCCTGCCGCGCCCGGCGCGCCGGCCCGGGGCCGGGCGGGCTGCCCGGCCGGATCCCAGATCCGCCAGCGGCCGCCCCGCCGCCAGGCCCGCCGCCCCGCCTCGCCATCCGGCCGGGCGTCGCCCCACCGCAGCGTGCCGGGCATCGCCGCGACGATCTCCTCCGGGGTTCCGGCGGCCAGCACCCGGCCGGCGTCCAGCGCGAGCACGTCGAAGGCCCGCTCCGCCTCGTCCAGGTAGCTGGTCGCCAGCACCACGGCCGCGCCGTCGGCGGCCGCCCGGGCGATGAGCCACCACAGGTCGGCCCGGCTGACGGGGTCCACGCCCGTCGTCGGCTCGTCCAGCACCAGCAGGTCGGGCCGGTGCAGCATCGCGGCGATCACGCCGAGCTTCTGGCGCATCCCGCCGGACAGCTGGCCGGCCAGCCGGCCGCGCACCGCGGCCAGGCCCGCCCGCTCCAGCAGCTCGCCGCCGCGCTCGCGGGCCACGGCCGCCGGCAGCCGGTAGGCGGTGGCGCGGAACGCCAGGTTCTCATCCACCGACAGGTCCGGGTAGGTCCCCGATCCGGCGGGCAGGTACCCGATCCGCACCGGCGCGGGCAGCCGGACCTCGCCGCTGCTGGCCCTGAGCGCCCCGGCCAGGCAGCGCAGCAGCGTGGTCCGGCCCGCGCCGTCGCCGCCCACCACCGCGCTGACCCGGCCGGGCACCACGCGGCAGCTGACGCGGTCGAGCGCCAGCCTGTCGCCGTACCTGACGCACACCTCGCCCGTTCCCCACCACTCGGCCGCCGCCGTGGCGGCGGGCGCCGCGGCACCGGGGGGGACCGGGCCGGCGGGCGCCGCGGCATCCGGGGGGACCGATGCGGCGGGCGCCGCGGCACCGG
>Ga0335078_10018693_pt1 | contig 10302 bp, 11 predicted proteins | sample Lox_Sample_32_FD_206711 | JGI IMG/M metagenome (GOLD analysis project Ga0335078, IMG submission 206711) | Soil microbial communities from Loxahatchee National Wildlife Refuge, Florida, United States - Lox_Sample_3.2 | ecosystem: Environmental > Terrestrial > Soil > Wetlands | place: USA...
TTTTGGTTGGTCTCTGCCTCTCTTGCCTGAAGTATCATCCGTCGTTCTCTATACTTGCCCTCGACGAGAGCGTCTTCGACGAGCTCCGTAGGCTTCTTGTTCTTCAAATCCTGGAATTGTTTTGGGTCGATGGTGTGCGGATCAATCTTATCTAGGGTCCCCTTAAGGCTAACGATCACATTAAGCCTCCCCGCCAAGTCTTGGGCGCTCTCTGTTGCCTTCGTTGGATTCCCTTCTCTGACCGCAGTGTCAAGCTGCGTCTGCAGCAACTCGAGATCTTTGCTCTCGGACAGGAATATGATCGCCTGTTCAAGTGATGCGGCCAGTCTAGGAAGACCGTTTTGGGGCGCAGCGTTGTCGTTCCCTGTCATGTTCTGAGGATAGAAGTGGTTCGGGATGGTTGCTAGAGGGATCTCTACAGAGACTGCTAGGGCTCGGACCCTGCCATCGCTTCGATAGGCGCCGCTGAATCCTTGCCAAGACTCAGGGGCAAGGGTCTGCGCGCAGCGACGCGCCGCAGGCGCGCCCTTGCCGCTGATCTTGCAAGGCTTCAGGATCGAGGCGCCGGAGGGATGGCCCCTCTTGCAGCCCGCGCACCACCACTGACGTTACGGCGCGTTGCCCGAGCGATCGGGCCGCGGGAGTTGAGTGCGTGCCGGCGCCGACGTGGCCCGAAGGGGCCAAAGGAAGGCAGCCGGCGCCCGGCGCGTCACGGTCCCCTGGTGGCCAGCCAGATGCGGGCGGGTCCGGCGCCGTCCCAGGGTCAGCGGATCAGTTGCGTGGCGCTCATGCATGTACGGTGGGCAGCCCGGCCCGGCGCGCCGCGGGCGCGCCTTTAAAGACGTACTGAAATTGCTCACCGGCCGGGTCGTTGATGATCGCCATCGGCGCCGTGGCGATCTTCAAGATCGCTAAGTTGTTCCCGGATCGGGACATCGCTCGCATCCGCCGAGATGCTGGGCTCTTGTCAGCTGGCGGGAGAGTCCTGGTCGATCACCCACACGCCGCGTCCGGGGATGGTCCTGACGAGGCCTTCGGTGCGTAGCACGTCGAAGGCTCGCATGACGGTGCCGACGGCGATGCCGTGTTCTTGGGCGAGTGTCTTGGCGCTGGGCAGTGGTGTTCTGGGTGGGATCTTCCCGGAGGTGATCTGGTCGCGCAGCAGCCTGGCTAGCTGCTGGTATACCGGTTCGCCGCTCATGGGGTCGATCATGGTCTACACGTTAAACGGTCACTCAGGCTAGCCCGGTTATTAGGGTTAACCTGGTTCACCTGGTTAAGCTAGCTGGGTGAAGAGTGGGCAGGAGGACATCCTCGCGGCGCTGCGAGACCGTTGGGGTGAGCACTGGAAGATCTGGCTCGTCTACTGCTACCCCGGCCCCGACACCTGGTGCGCGCACCGCTGGGGAGATGAGAAGCACGTGATCAACGCCACCAGTCCCGGCGAACTGGAACGGCTGCTCGCCGCAGCCAGCTGACCAGCGCACCCCAGGCAGGCGGCCCCCGGTCATGCATCGCCGCTCCTTTGCAGGTCGCCTCCGCTGCCAGTGCTGCTGGTCAGCCGGTGGTGACATCCATGGTGACAGCCGACAGTCACCCGGCTGTCCTCCGCTGCTACCCGGATTGTCACTAGCTGTGGCCGCGCTATCACACCAGGCTGTGGCCATGGCTGTTTCCGGTCTGATCGCCTCGGCGCTGGCCCGCGCCGCCCGTGACGACTACCCGGCCTGGCTTGCCCAGGCCACCGCCGCCGGTGGCTGCTCGCGGCCGGTCCGCCTGCACGGCCAGATCCACCACCTCGATCCCGCCACCGGGGAAACCCTGCGCACTGTCAGCACTGCCGACGCTCCCGATGGGGTGATCTACACCGCGTGTGGGGACCGCCGCGCCTCGGTCTGCCCGGCCTGCGCCGAGACCTACCGGGCCGACACCTACCAGCTGATCCGTGCCGGGCTCGCCGGCGGCAAAGGCGTGCCGGAATCGGTCACGGTCCATCCGTGCGTGTTCGCCACCTTCACCGCTCCCTCCTTCGGCCCCGTGCACGCCCGCATCACCGACCCAGATGGTCAGGTCCAGCGCTGCCGCCCCCGCCGCAAGAGATCCATCTGCCCGCACGGTCGGCCGCTGTCCTGTTCTCGCCGTCACCACGAGACCGACACCTGCCTGGGTGAGCCACTATGCCCGGACTGCTACGACTACGCAGGCGCCGTCGTCTGGAACGCGCACGCGCCCGAACTATGGCGGCGTACCACCATCGCGCTGCGCCGCCGTCTGGACAAGCTCGCCCGCGACCACGGCACCCGCATCAAGCTCTCCTATGCAAAGGTGGCCGAGTTCCAGCGCCGGGGCCTGGTCCACTTCCACGCCATCATCCGCCTCGACGGCCTCGACCCCGCCGACCCCCACCGGGTCATCGCCCCGCACCCGGCGTTCACCGTCCAGCTGCTCACGGCCGCGATCCGCGCCGTGGCCGCTTCGGCTTGGTTCGCCACCGTGTCACACCCGGCCAAGCCGAAGGGCTGGGACATCTGCTGGGGCCCGCAATTGGATATCCGCACCGTACGGACGCCGGGCGCGAGGGAGATCACCGACGCCGCCGTGGCCTGCTACCTGGCCAAGTACGCCACCAAGTCCACCGAGGCGGTCGGCTCGGTCGCCGTGCGGATCACGCCCGGCAACCTGCACGCCTACGCCAGCCCGTTCACCCACCACGGGCGCCTGATCCGCGCCGCCTGGAACCTCGGCCACCACCCACACCAGGACTTTCAAGCTCTGCGCCGCTGGGCGCACATGCTCGGATTCCGCGGCCACTTCGCCACCAAGTCCCGCGGCTACTCCACCACCCTGCGCGCCCTCCGTTCGGCCCGGGTCACCTGGCGCCGGCACCAGCACGCCACCACCGGGCACAGCGAGGAAACCACCCTCATCGTCCCCAGGCTCACCTACGCCGGCACCGGCTGGCGCACTACTGGCGACGAGCTCCTCGCCCTGTCCGCCGCCGCCCGCGCCCGCGAACACCGGCGCATCGCCCGCGAGGAAATGTCCGCCGCGTCGTGAATGCTGAGAGGAGGAACCCCGCCATGGAAAAGCTCATGTACCGCCCGGTGGAAGCCGCCCAGGCGCTCGGCATGGGCCGCACCGCCGTCTTCGCGCTGATCAAATCCGGCCGCCTGCGCTCGATCAAGCTCGGAGGCGCCCGGTTCATCACCGCCGAGGCACTGCGGGCCTTCGTCCGGGAACTGGAAGACGAGACCGCTACCCGCGCCAATGCGGAGGTGGCCTGATGCCCGACCGCAGGCCGAACCGGCGATCATCGATTTACCGTGGCCAGGACGGCTGGTGGCACGGCTGGGTCACTGTCGGCACCAAGGACGACGGCTCACCGGATCGCAGGTACAGGATGGGCAGGACCGAAGCGGAGGTCACCCGCAAGGTCCAGGACCTGGAACGAAGCCGCGAGACCGGCCAACTGGCGGGCACAGCCAAGGGCCTCACAGTCGCCCAGTGGATGGAAACCTGGCTGACGACCATCGCGCCGCGCCGTATCCGCCGCTCCACCTTGGAAAGCACCTACGCGCCGAAGGTCCGCAACAGGATCATCCCTGGCCTTGGGAAACACCGGCTCGACCGGCTCACCCCCGAACACCTGGAACGGTTCTACACCCGCCTGGAAGATAACGGCCTGGCCCCCGCCACGGTGCTGCAGATTCACCGGATACTGTCCCGCGCGCTCAAGATCGCCATGCGGCGCGGATACATCACCCGCAACGTCGCGACTCTCGTCGACGCCCCCTCCGTCAGCCAGGCCGAGATCGAACCGCTGACCCTGGACGAAGCCCAGCGGATCATCGAGCTGGCCGCCCGCCGCCGCAACGGCACCCGCTGGAGTGTGGCCCTGGCGCTTGGCCTGCGTCAGGGCGAGGCGCTCGGGCTCCGCTGGCAGCACGTGGACCTCGACGCCGCCACGCTGACCGTCCGCTGGCAGCTGCAGCGGCTTGCCTGGCGGCACGGATGCCCCGATCCGCACGCCTGCGGCAAGGGTCATCACCGGCCCAGCTGCTCAGCCCATTGCACCGGCCACGCCCGCAGCTGCCCGCAGCGAACCGGGGGAGGGCTCAGGCTCACCGAACTCAAGTCAGACAAGAGCGTCCGCACGATCGCGCTCTCCCCGCAGTTGACGGCGGCCCTTCGCGCACACCGCGCCGCCCAGCTTGAGGAACGCATGATCGCCGGACCGGCCTGGCAGGACGGCGACTTCGTCTGGTGCCAGCCCAACGGCCGCCCGATCGGTGCCCATGCCGACTGGGATGAATGGAAAGCTCTGCTTAAGACAGCCGGGATAAGGGATGCCCGTGTGCACGACGCCCGCCACACTGCCGCCACCCTGCTGCTCGCCCAAGGCGTGGACCAGCGGGTGGTCATGGAGATCCTCGGCCACTCCCAGATCAGCATGACGGCGAAATACGCGCACGTCCTGCCCGAGGTCATGACCGACGCCGCCGGCCGGATCGGCCAGGCGCTGTGGGGATCACCGGATTCAGCAGGCACAGATTCAGCGGGCACGCCAATTGCAACTAGAACTGCAACTAGGCGGCCGGACGGCCCAGCAAAGCGATAAGAGATTGCACGTCAACGGGTGCGCCGCCAGGGACTCGAACCCCGAACCCGCGGATTAAGAGTCCGCTGCTCTGCCAGTTGAGCTAGCGGCGCTTGAGACTCAGTGATGGTAACAGCATCCTCGGGGGTGGCGCGAACCAGCCGCGAACCCCACCGGGCTGCTGGTCAGCCACCCATGAACCGGTCGAACACCTGCGCGGCCCGGGACTGCCGGCCGGTGCGGGGCTCCCGCCGGTCCGCCAGGCTCATGATGTGCCGGCCGGTGTTCACCCCGAGCCACCGCAGCGGCTCTGGCTCCCAGCGCCGTGAGCGGTGGTTCACCCACGGCAGCCTGGTCAGGTCGCTGTCTGTGCCCAGAATCAGGTCGGCCAGGGTCCGCCCGGCCAGGTTGGTGGTGGAGACGCCGTCGCCGACGTAGCCGCCTGCCCAGCCCAGCCCGGTGGCGGGGTCCAGCCCGGCGGAGGCGCACCAGTCGCGCGCGATGCCAAGCGGGCCACCCCAGGTGTGCGTCACCTTCGCGTCGGCGATGACCGGGAACAGGTCGGTCAGCGTGTGCCGCAGCATGCCGAAGACCGCTGGCACCCGGTCGAAGTCCGGCCGGATCGCCGACCCCAGGTGGTAGGGCGCGCCGCGGCCGCCGAACGCCAGCCGCCCGTCGGCCGTGCGCTGGCCGTAGATGACCATGTGCCGGTGGTCGCCGAAGGTTGGCCGGCCCGCCAGCCCGATCTGGTCCCACGCCTCCTCCGGCAGTGGCTCGGTCGCGATCATCAGCGAGTACACCGGCGCGATGGCACGCTCCAGGCCGGGCAGCCGCGGCGTGTAGCCCTCGGTGGCCCGGATCACATACTGCGCCCGGACGGTGCCCAGGGGCGTGCGCAGGCGCCCCGGCGCGATCTCGGTGACGGGGGTGGCCTCGTGGACCGCGACCCCGCGCCGCCGCACCACCTCGGCGAGGCCACGCGCCAGCCGGGCGGGGTGGATGGCCGCGCAGTGCGGTGTGTACGTCGCGCCCATGACGTCGGTCGCCATGGCCACCTCGCGCGCCTCCGCGGCGCTCAGCAGGCGCAGGTCGTCCTCGCCGAACCCGAACTCCCGCGCCTCGGCGATCTCGTCCCTGGCCCGCTCGAGCTGGGTGACGGAGCGGGCGAGGTGCACGGTGCCGCCCTTGGCCCAGTGGCAGTCGATGCCCTCCTCCGCCACCACCCTGCCCACCTCGTCCACGCACCGCTGCATCTCCCGGTGCATGGCGACCGCCGCGTCCCGGCCCGCCATCCTGGTCAGCTTGGCCAGCGACGCCGGGAACAGCGCCGAGCACCAGCCGCCGTTCCGCCCGGACGCGCCGAATCCGGCGATCTGCTTCTCGCAGACAGCGATCCGCAGGTCAGGCTGTGCACCGGCCAGATAATAGGCCGTCCACAGCCCGGTGAACCCGGCGCCGGCGATGGCCACGTCCACATCCAGGTCGCCCGGCAGCGGGTCCGTGGGGGCCAGCGGCCCCGGCACCGAGTCCAGCCAGTACGACAGTGACCGGTATGTCTGTTCTTCGGCGGGCATGCGATCCATGGTGACATGCCCCCGGCGTGCATAACGGGAAGACCCGGGTGCCCGCTGGTGCTACGCGGGCCACCCGGGGTGCATGGGGGGCAGCACCGCCAGCCCGGCCTGGGTCCGGCATGCTGGTGGGCATGTCCGTCGACACACCCGCCTTCGAGGCGCTGCCCGCCCACCTGCTGCCGTCCGGCCCCTACCGGATCTGCCTGGTCTGCCTGGGAAACATATGCCGCTCACCCATGGCCGAGGCGGTACTGCGCGAGGAACTGGCGCGGGCGGGGCTGGCCGGGGCGGTGACAGTCGACAGCGCGGGCACCGGGGACTGGCACGTCGGCGAGCGGATGTACGGGCCGGCGGCGGCGGAGCTCGCCCGGCGCGGCTACGACGGGTCCGGGCACCGGGCGCGCCAGATCGAGCGCTCCTGGCTGGGCGAGTACGACCTGCTGCTCGCGATGGACGCGGGCAACCTTGCCGACCTGCGCCGGATGGCGCGCGGCTCGCAGGCACTCGGGCGCGTGCGGCTGCTGCGGTCCTTCGACCCGCACCTGGCCGCAGGCGATCCTTTCGGCGGCCAGGTGCCCGACCCCTACGGCGGCCAGCCCGACGAGTACGCCCGCACGTTCGAGCTGATCCATGCCGCCGCGCGGGGGCTGGCCCAGCGGCTCGCCGAGTTCCTGGGTGCGCAGCCCGCGGGCCGGTGAGCTGGCCCAGCGACGGGCAGCTCGCCCGGCGGCTGGAACGGCTGGCCGGCGCCGGGGTCAGCGAGCTGCGGCTCACCGGCTCCCAGCACCAGTGCCGTCACTACCGGGCCACGCTCGCCGACGGCCGGGTGGTGTTCGCGAAGGTGGCGTCCGCTGGTTTGGGCGGTGCGCTGGCCGCCGAGGCGCACGGCCTGCGCTGGCTGGGCGCGGCGGGGGCGGTGCCGGTGCCCGGTGTGGCCGGGTGGGACGAGTCCACGCTGCTCATGTCCTGGGTGCGGGCCGGGGCGGCGGACGCGGCCGCGGCCGGGCGGTTCGGGCGTGACCTGGCCCGGATGCACGCGGCCGGCGCGGACCGGTTCGGGGCCCCCTGGCCGGGGTTCATCGCCAGCCTGCCGCTGCCGAACGACGGGCCCCCGGCCGCCGCGGCCGGGACCGCGGACGGGGAGGGGGCGGCCCAGGGCGCGGGCGCCTGGCCGGAGTGGTATGCGAGCCAGCGGCTGCTGCCGTTCCTGCGCCAGGCGGCCGACGCGGGCGCGCTGCGGCCGGGCCAGGTGCGGGAGGTGGAGGCCGTGATGGCCCGCATCGGCGAGCTGGCGGGCCCGGCCGAGCCGCCGAGCCGCATCCACGGCGACTGCTGGTCCGGGAACGTGCTGTGGTCCGGCGGGCGCGGCTGGCTGATCGACCCGGCTGCGCACGGCGGCAACCGGGAGACCGACCTGGCGATGCTGGCCCTGTTCGGCGCGCCGTTCCTGGACCGGATACTGGCCAGCTACACCGAGGCCGCGCCGCTGGCGGCGGGCTGGCGGGCCCGGGTGCCGCTGCATCAGCTGCATCCGCTGCTGGTCCACGCCTGCCTGTTCGGCGCCGGTTACGCCGGGCCGGTCGCCGAGGCGGCCCGGGCCGCGCTGGCCGCCTGAGGCGCCGGTTCAGGCTGCTTCGGCGGCGAGCGGGAGCGTGATCCAGAACGTGGCGCCGTCGCCGGGCGAGGTGTCGACGCCGGTGGTCCCGCCGTGGGCGGTCACCAGGGCGGCGACGATCGCCAGGCCCAGCCCGGCGCCGCCGGCCTTGCGCCCCCGGGCCTGGTCGGCCCGGTAGAACCGCTCGAAGACCCGGTCGGCCTGCTCCCTGGTCAGGCCGGGGCCGCTGTCGGCGACCTCCAGGGTCACGCTGGGCACCGGCAGACCGCCGTCCGGGCCGTGGGCGAGGATCCGGACCTCGATCGGCGTCCCGTCCGGGGTGTGGCTGAGGGCGTTGCTCATCAGGTTGGCGATGACCTGCCGCAGCCGGGCCTCGTCGCCGAGGACGATGAAGGCCGCGCTCCTGCCGACCGTCAGCTCGATCGCCCGGCTGGAGGCGATCATGCGGGCGTCCTGTACCGCGTCGGCGGCGAGGGTGAGCAGGTCAACCGGCCGGCGTTCGATCGGGCGCTGCTGGTCGAGCCGCGCCAGCAGCAGCATGTCCTCCACCAGCAGCCCCATCCGGGAGGACTCCTGCTCCACCCGCTGCATGATCCGGTCCATGTCTGGCTCGGTGAGCCCGCCGGTGCCCGCCACGCTGAGCTCGGTGCCCGCTGGGGCGGTGCCCGCTGGGGCGGCGCCCGCAGGGGCGGCGCCCGCGGCGGCGGCGTCCCGGTGCCGGCCGCCGTTGCCCGCCCTGCCGGTGCCCACCCCGCCCCGCTGCCGGTAGTACTCGGCGTAGCCGCGGATCGCGGTCAGCGGCGTCCGCAGCTCGTGGCTGGCGTCGGCGACGAACCGGCGCATCCGTTCCTCGGACCGCCGGGCGGCGGACTCCGAGTGCTCGCGGGCGTGGAACGCGGCCTCGATCTGGGCCAGCATGGTGTTGAGCGAGCGGCCGAGCCGCCCGACCTCGGTCCGCGGGTCCCGGTCGGGCACCCGCCGGGACAGGTCGCCCGCGGCGATCGCCTCCGCGGTGCGCTCGATGTCGGTGAGCGGCCGCAGGCTCGTGCGGACGATGGCGATCCCGACGACCGCCAGCGCGACGATCACGATCACGCTGACGATCAGGTCGATCCGGGCCAGTGTGCCGACGGTGTTGTACACGCTGGTCACGTCGGCCGCCAGGAGCAGGGTGCCGGTGACGGTCCCGCCTCCCGGGTTGATGAAGGTCTGGTTGTAGGCGACGACCCGCCACTGGCGGCCGCCTGACAGCGCGGGCACCGTGAGCGGCTGGCCGTTGTGCACCTCGAGCCAGTCCGCGGAGGGCAGCCGCGGCGCGGCAACGGTGGGCTGGGCGCCGAGCCGCACCGTGACCGGCTCCAGCACCGGCTGCAGCTGCCCGTCCGGCCCCAGGTAGCCCAGCCACACCTGCCCGCCGGGGCTCTCCTGGATGGTCTGGTTGAACAGGTAGTGCTGCACCATGTTGTGGTAGGAGCCCAGCACGCTAAGGTCCTCCAGGCTCGCGTCGACCCCGCCCAGCAGGGAGCCGCGGAGCACCGAGATCCCCACGATGCTGATGACGACCAGCGCGATGGCGACCAGCGCCAGCACGGCGGTGATCAGCTTGATACGCAGCGGAACCCGGCCGGGTGTCCACCGGACCCTCTGCCAGCGGCGGCTGAACCCGGACTTCGACGACATGAGCTGTTATGAGGAAGGAAGCCTGAGCACGTACCCGACGCCGCGCAGGGTGTGGATGAGCCGCGGCCCGCTGCTGTCCACCTTGCGGCGCAGCACCGACACGTAGGACTCGACGATCCCGGTGTCGCCGCGGAAGTCGTAATCCCACACGTGGTCGAGGATCTGCATCTTCGACAGCACCCGGTTGGCGTTGCCCATGAAGTAGCGGAGCAGCTTGAACTCCGTCGGGGAGAGCTGGACCGGCTTCCCGGCCCGCCACACCTCGTGGCTGTCCTCGTCGAGCTCGAGGTCGGCGAACTTCAGCCGGGGCGTCGGCTCGGCGGCATCGCCCCGGGTGCGGCGCAGCACCGCCCGGATCCGCGCGATGACCTCCTCCAGGCTGAATGGCTTGGTCACGTAGTCGTCGCCGCCCAGGGTGAGGCCGCGGACCTTGTCCTCCATCGCGTCCCGCGCGGTCAGGAAGACGACCGGGATGCGGGTGCCGCCGCCGCGCAGCCGCCTGATCACGTCGAACCCGTCCATGTCGGGCAGCATGACGTCGAGCACGATCAGATCGGGCCGGTGACGGCCCGCCGCCTGCACCGCCTCCGTCCCGGCAGCGGCGGTGATCACCTCGAAACCGGCATAACGAAGGCTGGCGGCGAGCAACTCGAGGATGTTCGGCTCATCCTCCACAACGAGCAGCCGGGCATCATGCCGCTTCCGCCCGTCGCCCGACGGGGTGGTCATGTGTCGATCCTGGAAGATCTACCTGAGTGTTTCCTGAACGGAGACTGGGGCTGGTCTGACGATCGTATGCCAAGGTCGCGAGCGCGGGCCACAGCTGCGGGACGGGC
>Ga0335078_10018694_pt1 | contig 10302 bp, 11 predicted proteins | sample Lox_Sample_32_FD_206711 | JGI IMG/M metagenome (GOLD analysis project Ga0335078, IMG submission 206711) | Soil microbial communities from Loxahatchee National Wildlife Refuge, Florida, United States - Lox_Sample_3.2 | ecosystem: Environmental > Terrestrial > Soil > Wetlands | place: USA...
TCACCTTCCCGATGCACCGTAAACGGCGTCCCAGGATTGACCCTGCTCGATACCGCAAAGCGGCGTCTTCAAATTCCCGTCTGCCAAAACTGCCAGGGCTACCTGTTTCACACCCAGCCACCCGGGAAGGTTCTTTTGGATCCCGGTGCGGCCGCATACGTCGTCATCGGATATAACATCAACGACGGCGCGGGACCCTGCAGTCAGCCGGCCACGCTCAGTCTGCCTCCACCCGGAGACAGCCGTCCGTTACAGGCTTCCTTTGCCGGATTCTCGCGCATTTGCGGCAAGGTCAACATCACGCCGTTTCTGGCCAAACCCCCAGTGGACGGCTTTCTACCCGACCCCGGAGAATCTAAAGAATAGCTATCAAGCCGTTACCACTCAGCCCCGTGGAACTCGTCTGTGCCAAACTGAAGGTTCGTGCCGAAACAATTGAAAATTCGTTCTACTACAATCCTTTGTGTCCGCCGCGAGGGCAAGGTGGTGATGGCCGGCGACGGGCAGGTGACGTTGGGATCCGAGGTTCTCAAGTCCACGGCTAAAAAGTTGCGTCGCCTCTATAGCGGCAAGATTATCGCCGGATTCGCCGGCTCGACGGCCGACGCTTTCGCGCTGTTCGCCCGGTTCGAGTCCAAACTCGAGCAGCACAACGGCAATCTATCGCGGTCAGTGGTCGAGTTAGCGAAGGAATGGCGAACAGATCGTGTGTTGCGGCATCTAGAAGCTTTACTTCTGGTTGCGGACAAGGATACAACCTATATAGTTAGCGGCAACGGCGACGTGATTGAGCCTGACGACGGTATCGCCGCCATCGGGTCCGGCGGGGCCTTCGCCAAGTCCGCCGCCATCGCCCTTCTCGAAAACACGAAACTCGGCGCGCGCGCCATCGTCGAAAAGTCCATGGAGATCGCGGGCAAAACATGCATCTATACGAATGAGTCGATAGCTTACGAGGAGCTAGGCTGATGGTCATCTATCTACCCGCACAAGCCGCCGAAGACGAGCCTGTATTGGACGAGCTGACACCGCGCGAAATTGTGCGCGAGTTGGACAAGTACGTGATCGGGCAGGCCGACGCAAAACGAGCCGTCGCGATCGCGCTTCGCAACCGGATTCGCCGCCAGAAGCTGGAACCGGAGATCGCCGATGAGGTGATGCCCAAGAACATCCTCATGATCGGGCCTACCGGCGTCGGCAAAACCGAACTGGCCCGGCGATTGGCCAAGCTCGCGAACTCGCCGTTCCTCAAGGTCGAAGCGAGCAAGTTCACCGAAGTCGGCTACGTCGGCCGCGACGTCGAATCCATGATCCGCGATCTGGTGGAGATCGCCATCGACATGCTGCGAGAGGAGCGCCTCGACGAGGTCGGCGAGCGCGCCGAGCGCAACGCCGAAGAGCGCCTGCTCGATTTGCTGATGCCGCCGCAACCGGAAACAGCAGAAAGCAACGAACGCTCCCGCGAAAAGCTCCGCGAGCGTCTGCGCGCCGGAAAGCTAGACGATCGGATGGTCGAGATCGATGTTAAGGAGCGGGGACCTACGTTCGAAGTCACCACCGCCGCGGGAATTGAGGAAATGGACATCAACCTCAAGGACATGCTCGGCGGTTTGTTCGGCGGCCGGACGCGAAAGCGCAAGATGCGAGTCGGCGAAGCGCTCGATTACCTGGTTCAGGAAGAAGAGCACAAGCTGGTCGACATGGACCAGGTCACGCGAACCGCCATCGACCGAGTGGAACGCAGCGGCATCATCTTCCTCGATGAGGTCGACAAAATCGCGGGCCGGGAGGGCGGACACGGCCCGGACGTAAGCCGCGAGGGCGTGCAACGGGATATTTTGCCCATCGTGGAAGGAACCACCGTGAACACGCGCTACGGCTTCGTGCGCACGGATCACATTCTGTTTATCGCGGCCGGGGCGTTCCACGTTTCGAAACCCAGCGATCTGATTCCGGAGCTGCAAGGCCGCTTCCCCATTCGCGTCGAGCTCAAATCCCTCAACGAAGCCGACTTCATTCGGATTTTGAAAGAGCCCAAGAATGCCCTGATCAAGCAGTATCAGGCTTTGCTCGATACGGAAGGGATCAAGCTAATCTTTACGGCGGACGCGTTGGAGGAGATTGCTCGCTTCGCGGCTCAAGTGAACGAATCGACCGAGAACATTGGCGCGCGCCGCCTTCACACTATCCTGGAGAAGCTGCTCGAGGACGTTTCCTTCGACGGTCCCGATCTCAAGAAGAAGTCCGTCAAGGTTGACGCGGTCTATGTCCGCAAGCAGCTCGCCGATATCGTCAAGGATCAGGATCTCAGCCGGTATATTCTGTGAGGGTTTTGTGACGAGGGCGCAGACTTCGCGGTCTGTGCTGTTGGTGCTCGCGGTGTTTTCTTCCGGCTGCCAGATTCTCGGACCCGGCTACATCGGGCCGATTCAGCCTCCCGTTCTCGACATACCGCAGTTGGTCAGCGATCTTCGCGCCGTGGAATACGGCGATCGAATTATCGCCGCATTCACCATCCCCTCGCTGACCACAGAAGGCAAAGCCCTCAAGTCGCTTCGGTCCATCGATCTTTACGCCGGTCCTGGAGATAACGCAGGCGATCCCAATGTTTGGGCGCGCACGGCCAACCATTATTCCGTTCCTGCCGCGCCCGGAAGCTCGGGTTTGGCTCCGGGTCCCTTCGAATATCGCTTCCCCGTGCAGCCTTGGATCGGCAAGGACATGATCTTACGTGTGCGTTCCACCGGTCCGAAGGGTAAGGTTTCTGTCTGGGGGCAACCTCTGGTGTTCAGCGTCATTGCCCCGATCTCAAAGCCCACGAATCTGGCCGCGCAAAGTCTCAAGGATGGCGTTCGGCTTACCTGGCAAGGACCCGGGCCGAAGTATCGCGTTTTGCGTTCAGTCGGAAGCGAAGCGCCGCAGCCCATCGCCGACACTGACAAACCCGAATACCTCGATGAAGGCGTTCAGTTCGGGATGACGTATCAATATCTCGTGCTTGCGATGACTGACGACAAGCACCAGAGCCTTATTTCCGATCCTCTCCCGCAACCAGTCTCCCGAGTCGATGTGTTTCCGCCGGATGTGCCTACCGGGCTCACAGCGACGCCGGGCGTAAATACAGTCGAGCTGGAATGGGAACTGAACACCGAAGCCGATTTCAAGGGTTACAACGTATTCCGCTCGGTGGACAATGGGCCGTACGAAAAGGTCGCGGCGCTCATCCCCGCGGCGACCTATCACGACACCGAGGTGCAAGCCGGGAAAACGTACCGTTATCAAGTTTCCGCGGTGGACATGTCGAACAACGAGAGTCAGCGTTCCATAGCCGCCTCAATCATGCTGCAATAGCGGCATCGGTTAACCTGAATACGATGCGTTGGCTCGCATTCGTTGCCGTGGCGATGCTCTCCGGCTGCGCCTCGGCTCCGCCGCCCGAAACCCACGACGCCGGCCTGCCTCCCTGGTACGCCCAGACTGTCACGCAACTGAACGAGATCAATCGCCAGGCCGAAAGCGCCTTCAACAGCGGGCGTTCAGACGAAGCGGCCGCGAAGGTCAAGCAAGCGCAATCGATCGCCGCGCGCGTGCTCGGCGCGGGCAAGCCGACACTGGAGGCCGCCGAAGCCACGGCCGATGTGGACGATCTATACGGCCGCATGCTGCTGGCCAACCGCAATTACGGTTGGGCGCAGATGTTCTTTCAGAAGAATCGATCGCGCTGGAAAAATTGGTCGCCGCAAACGCCGGAAACGGAACGCCGCTTCAAACTAGCGGAATCGGAAATCGCCGAGTGCGACAAGCACCTCGACTGAGCGGCCACGTCTAGGGAAGCAGATCAGGAAGTTCGTCCAGGCCATCAATGTGATGGCACGGCGCATCGGGCGTTTGCCAGTAGCATGTGCGGCGCCAGACCGCCGTGAGGCCGGCGTCGCACGCGCCGCGAATATCCGCCACGGGATGATCGCCAACGTACCAAGCTTCTTCGGCCCCTACGCTGAGCCTGTCAAGCGCAAGGTCGAAAATGCGGCGATCTGGTTTTCGAAAACCCTCGCGTTCCGAGATAAGAACGGTGTCAAAAAACTCCGAAATCCCCAACGCACGAATCTTATCTTCCTGCATCCGCGTGGAACCGTTCGTAATGATGCCGAGCTTCACTCCCCGTCCGCCCAGATTGGCGAGCGCCGCGGGGACCTCGGGGAAGCATCGGGAAAACGAGGCGTATGTGTCCTGAAAGTGCGCCAGCAGACTCTCAGCCAGCGGAACTGGCAACGCGAACTCGCTCACTACCGCGCGATAGACCAAAGCCTTTTCGACATAGCCGTGTTCGTCCAGTTCAACTACCCGCTGGACGAAGACGTCGCGCGGGATCGCTCGAAGCGCGGGTGCGAAGGCGCGGTACTGCGCTTTTACCAGCTCCTGAAAGCTTGTATCGCGGTCGAACAGCGTGCCGTCCAGATCGAAAAGAACCGCTTGGGTTCTTGCTGCCATCGTTGTCACGCGGACTGCTGAACGCCGGTGAGCGGAAGAAGCTCGCCCTTCTCCAGGTGCCTCACGACGCTCGCGTACTGCGCCGCGTGCGGATCGTGCGTCACCATAACGATCGTCTTGCCGAATTCCTTGTTCAGCCTTACCAGCAGCGTCAGGATGTCCGTGGCTGCGACGGCGTCGAGATTGCCCGTGGGCTCATCGGCGAGGATCAAATCGGGATCGGTGACGATCGCGCGGGCGATCGCGACGCGCTGTTCTTGGCCGCCGGAGAGCTGGCGCGGATAATGATTCAACCGGTCGCCGAGCCCAACCAGCTTTAACGCGGTAGCCGCGTGTTCCATCCGTTCCCTTTTCTTGAGGGCGGTCAGCTTGAGCGGCAGCTCCACGTTTTCGATCGCGGTCAGCACCGGAATCAGATTGAAGCTTTGAAACACGAACCCGACGTGCGCGTTGCGCCAATGTGCGATCTCGCGGTCGGACAAAGTGCGCAGATTCTGACCTAGCACCAGGATTTCGCCGTCAGTGGGCCGGTCCATCGCGGCGATCAAATGCAGCAGCGTCGATTTACCGGAGCCCGAGGGGCCCATCAGCGCGACAAACTCGCCCGAATGAATTTCGATGCTCGCGTCTTTGAGCGCGATGACGTGGAATTCGTCGCGCACGTACTCCTTGGTGAGGTCGCGAGTCTGTATGACAACGTTGCTCATGCCGAATTCTTCGCTTTCACTCGATCGCCATCTTTCAAATCCTCCGGCGGATTCACGATCAAGTTCTCGCCGCCGATCAAGCCCTGGTCGATTCGCACGCCGGACTTATTTCCCGGCAGAGTCGCCGTCAGCCCCGTTTTCACGGCGCGCCGCACGGCCTTCTCGTTGCTGATCACGAAAACGGCGCCGCCTTTCACAGCAGACGATGGAATCACGATCACCGGTTTCTCGTCGGCCTTGTTTGCCTCTTGCGGTTTCTTTTCCGCGAGGAATCCGACGCTCGCATTCATTTCGGGCCGCAGGTAGCTGTCGGGTCTCAAGATCTTCACCTTCACCTGGACGGTCGCCTTTTGGCGGTTGGCCTCGGGAGATACTTCGTCGATGATGCCGTCATAGCGGCGATCCGGAAACGCATCGGTGGTCACCGATGCTTTCTGCCTGGGACCTAGCCGGGCGAAATCGTTCTGGTTGATATCCAGCTCGACTTTTAGATCGTTCAGGTCCGCCAGCGCCACCACGTATCCCTTCGCGCCCTTGTCCCCGACAAATCCCGTGGTCACGAACTCGCCGATTTCGACGTTGCGATCGAGGATGGTTCCGGAAACTGGCGCCTTAATCACCGTGTTGTCGAGCTGAGTCTTCGCGTAAGCGAGCTGGCCCTTTGCCTGTTCGATCTGCCCGCGCGCCGCTTCGATCTCTTCTTTGCGCGGGCCGAGCTTCGCTAGCTCAAAGGTCCGATCCAGAGACGCCACTTTGGCCACTTGCCCGTCATACCGTGCGGTCGCGTCTTCGAGCGTCTGCTTCGCCGTGACCTTATCCGCGTAAAGCTGTTTGGTGCGATCTAGATTCGCCTTCGCATTCACCAGGTCCGCTTCCGCGCTAGCCAAATCCGCCTTAGCTTTCGCGATCTCTTCCGGGCGGGATCCGTTGGTCAACTCATCCAAGTGCGCCTGCAAATTCGCAAGATTGCCTTCGGCCTGCTGAACCTGCGCCCGATACTCTTCGTCTTCCAGGCGCACCAGTACCTGATCCTTCTCGACGTGATAGCCTTTGTCCACGCCGATCCACGCCACCTTCCCCACCACCTTCGAAGCCAGCTCGATTCGATGCGCCGCCACGATGTAGCCGGTCGCGTTGAGAATCACCGGACCAACATCCTGGGTATCGCCCGGTGAAGACGCACGCACACGCATCACCTCGACTTCAGGGGTCTTGTTCAGGATTCCGTACGCGTACCGTCCCACGCCCAGAAGCAACAGCAACACGATGCCGCCGATAATCCATGCGGTCGCCCAGCGCGATGGCCCGCCTTTCGTTTTCTTGCTGCGGTCAATCCGCAGGCTCTTCAGTTCCGCGTCCATGCTGTGTTCCGCGCCATGCCTTGCTCTTACAGGTCCCTCAATGCGTTCAAGATTTCCTTGCGCGCCGCCATTCGAGCCGGAAGCAGCCCGCCTACCGCGCCCATGAACAGCGCGAACCCGATGCCGATCGCCATCGCCTCCGCGCTCACGTTAAAGTTGAACGAGATCTCACTGAAGCTGGTCTGGCTTAGGATTCCCGTGGTGACGTTATTGAGCGGCAGGACCAGAAGGCATCCCAGTGCCCCGCCGAGCAGCGAGAGCAGCATCGATTCGATAAAGAAGCTGGTGAGGATGCTGGGCCGCGAAAAACCCAACACGCGCAACGTCCCGATCTCTCTCGCCCGTCGAGCAACCGCCGCATACATTGTGTTCATGGCGGCGAAGCTCGAACCGACCGCCATCACGATCGAAACGAAAATCCCCAGATACTTCACCGGCTCCGCCGAGCTGGTTTGCGATTCCATATAAGCCGTCTGGGTCTGCGCGTTCGCGTTCAGCTTCCGGTCATCGTTGATCGAATTGATCAAGGCGTCCGCGGTCACCGCATCTTCGGCGCGCACTAGCGCGGAGCTCAGCCCGTCCTGCCGGTTGAAATCTCCCGTCACTTGATTCAAATCCGCGAAGATCTCGCTGTTGGTCGCGCCCTGGCCTCCATCCATCACGCCGACCACTTCCCAATCGCCCTTGCCGAAGTGGAGCTTCTTTCCGATCTGGGCATTCGGATAATCCTTCGCGATCGATTTGCCGACAACGAGTTCCCTCTGGCCTTGCCGGAACCAGCGTCCTTCAGCGAGGTGGACTTCTTCACGAAGTTCCAGGCCGACCGCGCCCAATCCGCGTAGCGTGATGTTCGCACCCTCGGGATTGTCCGCGCTTGGCAACGTGATCACGGTGACTAGCTCCACCGACGCTAGCGGATGCCCGTCAGCCGCCCGCGCGATTCCCTGCATCGGCTTTAATTGCTCGAAGACCTCGCGAGTGATGCCGCCATTTACCTCGCCAGTGGAACCTTTACGCATCACCAGAATGTTGAGTGGATTCCCGGTGGCTTCGAAAGCCGTCCTAAGACCGCCCGCTAGCGCGAGCACGGCAACCAGCACCGCGACCGTCAGCGCGATTCCCAGCGCTGTCATCAGCGTCGTAGTCTTGCGCACGGTCAGGTTGCGCAGATTGTAGGAAAGCGGGATCGCCATGCTTCTTCCTTACCCGGAGTTCCTCAGCGCGTCCAGAATCGAAGTCCGCGAGGCATTCCACGCGGGAACCGCGGAACTCGCAACGCCGATAAACAGGGCGATTCCGAGGCACACCGCGGCGACATCCGGCGTTATCGAAAGGGTCGTCAGGAAGGACAACATTCCTCCCGCTTTTGAAACCATCGATACAAGCTGCGTGGCAATCAGCAATCCCAACACGCCGCCGATCAGGGAAATCACGCCAGCCTCGCCCAGGATCATCAGCAAGATGGCTCGTGGCGTATAGCCCAGTGTTTTCAGAATTCCGGTCTCACGTACCCGCTCGCGCACCGACATCGCCACGGTATTCGCGGAAACCAGGAGAATCGTGAACGTCACCGCCGCGCAGACGATCATCAGATACAGCTTTAAGTTCCCCAAGAAGGCAAGGAATTGCAGACCGAATGCCTCTTCGGATTCGGTTTTCGTCGGCGCGGCCGAGTTATCGAACATCTGGTCGATCGCCGCCGGCACTTGGCTCGCTGCGCTGGAGCTGTCTGCTTGAACCACAAACGCCCCGACCTCGTCTTGTAGCGGACTGCCGGAGCCTAACATTTCCCGCAGGTACTCGCGGCTGAAAAACAGCGTCTGGGTTGCATCCGCGTCCTTGAAAATGCCGACTAGAGTCAACTCCGGATTCACGGGAAAGATATCGCCGGTCAGGAATATTTTGTCGCCGATCTTCCAGCCGAGGTTCTTCGCCAGATCGTCACTGGCGATCGCGCCGGTACGGAGATGCAGGAAAGCCTCCTTCTGGTCCTCGGGGATCTGCATTTCCTGATAAACGCCGAAGCAATGATCGGGTTCCACTGCAAACCGCGCGAAGAAGTTTTTCGTGTCCCGGGCATCTTTGTACGTTCCGCCGAACCATTGCCACACAGAGACGTCGCGTATACCCGGTACACGCCGGATTTTCTGTTCGTAAGAAAGCGGCATGCTCTGCGCTATCGATATCTTGTGATGCGTCACCAGCCGCAGTTCCTGACCTGGCGCAGGGGGAGCCAGAAAGAGTCCGCGATACAACGCGAACAGCACGCCTAGCAGGCACAGCGAAAAGGCCATGCTCGCGATGGTCAGCGCGCTGCGCCGGCGATTGCGCAGAGCATTCTTCCACATCAGCGGGACGTACCGGAACATGTTTCTATTTTACGGGAGGCCGGATGAGCTTCCGATAGTTTACCGGCGAACGACGGATTTGGCCGGATTGGCTCCATGGCGTTGGAGCCAAACGCGGACTATCTTGCCGCGTCCTCGCAAATGTATTCGAACATCTCTCCGCCTTCAATCCATTTCGAGTTGCCGGTCTGCGAGATGGTCCACTTTCCCGACCAGGGTTTCGTATACGCGCCGGGATCGTCCACGGTGAATTCGTAACTCAGCGTTCTCAAGTTGGGGCGAGAGATCCGTTCGGTTAAGTGAAGTTGAGAAGTTGTCGGGTACGCTCCAACCGGCCATTGCTTTTCGTTGAACCCGACGGTATCGATCACCAGCGTGTCGCCATCCCACTTTCCGGTTGAATGTCCCAAAAAAGTCGGGCGCGGTTCGGCGGGATGCGGGCGGCCGTCCATATAGATCACCCGCCAGGAATGCGGCCCGGCGATGTTCAGCAGAATGATTTCCTTCTGCGCCGGCACGTCCACGATTTCAAACCCAGGAGCGTTGAAGAACGCCGGACCTGCGGCGGCTTTGCAGTCCACAAGCGGCGAATCCTTCGAATAGGTCGCCGTACGATACTCGTAAACCGCCCGAGCCCACGGTTGAAACGGAACATCGGCTGGGCGAGGAACTCCCCCTAATCCTGGACGGACCTCCCAATAGCCTTTGTGATCGGGTGTCGAGCCGAAGTTCACGTGGCCATCGGGCCAGCGAGGAGTTGGTTCCGGCGTCTGGGCGAACACGGCGATAGAGGCAAGCAAGGCCAGTGCGCAGAATCGCATCGAGAGTGGTCTATCGAGTCGGCAGCTTCTGTCCCGCGGCGGTGGTCAACGAGGTCGTCTGCATCGCGCCCACCCAGTTGTTCTTCGGATCCTTCGCGACCGCCGCTCCTTCAATGCTGATCTTGTCCCCGATTTTCACCGTGTCCTTCTTCCACCCGCCCCGAACCAGCGCATAAGGAGGGCCAAGCTCGAAACGCATCTCCTTCGTGGACCCGTCGTCTTGCTTGGTGTTGATGAAGATGTAAGCATGCGGGTTTTGCCAGTCGATCTTGGTGACGAACCCAGTCAGGTTTGCGGTTTTGTCATCCCAGTATTCGGCCTCAAAGGAATGATGCGCGAATACGGGCATCACCGTAGCGATTATCAGAGCGCACCCAATTGCCAGTTTCATGCGATTACCTCACAAAAGTCGCCTCTGCGTTGTCTTCACAAAAGTACTCCGCCGGATCGGCGTCCGCAGCCCATCGGAGTGTCCAGCCGCCCGTCCACGGCCTCGAATACGTGCGCGGATCATTCACCGTGACCTCGTACTTGAGCGTATAGTAATCGAGGCGCGTAAAGCGCTCCGTCAGCT
>Ga0335078_10018695_pt1 | contig 10302 bp, 14 predicted proteins | sample Lox_Sample_32_FD_206711 | JGI IMG/M metagenome (GOLD analysis project Ga0335078, IMG submission 206711) | Soil microbial communities from Loxahatchee National Wildlife Refuge, Florida, United States - Lox_Sample_3.2 | ecosystem: Environmental > Terrestrial > Soil > Wetlands | place: USA...
CAGCCGCTCACGGATGAGCGCGAGCAGATTGATCAGGCCGAAGGTCGGGTCGCTGATCTGCTGCGTCGTGACGCCCAGCTCGCGCAGCGTCGTTATCGCTGGCCCCGAGTTCTCGTGAGCCAGCGTCAGCGTGTTTGCCAGCTTCTCGGCAGCGCGAGAAAAGACTTGATCCGATTCGCCGGCTTCCTCGGCGGCGACACTCATCGCCTGGAACTGGGCCGTCGTGACGCCGATGGTCTCGGCCATTGTCGAGATCTCGACCGCATGACCGCCGAGCTTGTCGATCTCGACACCGATGGCGCCGATCGCCGCCCCGATCGCCCCGGTAAAGAGCGTGGAGAAGGTGCTGCTCAGCGCCTCAAACGTGGAGTTGAGCCCCTCGAGCTGCGCCTTGATCTGGCCGGCCGTGTTCCCCGCAGTCTGCGCGGCGCGCAGCATGGCCTCCTCAAAAGGCCCGACGTCCGCACTTATGACGAAGCTTTTCTCAGCCATCGCTATCCCCCGCGCGTGCTCCCGGCCGGGTTAATGGCGGCCGGGGCCGAGCGCTGGTCGCGCCGCATGCGACGCCGGTGCGCATCTCGCCGCGCTTCCGCGACCTCGCCCCGGAGATGGAGTGCCCCGTGCGAGGCTGCAGGCGTTTTTGCTGACAGGGGACTACCTGCTGCCCCCGCCCCGCGGAACTACCCAACGCGGGGAATGTGTTCATGGCGTAGCCCCACAGAGCGCTGCCACCTCATGCCCGCTGAGCTCGCCGACCGCGGCGAGGCAGGCCGCCACACGCTCAATGGCCGAGAGCTTCGAGACCACGATCGCGGCGGCCATCGTCGCGGCGGTGCGGTGCGTGACCTCGGGCGCATCACTCAACGCGCAGCGCGCAGCGGAAATGTCATAGCTACAAGCGAGTTCGCATTGCCGGCGGGCGCTGGCTCCGGCGAGTAGCTCGAGCACCGGGGCGGCGAGCTGCGTGATCGCGCGCGCCGCGACCGAGGACTCCTCGATCTCGGCCGCGCTGAAACCGGAGCGCAGAACGACACGGCGCAGCCGCGCACCCTGGATGACCGCCGCGACCGCGTGGGCGGCTTCGTGCAGCGCCGTGCGCCAGGTCGCGAAGGCCGGCGCAGGGCTCAGGGCCGACGCCGGGACACCGTGGTATTCGTGCGCCGTGTCCTCGGCCCGCGCTCGCGCCACCTCGATCCCGGTCCGGTCGAGCCAGGCTGTAACGGTCGCGATCGCGGCGTCAGCCTCCACGCATCACTCCTGCGGCCGGCGGGAGTCGGTCGCGGGCGCCCACTGGCGCACCCGGCCCGCATGCAGCGGCACGTTCAACGTCCTGACGATCTCCTCGGCTTCGGCCGAGAGGGGGGCGAGCTCGCTTTGCAGCGCTACGCGCTCGCGCTCGAGTTGCGCCCCCGCCGCCAGATAATCCTTGTAAGCGTCGTCGACGGCATGCTGCAGGCGCTGCATCCGCTGCTCGGCCGCGGCATTCTTGGCGGCGATCGCTGCGCGGATCTCCGACAGCCGGGCATGCATGAGCCGGAACTTCTCGGCGGCTTTCTGGCGGTCGGCCTGCACGACGGCCCACATGGCCTCGCCGACCGCATCGCCGTGCGCCTCCACGAGCTGCGCGTGCGTGAGCAGCGTCGGTGACGACATGGCCGGCTGAGCGGCCGGCGGCGGCTCGGGGCTTGGGTCGACGGGGATCAGGGCCGAGCCGCTCGCCCGCGGGTCGCCCTTGGCGGCAAACTCCGCCCCGAAAAATCGCGTGTATTCGCGTGCCATTGATACTCCTGCTGCTGGCTACTTCTTACCGCAGCTCCCGAAAATTGTTCAACGCGCTGCAAATTTGTTTGATCTCGGCCGGCCAGTCGTCGGGCGATGGCGGCGGGAGCCCGAGACGCTCATGCACGGCTTGCGCCAGGGTCGCGAATTCCGCCACGACGGAGCCGGCGTCCCGTAACTTCCCCGGATCTGAGCGCGCGCGGTACGCGGCAACTTTGATCGCGGCAATGTCAGCCACCAGGCGGCGAGCGAGGTCGCGGTGATCCAAATCGGAAGCCAGAGTCCGATTTGACGACTCGCGCGCCTGCAGCCAGGCGGTGAGCGCGGCAGGGTCGACCAGCGCCGCATGCCCGCGGCCGCGCTGCCCTGGCCGCACAACTGGTGCGCCCTCCCGCAGCCAGCCACGCACCCGCGCGACCGACACGCCGAGCTCCGAGGCGGCTTGCGGGATCGTGCTCAGCGGATGGACTCCTCGAGGCTGTCGGCCAGGCGTGTGCGAAAGGCCCTCACCGCCTCCTTGAGCGCCCTTTGCACCTCGGCCGGCGTCCCCACCTCGATCTTCTCGACGTCCGCCACCAGCGCCGGCACCCCGGCCTCAATCGTGGCGAGGAGCCCGCGCGGGAGTGCCACCGCCTCGGCTTTGGTAATCGTGCTGGCGAGCGCGGCGGCGTGCCGCTCCCGAGCGTCGGCGAGCTGCTGCTCAGCATGACGGATGCGCCCCGGTCGTTTCGATCTACGCATGGGTGCCTCCCCAGACCTTTATCAGCTCGCGCAGCGGCCGCGTCGCGTACTTGACCGCCTGCCGCACGATCGCCTCCCGGTCGGCCCCCGACCTCGCTATGGCGTCGTGGCGCCCCGCCAGGGTTTCGAGCCCGACCGCGGTCCGCGCCGCAGCCTCAAGGTATGCCGCCTTGACGGCCCTCACCGTCAGCCGGTCCCCGCGGCGCAGCGCCGCCCGGTGCTCGCCGAGCTGCGCCTTGATCCCGCGCGTCTGGTCGACCACCGCGGCCACCTGAGTGTCGTCATTCGGCGTCGGTTTCTTGTCTCGGCTTGTGCTCATACGGCGATTTCCCATGTTCTGTAGCGATGCGGTTTTCGCGGCTCCAGGACCCGCACATACCGCGGTCGACCAGGAGGACCCGCCCGTTTTGGCGTCGTGTGCTGTCCAGTCCTGTCACCGCGTGTCATGTCGGCTCGCGCGGCGCACACCAGTCGCAGCCTTCGCCGTCGCAAGCTGGACAGGTCCTGTGTGTAACGGGTGTTACCGTTGTTACCGATTCCTTGGTAGCCACTCCTACGTAGCGTTGCCATGCGTCGTGAAGGTCCGTGCGCAGGTAACCCTTCACTGTGACGTGACCGTCTCTGAACGTCTTTGGTGATATGCCGTACCTACGTAGCAGTCGGCTCATACCGCGCGCGTCTAGCGGTTTTCCCTTGATGTCCCCCCATGGTGACTCCTCGAGCTTGGAGAGGTTAGCCAGGAGGTCGACCGTAGCCATGGAGTCACGATCACGGAACACGGTACGTATGTCTGTCAGCAGCAGAATGCCGAGGCTGGGACTGGCTACACGAGCATCGGTAACATGAGTAACAGCCGAAACACGCGCCCGTTCCGGCCATGTGCCGCCAGCCACGTCAGCCACTGCTAAGAGCGATTCCCACACGTCGGCAGCGCGGTCGGTGACGCTATCGGGCATAGCCGGTCGTGCGGCGGTAAGTTCGCCCAGGTGCTGCGCGATCCATGTGGCGAGTCGGTCGCGGAGAACGTGGCCCTCCGGTGCATGCGTTCGGCGCCGGTATGGCTCGACGGTCTCGGTCGGCGCGCGGCGGCGCATGCGGATGACGATGCTGCGCGACAGGATAGTGTCCGGCAGGTTGCCGAGTCCTGCGAGCGCGACGGCGCAGTAGGCCGGCAGCTCCTCGGTGGTCACGGTCTTGCCTTTCACGACGCAGCGGCCCGCCATGGCGCCGCGGCGGTGGCCGGCGTTCAAGATGCCGCGGATTTCTTCGTGCTCTTTGGCGCGCGCGCCGAAAAGCGTGTCGATTTCGTCAAAGAGGATTGTTGGCAAGCCTTCGGGGTCGGCGACCTTGCGGAACAGGTAAGCCGGCGTCGCGTTGATCGCTTCCACAGGCAGCGGCACCAGCAGCTCGGAGATTTCCAGCGCCCGCGTTTTTCCGCTGCCAGGTTCAGGCGACAGAAACGCAATCCGCGGCGTCGACTCCCACGCGGCCATGGCGTGCGTGTGCGCAATCCACAGCACGTGAGCGACGCGCGCGTGGTCCGATGGGTAGATGACGAACCGCGCCAGGAATTGCTCGACGTCCGCGAGAGGCGCCGGCGCTTCGGCCTCCGCATGCTGGTCGTCAAAGTGCGCCGTACGGAGCACTTTCAAGTTGTCCGTACTGACAACTTGCTCGACCGGCTTGCGGGTCTCGCCGTACTTCTTGACCGCGGTCTCGGCCAGCGGGCGGATGCGTGTGCGCAGGTCGACGCCATCGGCGTTGTGCGCGGAGGTGCCGAGCAGCTCGAGCAGCGCCGCCTCGATATCGTCCACCGCCATGCCACGCGCTGCCCACCGGCTGGAGAGTTTCAGCATGGCTTCATAGCGACCTTCGCCGCGCTCGAATGCCGCTCGCAGTTCGGCGTCGGTGGTCGGATCGCGCGCCGCGCCATTGCCGCTGTGCGTTGCGCTGTAGAGCGGCTCGAGCTCCGCTGCCAGGTCGATGCAGCGGCCGTGCGTCTCGGCGGTCTCATACGGCACGCCGTTGACGCGCCCGACGAAGAACGATCGCGACAGGTTGAAACTCTCATCAGCCGCGATGCCGCCAAGGACCCGGTTAGCGCGTCCCAGGAACTCGCGCCGCTTCTCCGGGAGCGCGGCCTCCGAGAAAGGCAGGAACGCGCGCCACCGCGGTTTCTCCGGCGTGTGGCTCGGGGTGGTGTAGAGCGCGGCCTCGATGTTGGCGTCCTGCAGGAGCGCGGCGGCTTTGCTCATGGGCACCAGGCCGGCGTCGTAGTCGATCTCCCCGCCGTGGACCCGCAGCACGTTCTCGGCGAAGCGAACGCTGCCCTTGTCGGACACGCGCTCGCCGTACTCTGAAAGCGAGATCAGCGGGCAGTGCGCCTTGTCGGGATAGGTCGGCGCGTCGCGGATGCGCTGCACCAGCTCCTGCCACGGCACATCCGCCCGCACGATCTTCTCGGCGGCGTGCACGTCCGCGAACACCGTGTAGCTGATTAGCAGCGGTTCGGCGTTCATGCGGGGACTCGCTGCACGACGTTGCCGAATCGCGAAAATTCCAGCGCAAACCGCCGCGGGGCGTCGCCGAAGTACACGAACACGCTGCCGAAGGTTGAGCCGCTGACGTCGTTCTGACCGGATCCGGGGACAAAGGCTATGCGGTGATCCGTGAAGCACAGCACGCCGGACCAAAGCGGTTGAAACCAGTCGGTGTGCGTGCAATGTGCGTTCACCAGAACAACGGCCGCGGAGACTTCGCCACTTGCGCAGGACTCCGTGAGCTTCGCGATGAAGCCGCCCGCCTGCCCGCCATAGGGAGGATTCAGCCAAACGCGCCCGTGCCACTGCCGGCTGAGCCCGTCGTCGTTCTCGGTGAAGAACTGCGCGGCCTGCACGGTCTCGTTGGCCGCAGCGCTGGAGGCGGGATCCAGATCAATGCCTCCCATCACTGTGCGCGCTGCTTCCACGTACTCGGCGGGGGTGTACCACTCGACGCTGTTGGACTGGAGCATCAGCGGCGTCGGCGAGTTGCCCCACAGCGTCCGGCTGATCTCAATGGCGCGCGACTCGGTGAGCGGTTCGGAATCCGCAGTCAACTTCGTATTTTCGGTGCCGCGAATGAGGAGTTGCGCCGCGCGCTCGCCGAAGCCGAGCACCGCTTGGTTAGCGCGCAGCCAGGGGAGCCACTCGCCGTGTCCTAGTGCGGCTTTCTTTTCGGCGAGGCGTTGGCCGCAAGCAAACTGGTAGCGAACACTTTCAACGATCGAGCTTTTCGCCTTGGCGTACAGCTCGCCGATCTCGCTGGCGTCACGGTCCACGAGTTCCGCGACGGCATTCATGCGCGCCCCGCCGGCTCGGCGACCGTGAGCATGATCTTCTGGTCGGCCTCGACGATCAGCCGCTTGAGCGCGGCGTCGTCGCGGCGCAAGCGTTTCTCGCACCGCCGGCAGAGTCGAAACAGCGCGAAGCCCTCGGCCGTGCCGTACAGGCCGCGGAACGTCCCGCGGTTGTCGTGCAACTCGCGCTCGCACCCGGCGCAGGAGGCTATGGTCCGCCAGGTTTCCGGTGACGCGATCGAGTCGAGCGCGCGATGCACGGGCCCGGCGCTCACGCCAGCGTCCTTAGCGCCCGCGCCGCCGCTGCGATGTGCCAGGCGACCATGCGCCAGCGCCAACAGACACGGCACAGACGCTGCCAGCGCTCAAGCCCGTGCGAGCCGCAGGTGATGCAGCGGTGCGCGGTGCTCATGCTCAATGCCTGCGGCACGACGCTGCAACGATCGCCTTAGCGCGATCCACGTCGAAACCGCGAGGTCCTGTGCTTTCGTTCTCGGCGCAGTATTGGGAACAGAACTGCGCGTGTTCTTCCGGCAGGTGCGAGGCGCGGAGCACTTCCTGCATAGCCGCGCCACGGTGAAACATTACCAACGCGAGCTCCTCGGCCAAACTGAGTGCGTACGCAGCAGTCAGCTCGCCGCGGCCGAACGGATCCTTGAAGTCGCTGAAGCCGGCCTCGCTTGCTTCTCTCTCGTAAAACAGGCATTGCTCGCACTGGCACTTGGTAGTCAATTGAGCTCCCCCGGCGTCAAAAGTGAGTCGCCTCTTTCGTGCTGCGCGTCGATCTCGCGCGCGATCGCGCGACCTTCCTCGAGGAGATCCGGCGGGATGGGTAACCCCGAGGCCCCGGCATTCTGCTGTTGATGCGCCCGCAGGAAATCCGGCTTAGCGTGTCTCAGTCCGCGAATGCGCGCGAGGTCGCGCTGTCGTTCTTCCGCTTCCTCTCCGTGGTCACGGCCCGTGGAGAAGAACCAACACGTTTGATGACGCTCGCAGACAATGTAATCGTGATGCCAACCGTGCCGATAAAGATTCAGCCAGGAAAGCGGCGCGTCATATTCACCGGACTTGCAGCACTCCGGGCACAAGCCGCGCGCGTCGATGATCTCTGCCGCGTCGTCTGGCGGCAGCACATGCATGGTGTAGGTGGTCGTGGTGATTGCCGCGGTCATGGTCTATCCCCCTCCGCCGTTTGGTCGACAGGCCGCGCCTCAAAAACCAAAAACGTCTTATCCGGGAACAGCCCGTGCAGCCTGTCGGCTTCGGCTTGCGCGCCCTCGCGAGTCGCGTGCCGGCGCTTCGGCCGTTCTTCGGCCGGGCACCAGGCGAAGAAGAACGCCCGATCCCACGGCAGGGCGCGCGATTCAGCCAGCGGCCCGCGCGGTGGCGCGGGCGTAGGTGTTGGCGCCGGAGCCGCGGGTGCGGCTGCTGGCGCCGGCGCTGTCAGTGGTGGTGGTGTTGGTGCTGGCGCGGGCGGCTTCTTCAGCCGGTCCACGACGACGCCGCGGACGGTCAACGTGTCGGCCGGGCGCTTCGTCGGCATGTTGAACGGCACCTTCACAGCAGCGCATCCCTAGCGCGGCGGATCGACTCAACGTCGAGGCCGGTGGCGGTGGCGATGCGGTGCTCGAGCCAAGGCCGCGTTCGTAAATACCTAGCGGCGGCCACCAGCTCCAAGCGAGACAGGCCCCGCGCGTTCATGCCGCACCTCGGGCGAGCCGGTCGAGCTCGCGGCACATTGCGGCCGTAACGCCGAAGATCTGGCGGCGCCTGCGACCGAGCGCGCGCCAGTCGCCCAGGGTGAAAACGCCTTCGCCGGCCAAGCGCTCGATGAGTGCCGGCGGGAGCGCAGAAAGGTCGGGGGCGGATGGTTGCGGCTGCAACCGTTGGGGGTTCATAATGTGCATGACAGTTCTTCCTTCGATGATGTATTACCCCCGCCTGCGGTGGCGGGGGTTTCTTCCAACGCTTACGCGGCTACGCCTCCACGGCGATCAACACGCCTCTCGCGGAGCCATAGATCGAGATCACTGCGGGTGTACCGGACTGAGGCGCCGATCTTCAGAAACGGCGGCCCGGGGGTGCGCTTGCCAGGTGAGCCGCTGTATCTCGAGGCGCGCAGAAAATGCACGCTCATCGAGATATGCTCGGCGGCCTCGGCTTCTGTCAGCAGTTCTTTGTCGGCCATACGCTCACCGCTAGATTGCGATGGCGTAATACTGCCGCCGGTCAAGGCATGACCGACTACAAGAAAAGAGCGAGTTTTTTTAGGGTGCCTTGGCGCCGACCGGGCCGCAGATGTTATTCAGCAGCGCTTCGGCATGTCGCGCGCGAGCAGGCGCGAGCCACTTGTTCGACTGGATGACCGATCGCAGAGCCTCCGTGCGGACATTCGGAAACGCCCGCGCCACCTCAGCTTGGGCGGCTCTGGGCTCCTTACCCTCGACGTCCCGCAGTCTGATGAACATGTTGGCGATGCGGTCATTGCGGGATGCGGTGGGCGGCCGGCGCTTCACGCCGAGCGCCTTGCGCGCCGCGGGCGACTTCGAGAGGCGCTTCAGCAGCTCCGCGAGCACGAGCTGCTCGCTCCGGTTGAGCGGCTTCCCGCGCTTGAGCTGCCGGCGGATCTGACTCCACACGGTGTCGAAGAATGCGCCTTCTTCCCACACGCCAGGAAGCCCGTGAAATAGGTCGAGGCGCCTCATGTTCTGGCCTCCGTGAGCCGCGCGACGGCCTCCCGCTTCTGATCGGGTGCGAGGTGCGCATAGCGCAGCGTCATGGCGAGCGAGCCGTGGCCGAGGAGCTCGCGAACGGTATTGAGCGGCACCCCGGCCTGCACGAGCCGCGAGCCGAAGTGATGGCGCAGATCGTGCCAGCGGAAGCCGGTGATCTTCGCCCGGGTGAGGAGCGGCGCCCACGCTGACTTAAACCCGGTGTCGATCGGGAACACGCGCTCCTCGCTCGGTGCCTGCTCCTTCCACTGCTTCAGCACCTCGAGCGCCTCGGCGTTGAGCGGAATATGCCGGGTCTGCTGGTTCTTCGCGGTCGAGCCCTCGATGGTGATCTGCTTGCCCTTGAAGTCGACGCCCGACCAGCGCATCGCCAGCAGCTCGCCCCGGCGCATGCCGGTGTTCATGCTGATCAGGATGGCGGGGGTGAGGTGGTCGCCGTAGTGGGGGAGAGCGGGTAGCGGCTCGCGCTTGCGGGCGCGGCGCCAGGTGTTCGCCGAGGCGCGCGCGGTGCGCATCTCATGATCGCGGGTCTCGAGCGCCTCGCGCAGCCGCAGCTCCTCCTCGCGGCTGAGGAAGCGCACCTTGGGGTTGCGGTCTATCTTCGGCCGCTCGACCTTGCGCACTACGTTCTCGGCCAGGTGTCCGAGCTTCACCGCCCGGGTGAGGACGGATGCCAGGGTGTCGAGATCCCGCCGGACGGTCGAGGGTGTGATCCCCGCATTGATCCGCTTGGTGCGCCAGTTCTCAACGTCCGCGACCGTGATCCCGGAGAGCGGCTGGCTGAACCATTTCTGGAAGTGCAGCTCGAGGCGGTCGAGTGTCAGTTGCGCGGTTCGCGGCCGGTGCGCCCGCGCCCAGGGGGTGTAGGTGTCGGTGATGAACTGCCCGAGGGTGAGCCCCTCGGCACCGTCGAGGCCGTGCAGAGGGGGTCGATCGTGAGCGATGTTCCCAAGCACCTTCTCGCAGCGATCCCGTGCTTCGTCGGGTGTGAACTGGCCGACCTTACCGAGCGCAATGCGCCGGTTGCGCCCCAGGCGCGCGTAATAGCTTCTGACGCCCGAGGGCTGCACCCGCAGGGTGAACCCCTGCAAGCGCCGATCGTAGATCTCGAAGGGTTTGGCGGCGGGCTGCGCGGCCTTGCTGGCCAGGAGCTTCGCCTTGATGTTCGCCCGCACGTCCGACCCTCTTTGACGCCCCTGGCACGACTGCGAGGGGCGCCTTGCACGCGCTTATAAGCGCAGGTAGAGTATACAGCGGTGTGAGGCCGTATCAAGGAGTCTCCGGGGGTAGCAGCGCGATTACGCTGGAATCTGAGCCACTTCAGCGCCGTTTCGAGGTAAGTGGCTGATCAGCGGGCGGAAGTCGAAAAGGGCCGAAATGGCCTTCGCAATGCGAAGGTCGAGGGTTCGATCCCCTTCCGCTCCACCAGTTTTTCCCCGACCGCCCTGAGAACGCAGAGGCTCCCAGGGGCCGTCGTTGCACAGGAATTCGCGCCTCGGTCGGGCTCAGGGCGCGCCCCTCAGGTACTTGTCGAACCACTCGACAGTGCGCCGAGCCGCATCGATCCGGTTCTCGCGCTTGGCAAACCCGTGACCCTCGTTCGCGTAGTAGTGCACCGCGACCGTCTTGCGGTCCTTGGTCAGGATGTCGACGACCTGCTCCGCCTCCTCGCGCGGCACCCGCGGGTCGTTGTCTCCCTGCAGCACGAGCAGC
>Ga0335078_10018696_pt1 | contig 10301 bp, 10 predicted proteins | sample Lox_Sample_32_FD_206711 | JGI IMG/M metagenome (GOLD analysis project Ga0335078, IMG submission 206711) | Soil microbial communities from Loxahatchee National Wildlife Refuge, Florida, United States - Lox_Sample_3.2 | ecosystem: Environmental > Terrestrial > Soil > Wetlands | place: USA...
TTCAGTCTCAACGACGACAACACGCCGCACGATGCAACCAAAGATTTGTACGGCCACGCCTTTATAATGTTTGGTCTTGCTCACTATCTCGCGATTTTTGCAGATAACGATGCTTTGGATTGGCTCTGCAAAACCAACGAACTTGTCTTGCATCGCTTCAGCTTGCCAGGAGGGTGGTTCGCGCCGGCGACGACACGGGATTGGGCAATTCTCGGCAGGAATTTAGAGCAGAATCCGCACATGCATCTGCTTGAGGCGTATCTTTCCTCCTACAATGCCACCCAAGACGACACATTCCTCAAATGCAGCACACAAATAATGTCCATTTACACCGAGCTGCTGCGAACCCCCGATGGCCGCAAAGTTCTCGAGCATCTCGACGAGAACGGTCAGCCTGCCGACGAGGAGGGGAACCTAATCCAGCCCGGGCACCTCTACGAATGGTACTGGCTGGTGAATGAGTATGCCGACATCGCGGGCCTGCCGACGTTCCGCGCGACTTGCGCCCCGATCATCGCGTGGGCCGATCGCCGCGGCCTCGATCCCGGCGCAGGCGGCATTTACGACATGGTCGACACAGGCGGCAACGTCGTCAGCAATCGCAAGCGTATTTGGCCGGTGACCGAATGCATCAAGGCGCTGACCACGCTCGCGCGACGCGGCGCCCGCGAACAATCGTATCGGGCTCTGGCGCAATGGATAACGTTCATCGGCGAGAAGTACTGCACGGTCCATGGCGCCTGGCACGAATACTTAAATCAAAGCCTCGAACCGGACTGCGACTACATGCCCATGAGCACGCCTTATCACGTCGCGATGGCAGCGCTGGAAGTCGAACGGCTGCTCGGCGGGCCCGGGGCTTTTGCCATGAAAAACGCGCAAGCGCCCGCCTTTTCCGTTGCGCACCGGGCGGAGGAGCTGTGATTTGTCCGAGGTGTTTTGATCGCATGTTTGCCGAACGATGACCCTTGATATCCGCCAAATCCATCCGCTGTTCGTCGGCGAGGTCAGCGGCGTCGATATCCGGCGTCCGCCCACCGCCGAGACCGTGGCGGCGATCGACGCGGCGATCGACCGCTACGCGGTGCTGGTGTTCCGCGGCCAGCCGATGAGCGAGGACGAGCAGATCGCCTTCGCCACCGCGTTTGGCTCGCTCGACACGGGCCTCACCAAGATCGCCTACGGCCCGACCCGCTATAAGCACAAGACGACGATGGACATCTCCAACGTCCTGCTCGACGGCACGATCGCGCCGGCCGGGCACAAGAAGCTGGCCGGCGCGCTCGCCAACCAGCTGTGGCACAGCGATAGCTCGTTCCAGCACGTGCCGGGCAAGTATTCGATGCTGTCGGCGGTGGTGCTGCCCCGGTCGAGCGCGATGGGCGCCGGCGAGACCGAGTTCGCCGACATGCGCGCGGCCTATGACGCGCTGCCGCAGGGGATGAAGGACAAGCTCGAACCGCTGGTCGCCGAGCACTATGCGCTCTATTCGCGGATGTGGCTGGGCGACGAGGACTGGACGCTGGAGCAGAAGGCCGGCATGCCGCCGGTCCGCTGGCGGGTGGTGCGCACGCAGCCATCGGGCAGGAAATCGCTGTTCATCGGCGCGCACGCCAACCGCATCGTCGGCTGGCCGGTGCCCGAGGGACGGATGTTCCTCCTCGACCTTTTGGAGCACGCGACGCAGCGCCGGTTCGTCTATCGTCACGAGTGGCAGGAGGGCGATCTGGTGATCTGGGACAACCGTGCGACCCTGCACCGCGGCCGCCCCTACGACATGCGCGAGCGCCGCGAATTGCGCCGCACCACGACCGAGGATCTGGCGGCGGTACCCGAGCCGATGGCCGCCTGAACCGGCGCGGCGCGAGGCTGGCGCGCCTATTTCTTCAAGAAAACGTAGTCGGCGGTGTAGGGCTCCGCGATCAGGTCGCCGACCTTGTCGCAGCTGCCCTCGAAATTCCCGCCCACGGTGTTGATCCGCTGCACCGTGGTCGCGCCGTTGAGCGGGCCGTCACCCTTGAGCTCGGCGACTTCGAGCTTGAGCCACGAGACATCCTTGCCGGTGGTGCCGGCGGCGCGCCCGATAACCCGCGCGACGACGGTGTTGCCGCTGATCTCCCAGGTCGGGCCGGTGTAATGCCGTCCGACGGTCTTCCCGTCGAGAAACAGCGCGGCGATCGGCTCGCGAAACTGCCAGCTCATCCGGTTCGCGTCGGCGGCCTTGCATTCGTAGATCTGGGCCCCAGCGGCGTGCACCTTCATCAGGACCCGCATTCCGGGCGCCGCGATCGTGTCGGGCAGGTCGGCCGCCGCGGCGCCGGCCGCCAGCGCGCCGCAAAAGGCGCATCCGATTGCAACCCCAGATGCTTTCATCGTTACCCTCCCTTTACACTTCCGCAACAAGCCCCATCTCTGCCGCGCGCCGCTTTGCGGTTGCCGAACCGGAGGGAAGGCGCAATGCTGGCCGCCGTCAACCGAAAGTCCGATACGCCGGCCGAACGGCACGACCGCAGGACCACAGGGATGTGCAACGCTTCTGCAGGCCGAGGGCGATGAAACTCAGGGCAAAGGTCAATCTTACGCTGTGCGGGGCCTTCGCTGTCGGGCTGATCATCGCTGCCGGCGGTTCGTACAAGGTCCTCACCGACGACGCGGTCGACGACAGCGTGCGGGACGCGCGTGTGATGATCGAAAGCGCGTCGGCGATCCGCGCCTACACCGCCGAGCAAGTGAGCCCGCTGCTGCAGCAGCTGATGAAGGTGCAGTTCCTGCCGCATGCGATCCCGTCCTTTGCGGCGCAGACCAACTTCCGCCTGGTTCAGAAGAAGCTGCCCGAATACACCTACCGCGAGCCGACGCTCAACCCGACCAATGTCAACGATCGCGCGGCCGGCTGGGAAGCCGACATCATCAACGATTTCCGCGCCAACCCGACGGTGACCGAGTCGATCTCGACCCGCGACACGCCGCTCGGCAAGTTCCTTGTCCTGGCGCGGCCGATGAAGGTCGGCTCGGAGGCGTGCATGACCTGCCACGACACCGCCGAGCGGGCGCCGGCGACGATGGTGGCGCTCTACGGCACGCAGAACGGGTTTGGCTGGCATGTCGGCGACATCGTCGCGGCGCAGGTCGTGTCGATCCCACTCTCGGTCCCGATGCAGCGCGCCTACAAGACGTTGCTGCTGGTCATGGCCGCATTGGCCGGCACCTTCCTGGTGATCCTGCTGCTCGTCAATTTTTTGCTGTCGCGGCTTGTCGTCAAACCGGTCGTCGCCATCTCCGAGATGGCAAGCGCGGTCAGCATGGGCGACCTCGACGCACCGGAGTACACCCGCGATACCAATGACGAGATCGGTTCGCTGGCGGCCTCGTTCAGCCGGATGCGCCGGAGCCTCCAGAACGCGATGAAGATGCTCGACACGCCAAACTGAGCACGAGTTCTCCCACGGTCCAACGCAGATGAGCGAGATCCCTTCGACCGTCGGCCGCTATCAGGTGAAGCGGCTGATCGCTTCGGGTGCAATGGGCGAGGTGTTCGAGGCGTACGACCCGATCATCGATCGCCCGGTCGCTCTCAAACGGCTGCACCGCGAACTCACCGAACGCACCGACGCGGTGGGCTGGCTCGAGCGCTTCCGCCACGAGGCGCGCGCGGCCGGCCGCCGCATCCACCCCAACATCGTGACCATCCTCGATTTCGGCGAGGAGGACGGCGCGCCGTTCCTGGCGATGGAATATGTCGACGGCGAAACCGTCGATACCGCGGTCAAGCGCATGGGCGCATTCGACCAGCCACGCGCCGTCTCGATCATCTGCCAGGTCTTGAGCGCCCTCGAATTCGCGCACGCGAATGGCGTCATCCACCGCGACATCAAGCCGTCGAACATCCTCATTCCGCAGAGCGGCGCGATAAAGGTAGCCGATTTCGGCATCGCCCACCTGGAGACCTCCGAGCTGACAATCGACGGCGACATCCTGGGAACGCCGTCCTACATGGCGCCCGAGCAGCTGTCCGGCGGGCTCGTCGATCACCGCGCCGATCTCTATGCCGCCGGCCTCGTGCTCACCGAGATGCTGACCGGGGAAAAGCGCTTCCGCAACCGCAGCCTGAGCGACCTGGTGCGGACCATGCGCAGCGGCGCGCCGCCGGCCCCGTGGTCCAGCTACCCCAACATTTCCCCGTCTCTCACGGCGATCATCGACCGTTCCCTGGCGTTCGATCCCGATCACCGCTACGCCAGCGCCGCGGAATTCTCGCGCGCGATCGAGGCTGCCAACGCGGCGTCCGTGCCGACCGACAGCGGCATTCGACGCGACGCCACGATCATCGCGCCGCGGCCCGCGCCCGCGCCGCCGCCCGCCTCGCCGACTGCCGGGTGGAGCGCCGAGACGCTCGACGCGGTCGAGCGCGACCTGACCCTGTTCATCGGCCCGGTCGCACGGGTCGCGGTTCGCCGCGCCGCCGCCGGCTGCACCGACATCGCGCTCTTGTACGAGGAGCTCGCGAAACTCATCGATCGCCCCGAGCATCGCGCCGCCTTCATCGCGAAGGCCCGGGACCGCGAGCGCGGCCTGACTGGCGGCGGCACGGCGGGCGGCCGAACGGCGGGCGGTCGAACGACGGCCGGCGCGACAGGCGGCACGGGGTTGTCGCGTCAGGGGACATTGGCGTCGACGGATTTTTCGCCCGACGTGCTGAGCCGTATCGAGGGTAGCCTCGCGGTGCATATCGGACCGATCGCGCGGGTCCTCGTCCGCAAGCATCTTTCCCGATCGAGCTCGGTCATCGATTTGTGCCGCGAGCTCTCGCTGTTCATTCCGGACGAGGAAGCCCGGTCGAAGTTCCTGCGCACGCAAGGCATCGAGTAGGCGACGGCCCCAAGTCCAGGGGGAAAGGCAATGAAGAAGAGCGCGCTCGCCGGTTTCATGCTCCTCGCCGCGACGCTGGCAGGGGCGCCGCCGCCCGGCGCCTCGGCCTGGGCCGGGATCCCCGACGATACCAGCAAGGCGGACACGATCCCGGCGACGCCGGAGCTCATCCGCCAGATCCAGTTCATGTTGCAGACGGTCGGCATCGATCCCGGGCCGATCGACGGCAACGCGCAGGCGCTGACCAACCGCGCCGTGCATCAGTTCGAGCTGCAGAACGGGCTGCCGATCGCCGACGTCACCACCGGCGGCCCGATCGCTTCGGCCTTTGTCGATCTGCTGCGCAAGCAGGCGATGCTGAAGCTCGGCGGCGGCATGGCGCCGCCGGTCCAGGCCCCGGCGCCGCCGCCGGCGCAGACCGCCGCAGTTCCGCCGCCCGCGCCCCCGCCGCTGCCTCCGCCCGACCGGTTCGCGAGCTGCCCGTTCAATGCCGACGACTTCAAGGTCGGCGGCAAGCAGTACACGGCGCAATCCTTCCTCGACGAGGGTTTCGGCGGCTCGGTCGACCGCGCCGTGCCCGATCTGCGGCAGCGCCTGATAGAGGCGCGCGACATCGCCGAGAAGATCGGCGGCAACGCGCTGCTCGAGGTCCAGCGCCAGGCGCGCGTGCTGGCCTATTTTGAATGCCGGCAGAAAATCGAGCAGGCTTCCGCGACCCAGAAATAGCGGGCGTGCGCGCCAGCCGTCAGCCCAGCGTTTTCTCCAAAAACACGCTGACCCCGTTGTCGGGGTAGTCGCCGAACGGGCCGCGTTCGCGGTAGCCGCAGCCGCGATAGAGCCGCAGCGCCGCCTGGTTGCGGTTTCCGGTTTCGAGCTGAATGACCCGCATCCGCTCCTCGCGCGCCGCCGCCTCGGCCGCGAGCAGCAGCGCCAGCCCGACGCCTTGTCCGCGCGCCGCTCCGGTGACGAAGCAGCGCTTCAATTCGCCCTTGTCGGGGCCGGTGCGGACCAGCGCCATGCAGCCGAGCGCGACGCCGTCACGGCGGGCAACGAAGAACCGGACATTGCTCGCCAGCAATTCGGGAAGGTCGATCAGGTGCCGGTGCTCGGGCGGGTAGAGGGCGATCGCGAACTCGTCCGACTGGCGGAGGAGTTCGCGCGCCTCGGGGCTGTCGGGCGCCTCCTCGGCGATCGTCGGAGACGCCGGCACGCCCTATTCCGCCGCTTGTCGCAGCGGGCGGGTCGCGGCCTCCATCTGCCGGTCGTAGGCCTCGCGCCACCCGAGCCCGGCCTCGGTCAGGAAATCGCCGCTGCGCACCGGGTACATCTTCTCCGGATCGTCGACCCCCGGCGGCACTGTGCCGTTCTTGGCGAGCGCCCGCGCCACCGCGAGCAGCCGGCGCCGGGTGCGCATGATCATCATGTCCGAGGGCCCCAGATGCTCGAAGAGATGGTCGGTGATCGGCCCCATGCTCTCGGTCACCGCCTGGTCCTGGGCGTGGATGCCGTTGATCCCGGTGTAGTTGCCGCCGCGCGCCTGCGCCTCGCGGTCGATCAGCCAGTCGTTGCCCTCGCGGCCCCTGATCCGCCAGCGCCCGTACCAGTCGGTGGTATTCGGCAGATAGTCGAAGACCCGCGCGAACCCCGGCATCATCCTGCCCTGCTTGTCAGGCCCGATCGAGGCCGGGTGCCGCTTCCAGGTCAGGCTGACGAACATCGTGTGGGTGTCGTCCATCGGGACCCAGGCGCGGTTGTGCAGGTGCTCGGAGAACTGGCCCTGCGGCGTCTGCGTCCAGAATGGCAGCATGAAATTGGCGAAGCGCCAATAGGTCTCGCCCGGTCGCCCGTCGCGGTAAGCGGCGTACATCGTCCCGATCTCGGTGTCGGCGACGTGGTAGTCGGGCGCCCGGTTGGTCACCGTGTAGCGGAACAGGCTGTCGTCCGGCACCATGTCCGGCTCGATGCTGCCGGCGTGGAGAAAGCCGAAATGGCAGGTGTCGATGTCGCCTTCCAGCGCCTGCAGCCAGTTGCATTCGCGCTGCACGAAACTGATCGTGACCTCGGCCTCGGGCAGCAGGGTCGCTTCGATCCGCGGCAGCGGCGGCGCTTCCTTGCGCTCGCCCATATAGACCCAGACGAGGCCGTTGCGCTCGACCGCCTTGTAGGCTTTGGCGTGAACCAGATGCTTGAAGTCGCGCGCCGCCGGCACGCTCGGCATGTCGACGCACTTGCCTTCGACGTCGAATTTCCAGCCGTGATAGACGCAGCGCAGGCCGTTACCTTCATTGCGGCCGAGGAAGAGCGAGGCGCAGCGGTGCGGGCATTTGTGATCCATCACGCCGATCTTGCCCGAGCTGTCGCGAAACGCGATGAGCTGCTCGCCCAGCAGCAGCAGGCGCATCGGCTCGCCGTCCGGCTTCAGCTCCGACGACATCGCCGCCGGCAGCCAGTATTGCCGCATCATCTTGCCCATCGTCGTGCCGGGGCCGACGCGGACCAGATCGTCGCTGTCCTTTTGGCGCATGGCTGTGTCCCTTCGTTATTCGTCGACTATGACCAGAACGCGAAGCCGAGGCCGGTGCCGGTCCCGGCGGGAGTGCGGTAGCCAGGCTCGTAGGCCGACCATTCGAGCGCGAGGTGCTCCACCGCGCCGGCGACGCAGATCCAGTTGCGAATCTCCGAGCTGCCGGAGTTGAGCAGCTTGCGCGGCAGGTTCTGGATCGCGTCGGCGTCCTTGCGCTTGAGGCTATCGAGGAAGCCGCGGTCGAGCGCCTCGTCGACGACGAAATGCGACAGCCCGCCGGAGCCGATGATGCCGACCCGCTTGTCCTTCGGGTAGCTTTCGACCGCCTGGCGGATCGCCTGGCCCAATCGATAGCAGCGCCGCGGGGTCGGCTGATTGGGCGGGTAGTAGGTGTTGATGCACACCGGCACGATCGGCACGACGTCTTTCATGATCCGCCGGTGGACGAAGCCGATCGCATGGCCCTCGCCCTCGCCGTCCGGACAGGAATCGGACGAGGCGATGTCGAACTCGTCGTCGATCAGCCGGTCGATCAAATGGCGCGCCAGGCTGTTGTCGACCGGGTAATCGCGCGGCACCTTCTCCTCGTGCCAGCGCGCGCTCGCCCGCCAACCCCAGGTCGAGTTGGCCACGGGCGCCAACGGCACGTTGCGGATGGTCTCGCCGTAATAGACGAGGATGCCCGGCATGTTGCCGGGATGGAACATCTCGTCCTGGTCATCGCCGACCACGATCAGCGTGTCGAGCTTGGCTTCGCGCAGATAATCGCCGAGCCGCGACATCGCCGCCTCGACCGCGGCATGCCGGCTCGCCATCCGCTCCGGTGAAATCTGTGCGTCGATGTCGGCGGGCGCGCGCTTCAGCTGCGCCTCGTAGGTCGTCAGGTTGCCGTCGGTGTCGAGCAGCTCGCTGCGCACCGTGTCGCGTTCGATGAAGCGCGGCCAGTCGGTCGGCGGCGCGTTCAGCATCGGCGTGTGCGAGGTGCCGATCCCCAGGACGAGTTTTGCCATCATGAGCCTCCACGACCTGTTGGCAGAAGGGTAGGAGCGGCCCTGCCGCCCGTCAATGGCGGCGCGGCCGCGCTACTGTCTCACTCCGAACGGCCGCCCCGGCAGAATGCGGTCATCGGTTCACGCGGTCGCGGAGGGGCGCGCGCTCACAGCGGCATGCCAGCGCCGCAGATGCGTGCATCCCTCCGGGATCGTCAATTTGATCCAGCCGGCGAAATCGACCATGACCAGCGCCGAGATGTCGGCGATGGAGTAGCGATCGCCGGCGATGAACGCGCGATCCGCCAGCGCCCGATCGAGCACCTCGAAGAACCGCGTGGCGCGCGCGCGCCCGCGCTCGGCAAGTGCCGGGATCTGCTCGTAATCGTCCGGTCCGGGCAGCGCGCGGCCCTTGAGGCCGCGGGCGGCGTTGCGGAACGCGTCGGCGACGACCCACAAGCCCTCGCGCTCCGCGCGGTGCTGCCAGGCGGCAACGATCGCCCGATCTTGCGCATCGGCGCCCATCAGCGCCGGGTCGGGCTGGATGGCTTCGAAATAGGTGCAAATCGCCACCACTTCGGCGATGCGCCGGCCATCGTCGAATTCCAGCACCGGCACCGTGCATTCGGGGTTGATCGCGCGGAATTCGGGGGTGAATTGCTCGCCGTTGCGCAAATCGACTTGCACGGTCGGCACGGCGATCCCCTTTTCGGCGAGGAATATCCGGACACGCCGCGGATTTGGCGCCGTCGCGCAATCGTAGAGCTTCATCGCCTCTCCTTGGCGTCGGGATTTCGCGCCGACAGCGGCATTCGCGCAGCTTACGATGGCGTCGCGGCGCGTGATAGAGTCGCGCGCATTCGAGGGGAGACACCAAGGGGACGACGATGACCTTGCACCGCAGAACCTTGCTCGCGCGCTCCGCCGCGCTCGCCGGCGCCGCCGCGTTGCCGGCGTTTATCACGCGACCCGCCGGCGCGGCCGAGTTCGCCTACAAATACGGCACCGCGCTGCCCGAGGGGCACCCGATGGTCATCCGCTCGAAAGAGGCGGTGGCCAAGATCAAGGAAGAGAGCGGCGGGAAGCTCGACATCACGCTCTACCCGTCGAGCGTGCTCGGCCAGGACACCGCGATGATGTCGCAGGCGATCGCCGGCGCGCTCGAGATCTACGGCATGTCGCTCGACATCCTGGCGCAGAAGAGCCCGTCGGCGGCAATCTTCGGGGTCGGCTTCGCGTTTCCCGACTACCCCACCGCGTGGAAGGCGATGGACGGCGATCTTGGCAATTACTGCCGCGGCCTCAGCGAGAAGAGCGGCCTCTACTGCCTGGACAAGGCGTTCGATCACGGCTTCCGCGAGATCACCAGCAAGGCGAAGCCGATCAACAGCCCCGACGACCTCAAGGGCATGAAGATCCGCCTGCCCGTCGCGCCGCTGTTCATCTCGCTGTTCCAGCATCTCGGCGCCTCGCCGACGCCGATCAATTTCGGCGAGGTCTACAGCGCGCTGCAGACCGGGCTCGTCGACGGCCAGGAGAACCCGCTGATCCTGATCGACACCGCCAAGCTCTACGAGGTGCAGAAATACTGCAGCATGACCAACCACATCTGGGTCGGGCTGCACATCTCGTTCAATCCCGATGCATGGAAGCGCCTGCCGCCGGATCTGCAGGAGCTGTGCCATAAGCATTTCAGCGCCGCCGCGCTCGCCGAGCGCGACGACTGGCAGGCGATGGACAAGACCGAGATCGACAAGATGACCAAGGCCGGGTTGACCTTCGTCAAACCGGATACCAAGCCGTTTCAGGAGGCGCTCAAGAAGTCCGGCTTCTACCCCGACGTCAAAAAGCAGATGGGCGACGAGGCCTGGGCGCTGCTCGAGAAATACACCGGGCCGCTGGCCTAGCAGTCGTCGCGG
>Ga0335078_10018697_pt1 | contig 10300 bp, 7 predicted proteins | sample Lox_Sample_32_FD_206711 | JGI IMG/M metagenome (GOLD analysis project Ga0335078, IMG submission 206711) | Soil microbial communities from Loxahatchee National Wildlife Refuge, Florida, United States - Lox_Sample_3.2 | ecosystem: Environmental > Terrestrial > Soil > Wetlands | place: USA: Florida...
CTCATCGCCCTTGACGACGCGGTGAAGTTGCCGATCCTGCGCCCGCTGATCGGCTGGGACAAGACCGAGATCATGGCCGAGGCCCGCCGCATCCGCACCCTGGCCATCTCAGAACTCCCCGACCAGGACTGCTGCACCCTGCTGACGCCGCGCCGGGTGGAGACCCGCGCCCGCATCGACGACCTTCGCCGCATCGAAGGCCGCCTAGATGCCGAGGACCTGGCCGAGGAACTGGCCCTCAGCGCCCAGGAATACCGCCAGTAAAGCCATTATCTATCGGGCCAGCGCCGGCGCCGAGGAAACCGCCGGGGCCGGGGTGAGGGTCCGGCCGACGAGCGGCGAGAGGTGCGCGGCCACGCTGGCCAGCTCGCGCAGGTCGGATTCCACCAGCGCCTGCGGGCCGTCGCACAGCGCGCTCTCCGGGTGCGGGTGCACGTCCACGATGATGCCGTCAGCGCCGACCGCGATCGCGGCGCGCGACAGCGGCAGCACCAGGTCGCGGCGGCCCCCGGAATGCGACGGGTCCACGATCACCGGCAGGTGCGACAGCCGCTGGGCGACCGGCACCGCGCTGATGTCCAGGGTGTTCCTTGTCGCTTTCTCGAAGGTGCGGATGCCGCGCTCGCACAGCACGATGTCGAGGTTGCCGCGCTGGGCGATGTACTCGGCGGCCATCAGCCATTCCTCGATGGTGGCGTTCATGCCGCGCTTGAGCATGACCGGCTTGCCGACGCCGCCGACCGCCTGAAGCAGCGGGAAGTTCTGCATGTTCCGGGTGCCGACCTGGAGCATGTCCGCATAGCTCGCCACCAGGTTCACGTCTGCAGGGTCGACGACCTCGGTCACAATGGGAAGGCCGGTCTGCTCGCGGACCTCGGCGAGGATCTTCAGCCCAGCCTCACCCAGGCCCTGGAACGCGTACGGCGAGCTGCGCGGCTTGTACGCGCCGCCGCGCAGCAGCGACGCGCCCGCCGCCCGTGCCATCAGCGCGGACGCCAGCGTCTGCTCGGCCGTCTCGACCGCGCACGGCCCGGCGATCACCGTCAGCGTGTCCGGGCCTATCGGCACCCCGGCCACCCTGATCACAGAACGCTCTTTGTGATGCTCCCTGCTCACCAGCTTGTACGGCGCGGAGATCCGCACCACGTCGCTGACCCCCGGCATGCCGCGCAGGTTCAGCGTGTCGAAGTGCTCAACGTCACCCATCAGTCCGACGATCGTCCGGGAAACGCCGCGGCTGACGAAGGCGTCGCCGCCCGCCGCGCGTACCCGCTCGACCACCCCGCCGATTTCCGCCTCTCCGGCCTCCGGCGCCATCACTACGACCATCTCGTCCGCCTCCAGTCCTGTCGCATTAAAAGAGCCCCGGGCCTTGTGGCCCGGGGCTCTCGCTAGGTCGCTTCCGTCAGCGCAAGGTCTGGCAGGCGACCGTCCGGGATCCGGGCCGGTAGCCAAACCAAAACCAGTACTGCCTGCGCATGGCGGACAGCCTAGCGCAAGCCACGGCTGGGTCGCGCGACTTTACACACGTCAGGGCGTGTCGGTCAGAAGCCGCCGCCCTGGCTGACTATCAGGGTGATCGTGCTGCCGCGCGGCGCCTCGGTCGACGGGTCGAAGTCGATCACCTTGTTGCCGAACAGGCCCATCCTGTCCACGCTGACCTGGAACCCGGCCTGCTCGAGCACGCTCGTCGCCTCGGCCACGGTGTCGCCGATCACGTAGGGGACGGGGACCTCGGCGGGACCGGACGACACGTCGACGGTGACGGTCTCGCCCTGGTGGTACGCCGAGCCCGCGGCAGGCTGCTGGCCGACGATCGTGCCCTGCGCCGCGGTGCTGCTCGAGGTCTGCTGCGTCTGCAGGATCACGCCGTGCGCGCTTGCCCACTGCTCGGCCGCCTGCACGTTCTGCCCGAAGAAGTTGGGCAGCGGCATGCTGGTAGCGACCAGGATCGCGACCGGCTTGGTCTGCGGCCACGACGTACCCGCGACCGGGTTGGTGCCCAGCACGGTGCCGGCCGGCTCGGACGATCCGACCTGCTGCTCCCTGCCGGTCAGGTGCACGCGCGCCAGGGCAGCCTGCGCCTGCGCCAGCGTGTCGTTCTTCACCACGGGCACGACTGAGGTGAACGGCCCAGCCGAAACAAGCAGCGCGATCCTCGATCCCTTCGCCGCCCGCCCTGCCGGGTTGGTGCCCATCACCGTGCCCTTCGCCACGACGTTGCTGTGCACCGGGGTTTCCCCGCTCACGGTGAAGCCGTTGGCCTTAAGCGCCGCGGTCGCCGTGGCCACGGAATCGCCGGCCACAGAAGGCACCTGCGTGTACCGCCCGGCGGTCTCCCACCAGCCGCCGACGCCGAGCCCCACGCCGAGCGCCAAGATCAGCGCGATCAGGGCAAGCCGCGGGCTGAACAGCCATCGCTGCAGGAACGGCTCCCGGCTGCCGGGGTATCGCCCGTCCTCCTCGCGGCGCACGACCAGCGTGCGCGAACCGACGCCGCCGCCGTTCCCGAACTGCCCGGACGGCGGGCTCGTGGCGAATGGACCGGTACCGTGCTCGGGTGCCGCCGCGCCGGTATCCCACCGGCTGTCCGCGCCGGCCTGCGGCCGCAGGTCCAGCCACGGCGCTTCGGCCAGGCCCTGGACCCCGGCCCCCATCATGCCGGTGAGCCCGCCCGGCGCGGGAAGCCCGCCGGCGATCCTGCGTACCGCGCGCGCGAACTCCCCGGCGTCGGCCGGACGCTGGGCCGGATCCCTGCTTGTGGCCGCGAGAACGAGCTGGTCAACCGCTGGGGGTATGCCAGGCGCCAGCGTCGACGGCGCCGGGACGTCCCTGTTGACGTGCTGGTAGGCAATCGAGAGCGGGTTGTCGCCGGTGAACGGCTGACGGCCGGTGAGCAGCTCGAAGAGCATTACGCCGGCCGAGTACACATCGCCACGCGGCCCGGTAACGTCGCCGGTCACCTGCTCGGGGGGCAGGTAGGCGACCGTGCCTATCAGCAGGCCCCGCTGGGTATGCCCGGCCGCGGCGTGCGCCCTGGCCAGGCCGAAGTCGGCCACCTTGATCCGGCCGTCGGCGGTCAGCAGGACGTTCTCCGGCTTGACGTCGCGGTGCGTGATCCCGGAGGCGTGCGCGGCGGCAAGCCCGTCGAGCACGCCGCTCATGATCTCCAGCGCCTCCGCCGGGGAGAACCGCCCGCGCTCGCGCAGCATGTCCTTGAGGGTGCGCCCGGGCACGTACTCCATCACCAGATAGAGCAGCGGGCCGTCCGCGCCCTGATCGTAGACCCCGACCACGTTCGGATGCGACAGCCGCGCGACGGACTTTGCCTCGCCGATGAACCTGCGGACGAAATCGTCGTCCCTGGCCAGCTCGGCATGCATCACCTTCAGTGCCACCTGCCGGTCCAGCCGGGTGTCGGTGGCCACGTAAACGGTGGCCATGCCGCCATGCGCGATCCGTGCGGTCACGGCGTAACGCCCGTCGAGCAGGCGTCCGGTGAGCGGGTCGGCCAGCGTATCGTCCATCGCGTCGAGTTTACGGTCGTTCTGCCTGTCCGGGTGCCCCGAATGGTCTGGTCTTGGCTACGGGTCCCTTACGGCGAGCAGGCCGAACGCGGAAGTGCGTCCGGCCAGGACCGGCGTACCGTGTGTCGGTATGACGGATGCTGGCCGGGTCGTTGTAGCCGGCGCCGGCCTGGCCGGCCTGCGGACGGCAGAGGAACTGCGCGCCCGCGATTTCGCCGGCCGGATTACCCTGGTCGGCGCTGAGCCGCGCCCGCCGTACGACCGGCCGCCGCTGTCCAAGAAGGTGCTGACCGAGCCGGGGCCGCCCGCCGATCCGCTCGACCCGTCATTGCGTGCCGATTTCGTCGCGCTCGACGTGGATTTCCGCCCCGGCGAGACCGCCACCGCGCTGGATTTCGCGGGCGGCCCCGCCCCGCGCGGGGCTCTGGTGACCGATCGCGGCAAGTACCCCTTCGATCATGTCGTGCTCGCGACAGGGGCGTCTCCTGTGCGGCTTCCTGGCGACGGCCCGCAGCGGTTCCTGCGCAGCTACGACGACGCGCTGGCGCTGCGCGCCCTGCTGCGGCCCGGGCTCCGCCTGACCATCGTCGGAGCCGGCTGGATAGGTGCCGAGCTGGCCACCGCGGCGGCAGGTCACCGATGCCAGGTCACGGTGGTGGAGGCAGGACCAGCGCCGCTCGCCTCCGCCGTGGGCGCTCCGGTGGGGGCACAGACCGCTCGCTGGTACGCGGCCGCGGGCGTCGAACTGCGGGTCGGCACGGCTGTGGAGTCTGTCGAGCCCGGCGGGCTCGCCCTCGCCGACGGCGATCGGATTGCCGCGGATGAGATTGTCACGGCCGTGGGCGTGCGTCCCGCCACCGGCTGGCTCGAGGACTCGGGGATCCTGCTGGAGGGCGGCGTGGCCGTCGACGCCGGGCTGCGTGCCTCCCAGGCCGGCGTTTACGCGGTGGGGGATTGCGCCGCGTTCGAGTCGCTGCGGTTCGGCCGGCGGCTGCGTTTCGAGCACTGGGACGTGGCGCTGCACGCGCCGGAGGTCCTCGCCGCCAACGTCCTTGGCGGCGAGGCGGTGTACGACCCGGTGCCGTACTTCTGGTCGGAGCAGTTCGGCCGCATGGTGCAGTACGCCGGCTACCACGGCGGCGCCGAGCGCCTCGTCTGGCGAGGCGACCCAGCCGCCCTGACCTGGGCGGCGTGCTGGCTGGCGGCCAGCCGCCTGGTCGCGATCCTGACCGTGAACCGGCCTCGTGACCTGGTCCAGGCCCGCCGCCTGATCGCCTCCGCCGCCCCCGTCGACCCCGCCCGCATCGCCGACCCCGACGTCCCGATCAAGGACGCGAGCAAAACATGAGGACTCGGCCCGGAGAACGCCCGGTAACCCGCGTGTTTGGGGATCGCCTGGACGTGGGACATTTGGATTCGTGACCCAGATTGACCCCGCGACCGACGCACTCGTCGGCGCATGGCTGTCACTCCCCGAGGTAGCCGGCCAGCTTGGCATGCCGGCGGGGCGAGTGAAGCAGCTTCTCCGTGACCGGAAGCTCCTCGCCGTGACGCGTCCCGAGGGGACGCTCGCGGTTCCGGCCGCCTTCCTCGACGGTCACCAGATCGTCAAGGGCCTGTGCGGAACCCTGACCCTGCTTTTCGACTGCGGATTCGACGAGATGGAGGCGCTCCGCTGGCTGTTCACGGCGGACGAGACGCTTCCTGGAACGCCGATCGACGCGATCGCCAGGCATCGGGGGACGGAAGTCAACCGCCGCGCTCAGGCCATGGCGTTCTAGAACCGACTACGCTGGGCGCATGCCGCCAAGCCCACCGCGCATGCGCCGCCAAACGACCGAGAGCGGTAGGGCCGCGGGCCAGCCGCACGCGCCGCTGATCCGCGAGCTGCTCGCGTCCGGCCGCCAGGCCTTCTCGTTCGAGTTCATGCCGCCCAAGACCGAGGCGGAGGAACAGCAGCTGTGGCGGGCGATCAGGAAGCTCGAGCCGCTGCGGCCGACGTTCGTCTCGGTGACCTACGGGGCCGGCGGGTCGACCAGGGACCGCACGGTCAGGGTCACAGGCCGGATCGCCGCGGAGACGACGCTGACCCCGGTCGGCCACTTCACCGCGGTCGATCACTCGGTGGCCGAGCTCAGGCACGTGATCGGGTCCTACGCGGCGGTCGGGGTGCGCAACGTGCTCGCGCTGCGCGGAGACCCTCCCGGCGACCCGAACGCCGCCTGGATCCCCCATCCCGACGGCCTCACCTACGCCGCCGAGCTTGTCCGCCTGATCAGGTCGGTCGGCGACTTCTGCGTCGGGGTGGCGGCCTTCCCCGAGAAGCACCCGCGGTCGCCCGATCCCGAGACGGACGTGCGGTACTTCGTCGCCAAGTGCCGGGCCGGTGCCGACTTCGCCATCACCAACATGTTCTTCTACCCGGAGGACTACCTGCGGCTGAGGGACCGGGTCGCGGCGCAGGACTGCGACGTCCCGATCATCCCTGGCATCATGCCGATCACCAGCCTGCGCGTGGTCGATCGCGCGGTCGAGCTGGGCGGCTGCCGGGTGCCGACCGAGCTGCGGCAGCGGCTGCAGGCCGTGGCCGACGACAAGGCGGCGGTCCGCCAGATAGGCGTCGAGTACGCGGCGGGCATGTGCGAGCGGCTGCTCGCCGAGGGCGTGCCGGGACTGCACTTCTACACGCTGAACTGGTCGCGGGCGACCAGGGAGATCTATCAGTGGCTCGGCCTGGCCGAGCGCGACCCTGGCGCCCGCAGCGGTAGCTCGGCGCCCATCACGGCGTAGGGCGGATCGCCGCCGGGGAACAGGAAGCCGGTCAGCAGGTCGGTGAAGCCAGACGTGCGGTACAGGCGGCGGGCGGGGGAGTCGGTATCCGGTGTGGAAAGCAGCGCGGTGCGCTCGCAGCGCCCCGAGACCAGCCGGTGCAGGACGTCGGTGCCGATTCCCCGGCCCTGATATTCGGGCACTACGTGCAGTTCGGCCACCTCGAACGAGTCATCCAGCCACGCCGCGGCGGCTTGCTCGCCGCGCGAAGCGGCCAGCGCGTGAGAGACCGTGTCGTGCCACCACTGGCCGGCTGCCCCGTGGAAGCCGTAGCCGAACCCGACCGGCTCGCCCGACCGGTCATCGATCACGGCGAGGGCGCGGAACCCGGGATTGCCTGCGTGCCCGGCCATGACCGCCCTTCGCCCTGTGAGCAGTTCCGACGATGGCCGCATCGCCGCCATGTACACCGCGATCAGCTGATCGAGCCGCCAGACAAAGTCGCTGGGGCTGAGCTCTGTGACCAAGGGCGCTCGCCGCACCCTCGATAGCTTAGAAGAATTAGCAGAACGGACCGTGGTATCAGCCCAGGCACGCGACCACGGCCCGGCGGGTCATGCCAGCACGCTCGCCTGGCTCACCGCCTGGGCGCGCACTTTGACCTGCGCATGGCCGAGCAGCGGGTGGGTGGCGGCCAGCGTGATCGTGCCCTGCTGGCCGGCCAGCGAGCGGATCCACACCGCGCCGAGGCCGCCGTATTCGCCGAAGGCGAACGGGTTGTCGCCGATGAGCACGGCGGGACCCGACAGGTTCATCGTCACGTTGCCCGTCATGTACCTGCGCTGGTTGCCGTACGTGTCGACAGCGCGGAACACCACCCTGGTCGCGTCGGACCCGTCGGCGAGGATCGTCGCGTCGTCGGCGGTCATGCTCAGGGAATCCCCGAGCGGGTCGGAGGACATCCGGACCTCGGTCACCTGGCGGCCGCCCACGTAGCCCTCGATAAGCAGGTCGGGTACGTTCTGCTGCGCCAGGGACGGGAGGGTCACAAGGAACGGCGGGTAGGGCAGCAGGCCGTAGAGCGGTGAGTCCGAGGCGGGCTGCGCGCTGGTCACGTGCGTTCCGCCGATGAAGATCTCGAGCCGGTCGCAATTGCTGGCGATCAGCGCGTCCGGGGCGGGAGTGGGGATCGCCCCGCCGAGCTCCCAGAAAAACACCGGGATGATGACGGGACGGATGCCGGGGTCCACCTGGGACTGGTAGATGGCCGCACCTGGTTTCGGCACCCGGAAGCCGTCGGCCACCCCGGCCCACTTGATCGCGTCGGGAAGCTCGCTCTGCAGCGAGCCGTAGTCGAACCCGGCCCAGGCGAGCAGCCCGGAATAGTGGACGTCAGAACGGGCCATGTTCTGCGCCTGGGCGTGCAGGGTCGCCTGCTTCACGAGCAGGCCAGGCGGGTCGGTCCAGGCGAAATGCTGGGGCCTCGCCTCTTCGACGCCGACCGCCTCGGTGATCAGGTAGGGCACGCCTGGAAACGGCGGCCGCAGCGTGGCGTTGCCGTTGATCGGGTTGACGCCGTAGTCGTTGTAGGCGAAGACGTCCTCGCTCCAGCCGTCCTCCGAATGCGGGGCCATCGCCCCCGAACTCGGCCGCGAGCCGTCGAGTTCCGCCGCGGCCTGCCTGGTCGCGGCCCAGAGCGCGGCGAAGTTCCAGGTCTCGTTGAGCCGGGTGCCCCAGATGACGACCGACGGGCGGCTCCGGTCCCTGGTCACCATGTCGCGCACGTTCTGCACCACGAGGCCCTGCCAGGCCGGGCTGGTACTGACGTCGTGCCAGCCCGGCGCCTCCTCCCAGACCAGCAGGCCGAGCTCGTCGCAGGCATCGAGGAAGTGCGGCGACTGCGGATAGTGCGAGCAGCGCACCATGTTGCAGTTGAAATCGTTCTTGAGGATCTCGGCGTCCTTGCGCTGGACGCTGGCGGGCATCGCCATGCCGGCGTACGGGTAGAGCTGATGCCGGTTGAGGCCGAAGATCTGCAGCCGGCGTCCGTTCAGATAGAAGCCGTCGGCCTGGAAGGAGGCCTCGCGGAAGCCGATCCGGCGGGTGAGGACGTGGCTGCCCACGCCGGGGACCGTCAGCGTCGCCCGGACCGTGTACAGGTTCGGGTTCTCGGTCGACCACAGGCTGACCGGGCCCAGCCCGGTCAGGCTCAGCTTGGTGGTGACGGTGCCGGGTGAGGAGACGCTGACCGTCGTCGCCTGCGCCGCCAGCTGGTGGGTCCCCGACAGCAGCTCGACAAGCAGGGTGCCGGTGACACGTGCCGTCGAGCCCGAGTCAATGGTGCACTCGACGTCGATGCTGCGCTGCGGGCTGAGCACGTCGACAGGCAGCGCGAACATGTCGGAAAGGAACACCTGCGGCACGACCCGCAGGCTGACGTCCCGGTAGATCCCGCCGGGCTGGAAGAAGTCGACCGTCCGCGGCCCGTTTCCCACGCCCATGGGCGGTACCGGCAGGTTGCGCCCGTCCACGATGACCGCGAGCAGGTTGTCGCCGGCGGTGACCTGCCCTGTCAGCTCGGCGGACCAGGGCAGATATCCGCCCTGATGGCTGCCCGCGGTCTGGTCGTTGATCACCACGGTCGCGTTGACCATGACGCCGTCGAAGTCGACGAAGATCCTGTTGCCCGGGCTGCGGGCGTCAAGCAGGTGCCCGCCATTGAAGTGGCGCCGGTATATCCACACCTGCTCCCACGTCGAGGGATCCCAGTTCTGCCAGGACAGCGGGGTAACCGTATGCGGCACCGTGACCGACGCGAAACCGCTGTCGTCGTAGAAGACGCTCTCCGAGCCCGACATGTACTGGCCGCCGAACAGCCAGTTCGTGTTCAGCGAGTAGGTGACGTTAGTCGGCTGCGCGCTCGTCCGCGTGAAGTTGCCGACCAGCGCGAGCAGCGGAAGCGCAGCCACCCCGGCGCCGCCGATGATCCCGGCCTGAATCAGCGCCCGCCGCGAGATCCGCCGCCTGGCGGCCTTCTGTTCCTCTGCGCCCTCGGTATCTGTCTCGGTCCCCCGAACGCCCGCGCCCCCCTGCCCGGGCCGCACCATCGTCCCCGTAGCCCTGCCCGCCCCGGCCCTGTCCGCCCCGGCCCTGTCCGCCCCCGGCCTATCCGCCCCCGCCCTGACGGCCTCGGCCCTATCCGTCCCCGGCCTGCCCGCCCCAGCCCTATCCGCCCCCGGCCTATCCGTCCCCGGCCTGTCCGCCCTCGCCCTGACGATCCCGGCCGCGCCCGTCCCTGGCCTGCCCGGCTCCGGCTTAGCGGTCCCTGGCCTGGCCGCCCCGGGCTTGGCGGCCCCCGATCCGCCGGTCCCTGGCCTACCAGTGCCCGCCTTCGCGGTCCCTTGCCCGCCCGTCCCTGGCTTGGCGGTCCCTTGCCCGCCCGTCCCTGGCTTGGCGGTCTCTGGCTTGGCTGCCCCTTGCCCGCCCTGGCCCGGCCTGGCGCTCGCTGACCTGCCCGCCCCTCCCTTAGCCGTGCTGTTAGCCGACCCCGGCCCGGCCTCGCGCGGAGCCTTACCGGTCCCGTCCGTCGGCGGCACCGGCCCCGTCCCGTTTTGCCCCGATCCCTGCCCTCCCATGCGCGGCATCGGTCCGGTTCCGTCCGGCCGCAGTTCCTGATCCGTTCCAGTAGGACGCGGTGCGGCGCTCGGTTCGGTGGTATGGGGTGCCTGACCCGTTCCGTTCTGGCGCGCCGCCTGAGCAGCCTCAGTGGCGTGCATCGCCGCAGCTGTGTCAGGTCGCGTGTCGGCCTCATCCACCCGAATTGCGGCACTCGTGCCGGCCTTGCCGGGCTTCTCCGCCGCTGGGCTGGCACTCCCGTCATCGGAGGCGGGTGGGGTTGGCACGCGATAAAAATACAGGCCTAGCCATGCCCTTTGCACAACAGTCGCTTTGCGCCCATATCCGTGTCATCCCCCCGTACCGACCGCGGACCCGCGCCCCGCCAG
>Ga0335078_10018698_pt1 | contig 10300 bp, 7 predicted proteins | sample Lox_Sample_32_FD_206711 | JGI IMG/M metagenome (GOLD analysis project Ga0335078, IMG submission 206711) | Soil microbial communities from Loxahatchee National Wildlife Refuge, Florida, United States - Lox_Sample_3.2 | ecosystem: Environmental > Terrestrial > Soil > Wetlands | place: USA: Florida...
TCGCGCGCCACACCGGCGACGTCGATGCGGCCGTCGCCATCGAAATCGGCCGCTGCCCAAGCGACCGAGTCGGCCAGGCCCGCCGCGGCGCTGTGGTTCGAGATGGGGTCCATGGCGCCGGAATTCCCTAAATCCGCAATCGCCTTCCTTCCACCGGCAGTCATTCCTGAAACCTGCAGGGGGATGGGCCCGGACTCGGTGGCTTCATAGTGTCCATTCAATCGATCTCGGTAGAGGATCATCTTGCCGTTTTGGTAAGTGACCAGAAGGTCGAACGCTTTGGTGTCGTCGGGCACGAACCGAAAGGCCGCGGCATCTTCCACGGCTCCAGCCGCGAACGGAAAATCGCGCGTGCGATCTTCCCAGCCGGCAGCTTCCTCGTTTCGTAGCAGCAGCGACCGTTCGCCGAGCAGGATCAGATCCAGGTCGCGATCGTGATCGTAATCGATCCAGACGGCGCGCGAGAAGCCAATACCAACGTTGGGCAAGGGCTGAGCCTGAAACCCGGAGGCCGGATGGTTTCGAAACAGCAACACCGATTCGGTGGTCACTACGCAGAGGTCCACCAAACCGTCATTATCGTAGTCGCCCGCGGCGACCCACACCACGTGGCGCACCGCGGAGAGCCCTCGATCGACAAGTTCCGATCCGTTGCGATAGAGCAGGATTCCGGAGTCGGACCACACCAGCACGTCCGGCCGGCCGTCGCCATCGAAATCCAGCAAGAGCATGCCGGCGGTCGCGGCGTTCACCTTGCCGGCGAGAGTGCGGGTCTCGAAACGGAGTTTCGGCGAGGGTGCCGGCGCAGCGCTTCGTGCATCGAGAGGGTCGTAGATTTCGGCGTAGTAGCTCCAGTTGACGTCTTCCTTGTCGGCGTCCGGTTTGTCTTGCTTCTCTTTAATCGCGCGAAACTCGGCAAGCACGCGGTTGGCATCGTCGCGCCGGCCCGCCTCGCGATAGGCGCTGAAGAGTTGATAACGAGGGGCGGCAAAGTTCGCGTCTAGGCGGGCGGCGGTTTCGAACTCGCGTATCGCCCCGTCCATGTCGCCCGTTTGGCGGTAGAGCATCCCCAGGTTGTAATGCGAAACCGGTTCCTGGGGCACCAGCCGCAGCATACCGCGGAATTGCTCGATGGCTTCCGTCTGCTTCTGCGCGATTTTGTAGGCGATCCCGAGGTTAAACCAGGTGTGCGGCAGCGAAGGGTCCTGGCTCTGGACCTTCTTCAATTCCTCGACGCCTTTGGCCGTATCGCCGGCCTTGAGGAGCGCCAATCCGAAATTGAGCCGCTCGCGCGTGGAGCCGCTGATTGCCAGGGCCTTTTGGAACTCGACCACCGCCTCCTTCGGCGTGGTGGGGTTTTCGTAAAAGGCTTTGCCGAGGTTCCGGTATTGCCAGAGGCGCTCCTGGGCCGAGTTGTGCCGCGCACCAAACATGATGACGCTGGCCAGCAGCACCGCCGCCACAGCGAGCCACTTCGTTCTGCTTGCGGTAGGCCACATGGGATGGGAATCCATCTTTGTTATCACGCGGCGGCTGGCATGTCCAGCGGACACACGCTACACTGAGCCTCTAGTCTAACCGAGCGCGCCGGCATGGGCGTGGATGCCGGCGATTTCTATAACTCGGGATCGGACGGGATCGTCATTCCCAATTTCGACAATGAGATGATCGCGCTGTACCAGCCGACCGGAACCGGAGCCTATGGGGATGTGGCGGAGAAGACCGGCATCGGACTGGCTTCGCGCAACAGCCTGGGTTTCGGATGCCTGTTCTTTGACGCCGATCTCGATGGCCGCCAACAGGCGCCGCATCATTGGCTGCTCGTGAAACTGGATGGCCGCAAGAGCAACCGCGACACGGGAAGCTATCGTTCGTGCGCACACTTCGGATTGGGCGCCGATTCTGTGGTGAAAGCCATCGAGATCCGCTGGCCGAGCAGGATGGTACAGCAGCTCTCGAATGTCGCGGGCGACCGCAACATTCAGGAGGCCGAGTCAGGGCGGCGAAAAGTGTGGGGGCAAACCTTCCAGTCTGCCCCCACGAATGTTACGGAACTTCTACCGCTTTACCGCGTACTGCTGGTCGAGCGCCAAATTCAGCTTCAGCACGTTCACGCGCGGTTCGCCGAGAATGCCCAGATCGGGTGATTCGGTATATTGCGCGATGACCTGGTTCGCCTGATCCACGGTAATGCCGCGGGCCTTGGCCACGCGTACGCCTTGGATCTGCGCATTCGCGACGCTGATGTGCGGGTCGAGACCCGATGCCGAACCGGTTACGGCATCGGCCGGAATCGGCGCCTTCGCAGTGAAGACCAGCGGCGCTTTGTCGTCGTTGAAAGCCTTGATCAGCTTGACGTCATCGAGATTGCCTTTGGCGTCTTTGAACTGGTCGATCGGCACCGACGATTCGTAGGGAATTCCATTGTCCAGAGAGTAGTGGACCGTGCGCAGGCTGATGCCATCGAAATCGACCACCTCGTTTTTCTTGTCATCCATTTTGGTGGTGCCCTTGACGAGCTTGGCGCTGGTTGGCCCCAGATTCGAACCCGAGCTGGCGGTCGGGTCGTAGCCGTTACCGGCCGAGGACGGGCGGGGCTGGAAGTATTCCGGCTTGGCGAAGTTCTGGCCGATAATTTCCGATCCGACCACCTTACCGCCCGAGGTAATCAGGCTTCCATTGGCCTGGTGCGGAAACACCACCTGGCAGATTCCTGTAATGACCAGCGGATAGGCGATGCCCAGCACCAGCGTCATGAAGATGTTGATGCGAAGTCCTGGTGAAATCTCTTTCCACATATCGGTTTCCTCCTTACGCCAGATGCAACAGCACCAGCAGTTGATCGATCGCCCAGATGCCGGGGAAGGGCACGAGGATGCCGCCGATGCCGTAGATCAGCAGGTTGCGCCGCAGCAGGCTGGCGGCATCGAGCGGCCGATACTTCACGCCGCGCAACGCCAGCGGGACGAGCGCAATGATGATGAGCGCGTTGAAGATCACGGCCGAGAGCACGGCGCTTTGCGGCGTGTGCAGCCCCATGATGTTGAGTTTGGCAAGCACCGGATAGGTGGCCATGAACATCGCCGGGATGATGGCGAAATACTTGGCCACATCGTTGGCGATGGAAAAGGTAGTTAGAGCGCCGCGCGTGATCAGCAACTGCTTGCCGATGGCCACGACCTCGATGAGCTTGGTGGGATTGCTGTCCAAGTCCACCATGTTTCCGGCTTCCTTGGCGGCCACGGTGCCTGTGTTCATGGCGAGGCCCACGTCGGCCTGAGCCAACGCAGGGGCGTCGTTGGTGCCATCGCCGGTCATGGCGACGAGGCGCCCGGCGGCCTGCTCCTTCTTGATGTATTCCAGCTTGTCTTTGGGCGTTGCCTGCGCCAGGAAATCATCCACGCCGGCTTCTCCGGCGATGGCTGCCGCGGTCAACGGGTTATCGCCCGTGATCATGACGCTGCGAATGCCCATGCGCCGCAATTGCGCGATGCGCTCTTTCATGCCACCCTTGACGATATCTTTCAGGTGGATGATGCCGAGGAGCTTCGCGCCATCGGCCACTGCCAAAGGCGTGCCGCCATTGCGCGCGATGCGGTCGCTCATCTCCTGGAAGTACGCGGGGACTTCGCCGCCGCGCTCGATCACAAATTTGCAGATCGCGTCGGTGGCTCCCTTGCGCAGCTTGCGGCCTTCGAAGTCCACGCCGCTCATGCGGGTGTATGCGGAGAATGGAATGAACGTCGCCTCGTTTTCCGGAATGTGCCTGCCGCGCAGGCCATACTTCTCTTTCGCCAGTACGACAACCGAACGGCCTTCCGGCGTTTCATCCGCCAGGCTGGATAATTGGGCCGCATCGGCCAGCTCTTGATCGGTGACACCGTTGATGGTGAGGAACTCCACGGCCTGCCGGTTCCCGAGCGTAATGGTGCCGGTTTTATCCAGCAGCAGCGAGTTGACGTCGCCGGCGGCTTCCACGGCCTTACCGCTCATCGCCAGCACGTTGTGCTGCATCACGCGATCCATGCCCGCGATTCCGATGGCCGACAGCAATCCGCCGATCGTCGTGGGAATCAGGCAGACCAGCAGCGACACCAGGACGGCCACGGTCGGCACCGAACCCGCGCCGGCTTGTGACACGCTGAAGGCCGCGTACGGCTGCAGAGTCACTACTGCCAGTAAAAAGATCAGTGTCAACCCCGCGATCAAAATGTTGAGCGCGATCTCGTTGGGAGTCTTTTGCCGCTGAGCGCCTTCGACTAGCGCGATCATGCGGTCCAGGAAGGTCTCGCCCGGATTGGACGTGATCTTAATCTTGATCTGATCCGACAGTACTTTGGTGCCGCCAGTAACGGCGCTGCGGTCGCCTCCGGATTCGCGAATCACCGGTGCGGACTCTCCGGTAATGACGGATTCGTCGACGGTGGCGATTCCGTCGATCACTTCGCCATCGCCGGGAATCAAGTCGCCGGCATCGCACATCACGCAATCGCCTGAGCGCAGAGCAGAACCGGGAACCTGTTCCATTTTCCCCGCAGAGGTCAGGCGCTTCGCGATCACGTCGGTCTTGGTTTTGCGTAGGCTGTCGGCCTGAGCCTTACCACGCGCCTCCGCCATGGCTTCGGCGAAGTTGGCAAACAGAACCGTAAACCAGAGCCAAATGGCGATCTGCAGCGAGAAGCCGATGCCTCCCGCGCCGATGATGGCGTCGCGGACCAGGAAAACCGTCGTCAGCGCGGCGCCCACTTCCACCACGAACATCACCGGGTTCTTCATCAGCGTCACCGGGTTCAGCTTGCCGAACGAGGCGCGCGTCGCCCGCCCTACGATTTCCGGGTCGAACAGCGGGCGAGCCCGTGTCAGCTTCTTCGGAAGGAGCGAGGTGAGGTCGTCCTTCGGCGATTCGTGCTTGGGTTGCGGTGGTGTGATCACGGTAGACATTAGGTTAACTCCACAGCGGCAGGATCGTGGCGAAGAGTTTGCCGCTTTGCATGAGGTAATGCTCCACGATCGGTCCCAGCGACACCGCCGGGAAATAAGTGAGCACGGCAATGATAATTACCGTGCCGATAAGTAGTCCGACGAACAGAGGACCGTGTGTCGGAAACGTGCCGCTCGTCACCGGGACTTTTTTCTTGGCTGCGAGGCTACCCGCGGCAGCCAGTATCGGAATCAGGAACAGGAACCGGCCGATGAGCTGAGCCAGTCCGAGCGTCAGGTTATACCACGGTGTGTTGACGTTGATACCGGCGAAGGCGCTTCCGTTGTTGCCGGTGCTGCTGGTGTAGGCGTAAATGATTTCGCTCAGACCGTGCGGGCCATCGTTGTTCATATTGGCGATAGCCGGTCCGGGGGGATTCCAGTAGCCCTTGGCGGGAAACTGGATCTGAGAGCTGATCGCACTGAACACCAGGATACTGGCAGAAGTGACGATAACCGCCAGCATCGCCATCTTAACCTCCTTCTGTTCGAGTTTCTTGCCGAGGTATTCAGGCGTGCGGCCCACCATCAATCCGGCGATGAAGACTGCGATGATGCAGTAGATGAGGATCCCGTACAGCCCGGCGCCGACCCCTCCGAAGATGACGATGTCCGTCATCATGTTGAGCAGAGGGACCAGGCCGGCGATGGGTAAGAAGCTGTCGTGCCACGAATTGATGGCGCCGCAGCTGGTATCGGTAGTAATAGTCGCCCACAACGTGGAATTGACGACACCGTTGCGGACCTCTTTGCCCTCCATGTTGCCGCCCGTCTGGCCGGCTGTGGCGGCTGTCTGAAGCCCCATTTTGGCGAGGATGGGATTACCCGCCTGCTCAAATCCGTAACAGATAAAAACTCCGGCCAATGCCATGATCAGGAAGGCGGCGAAGATGGCCCACCCTTGGCGCGTGTCGCCCACCATGCGCCCGAATGTGTAGGTCAAAGCCGAAGGAATCACCAGGATCAGAAACATCTCGAACAGGTTGGTTAGGGGCGTGGGATTCTCGAAGGGATGGGAGGAATTGGCGTTGAAGAAACCGCCGCCGTTGGTGCCCAGCTCCTTAATGGCCTCCTGCGAGGCCACCGGTCCTTGCGCAATCGTCTGCTTTGCGCCTTCCACCGTGGTTACATCGGTGTAAGGCTTCAGGTTCTGAATCACGCCTTGGGAGCACAGGAACAGCGCGCCCACGATGGAGATGGGAAGCAGTACATAGACCGTCGCCCGCGTCAGGTCAGTCCAAAAATTGCCGATCGTCTTCACTTCGTGCCGCGCAAAGCCGCGAACCACTGCGATGGCGATGGCGATTCCAGCAGCGGCCGACACGAAATTCTGGACGGCCAGCGCCGCCATTTGCACGAAATAACTGAGCGTCGATTCGCCACTGTAGGCTTGCCAGTTGGTGTTCGTCAGGAAGCTGGTGGAGGTGTTGAATGCCAGGTCCGGAGTCACGTTGCCCGCGCCGAAGTGCTGCGGGTTGAACGGCAGGAAGCCTTGCAAGCGCTGCAACAGGTACACCAGCAGAAATCCGAAAATACTAAAACTGAGGAGGGACGCTGTGTATGTTGTCCAGCGTTGTTCCACATCCGGCCGGATCCCGCTCACTTTATACGTGAGTGTCTCCAGCCAGCCGAAGACCGGATGCAGAAACGTGCGCCGGCCTTCGAACACGTTCGCCATATACGCGCCGAGCGGCTTGGTGCAGACAAACACCAGCGCGAAAAACACAAGGATTTGCAGAACTCCTAAGCTAGTCATGGCTTTCTCTCAGAACCTCTCTGGACGCAGCAGAGCGTAGACCAGGTAAACGAACAGGCCGACAGAGGCGATGCCGGCAATGATGTAATCCATGGGATTTCTCTCCTAGAGCTTGTCGCAGGCTTTGGTGAAGCCCCAGCAGACAATCAGAAACACGCAACCGATGGCAACGTAAAATACGTCGAGCATGAAGCTTACTCCGTTTCGGTGAAAATCACTTCGTGGCCGGCGCGGCGCAACTTGCGGGCCAAGCCTTTTTCCGCCGTCGGCCACCATCGCTTGCGTCCGCCGAGAACGACGACGGACCGCGGCAGCAACTCGGCTCTTAACGCATCTTCCCGATCGCGACAGAGACAGACGTGGATGTCTGTGTCCAGCGCAACGTGGCTAGCCATCTGCCGAAGTCGCTTCGCCGTAAACTCGGGCAGCACCGGCGGGCTGGCGACGGGGCAGGGGTACGGGACGATCTGTGGGTACACCAGCCTGAGCTTCGCGGGCAGGCTGCTTGCCAGTGCCACGGCCTTCTGCATTGCCAAAAGGGTGGCCTTTTCGGAAGTGTACACGACCGTGATCTTCAGTGTATCGTCTTCCGCTTCCGCCGGGCGTAGCAGCCGCTGCTGTGCATGCTTGTACTGCATACTCACTTATCCTGAGATTAGGCCGCAGGGCCTAAAGAAGTCATGGAGAAAGCATGAAGAAGTTATAAAGATGACAGTTCCTCAAACACCACTTCGTGTCCGGCGTGGCGCAGGGCGCGCGCTAACCGGCTTTCCGCCGTTGGCCACCAACGTTTCGCGCCCGCGAGTACCACCACGGAGTGCGCCGGCAGTGCCTTTTCCAACATGTCTCTGCGGTCGCGACAGAGGTAGATCCGCACAGTGGTTGCAATGGCAGATTCTTCCGCGATCAGGCGGAAGCGGCGCTCATTGAAATCGAGCAGAATCGGCGGGCTGGTGAGCGGCAGCGGATAGGGGACGATCTGTGGAACCAGCAGAACGATACGGGCGTGCAATCGGGTCGCCAGTGCTCCCGCCTTTCGCAACGCCGCCAGCGTGGCTTCCACCGTAGTGAAGACCACTGAGATGTTCAGTCTCCCGTTAGCGCGGCCCTTTTGCGGCTGATCCGGCTGTCCAGGCGCCGGCGCCAGGAGTTTTTCCAGGATGAGCGACATGGCGTTCCGTGCTCCCCATTTCAGGCTAGGCGCGAGGGGCTGAAAAAGTCATAGAGAAGACATAAAGAAGTCATAAAGAGAGCCTTCCGGCATCCCAGTTCCCCGGCAGGTATAATCACGAGATCCCTGGTCGTCCCTAATAGGAGAGTTCATGAAACGCGAGAATCGCTCTGCGCAAAGGATCGCTGCCGGTCTGTTTGCCGCCATGCTAGCCGTCTCGGCGAGCGCCGCCACCCTCGAAGGGCAAAAACCGAAGAAGTTTTTGACCAAGCCGCTAGTCATCGAAGACGAAGGAAGCTTCTTCGTAGGCGGTGTGCCGAAGGTCACAACCTTCGCGACGGTGCCGGCGGCCAACCAATCAGCGGCGCCTAACCAGATCACCATTGGCCAGATGTACGTCGAGTTCCAGATCCCGGCGAATAAGAAACGCAACTTCCCGCCGGTGATCATGGTGCACGGCTCGACACACACGGGAGCGTGTCTGGAATCGACTCCCGATGGCCGCGAAGGCTGGTATCCCTATTTCGTGCGCAAAGGGATCTCAACGTACGTCGTCGATCAATCGGGCCGCGGACGCTCGGGCTTCGACGAATCGGTCATCCACGAGGCCGAGGCCATGGTAAAGAGCGGTAACGCGGCCGCCGCCGCTGCCCTGCTTCCGGCGTTTGGAAGAATTACCGACAACACCGCCTGGACGCAATGGTTCGGCAGTTTGACTCCGCCGGGATCGAATATTCTCACGGGCAAACTGGTCCAGCACGGAGATCCGGACGCTCCCGATAAGAATGCGCACACCCCGGCGTACCCGTTCGCGGCCGTCGATCGGAGCATCGTTTCGCGCACGGGAGCGCTCGGCCAAGCCCCCGCAGGCCCTGACAATTACCTCGCTCTTGAATACTACAAGCAACTGGTCCCCAACTCGGAGGTGACGTTACCGGGTTCCACCTGCGCCGCTTGCGATCCGCACGAGATTTCTCCCGCCAATACCTGGACACCGGAGAATCTCGCCACTCTCGTGGAAAAACTGGGCGGCGCGGTTGTGGCCACACACTCCCAATCGGGCATCATGGGGCACCACATGGTGCGCATCCTAAAGGAGCGCGGTCATCTGGATTTGCTGAAGGGACTCATTACGATTGAGGGCTCCTGCTCACTGCCGAACAGCGGACTCACCGCCGCCGATTTCGACAACATCCCTTATCTGGCGTTAAAGGGCGACTACACCGCGACCAGCGAAGTGTGCCAAAAGACGGTGGATACGATCAACGCCCGCCGCGCCGCGGGCAACGGAACTGCGAAGGCTGAGTACATCAAACTGGGTGAACTGGGGAACCCGATCTTCAAAGGCACCACGCACATGATGATGCTGGGAACCAACAACCTGGAAATCGCCGACGTCATCCTGAACTGGTCCGACCAGAACATTCCGCCGCGGAAAAGCAACAGTAAGAAGAAGTGATTCCGATCGTGAGAAATCTCTTGCGGCTCTTCGTGTGCGCTGCTTCCTCTGTAAACTTGCCCTTTGATGGCTACGTACACGCTGCGACCGGTGGTGACTCGCGAACTCAAATCGTCGTCTTGTACGATTCGCAATCGGTGGAAGGCATCGTACGGGGCCGTGGAATCCCAGCGCTCATGGACGAGATGGCGCGAGAACCTGGATACGAAGTGCCCGGAGGGGCGGAGTTTCGCATTCTCTTCGACACGCGGACGGGCTTACCTACTCAAAGGTTGAGTTCGTAAGCGGCCCGTTCAAAGGTCAAACTGGTTGGCTGTCGAGGCTATCGTTCGACAATCCCCGGACGCACATACCATAGTTCGACACGAACTATTTGCGAAGAAACTCTCGGATATAGCCGTTCACTTCGTCCGGTTTTTCGTGGATCACCCAGTGTGAGCCGTCCGGAATGCGCTTGATCGTCAGGTTCGGTACGAACTGATCGAGGCCGTCTAGGTTTTTCGTGGTGAGCGCCGTGTCCTTCTCGCCCCAAATGACCAGGGTGGGAACTTTCACCGTGAGGCTGGCTGGATCGGCGCTGAAGTTGGCGGGCGTTGCGGCGGCCGTAGCGCCCGGCTGCGGAGGGCCAACCTGCGCCGCGCGGTAGTAATTCAACCCGCCCGTAAGCGCGCCGGGCTGGGACCACGCGTCGATATAGGCCTTCTTGTCGTCCTCGGTGAAGACACCGTTCTTCAAACCGGGCCCGAGCACGATACCAACCAGCAGCGCGTACTGATTCGCCGAAAGGGCAGCCTCGGCCTGCGGGCTGCGGAACATCAGCATGTACTGGCTGGCCTGCTGTTGCTGGGGATCTCCGCTGAGCAACCGCGCGAAGACGCCGGGATGGGGCGCGTTCACAATCACCAGTTTGTCGAGGATTTCCGGATGCTGGCTG
>Ga0335078_10018699_pt1 | contig 10300 bp, 10 predicted proteins | sample Lox_Sample_32_FD_206711 | JGI IMG/M metagenome (GOLD analysis project Ga0335078, IMG submission 206711) | Soil microbial communities from Loxahatchee National Wildlife Refuge, Florida, United States - Lox_Sample_3.2 | ecosystem: Environmental > Terrestrial > Soil > Wetlands | place: USA...
CTTCGAAAACGCGATGGCGATTTTCCAGCGATATAGGTTGCCCCTTGAGGAAGCCGAGACGCTTACGAGTTGGGGATCCGCGCTGCTCGCGATCGGCAACCGTGCGCAAGCGGACACGAAGTTCGATGCCGCCATCGAGATTTACCGCCGATGCGGAGCGGGCCGGCGCTGGATCGATCGGGTCGAGGCCGCACGCAACAAACCGGCGCCAGCTCCATCGCCAAGTCGGAAGCCCTCCTCGACGCTTCAACGCGATGGCGACTTCTGGATCATCGCGCATGACAGCAAGACCTCGCGCGTACGCAACGTCAAGGGACTCGCCTACATCGCGCATCTGCTCGGGCGTCCTGGCGAGCGCGTCCACGTCATCGATTTAGTGCAAGCCATCGAAGGCGGCGCCGATACTCCCCGCGAGGATTCGACTGCCCGCACTCAAGGCCTCGCCGTCCAACGCGGCCTCGGCGATGCTGGCAACATTATCGATGCACAGGCACTTGACGAATATCGGCGTCGGCAATCGGAGCTGCGCAGCGAGCTCGAAGCAGCGCAGCGTGACAACGATCCCGGCCGTATCGAAGCGGCGCAGCACGAATTCGAGATGATCTCCGATGCGCTTACCGACGCGCTCGGACGCGGCGGCCGAACGCGCAGGAAATTCTCGCATAAAGAACGCGCGCGCTCGTTGGTCACCAAGCACATCCGCAGCGCCATCGATCTTATCCGTCGAAACGATCCACCACTCGCCACCCATCTCGATCGATGCATCCATACCGGCTCGCATTGCGCCTACCTGCCGGAATCGCGCGAAAAGATCGACTGGCAGATCTAGGGCGCTGGCCGTGCCATCTTCTCGCGAGTCCGCCGCCGTTGACGCCGTTTTCCGCGCGGAGTATTCGTTCGCGAGCGTCATGCGCATCCGCCCACATCTTGCGATAGTCGCCCTCGCGATGCTCCTGGTCATCAGCGCGATTCCGTCGCGCGCGCAACTTCCCGCCGATCAGATGACCACGCTCACGCTGCCGGATCCGAAGCCGAACTGGGTGTACATCATGGACCTCCAGTTCCCGGTCAACATGCTGCAGAAGATCTGGATCATGGACGGCGAGACGCGCAAGCTGCTCGGCACCATCTTCGGCGGCTACGAATGCAATTTCGAGATTTCGCCCGACCATCGCGAGATGTACATGATCGACACCTGGTACTCGCGCGGATGGCACGGCGATCGCACCGATGTAGTCACGATCTTCGATGCGCATACGCTCAATGCGATCGGCGAGATTGCGCTGCCGCCCAAGCGCTTGCTTATCGTGCCCAAGCGCAACACCACCTCGCTTACCCCCGACGGACGCTTCCTGCTGATCGCCAACATGACCCCGGCGACTTCGGTCAGCGTGGTCGATTTGAAGGCTCGCAAGTTCCGCGGGGAAATCGAAACCCCCGGATGCGCGCAGGTCACCGCGACCGGCAAGCGCCAGTTCTTCTCGATGTGCGCGGACGGCTCGATGCTCACCGTGCAATTCGACGATTCCGGCAAGCAGACCGCCAAGACCCAGAGCAAGCCGCTGTTCGATCCCAATAGCGATCCGATGTTCGATCAACCGGCCGTCGTCGGCAGCAAAGCATTCTTCATTTCGTATCATGGCAAGGTGCTGCCGGTGGATTTTTCCGGCGCCGATGCGGTCGCACAGCCGATGTGGTCGCTGATCGATGACAAGGACATCGCACAGAAGTGGCGTCCGGGCGGATGGCAGACCGTCACCTTTCAGCCCAGGACCGGAATCCTCTATGCGCTGATGCATCAGGGCGGCGAGTGGACCCATAAGCAGTTCGGCACCGAGGTATGGGCCTTCAACGCGAATACCCACGCGCGGGTCCAGCGCATCAAGCTCAAGACGCCGGGATATTCGATCCTGGTGAGCAACGCCGACAAGCCGATCCTGTTCGACATGTCACTGCTGCCCTCGAAGCTGGAGACTTACTCTGCGCCAGACGGAAAATTCCTCGGTGCCTATGACGACATCGGGTCGCCGTTCCTGCTATACGGTCCCTAACTTATGATGGCTGCTTTCCTCCAGCTCTCCCCTTCAGGGAGAGACTACAGAGTGGGGCGCGAGCGCTGAAAATGGATCAATTAGTCGAATCGATTAGCCGCCGGATCGCGCAGAGAACCTCGCGCCGCAGTTTCCTCGCACGGCTGGGAACCTTCATTCTCGGCGCGGCGGCGATTCCGCTGCTTCCCGTCGATCGCGTCGCCCACGCGCAAAGCGCCGGCAGCACCGACTTCAAAAAATCTGCTCATAAAAATCCCAACGACGACCTCACCTGCGACTACTGGAAGTACTGCGCCATCGATGGATTCTTGTGCACCTGCTGCGGCGGCGATTCGCACGATTGCCCGCCTGGCGCGACGCCCTCGCCGACCTCCTGGGTCGGCACCTGCCACAACCCCGGCGACAACCGCGACTATATCGTGAGCTATCGCGACTGCTGCGGCAAAGGCGCATGCGGTAAATGCCTGTGCGGCAACACCGAAGGCGAGATGCCGATTTATCGCGCGCAACTCGACAGCGATCTGATCTGGTGCTTCGGCGCGCCGACCATGGTCTATCATTGCTCGACCGCGGAAATCGTCGGCTTGAAGTGAGGCGCGCGTTAGTCCTTCTCGCGCTCGCGTCATACTTCACCGCCTCCGCATCGCTGGCGTGCGCCGAATCTGCCGGCAACCTCTATCTGCTCAACTGCTGGGGATGCCACGGCGCGCACGGCGCGGGCATCAAGGGGACGGCGCCGCCCCTGGTCGGACTTAGCGATTTCCTGAAAGTACCGGGCGGCCGCGCCTATCTCATCGAAGTCCCAGGCGTCTCACTGTCATCATTAAATGACGCGCAGATCGCGAGTGTCATGAACTGGGTACTGGACCAGATGAGCACCGATCGCAACTTCGCGCCCTATACCGCCAATGAGGTTCATCGCTTGCGCGCGACGCGCCTGCCCGAGCTTTCGAAAACGCGCCACGCTCTTCTCGATCAGCTGGTTACCATGAAGGTGCGCACATCCGCGGAGTAAGCGCGACAGCTGAGAAGGCGACCAGACTCGTCCCCATTGTGAACATCGCTAACGCCGCGATGCTTGCCGCCTTGAGTACTGTCTTCATAAACCATCCCTCCCGATGAAACTCAGGCGGGAAGAACACGGTTAGGTAATGGGAAGATGAAAGCGGTATCGTGGACCTTCACACTCTGTAACTACCTTTTTCACGCCATAGCTATGCGCGATCGCGTTCATCGCATGGGGAGGGAACTACGGCGAAGAAGAATTGGTAGTCCAACCCATCATCCGTCAACAACTCAGCGCCCCTAAGATCTAAATTTGTGGACCGGTAGGCGCGCGCCCTCCGCCCGTGCCATCGGTCCGTGGCGCGCGCGTGGCAGTGCCAATGTGGCCGACGTGGTCGGCTGTGCGAGCTCTCACCCCGGATGATTTTTGACGTTTGGGGCTTGCGAAGCATCGAGGAGGTGCATCCGGCGGCCTCGCAGTGTAAGTTGAATCTCCCTAATGCGGAGAGGTGGCCGAGCCCGGTTTAAGGCGCACGCCTGGAACGCGTGTAAACTCGAAAGGGTTTCGGGGGTTCGAATCCCCCCCTCTCCGCCATCCAGTCGCGCCAGGTAGAGATTTCGTGGGCTGATTCCCAGATTGTGCCGCAATTGTGCGGATTAATTGTCGCCAAAGGGGACCGGAGACGCTCGGTAAGCGGGGGTTGCCGCGGGAATTCTCCGACTTTCTCTCTGTAGCGAAATAGCTCGGTCCCCGTTGCCTCATTTGCATTCAATCGTGCTTGATGGCTTTCGGCGAATGGAAAGCGTTGGTTGCTACGGGTTGCTCGTGGATTTTGTGGATACTATCTCCAAATAGTGAAGAATGAGAGCGTATCTCTCACGTCGGGAATACGCGTTCGACTCCCGCCCGGAATCGATTCAGAGGAAGTCACTCCGGCGTGGGTCAAACGGCGCTCACGAATGGATCGACGAACTGGTTTAATCGCCGTCGATCCAGTTACGGATCACGGACTTCGCCAGATTTCAGGAGGATCGTTTGACCAGAGCGACCAGTCGTGAGTTCCAGCTCGTTAGGGCGATTTTCCGTGGGCAGGGTGAAGCGGTCGAGGCTTTCTGTAGATCTGAGCCATTCGATTGGGCGGGTCTTCTCCAATATGCAGATTCTCAGCGAGTGCAAGGTTGTGTTTATCATGCTGCCCGACATCATTCTGTGCTCTCATTCCTGCCAGAGCAGACCGTACAGTCGCTGCGAAGATCTTACCTGACCCAGTGGCGATGGAACCTGATGCTGTTAGAAGAAGTCTCCGCAATTGATGCGGCACTTCGGAAGCGCGGTCGGGAGGTCATTGTTCTCAAGGGATTACATCTGGCGGAGGAATATTTCGGTGAGCTCGCGGCGCGCCATGTAGCGGATATCGACATTTTGATTGAAGGCGGTCAGGACCTTCGTGCATACGAGGAAATTCTTACCGGCCTCGGCTATTTCCGGCGCTCGTGGATCCTGGGTTCACGGGCGATGACCGCGGGATATACCCATCACCTGGAATTCGACGGCGCCCGCGCGCCGCTCGACCTTCATTGGGTGCTTCGTCAGCATCCTTCATTCGCACTGGACTATTCCGAGATCTGGCGGCGCAAGAGAGTGGTCAATGTTCGCCAGATGGAGCATTTCGCACTCGATGTCGAATATTTGTTGGTCCTCGAGCTCCTTTCGATACATACCGACATTCAGGTGGGTTTCGTACGCATCAAGTCCTTCATCGATGTCTACGTGATATTGAAACGCGTCGAGGCAACTTTTCAATGGAATGAATTTCTGGCACGGCGCGTGGAAGAGCGCCTGCTGCGGATCTCGATCAACCTAATCGATCTGGTTCTCGAGGTCCTCGACTGTCGAGAGGAATTCCCGAACCTCGCTGAAGCCATCGCGCGCTATCGACGTCTAGTCCTCTTGAGTGACCACGGATCAAAGCTCGATCTTGTGTTGGGCGGCGGTAGCGCATTTCATCGCCGAGCCTGGGCGCTGCAGCTGTACGAAATCTCAACAGCGCGCGCCTTTTTCTGGTGGGCGATCGGATTCCCCTTCCGCGTAGCGGAACATCGTCCCATTAGGCAGAGCCCCCGGCCTTCTTCCTATGCTTCGAGCGCCCCAGAAGTTCAACTGCCGGAGGATCTGCCCTAAGATTTGTTCAAAACGGTAAGACCATTTTATAGGTTAACCGGCGTAGGAGTAGGTGTCGGAGTCGGCGTTGGGGTTGGTGTCGGTGTTGGGGTAGGTGTCGGAGTCGGCGTTGTCGTAGTGGGCGCGGGAGTAATCGGAATCGGGGAGCTGATCGGCGAAGTGATCGGTGCGGTCGGAGGCATTTCCGAGCCCTGCGCACTCGCCGGCGGTGCAAGAATGGTTTCGACTACCGGGAGCATTGCAACAGCCGCAGCGGCCAGTGATAGACGACGGACTACGGAACGACGAGTTACATGGACAGGAGGCTCAGGCTCGTCCAGCACGATCAGACCGGCATCAGCCAGATCGGCCAAGGCCAGTTCGACAATCTCTTCGTCAGCGGGAAGTCCGGTCCGGCGCTGAATCTCGCGGGCCATTTCGGCTTTGGAAACGGTACCGTCGCATAAATCAAAGACGACGGTCGCGGTCTGATTGAGCGCATGCGCCTCAGAAGTTCCAGATTTCAGGGCGAGGATCTCGTCAGCGGCTCGTTCGACCCGTACACCATCGGCCCGTTTTGCCGGCATGATTACCCCTCCAGCGATTTGCTATCGCCTTTAACGCTTACTACATTGGCACGCGGGGCGAAATGCCCCACTTTTCGCGATTCGCTCCGCATTTCGTTACGATTCGCCTGCGCTTTTTTAGCAAGGGAATTGCGCGGGAGGCTAACTAGCCGGAGGGCCTCGAATTAGAGCGCCAATAGGAAAACGCATTCGATGCTGACCTGCACGTTTCGTTGTTATGGATCGGAGATTCATCTCACCGATACAACTGATGCCGGTTTATGCTCGCGCGTCCGCGAGGCTATGCCGCCTCAGGAGGGAAATAGCGCTGAAGCACCGATCGTATCGGTTTCGTACGTGATCAGCGTCGATGAGCGAGCGCACAGCCTGACCTACTGCGTTACTCGCGATACGGTGAACGCCTTGCAAGAAGCATCAGAGGAGTTGGTGGCTCGATGGCTGCAACAAGACATCGACCGGATTGTCGCGCAGTCTTCGCGTGACATGCTGTTTGTGCATGCAGGCGTGGTTCAGTGGAGAGGGCTGGCGATCCTGATCCTTGGGCGAAGCTTCAGCGGGAAATCTACCTTGGTTGCTGAACTGGTTCGCCGAGGCGCGGTGTACTATTCGGACGAGTTCGCGATTTTGGACCAAAAGGGAAAAGTTCACCCTTATGCGAGATCGATGGTACTCCGCGATAGCGATCAGCGGCAGTTGCGAGACTTACGTCTGACTCCGGAGGGTATGATCCGCACGCCGCTGCCGATCGGTTTGATGGTGTCTGCGCCTTATCGGCTTGGGGTCATATGGCGGCCAAATATCGTGCGAGGTACCCGCGCGGTGCTGCCACTCATCGACGGCACAGTGTTGGCGCGAGAAGAGTGCGAGCGCGTCCTACGAGTAGCCGCCTGCGTAGCAAGGACTGCGGTTACACTCCAAGGACCACGTCCCGAGGCCACAGAAGTTGCTCCTCGATTGCTAGACCTCATCGATGATGCCCTCGGAAGTGAGGCCTTGGCCGGGACTGAAGGGCGTTCGATCGGGCGAAGCGAGAATCTCGCTGCAGTCGCAGAGATCGAGTTGCGCAGACAGATGCCACGGCCTGCACCGGCGCATCGACGCCTGGTTGCCACGCCTTATGTTCGGATTACCGACTTCCTTTCGCTCGAGGAGCATCAAAAGGTGCTCGATTTCGCGCTTGCGCACAAGGATGCTTTCCGGGATTCGGGTATCGTCAGTAATCAGGGCGGTGATCAGAAGGATTACGGTGTCCGGAAGTCCCAAACCCTTTACAGCGCTGAAGTGGAAACAATTTGGAAGTTGTTCGACCGTAGACTCCGAGGAATTCTGTCCCATGTAAGGAAAGAACTAGGCCTACCGTGGTTTCCGCTCGGCGAGGTCGAACGGCAGGTCAGCGCTCACGCGGGCGGCGGCTTCTTTGTGCCGCATGTCGATACCGGTCACCCGCTAGTGGCCAATCGACGTATCTCGTGCGTCTACCATTTTCATTCAACCCCGCGCCGTTTTACCGGCGGCGAACTGAAGCTTTACGACACCTGGGTGATGGATCAAAAGACCACTGCTGCCGCGACCTGCACGACACTTATTCCGCTCGACAACAGCCTGGTCTTTTTCCCGAGTAACATCTTCCATGAAGTTTGCCCGGTACATCGCGAGAGCGAGGAGTTTGCCGACAGCCGCTTTGCCATTACGATCTGGTTTCGCGAAGGTCAGTGGCCTGCCGCCTTAACCTCATCTGAAGGCGCCGCAATCACGGCAGCTTAACGCTCCGGAGAAACTAGCGACGATCACCCGCGCCAAGGTATCGGATTTCCGATACGGACTCGAACCGCGCCTTCGGCAATACGCGCCAGCAGTCAATGATCACGACGCGTTGTCCCGCCCGGTAAAGCCATCGCGGATCGAGCGTGGAAAAAATCTGCCATGGTGTAAGGATGACGAGCACGTCAGCATCCCGCGCGCATTCTTCCATTGAGTCGGCGATAGCATTCATCCCGAGGATCGATCGCGCCGCATCGAGCGCCATTGGGTCAAATACTCTAACCGCGTAGCCTGAATCGTTCAGTTTTCCGGCCAGACCGATCCCTGGACTAGCTTCTATAACGGATGTGTCAGGCTTGTAGGACACGCCCAGAATCCCGATCCTGGAGCCGGGCACGGCATAAGTTTGAACATATGCAAGAAGCCGCTCGACTTGATAGTGATTCATTCGGTCCGTAGCTTCCGCGAGGTCCGCGCGAGCACCTATGGTTTGTGCAAGCGCATCCAAGGCGAGATTGTCCCGTGGAAAACATGGGCCGCCGTAAGCGGTCGCACCCCTGAGATATTTCCCGCCGATGCGAGTGTCGAGGCCCATCGCGGATGTCACGACGTCAACATCGGCGCCAGAGATTCGCTCGCAGATGCCAGCCAGCATGTTCGCGTACGAAATCTTGGTCGTAAGGAAGGCGTTTATGGCCAACTTCGCGATCTCGGCGTTCACCAGACTCATGCGTCGAATAGGTGATTGGTTCCGACAGATGACACGAAAGAGGCTCTCTACCATGGCTCCTGCCTGCGCATCGGATTCGCCGATCAGGACGAAGTCCGGTGTCAGTAGATCATGAATCACACTGCCCAGGGCCACCAACTCCGGATTGTAACAGAGCCCCATCGCAACACCGAGGTGCCTCCCGGAGCTTGCTTCAAGAGCTTCCCGGATGACTCCTCCCGTCGAGCTTGGCATTACGGTGCTGGTGATGTTGACAACATGATAGCTGTCCTTCTCGCGTAGTCCTCTTCCGATCTCCTGCACTGCGGCTATTACATGTTGATTGCTGAACGCACCGTCCACGAGGCTTGGAGTCGGCACGACAACAAAGGTTAGGTCGCTGCCTAGCACGGCTTTCCGATAATCCGTCGTCACGGTGAGGCGCTCCCGATTAGCGTCGATAACCTGTTGCAGTTGAGTTTCTTCGACGGGCGCGCGACCATTACGGAGCGCGCGGATCACCTCCGCATTGACATCCACTCCGATAACTTCGTGTCCGGCGCTCGCGAGCACTGCCGCGAGCGGCGCACCCAGTTTCCCTAGTCCAACAACAGAGAGGCGCATCGAGTTTTGCTACTCGCTTAACACTATGTCCGGTTTTCCGTCCAACCAATGAGGATGGTTGCCCTCAACGAAATCGACGAGAACTTCGTCCATGCCGTCGACCCCATAGATGTGTCGTTTGTCCATGACTGGGCTGAACACCTGTGCGTTGGGCGACAGGAGTGCCGCCCACCAGCTAAAAGACGAGTTGGCCCGAAAAATAGTCCTCGCAAAGTACAGCTTCAGGAAGTCGTCCAGCCAGTCGAAGATAATAGGTGGTAGGTACTCCGAACCGGTTGGGTATTCCCAGCCACCGAGCACGCGTGCCTTTCTTCCCACGTGCCATTTGCCTGTGTAGTCATCCGACACCCACTGGATGGAGTCTTCAGAATAACCGTATTTCCTGAAGGCTTGCAGGTAAGACTCCTTGGAGATAACCGAGTATCCCTGCGGATTGGTTCGATTGTATTGCGCGTCGCTTATGTCGTCGCGTCGCATGTGCGCGACGTCATAAAGGCCCTGGAGGTCGAAATAACGTTTGTAAGACTCGAGTTGTGTGACTTCGTCGCTGAACTGGAGGATATGCCTCAGGTGCGCCTTCGACATGCCCGCAAAAAGCTTCGGATTGTATGCACACAAGTTCGCATGGCAGACGGGGTGGCCTGTTCTCAGATAAGGGTCCGCAACTAGTTCCGCGTCAAAAAGTTCTGCGTCGGGATAATATTTCCGCACCACCTCCATTTTTTGCATATTGCTCTGAGCGCCGTCCGCCGGGAATCTCAGAGCGCGGCGAATTTCTTCATTCTCGATGACCCGATGAATTTGGTGGCGGAACAGCCTCGTGCCTTCCCACTCGGACGGGAGTTGAAATTCAAGTCCGGTCAACCGCGCATAGGTGGCCCCGTATGCGTACTGGAACAGACGATTGCCGAATCGACCGGTCCAGCGAAGCTGAAGGAGAAATTCGTTCATCAGTCGAGGTAGTCTTCGGTCATACTATGCGCGACGTCGGTTCGGCTATCATTGCATTTGAACGGGAAAAGGACAAATTGTTTACTCGAATATGAGCAGCCTGCAAATTGTCCTATAGCCGGGAACTGGTGATGGGATCCGGAGCCTCTACGCGATTGACTCTCGAAAGCCGTCTGCTGTTGGCCTTCCTGCGAACGGACCTCGATCCTTGTGGCATTCAGGAGCTGGTGGAGCGCGGACCCGATTGGGAAGCCTTCATGCGTAAAAGTGAACGACTCGGTCTCGCGCCGCTGATTCATAGCGGCCTACGGCGGGCGGCCGGCTCGATTGAAGTACCGAAGCCGGTGAAGGAGCACCTCCGACACCTTTATAATCGGGAAGCGATCGCGAGCCTCAGCCTGCGTGAGGCCCTCGGGACTGTTCGGGAGAGATTCCAGCACGCGGAGCTTCA
>Ga0335078_10018701_pt1 | contig 10299 bp, 10 predicted proteins | sample Lox_Sample_32_FD_206711 | JGI IMG/M metagenome (GOLD analysis project Ga0335078, IMG submission 206711) | Soil microbial communities from Loxahatchee National Wildlife Refuge, Florida, United States - Lox_Sample_3.2 | ecosystem: Environmental > Terrestrial > Soil > Wetlands | place: USA...
CCGACTCGCCCGCGGGGTTTATAACTTGCCGTTTAACCTGTCTGTCTCATGTGCCGCTTTGCCTGTTTTGCTGGCATTTCTGCGGATTGTGGCTGGTCTGAGGTTGCGCTTGCCGACGGGCTGGCGGGGTGCTGTGGTCTTGTTCCTGGAGCCCTTGGGCCGTCCGGGGCCGGGGGTGCCGGGTTTTGCCGTGCTGGCGGGGGTGCCGGTCATCTGGCGGGCGTGGCGGAACCCGGCGCGGACGCGGCCCGGGGTCATGACGGCAGCCGGGATGGCGGGCTGCCATGGCATGCGGATCGCGGCGGCGATCGTGCGGGCGAGCCAGAGCTGGGCGTAGCAGGCGATGATGAGCCATGTCCACCGGTCGGCGGTGGCCGGGTCGCGCAGCAGGGGCTTGTTCCATCCCAGCCGGGACTTGATGAACCGGAAGGCGTGCTCCAGGTCGAATCTGCGCAGGTATGCCTGCCACAGCGCGGTGATCTCGGCCGGGGTGGCGGCCGGGTCCGGGCTCCACAGCCACATCGGCTCCAGCGGCTGGTACCCGGCCGCCTGGGAGGTGGCGGCCAGCCGGATCAAGGTGCCCTCGATCACGGGCAGCGGGCCCTGATGGTCTTCCCAGCCGGAGCTCTGCCGGGTCAGCTGCTGGTGCACCCGGTGCCAGGCCGTCACGGCCAGCGGCCCGTAGCGGGCTGATCCGGCGTCCAGGCGGACCTGCGCGCCGTCCCAGGTCGCCGGGTCGGCGCAGGCCACCGGCGTGCCGTGTCGCGGCGGGCGCCCGGCGCGGCCCTCGTGCCGGGACGGCGCCGGGCCGTAGAAGACCCGGTCGGACCGCACCCGGACCACGAGCATGACCGGCAGGCCGTCCAGCAGCCAGGCCAGCCTGGTGGCGTTGTAGCCGGCGTCCAGGGCGATGATGATGTCCGGGTCGCCGTCTTTCCAGTGCCCGGCCGCGGCCAGCCGCTCCACGACCTCGCGCAGCTGCGCGGCGGCCAGCTCCGTCTCATCGTCCTGCGGGCCGATCCGCGCCGCGTCCAGCAGCAGCGCCCAGCTCGACGCCCCCGGCCCGAGCGCGCACACAAACGAGTACGGCCATCCCGGGATCATCTGCCCCGCGTTGCGCCCCCGCCCTTTCACATAGCAGAACATCCGCCCGCCGCTGGTCTCCGCCCCCGGCCGCAGCCACGCCGACACGTCCGCCGCCAGCCGGATCCGCCCGTCCGGCCAGGACGGCAGCGGCAGCCCCGCCACCGCCCGGCGCAGCCGCCCGATATCGACCCGCCCCGCATTCAGCCCGTCATACAGCGCCCCGTGCCCCCGCCCGAACTCCGGCACCAGCGACAGGTGCGCCAGGTCCGCCACCGGCCGGTCCTCGCACAGCACCGCATCGCCCAGCTCGAACAGCGCATCACCCCGGCGCGTTAAGCACCGGTACAGCCCGTCCCGGAACCCCGCCAGCCGCAGGACCGCATCCGCCGGCAGCATTTGCGGCAGCCCGCCAGGACATGAGAACGTATCAGGCACGGCCGTTTCCCCTCGCTGCTGCGGATGTGTGGTAACACCCAGCATGAGGGAAACGGCCGCGCTCGCCTACCAGCTAGCAGATACGAGCGGATACTCCCGCTATCCACCCATATCATCCGAATAGAAGTTAAACGGCAAGCCATAGGGCCCGATACACGCGAAACTCGGGCTACTTCGGAATGATCGCGAACGGTGGGTAACCAACCACTACCTCCGAGGCGGGACGGACGCGACACTCGAGTACCAACAACAGCAGGCGCCTCACCGGGCACGCTCGCTAAACGTGCCGAGAACCTGGCTCTTCCCGGTTCGGTCAGCGGTGTAGATCGCGGATCGTAACTTGAGGCAATATCAACGTGCAGCTACCTATACGATACATATCGTGTCGGATCATCGGGCCGAGCAATGGCATTAGACAGGACCGGTCACGACCAGGACTTGATCAGAGCCGACAAGGCCGGTCACCGCGGATCGGGTGGCGCTGACGCGGCTACTGAGCGGGCCAAGCCGACCGAGGCGCGAAGCCGGGCGGAGTACTACGCGGTCCGCACGGCAGACGACCTGGCCATTCCCGCGGATGACGGCCATGGCTCACGGGAGGACGGCAATCGCTCACGAGAGGACGGCAATCGCTCACGAGAGGACGGCAATCGCTCACGGGAGGACGGCCGTCGCTCATACGCCGAGCGGCCAGAGCGTTCCGGCTGGGATGCGGCAGACGCCGAGAACAGGCCGCCGCTGGACGCGATCCGCGTCACGCCAGAACGCAGAACGCACATCCTCGACGGCGACGCATTCGGCGGCGGGCACCGGCACGGGACCGGAAAGCCCGGCAAGACCGAGTTCCCCGCCAGCTGGTCCGACGAGAAGATCCTCGACAAAATCCTCGACGTGGTCCAGCATCCCGATCCTCCGCCTGTCTACCAAGATTGGAACGAGCGCTGGCTCTGTGTCGGTGCACGTGACAGCGTTGAGGTCTCGGTAATCGTCCTATGCAGCGGAGAGGTCTGGACAGCCTGGCCGGAACCCGGCGGCCCCGGCGTGGTACGAAATCCCAGGAAAGGGACGTCATGACCGAAGACGAGATCATCAGCCGAGCCGAGGCACTCCCCGATCGTTTCGCGAACCGGGTGGGCGAGAGCACGCTGTGGAGCATCAAGCGCATGCGCGGCGGGGGCGAGTATGGGGAGCTGACGATTGAGCTGGCTGCGTCGCTGGCGGCCCATCACACGCCGGTTACCGCGGCAGAACGAGACGAACTGCTCGCGCTACTGCAGGCGATGGGCATGCCGACAGACCCGATCGAGAAGCTGAATGTCCGGGGCTAAGCTGAGGCGACGGGAGGCGCCTTGGACATCACCCAGCTGATTCTCGACGATCACCATGAGCAGCGCCGGCTGTTCGCGATCCTGGAGCAGATCGACCGGGAGGACACCGAGGTGCTGTCCGCGGTGTGGGCGCGGCTGGCGACCTTCCTCGAGCTGCACGCGGCGGCCGAGGAGAAGCTCTTCTACCCCGCGCTGCTGCAGGTGGGCCAGGCCGCGCGCCGGGCGGCCGGGGTGGAGGCCGAAACCCTGGACGCGATCGCAGACCACAACGAGATCAGGGACGCGGTCGCCGAGGTGGCCAATCATCAGGTCGGTACCGACGGCTGGTTCGCCGCGGTCGCCGGGGCGAACCAGGCCAACAGCGACCACATGGCCGAGGAGGAACGCGAGGGCCTGACCGACTTCCGGCGGCTGGCGGGGCTGACCCAGCGGCACGAGCTTGCGGTGGCGTTTGCCGCGTTCGAGGCCCGGAACTATGCCGGGGTTCCCGCCGTCGACCGGGACCCGGCCGCGTACATCCGCGAGGAAGAAGAGGCGCTGCAGCCGCGCCCCGCGGGCTCGCTCAGCATCGGCAGCCTCAAGCGCCGCTGACCGCGCGGGAACCGCGCAGAGAACCGTGCCGCCGGGGCGGCTCTTTCTGCAACCGTTCTGCACCTGATGGGTATTCGGGCTGCTACCGACGCCGGGAAACCTACCCTTTAACAGATAAAGCTTCGGGCCGGAAGAGGCGACCGACCCTGTTAACACGAGAGGGGTGGCACGGATGACTACCAGCCACACCGCAGTGTCCGCAGAACTCGGCGTCGGGCTTGTCGGACCGGAGCACACGATCGTGCCGCTGATGGCCAGCCTGTACTACAACCGCCAGGACCCGTACGCGGTCCGGATTGCCTTCCATGTGGGAACGGACGAGCCGGTGGAGTGGACGCTCGCCCGTGACCTGCTCGCGGCGGCTTTGCACGCCAGGGAGGGGATCGGCGATGTGCAGGCGTGGCCGTCCGCGGCGCCAGGTGACCCGGCAGCGGGGGGAACTGAGGGGACCGCTGCCGGGCACCAGATCTTGAACATCTCGATGTCCTCGCCGTTCGGGCACGCGTTGTTCCAGGTCTCGGCGGAGGAGATAGCCGAATTCCTGGACCGCAGCTACGAGATCGTCGCCGTCGGCGACGAGACCGAGCAGATCGATTTCGACGCCGAGCTTGCCAACCTGCTCAACCAGGCCTGACCGCCGGGCGGGGGGAGCCCGCCGGTCCGCCGAGCCGCCGGCCACAACCCGGCGGCTCCTGGCGTGCTGTCACACGACCGGGGTGCCGGTGGTGGCGGTCAGGTCGGCGAACAGGCCGGTGAGGAGCTTGGTCACCGGGCCGGGCACGCCGCCAGGACCACCCGGCCCGGTGCCGATCGGCCGGCCGTCTACCGACACGACCGGGGCGAGGCCGCCCATGGTGCCGGTAACGAACGCCTCGTCGGCGGTGTACAGCTGGGGCAGCGTGTAGTCACCCACCTGGCAGGTGATCCCCGCCGAGGCGGCGAGCTCGAGGACGACGGCCCTGGTGATGCCGGCCGGGCACGAAACGGTGGTCGGCGTCGCCAGCGTCCCGCCGATCACCATGAAGACGTGCGTGGCGTTGGTCTCCGCGATGAACCCCCGGTGATCCAGCATCACCGCGTCGTCGGCGCCGGCCACGTTCGCCTCGATCTTGGCCAGGATGGACGGCAGCAGGTTGTTGTGGTGGACCTTCGGGTCCAGGCAGTCCGGCGCGGGCCGGCGCACGCTCGCGGTGACCAGCGTGATGCCGGCCGGGTCATAGACCGGGTTCTTGTACTCCGCGAGCACGATCAGCGTCGGGCCCGCCTGGTTGAGCCGCGGGTCCATGCCCGAGGTGACCTTGACACCGCGGGTCAGCGTGAGCCTGACGTGGACGCCGTCCCGCATCCCGTTCGCCGCAAGCGTGCGCCGGATCTCGCCGGTGATCTCCTCGTCGGAGGGAATCGTCTCGAAGGCGAGCGCCCGGGCCCCGGCGCGCAGCCGGGCCAGGTGATCCTCCAGCCGGAAGATCTTCCCCCCGTACAGCCGCAGGCCCTCCCACACCGCGTCGCCGCCCTGCACCACCGAGTCGAACGGGTTCACCGCCGCCCGGTCCCGATGCGAAAGCCTGCCGCCGACGTTGACGATCAGGTCGCGGTTGCGCTCGTCGAACACCTGCAGCATCACGAGCCTCCTGCACCAACAAGGCGGTGCCTGTGCAGCCGCTCGAAGTACGGCATGCAGCGCTCGGCCAGCGGCTCAAGCCGAACGGGCAGCGCAGAAGCGGGCGGCCGGTAGGGCGCGAAGCCGGTTGAGGAGCGCACGCTGTCATACCAGTACGGCGCCCACACCCCGTCGCTGTCGCGCGGACCGGCAGGCCAGCTCAGCATCCGCTGGTCGAACGGAACGTCAAGCGCCGCGCACAGCGCTCGCAACACCCCGGAGGGATCGCGCAGCAGGTCACGCGAATCCACCACGGGCCCGCCGAACGCCTCGAAGATCTCCGCCTGCGCCGCGATGCCGAGATCGGCGAGGGTCGGCTCGGCGCGCACCTTGGCGTAGGAGGCCAGCAGCTCACGCGGGTCCCTGATCAGGTACGCGTGCCGCAGCGGCGCGAGCGCCGCGCGATCCACCTCGGGCAGCAGGTGATGGGTCATGTGCTTGGCATAGCCGATGCCGACACCCGGAGGCAGCGCGCCGCCGGTCAGCTCATCGACAACCACCCGCCAGTCGGTGGGCTGGCTGGCGATGATCTCGTCCCTGCCGGGATGGTCCAGGCCGGTCCGGTCCAGGTAGAACGCGTACAGCGGCTCGTCGACGACCACCGTGTCCGGCCTGTTCTCCCAGGCCCGCATCAGCGCCGTGGAGACGGTCCGCGGCCCGGACCACATGGCGATGCGGGCCGCCGGGAGCCCGGAGGTCACAGCGTCACGACGCTGCGCAGCACCTCCCCGCGGCCCATCTTGGCGAAGGCCTCCTCCACGTCGCCAAGCGAGATCGTCTCCGAGACGAACTTGTCGAGCGGCAGCCGGCCGGACAGGTGCAGGTCGACGAGCATCGGGAAGTCGCGGCTCGGCAGGCAGTCCCCGTACCAGGAGGACTTCAGCGCGCCGCCGCGGCCGAACACGTCGAGCAGCGGCAGTTCCAGCCGCATGTCGGGGGTCGGCACGCCGACGAGCACCACGGTGCCGGCCAGGTCTCGCGCGTAGAAGGCCTGCCGGTAGGTCTCCGGCCTGCCGATCGCCTCGATCACCACGTCCGCGCCGTTGCCGCCGGTGAGCGCCTGGATCCCGGCGACAGGATCGTCGGTCCGCGAGTTGATCACGTGCGTGGCGCCGAACTTGCGGGCCCACTCCAGTTTCCTGTCGTCCACGTCGACCGCGATGACCGTGTTCGCGCCTGCCAGGCTGGCGCCGAGGATCGCGCCGTCGCCGACGCCGCCGCAGCCGATGACCGCCACGCTGTCGCCGCGGCCGACCCCGCCGGTGTTGATCGCGGCGCCGATGCCCGCCATCACCCCGCAGCCGAGCAGCCCCGCGGTGGCCGCCCCGATGGCCGGGTTGACCTTCGTGCACTGGCCCGACGCGACCAGCGTCTTGGAAGCGAACGCGCCGATGCCGAGCGCCGGGGACAGCGGGGTGCCGTCCTCGAGCGTCATCTTCTGGCTGGCGTTGTGGGTCGCGAAGCAGTACCAGGGCCGGCCCCGGCTGCAGGCCCGGCACCGCCCGCACACCGCGCGCCAGTTCAGGATGACGAAGTCGCCGGGCGCCACGTCGGTCACGCCGGGACCGACCTCCTCGACCACCCCGGCAGCCTCGTGCCCGAGCAGGTACGGGAAGTCGTCCCCGATCCCGCCCTCCTTGTAGTGCAGGTCGGTGTGACAGACACCGCACGCCTGGACGCTGACCAGCGCCTCGCCCGGACCCGGCTCCGGCACCAGGACCGTCGTCACCTCTACCGGCTCGCCCTTGCCGCGCGCCACCACGCCCTGAACGCTGATCACTCGGCACACCTTCTTTTTGAAATTCATTTTTTACCGAACGGACGGTGGTACCAGCTCCATCGTTTCCTGCTTGCCCCGGCGGGCGGAAGCCCGGGGCATGCGACCGCCCGCTGACATGCTCGGCGGAAGGAACGAGGTAACGGCGGACCCTGGCCGCTGCCTACGAGGCTCGGGAGTCCACCCGCTGACGGCCGGGCGGGGTGAGCACGGCGACCGCCACGATCGCCGCGACGAGGTCAAGGTAGGCGCCGATCCCCCAGGTGATGCTCACCCCTGCGATACCGTCCGTGCTCGGCTTGAGCAGGAAGGCGATGAAGACGAGCAGCAGGTTGACTCCGGCGGCTATGAGCAGTACCTGGTCATTGGGCAGCGGAAGCTTGAACGGCAGGGCCTGGAAGCCAGCCATCAGGACCAGGAAGGCCACGATCAGCAGGGCGACGATGAACACCAGCCAAAGCCAGCCGTGCCCGTCCGTGCCCGATTCCGAGGCGGTCTGCGCCGCCAGCCCCACGTCGTTGTTCGCCGAGACGCTGCCGTTGAACCAGGGCAGGAACAGCGAGATGAGAACCACGACCGAGGCGATGCCCGCGATCCAGTCGCTCCGCTTCCACCGCTTGGAGTCGAAGGCGAATGCCGAGGCCCCCGCCTGCCTGCCGACCTGCCCGCCGCCTTGACCCCACGCGGAGCCGGGGGCATTCGACGGCTGGCCGCCCTGCGACCAGGACGGGGCCTGGGGACCCGGCTGCTGCCCCTGGGACCACTGGGCGGTCGGCGGCTGCGGGCTTGCCTGCTGCCCCTGCCACGACGGGCCCTGGCCACCGGCCTGCCCGGGGGACCACTGGGCGGCGGGCGGCTGGGGACTTGCCTGCTGCCCCTGCCACGACGGGCCCTGGCCGCCGGCCTGCTGGCCCTGCGACCACGACGGGGCCTGCGGGCCCGGCTGCTGGCCCTGCCACGAGGGGCTCTGGGGGCTCGACTGCTGATCCTGGGACCACGACGGGCCACGCGGGTTCGTGGCCTGGCTGCCCTGCGACCAGGACGGAGCTGGTGCGTTCGGCGGCGGGCTGCTCGGGGAGTACGCCGGCCGCATGGCCGTCGGCGGCTCGCTCGACGATGACCACGACGAGGAGTCCGAGGGGTCCATCCGGTCCTCCGTCGACCCGCTGGCCGGGCCCCGGGACGACGCCCCCGACGCCGAACCGGCGTCGTCGGCCACCTGCGTGCCGCAGCGGGGGCACACAGCAGACCCTTCCGCCATGTAGTTACCGCAATGTCCGCAGTACATCCATTTCCTCCCCAGTCAACGGAGACACACTCCGCCACCCCTATGCTGCAGGGTGATTCGGGCCCCCTTCAGCGGAATCTTCGCATAGGGAGCCCTCAGAGTATAGGGCGTTTTGATCTTCCCCTCGGCGACCAGAACGCGCGGGACCGTACTGCCTGACTGGGTGGCCTAGCCGAGCAGGTAATCGCCGCGGGCCACGATGACCGCGCGGCCGCCGACCAGAACGCGCTCGATCCTGCCGGCGGTCCCCTCGGCCCGCGCGTAAAGCACGGACGGCCTGCCGATCTCCTCGCCCTGCCTGATCTCGATCTCCTCGCCGAAGGCGATCCGGCCATGCCGGGCCAGGTGCACCGCGAGCGGGCCGGCCGCCGATCCGGTCGCCGGGTCCTCAGGAACACCGTGGAACGGCGCGAACATCCGGGTCTTCCAGTCGGCGCCGCGGCCGGCGAAACAGCTCACGCCGATTCCGAGCTCGGCAAGCGCGCGCTGGTCGGGGCTGAGCCTGGCCACCTCGTCCTCGCTGGCCAGCTCGACGTAGACGTGCCTGGGGCCGTTGCGGTACGCCTCCACAGGCAGGCCGGATCCCGGCACGCCGAGCGCGGCAAGCAGCTCCGCGACATGCTCGAACGGCTCGGCCACCGGGATCGGCTGCTCCATCCGGCCGAAGACGACCCGGTCGCCGTCTCGTTCCAGCTCGACCGGCACCGGGCCGAGGCCGGTCTCCAGGCTCACCTTGGCGACGCCGACCTTGGCAACACTGAGCAGGTCACCGAGGACGAAGGCGGAGCCGAGCACCGGATGGCCGGCGAACGGCAGCTCACCGACCGGGGTGAAGATCCTGAGCCTGGCGTCGCAGCCCCGCTCGGACGGCAGGAAGAACACGGTCTCTGACAGGTTCAGTTCCCTGGCGGCGCGCTGCATGAGGGCGCCGTCAAGGCCGCGCCCGTCGGGGAACACGCCGAGCTGGTTGCCCTGCAGCGGGCTGGCGGTGAACACGTCGGCGATGAGGTAGCGGCGCCAGGGGCCGGCCGGCGGCCCGGCGGACCACAGCGGACCCGCGGCTGAATTGGCTGCCATCCAGACAGCGTAACCGGGAGCTGTTGGTCCGCCCCTTCCACTGCCCGCCGCGTCCCGCGTAGTGCCGTCGCGCCGAGTCGACCGTCATCGCGGCGTACAGCAGGGCGATCAGCGGCAGGCCGGGAGCCCGCAGCGGCGACAGCCGGTACAGCCTCAGCATGGGCAGGTAGGTCAGCGCCATCAGCGCCCATCCGGCCAGGCCCGCGCCGGCCGCGAGCGCCGCAGTGCCCATCGCCGGGCCCGTCGCGGCTCCGGCGGCGAGGCCGGCCAGGCCGGCGACGGCGCCGGCGGGCGGCAGGGCGTAGAGGAATAGCAGCCCGATGATCGTCGCGAACAGCAGCGGCGGGGAGTAGCTCAGCTGGGTATAGGCGGACCTGGCCACCATCTGCCACAGGTGGGCGAGCCGCGGATACGGGCGGACGCTGACCACCAGGGTGGACAGCCCGAGCCAGCATCGCCCGCCCTGGCGCTTGATCATCCGCGCCAGCGCGACGTCGTCGATGAGCGCGCCGCTGATCGGCGCGAGCCCGCCCGACCGGTTCAGCGCCGCACGGCGCGCCAGCATGCAGCCTCCCGCCGCCGCCGCGGTGCGCGACCCGGGGACGTTCACCCGCCGGAACGGGTAGAGCTGGGCGAAGAAGTAGACGAAGGCCGGGACGACGATCCGCTCCCACGGGGTAGCGGCGCGCAGTAGCGCCATCTGGGAGAGCAGGTCCCTGTCGTCCGCCTCGGCCGCGCCGACAAGACCGCGCACCGCCCCGGCGTCCCAGGCGATGTCGGCGTCGGTGAACAGCACGTACCCGGCTCCCGGAGCCTCGGCGGACGGGATTCCCGCCGCGCCAAGACCCTGGGCCATGGCCCAGACCTTGCCTGCCCAGGCGTCCGTGTCACCGGGCTGCGCAACACCGGGGATGATCCGCAGCGGCCGGGTCGACGCGCGGCCGATCCGCGCCGCGACCTCGGCGGTGCCGTCGGAACTGCAGTCGTCGACCAGGATGACGCTCAGCGCGCCCGGGTAATCCTGCCCGAGCAGCGTCGGCAGCGTGACGGGCAGCAT
>Ga0335078_10018704_pt1 | contig 10299 bp, 6 predicted proteins | sample Lox_Sample_32_FD_206711 | JGI IMG/M metagenome (GOLD analysis project Ga0335078, IMG submission 206711) | Soil microbial communities from Loxahatchee National Wildlife Refuge, Florida, United States - Lox_Sample_3.2 | ecosystem: Environmental > Terrestrial > Soil > Wetlands | place: USA: Florida...
GGAGCTTTTCGTCCTGAGCCCTCTGCCTGCATGTCTCTGAGATCACGTCCCAGCCGGCGGCGGAAATTGCCTCACGCCAGATATCGATCCTGACGTGCTCCTCCCAGGCGTCCAGGCGCGCTCCGCGCCGGTATGCGTCAAGGACGAGCCGTCCCGCTCTTTCGTCCCCCCGGGAGACAATTCCCTCCAGGACGGACAGAAAAGGGGCATGGTAGCCGATCTTGAATCCGCTCCCTCGCAGCCCTGCTTTCACCGCCATAATCCTTTCCAGCGCCTTGTCTTCGGTCATCTGCGCGGAACGCTGGTAAGGGGTGTGAGGCTTGGGGATGAATGCCGCCACGTTCACGTTCAAGGACATTCCCGTGGCTGCGTGCACGGCGGACAGGAACTCCACTATGGCGGAAGCCTCGTCCTGCTCGAAGGACGCCGGAAGCCCGACCATGAAATAGAACTTGGCCGCCCGCCATCCCTGCGACCTCGCCTCACTGAGAATCTCAACGACTTTCCCGAGGCCGGCCTTCTTACGGATCTCCTTCTGCCATTCATCCCTCGCCGTCTCAACGGCAAAAGTGAGCCCGCTCTTTCGAACATGAGAGATCTCGGCCAGCAGCTGCAACCCGAGGGAATCCACGCGGAGGGAGGGAAGAGCAAAGGACACAAGGAGCGGCGCGTAGCGGGAGTTCAAGTCCTGCACCAGGTCGTGGATTCCCGTGTAGTCACCGGACGACAGGGAAGAGAGCGTGATCTCCCGATATCCCCCGGCTTTCACCAGGTGATCCACTTCACGCAGGATGAGGTCCCTCGCTTTGCGCCTGCACGCCCGGTAGTACACCGTGGCATGACAGAACCTGCAGGCATTCGGGCACCCGCGCATGATCTCCACCGTTCCGTGGTCCTGCACCACCCGCATGCTCGGCACGGGAAAACACGTGTCAGCCAGTTGCGCGGCGAACCCCCTCCAGAGCGCCCGCCTCACCTTCTCCGTCCGTCCCGAGTACCAGATGGACGGATCAGCGCGCAGTCGGGAAAGCAGGTCCGCGCGCGAAGCCCCCTGCTTCTTCATGCGGCCCAGGTCTGAGAAGGCTCGCTCCGCCCAGCCTTCCGCTTCCCCTATGAAGACGCAATCCGCGAAGACGCCGAAAGGAACCGGGTTGCCTGACGCCGGCCCCCCGACGATCACGATCGGCTCATCGGCGCCGCGGGTCGCGGTTTCAACGCTCACCCCGCCGCACTCCAGGATGGCGAGCGCGTTGGTAATGGTCAGCTCGTATCCGAAGGAAAACCCGATCAAGTCGAAATCTCGCAGCGCCCTCCCTGACTCCAGGGAAAAGAGTGGAATGCCCGCTGCGCGAAGGCGGGTCTCGAAGTCAGGCGCCGGTGCGAACACCCGTTCGCACCGGACGTCCGGCAGGGCGTTCAAGATGTTGTAAAGGATTCTCACCGCGTTGTTGGACATGCCGATCTCGTACAGGTCCGGATACGAGACAGCCACGGAGAGAGCGGCGTTCTCCTTGAGGAAGGAGCCGTACTCACCCCCGACGTAGCGAGCTGGTTTCTCGACGCTTTGGAGGATGCTGGAAAGGTCGCGTACGGGGTCGATCAGCCGCATCTTCGAAAAGCCGAACGCGTGTTCCTAAACCTCATTCTACTCTACCTACCACCGGCGCGTACGGCGTCCTCGCCGAACGCGTGTTCCTGAACTTCACTCTACTCTACCTACCACCGGCGCGTACGGCGTCCTCGCCGAACGCGTGTTCCTGAACTTCACTCTACTCTACCTACCACCGGCGCGTACGGCGTCCTCGCCGAACGCGTGTTCCTGAACTTCATTCTACTCTACCTACCACCGGCGCGTACGGCGTCCTCGCCGAACGCGTGTAAGATAGCCTCACTCCACTCTACCTACTACCGGCGCGTACCAGGGCTTCAGTGTACTGAGCACCTGGTCGTAGGTCTGGTTGGCGAAGATTCCCTGGAAGATCAGGTTCGCGGCTTTGGGCGCCCACCACTCCCAGTTGGGCGAAGCCTCCGCCATCACCACCACGACGACCCTGTCCTCAGGCTTGTCAGTCTCGAACGGCGCGTAGGCCGCGAACCACGAGTGCCACTGGCCCTCGATTCCCACTTCCGACGTCCCCGTCTTTCCGGCGATCTGCACGACTTTCGTCGTTATCACGGGAGCCGCAGTACCCCGGGTAATGACCCCGCGCAGGGCCTGCTGGACCGTGTGCCAGGTCTCTTTGCTCACCGGGGATTCGTGCAGCACCTCCGGCGCGATGGTTGACAGGACCTGGCCCGTGAACGGGTCCCGTGTCTCTTTCAGCAGGTGCGGCCGGTAGACGACGCCGCTGTTGGCGACCATCGCCACCATGTCCGCCATCTGCAGGGGAGACATCGTGACGAACCCCTGGCCGATGGCGAGGTTCAAGGTGTCTCCCCCCAGCCATTTCTGGTGCTTGATCTTGTCCTTCCATTCGGGGGTGGGAAGAAGACCACTTCTTTCCTCGGGAAGATCGATGCCGGTCAGGGAGCCCACGCCGAAATCACGCGCGTAGTTGTCGATCTTGTCCACGCCCAGCTCGTTGGCCATCGTCCAGAAATACACGTCGCAGGAGTCGGCAAGACCGCCGAAGAGGTCCTCGTACCCGTGGCCCGTCTTCACCCAGCAGTTGAACACGCGGTCCCCGAACACCAGCTTCCCCGTGCATCGCACCATCCGGTTGATGGGGATGGTGCCGTCGTCCACGATTGCCGTTGTCATGATGATCTTGAAAGTCGATGCCGGAGGATACACGGACTGGATGCTCCGGTTGATGAAGGGGAACGTGGGATCCAGGGAGAGCTTGCCGAAGTAGTCTCCCGCGTCCGCCGCAAAAAGCTTGTTCGGATCAAAGGACGGGTAGCTCACCATGGCAAGGATTTCCCCGGTGGCCGGCTTGAGAACCACGACGGAGCCCTTCCGGGGCCCGAGGGCCTGCTCTGCAAGCTTCTGGATGCGCTTGTCGATCGTGAGAACGACGTTCTTGCCCGGCACGGGGGGAATCACCTCCTGTTCCTCTCCGGTGAGCCGCCGCTCCTTCACATCCACCACGCGAAAACGAGTGCCGTCCTTTCCCCGCAGGATGTCGTCATACTCCTTCTCGATTCCCGTCTTGCCCAGGACGTCCCCCGACTCGTAGCCCTGGTTGTACAGGACCTGCAGCTCTTCGTGAGTGATGTCTCCGACGAAGCCGATTACGTGCGCAAGGGAGCTGGATTCCACGTAGTTTCTGATGGGCTTGTTGTGCCAGCTCACGCCGCCGAAGTCCGAGAGGTGCTCCGCGATGTAGGAGATCGTCTGCAGCGGGACCCCGCTGGAAACCTCCACGGGCTGGTAGGTGCGGTAATTCTTCTGGGGGATCTTTTTCTGGATGTCAGCAACGGGGATTGCGAGCACTTTCGACAGGCTCTGGAAAAGGGTGGGCAGGTCCGCTGGTGCCACCTCGCCGGGAGTCACATCCACGGCGAATGAGTCCACATTGAAGACGAGAGGGTCGTCGAAATTACGGTCGAAGATCTCCCCGCGCTGCGCCGGGATGGGGACCTCCCGCTGGGAGACGTCCTTGGCCCGCTGCTTGAACTCGAAGCCCTTGACGATCTGGAGCCAGAACAGGTACAGGACGAGGAAACCGATGCAGCCGGCAAAGAGGGCGGTGAGAAAGACGAACCGCCGCCGCTGCTGCCGCTCTCCGTGCTCCATCAGGCCCCTTCCTTGTCCGCCTGCTTGAAGATCCGAAACAGTCCCAGAAGCGCGAAAAGGAACGGCGCAAGCACACCGTTGTAGGCGACCTCGATCCAGAGCCTCCCGGTGAAGGTGATGAAACCCGACGATGCAATTCCGAAAATCGCCGAAACGATCCCCGCAAGCAGGCCTTTCAGGATGGTGGCGATCACCGTGAGAACCATGGGCATGAGAAACGGATCGATGAACACGTTGCCGGCGAAAATGCCGTAGAGGTAGCCGATGAGCGTCCGCATGAGGGAGTGGAAGCCGAGCGGTGAGACGTTCATGAGGTCCTCGAAGATCCCGGCGGCGAATCCCGAGACCTGTCCGACCATGGAGCCCCTGCGCATGGAGACGAAGATCAGCACAATGAGGGCGAGGTCGGGGCGGACTCCTTTGATCGCTACCCTGTTGAGGAGCGTCGACTGGAGGAGAACACACAGGGCAAGGGCGAAGATGGTGAAGAGGGTGATTCGTCCGTCTCTGTTCATTGCCCCGGCGCCCCCGTGGTTCCGGGAGGCCCTGCCTGTGTTCCGGGCGGCCCGCCACTGCTTTCCGCATCGATGAGGAATACGTACTCGAGCCTGTCGAAATTGATGATCGGCTCCACCTCGATCTCCAGCGACGTCTCATACGCCAGGGCGCGGATGTCGCGGACACGGCCCAGGTTGATCCCCTTCGGATACAGCCCGCCGAGCCCGGAGGTGACCACGAGGTCTCCGTACTGGATGGCGTCCTTGGCGGTCTTCTTCACGTATTGGAGCAGGAGAGTCCCGTGGTCCTTGCCCTCTCCTTTCACAAGCCCTTCGTCACGCGAGGCGTCCAGCCGGGCCGAAACAAGGCACTGAGGATCGTACAGGGGGAGGATCTGGGAAGCGCCGGGGCCCGCGATGAGCACCTTTCCGACCAGCCCCTCCATGTCTCCCTGGTACGCCACCACCGGCATGCCGGGGCGAACCCCCTGCCGCGCGCCCTTGTTGATGGTGATTGTCGAAAAAAGGTTGTCCGTGTCACGCGCAATGACTTCCGCCGCGATACGGTCCGGGGGGAGAGATTGGGAAAGGTCCAGCTGTCCCCTCAGCATGGCATTCTGGCGGCGGAGCTCCACGATCTCCCGGGTCACCCTGTCCATGTCCTGGAGCTTTGCCCGAGCCGCATCGAGCTCGTCCCGCGCGGCGTTGAGCTGCCGGATGGAGCCCGCCGTATCGCCAAACCAGCGAAAGAATCCCGTGAACCCCTTCTGAAAGAATCCGACAAACGATAGCCCGACCTCTTTGGGCTTGATCACGATTGACCGGTTGGACACGAGCAGGAAAGTCAGGGACACGATGACCAGGACGGCCAGCGTGACGCCCTTCCTGTGCCTCGCTACGAAGCCTTCGAACAGACCGGGCATGGGATCAGGTCTTCACGTTGAAGTACTTGGAGTTCTTCTCCCGCACGAGGCTCTCGAGGAACTTCCCGGCGCCGAGGGCCACGCACAAGAGCGGGTTCTCGGCGAGGATCACCGGGACGCCGGTTTCCTTGGAAATGAGCTTCGGGAACCCCTTGAGGAGCGAGCCGCCTCCCGTCATGACGATGCCGCGCTCCACGATATCCGCGGCCAGCTCGGGCGGCGTCTGGCCCAGGGTCTTCTTGATCTCTTCAATCACCGTGTTGATGGGCTCCTGGAGCGCTTCGCGCACTTCCACGGAATCCATCTCCAGCTTCCGAGGAAGGCCCGTGATGGCGTCCGTGCCCTTGATCTCCATCTTGTCGATCTTCTTGTCAGGAGAGGCGTTCCCGATTGTTATCTTCACATTCTCTGCCGTCGATTCGCCGACGATGAGGTTGTGCACGTTGCGCACGTGCTTGATGATTGCCTCATCGAACTCGTCCCCTCCCACGCGGATGGCGTTGGTGACCACCATGCCGCCGAGGGAGATGACGGAGATCTCGGTGGTGCCGCCGCCGATGTCGCAGATCATGTGTCCGGCGGGCTCCAGAATGGGTATGTTGGCGCCGATGGCGGCCGCCATGGATTCCTGGATGAGGTAGACCTCGCGGGCCCCTGCCTGTTCGGCGGAGTCGCGAACCGCGCGTTTCTCCACCTCGGTGATGCACGTGGGAACCCCGATCACCATCCGCGGCTTGACGAACCATCTGCGGGAAATGACCTTCTCAATGAAGTACCTGATCATCTTCTCCGTCGCCTCGAAGTCCGCAATGACGCCGTCTCTGATTGGCCGCAGGGCGACGATGTCGCCGGGGGTTTTCCAGAGCATCTTCTTGGCTTCCGTGCCTACCGCCATCACCTTCTTGGTGCCGCGCTCCATGGCGACCACTGACGGTTCGCACAGGACTATCCCCTTGCCGCGGGCGTGAACAAGCGTGCTGCACGTGCCGAGATCTATGCCGAGATCGGTGGAAAAAGCTTCAAACATCCTGTCCCAGGCCATCAGGAAAACCTCCCTTTGCGGCCACGTGGGCGTCCGCGGTGTCTGCCGCGCCGCCGCCGCCGTGACATTCATGCTGCAGCGGCGCGGGCCGCGGCGCGCACGAGACTACTTCCGTGAGGAGTAGTAGCGGAGCTTCGCTCCATAGTGAGAAGGATCTATGATCAACGCGTTGCGCCATTCCGCCCTGGCCTTTACGGGGTCGTTCATCTTCGCGTACACCTCTCCAAGGAAGAAATGGGCATCCGCTGACTGGGGATCCACCTTCACGATTTCCGCGTACTGCTCCTCAGCCTTGAAAAGCTCGTTCCTGTCGAGATAGATCTCACCCAGGAGGAACCGTGCCCGTTTCTCTATCGCCTTGTCGTCAGTCTTGTTGAGAGTGCGCAGGAGATAGTCGATCGCGTCTCCGGTCCGCTTCATCTGGTAGTAAGTTTGCCCGATTGTCAAGAGCAGAAGGTCGCCGGAGTCATCCTTGAGAGCGGTCAGAAAGTACTCCATTCCCTTGTCGTAGTCACCGAGCTGGGTGTAGGCGAGGCCGATGTACTCGTTGGAGTCCTTCTGGACGTACCCCTTGGCCAGGGAGCTCTCCATGAAGGAAATCGACTCGTCGTAGTAGTACTTCCCCTTGTAGAAGTAAGCCTTGCCCAGGACGTAGTCCGCCTCCCCGTTGAAGGGCGTGCCCACCAGCAGCGCGCGTCTGAGGGACACGATGGATTCATCGAGGTAGGGCAGCTTCTCTTCCAGGGCGTTTTCCGTTGCGGCGCGATAGAAATAGGCGAACCCGCGATAGGAAAGCGCCGTCGCATTCAGGGGATCTCCCCTGAGCACCGAATCAGCGGCGGCGATGACCCCTTCATAGTTCTCTGACTTCCACAGGTCCGGAAGCTTCCCCGGTGCCTGTCGAGCTATCCCGGGATCAAAGAGCCGGGACGGAAGCTTCAGCACGAGGGCCAGCACGACCAGGACAAGCAGTGCGGCCGCGCCGAGAGTAATGAGGGCTCTCCGACGGCCGTGCTTGCGCTGGCCGGTTCGGTAGTGATCATAGTTCAGGATCATGAGTCTTTCACGCCGGACACGCTCAATGAGTATCAGAAAAAGGGCAGATCGATAAGCCGGGTTCTGTCGAGGGTCACCATCTCTCTTGGGGCCGCGGTCTCCCGCGCCCTCGTGCAGCCGACCCGCAGGTTCTTGCAGCCGCGCGGCCTGGCCGCGGACCGCAATTGGACGAGCAGCCCCCTGCTGCTTGGCTTTGCTCCGAACGAGGTTTTCCGTGCCCCGTCCGTTGCCGGACGGGCGGTGGGCTCTTACCCCGCCTTTTCACCCTCACCTCTCACAAACCCTTGCGGGTTTGCTGGAGGCAGTCTGTTCTCTGTGGCACTTTCTGTTCCTGGATGGCCTTGCGGTTCCAGGACCCGGGGATTAGCCGGCGTTCTGCTCTCTGGAGCCCGGACTTTCCTCTCTCGCAAGTCCTTCGGACCTGCTCGAGCGGTGACCTGATCTGCCCTCCCTGATCATCGGCTTTGCCGGTGATCAGGGAAGGCGATTGGCGCGGCAGTTGATTCGCGCAGCGAATCAACGGGAGCGCCGATCGCTTTATATCTCCTCTTCCTCTTCCTCCGGCGCCTCTTCCTCCTGCTCTTCCTCTTCCTCCTCCTCGTCCTCGACCTCCTCGTCGATGACGGCAGATTCGAGGCTCTCCCCCTCCTCGTCCTCCTGGTAGAAGAGGATGCGGCTGCAGTACGGGCAGAACTCCACGCGCTCTCCGAGCCTGACCGTGTTGACGAACTGGGGGGGCAGAATCATGTAGCATCCCGTGCAGACGCCCTTGGTGAGGGACACGATGCCGAGACCCGACTTGCTCTTGATGATCCTCTCGAACTTGAAAAGGATGTCCTCATCGAGCCCCGGGGTGATCTTCTTCTCCTCCCCCTGCAGCTTCTTCAGCTCTCCGTTTTTTTCCTTGATCTTCAGCTTGATCTTGGACTGCTCTTCCTTGACGTCCTCTTCCTGCTTGCGGATCATCATCTCTTCTTTTTCGATGGCGCCCTTGAGCTCCTCCAGGGAGGTCTGCTCGCGCTGCAGCTCCTTGCGCAGCTGCTGCTCCTTTTCCGTGGCGTCCTTTATCTCCTTGTCGAGCGCCTCGTACTCGCGCTGCGTCTTGATGACGTCCATCTGGCCCTCGAAGCCTTCCCGGCTCTGCTCCGCCTCGGTGAGCTTCTGGCCCAGATCCACCACGCGCGCCTGCGCGGCCTCGTAGGTGGCGCTCTTGTCCATGAAGGACTTCTTCAGGCGGTTGAGAAGCTCCGTCTTCGTCGCGAGGGACTTGGGTATCTCCTGGATCTCCTTCTCCACGTCGAACTTCTTGGAGAGGACGTCCTGGAGCGCTCGCAGCTTGTCATACACTGTCCGTGCCATGTTTTTTCCTTTTCCTTGCCCTAGTGTTCCAGATAATCCTTCAGGCGTCGGCTTCGCGTGGGGTGACGCAGCCGTCGAAGCGCCTTGGCCTCGATCTGACGGATCCGCTCCCGCGTGACGTTAAAGTAGAGGCCCACCTCCTCCAGCGTCAAGGAGTACCCGTCTTCCAGGCCGAAGCGCATCTTGAGCACTTCCTGTTCCCGCGGCGGAAGGGTGGTCAGGACGGACTCCAGCTGCTCCTGGAGCAGCCGGAACGCCGTCATGTTGGAGGGGCTCTCCACTTCCTTGTCCTCGATGAAATCCCCGAGCAGGCTGTCCTCTTCTTCTCCGATGGGGGTCTCCAGGGAGATGGGCTCGCGCGCCACGCTCTTCACGGCTTTCACCCTGCCGGTGGCCCAACCGAGCTTTTCCGCCACCTCGTCATCCGTGGGCTCTCTGCCCAGCACCTGCATCAGCTGGCGCGATTCGCGCATCACCTTGTTGATCTGCTCGATCATGTGGACGGGGACCCGGATGGTGCGGGCCTGGTCCGAGATGGAACGCGTGATAGCCTGCCGGATCCACCACGTCGCGTAGGTGGAGAACTTGTAGCCCTTTCGATACTCGAACTTCTCCACCGCCTTGATCAGACCGATGTTCCCTTCCTGGACAAGGTCGAAGAAATGAAGGCCGCGGTTTGTGTACTTCTTGGCGATGCTCACCACCAGGCGGAGGTTTGCCTTGATCAGCCGGTCCTTGGCTTCCTTCATGAGGATGCGGCCGCGGTCTATCTCGTCCGCCATTGCGAGGATGTCCTCAGCCTTGTTCTCGAACACCGTCTCGTAGCGCTGGAGCTTCTTCTCGTTGCCCTGATGGAGGCGGAGCAGCTCCCGCACCCTTTCCAGCCCCATCCCGACCGCTTTCTCCAGCTTCTCCCTTTCTGCGTTGACAGGGAGCCTGCGCACGATGGACTTCATGTCCTTTGCAGACGCAATATGGAGCCGTTTCTCGACCCGTATCATCTCCTTCTGGAGAGAACGGATCCGCCGGGCCACGGCAATGAGCCGGTCCGCGATGGCCGCGATGTCCTCCGGGCGCAGCTCGACCTTCTTGAGGGAGTCCGCAACGTCCTTGCGGATCTCCAGGAACGCGTCGTCGAAGATGTCCCCGCCTTCGGACTCGGTCTGGCGCTTCATCTCCATGTAGCGCTTCACGCCCGGCAGGTGATCCTTGAAAGGCTCCCGATAGAACGCGCCGAGCTTGCGGGTCTCCGCCAGGTACTCGGTGGCCTCCTTCTTGGAGAGGTTCATCTCCCGTGGGTCCTTGACCGAGGTGGCGCGCAGGCCGAGGCGGAGGAACTCCCGCACCAGCACGCCGGAGTTCTTGATGACTCCCTTGACGACGTTCTCTCCCTCTTCCATCCGCTTGGAGAGCTCGACCTCCTGCTCTGCGGTGAGGAGATTCTCCTTGCCGATCTCCCGCAGGTAGAGGCGGATGGGATCATCCACCGAGGATTCCTTGTCGCTGTAGATGAGCTTCTTGCGGTCCTTCCCGGGCTTCTCCTCTTCGATGTCGAGGTTGATCTCCTCGTCTTCCAGCTTGATGTTGTGCTTTTCCAGCAGGCCGATGACCTCTTCGATTCGGTCCGAATGCACAATCGAATCGGGAAGGAAGTCGTTCACCTCGTCATAGCTGACGCTCTTC